>Ga0116188_1001200_pt1 | contig 22965 bp, 20 predicted proteins | sample AD_JPNTR2_MetaG_FD_89807 | JGI IMG/M metagenome (GOLD analysis project Ga0116188, IMG submission 89807) | Active sludge microbial communities of municipal wastewater-treating anaerobic digesters from Japan - AD_JPNTR2_MetaG | ecosystem: Engineered > Bioreactor > Anaerobic > Digestate | place...
CGTAGTGCTTTCGGTGGGATTGGTGGTGGATGATGCTATTGTGGTGACCGAAAATATTTATCGAAAAATTGAACAAGGGATGAAACCCCGCGAAGCGGCTATAGAAGGATCAAAAGAAATCTTTTTTGCCATCATTTCCACTACCATAACTTTGATATCGGTATTTTTCCCTATTGTGTTTATGGAAGGAATGACCGGCAGGCTTTTCAGGGAATTTAGTTTGGTTATCGGTGGCTCGGTGCTTATTTCTTCTTTTGTGGCTTTGACATTTACGCCTATGCTTGCAGGCAAGGTATTGAAAAGACAGAAAAGGCACAACAAACTCTATGAGGTGACCGAGCCTTTTTTCGAGAAAATCAATTCGGGATACGAAAAAATACTGCGAATGATGATTCATCATAAAAAACTGATATTTCCTCTTATCGTCATCATTTTGATTAGTATTGTCGTGCTTTGGGGTGCTGTCCCTTCCGAATTGACACCACTGGAAGACCGCTCGCAGGTAAGCATACGTACGACAGCTCCCGAAGGGGCAACATTTGAATACGTGAGGGATTATACTTCCGAAATTTCGTTGATTGCCGATTCTGTTGTACCGGAACGTGAGTCGAACATTACCCGTGTGTCCGAGTCAACGGGAAATATAAATATCATTTTGCCCGATATAAGAGAGCGGGAGCGTAGTCAGACGGAAATTGCCGACGCACTGTCGGATGCGGTCAGAAACGAAACGGCAGGAAGGGCATTTGTGCAGCAGCAATCTACTTTTGGCGGACGCCGAGGCGGAATGCCGGTGCAATATGTTTTACAGGCAACGAATATCGAAAAACTTCGTGAGTTTATTCCACCGTTTATGGAAGAAGTTGAGCAAAGTCCGGTTTTCAGGATGTCTGATGTCAATCTGAAATTTACGAAACCGGAAATACAAATCCATCTGGATAGAGATAAAGCAGCTTTGCTGGGTGTAAATACACGCGATATTGCTCAAACATTGCAATATGCTCTTAGTGGCCAACGAATGGGTTATTTTTATATGAATGGAAAACAATATCAGATTTTGGGCGAAATTAATCGTCAGCAACGCAATACACCTCTTGATCTCAAATCCATTTACATAAAAAACGCCAACGGCGAGATGATTCAGATGGATAATCTGGTTAAGCTTGAAGAAATGGTTGCGCCTCCGCAATTGTATCGTTACAACCGTTTCAGTTCGGCAACAGTTTCTGCGGCATTGGCGCCGGGTTATACATTGGGAGACGGCCTCGACGAAATGGATCGTATTTCACAAGAGGTATTGGACGAAACATTTCGAACCGCCTTGAGTGGCGAGTCGAAAGAGTTCAGGGAAAGCTCATCGAGTTTGATTTTTGCTTTTGGTTTGGCCATTGTGCTAATTTTTTTGGTCTTGGCGGCACAATTTGAAAGTTTTAAAGATCCGCTCATCATTATGTTTTCCGTGCCGCTGGCTGTGGGAGGTGCGCTAATCTTTATGTATTTTACGGGCGTTACGATGAATATTTTCAGTCAGATCGGCATCATCATGCTCATAGGACTTGTGGCCAAGAATGGGATTCTTATTGTGGAGTTTGCCAATCAGCGCCAGGATGGAGGAACGCCTAAACTCGAAGCAGTTATAGGTGCGTCGGTACAGCGGTTACGGCCTATTCTGATGACAAGTTTTTCTACCATTCTCGGCATGCTGCCTTTGGTATTTGCTAACGGAGAAGGAGCCAACGGCCGTATTGCAATGGGGGTTGCCGTGGTGGGCGGAATGTTGGTGTCGACGTTATTGACGTTGTTGGTGGTTCCTACCATGTATATTTATATGGCTACCGACAGAAAATTTCATGAACAAAAAGCAAGTTTACATAGTCATGAGTAAAATTCGTTATTTTTCGGTTATTCTGTTTTTCTGCTTTCCTCTGATATTGGATGCACAAAAAGTAATGAATTTGGAGGAATGTTTGCGTATAGGGTTGGTAAACAATTACGATTTACGGATTATTCGTAATGAAGAGCAAATTTCGGATAACAATGTTACGTTGGGAAATGCGGGTTTTCTTCCGACTATCGGTTTAAGTGGGGGGTATAATTTTAGAGAGAGCAATTCCGATCAATTTCCCGAGGAAAACGGAGAGACGTTAAAAAGTCGCGGTTCCTCTACGCAAACATTGGATGCCGGTATCAATTTAAGCCAGCCTCTTTTCGAAGGATTCAAGGTTCAAACCAATTACAAAAGGTTGCATGAGCTTAAAACCATCGGAGAATTGAACACGCGACTTGAAGTCGAAAATTTTATAGCCGATCTTGCGTCAGAATATTTTAATTATGTTCAACAGAACATCCGGCTTAATAATTTGAAATACACAGTTCAACTGTCGGAAGAACGTTTGCGCATAGTGGAAGCCCGGTATCAGATTGGTTCGCTTTCGCGACTGGATTTTCAGCAGGCAAAAGTGGATTTTAATGCAGATAGTTCTTTGCTCATCCAACAATATGAAGTACTAAATACCTCACGCATTCGATTAAATGAATTAATGGGTGTTGAGAATGTTGAACAACCTTTTGTAACAGCGGATACGCTCATTTATTTTAATGCGGATTTATCGAAAGATAAATTGCATGAAAGCATGATGGCTGAAAATACCTTGTTGAAGCTTGTGGAAAAAGATAAAGTGTTGAGTGAACTCGATCTTAAAACGCTTCAAAGTCAAAATTATCCGTACCTTAAACTCAACGCCGAATATGGATTTACGCATTACGATTACAATTCAGGAACGATTGACAAGCAACGAAATTGGGGACCTACAGTAGGATTGACGCTGGGATTTACGATCTTTGACGGATTTAACCGAAAGCGGGAGCAGAAAAATACCCGGATAGCAATTGAAAATCGTCAGTTGGCGATCGAAAAACAACAATTATCGTTGCAAAGCAATTTTGCCAATATGTGGATGGCCTATCAAAACAACATCGAACTTGTTAAATTGGAATATGAGAGCTTGGAAAATGCCCGAATCAATTACGAAATTGCCATCGACAGGTATAAATTGGGAGATCTTTCGGGATTGGAACTGCGTGAAGCGCAAAACAGTTTGCTTGAGGCCGGACAACGGCTTGTGAGTGCACAATATCGCACCAAACTTTACGAAATATCGCTGATGCAGATTAGCGGACAAATTGAGGAATATTTGCAATAAATAATAGTTTAGGCGCCGTTTTAATTGTTTTTGCAGCTCCCTCTTTTAGTCAGAAAAAAAAATTAAGAAGAATTAATCCTCTTTTGTTTTTTTGTTTTATACCTTTGTTTTTTACATGGATAATTGGGAAATAAAATAGATAGCATATTTATGGACAAAATTCAGGAACTTACCTCTAAACTTTATTCCGAAGGAATAGAAAAAGGAAAAGAAGAAGCCGAAAAAATTATTGCTGAAGCCAAGGCATTAAGCAATCAGATTGTGGAAGATGCGAAAAACAAAGCACAGCAGATTATTGCTGATGCCGAAAAAACGGCACAAGAACTCAAGAGCAATACCGAAGCCGAATTAAAACTCTATGCTTCACAGGCCATTGAGGCATTGAAAACAGAAATTGTCAATCTTGTTACCGACAAATTGACCGAATCCAACGTAAAGGCCGCATTTGAAGACAAAGATTTTATGCAGAAAATTATTTTGGAGTTGGTGAAAAATTGGGCAAGAGACGAAAAACTTGTTATTGGTGTTGAAAATGCCGAAGAACTGGAAAATTATATTGCCGGAAATGCAAAAAGTTTGTTGGATAAAGGATTGAAAATTGAGTCGGTGAACGGAATAAAAACAGGTTTTGTTCTTTCGCCCGAAGATGGTACGTATAAAGTGAAATTTGGAGAGGAAGAGTTTATCGAATATTTTAAAGGGTTTTTGCGTCCCCGGATACAAAAACTTTTGTTCTGATAATGGAAAGGCAATAGTATGGCTGAAAATCAATATTATTATTTTGTTGCCGGACTTCCTGATATTTTTTTCGATTCCACCAAACTCCCTTTTACCGTAGATGATTTTAGAGAGATGTTGGATGAAGTGCTGGCACCTAAAGATAAAAATCTGATTGATAAATATTTCCTCAAATACGATAACGAAAATCTTCTTACTTTTTTAAAAAATAAAAATGCCGAGCTGAACAAGAAAGGGAAAATCTCCGCAGAAGAGATGAAAGAAACCATTGATTCGGTAGATGTGGATTTTCCTGTTCAAAATCCGGCTATTCCTTCTTATTTTGAGGATTATATTCGGTTGTGGCTTGACGAAAGCGCACATAACGAAAGTAAATTGTGGGAAGATCTCATGTCGGAGTTTTATATGGATTATGGTCGGAAATCGAAGAACAAGCTCGTTTCCGACTGGTTCGAATTAAACTTGAACATCAGCAATATCTTAACAGCGATTTATTGTCGAAAATACGGAATAGACCTCAATAATGTAATTGTGGGGAATAATGAAGTTGCACAACTCATTCGTGAAAATTCAAATGTACGGGATTATGGTTTGAGTCGTGAGCTCGAATATTTCGATACTCTTCAACGTATTGCAGAGGAAACGGATATTTATGAAAGAGAACGTAAAATCGATAAACTTCGTTGGGATTGGCTCGATGAAAACACCATTTTCGATTATTTCGACATCAATTTTATTTTTGCCTATTTATGTAAATTACAGATTTTGGAACGGTGGGTTAAATTGAATGCCGAAGAGGGTGAACGTATTTTTCGTCAAATCATTATCGATTTAAAGCGGGGAGTGTCGATGCCCGAAGATTAAAAAACAACGAAAGAAAAACAACATATGCCAACAAAAGGAATTGTTAAGGGAATTATTTCAAACTTGGTAATAGTAGAAGTCGATAATCCTGTTTCGCAGAACGAAATTGCCTATATCGACTTGAATGGGAACAAATTGATGGCGGAGGTGATTAAGGTCATCGAGAAGAATGTGTATGTTCAGGTTTTTGAAAATACACGAAACTTGATGGTAGGGGCTTCCGTTGAATTTACCGGACACATGCTTGAGGTGGTTTTAGGTCCGGGATTGCTGGAGCGTAATCTCGACGGACTGCAAAACGATCTCGATAAGATGGAAGGGATATTTTTGAAGCGAGGGCAATATACCTATCCGCTCGACGAGGATAAGTTGTGGAATTTTGTTCCTATCGCTCAAATAGGGGAGAAAGTTACCGCAGGATCGTGGCTTGGCGAAGTGGACGAAAATTTTCAACCACACAAGATTATGGTCCCTTTTGTGTTGACCGGAGAATATACCGTAAAAAGCATTGTCCCTGCAGGGAAATATACCATCCATAAGGTCGTTGCAGTGGTAGAGGACGAAGAAGGCAAAGAAACGGAAATCACGATGGTTCAAAAGTGGCCGGTGAAAATTCCCGTGACAACGTATCGCGAAAAATTGAGACCTTTTAAACTCTTGGAGACCGGTGTGCGTATCATAGACACATTGAATCCCATTGTGGAAGGAGGTACAGGATTCATTCCCGGTGCTTTTGGTACGGGAAAAACGGTTTTGCAACATGCTATTTCCCGTCAGGCCGAAGCCGACATTGTGGTTATTGCTGCTTGTGGTGAACGAGCTAACGAGGTGGTTGAAATTTTCACGGAATTTCCGGAACTGATCGATCCACATACAGGACGCAAACTGATGGAACGAACCATCATTGTGGCCAATACTTCGAATATGCCGGTTGCGGCACGTGAAGCTTCAGTTTATACGGCTATGACCATCGGTGAATATTATCGAGCAATGGGATTGAAAGTATTGTTAATGGCCGATTCCACATCGCGTTGGGCACAAGCACTTCGTGAAATGAGTAACCGGTTGGAAGAACTTCCGGGTCCCGATGCGTTTCCGATGGACTTGTCGGCTATCATTTCCAACTTTTACGGACGTGCAGGTCATGTTATTCTCAACAACGGACAAGAGGCTTCCATTACCTTTATCGGAACGGTATCTCCTGCCGGAGGTAATCTTAAGGAACCGGTAACGGAAAATACGAAAAAGGTAGCCCGTTGTTTTTATGCTTTGGAACAGGATCGTGCCGACAAAAAGCGCTATCCGGCCATCAATCCCATAGAATCTTATTCGAAATACTTGGAATATCCCGAATTTGAAGAATATGTTTCTACACATATTTCGCCGGACTGGATTGAGAAAGTAAATGAACTTAAAACCCGATTGTTGCGTGGTAAGGAAATTGCCGAGCAAATCAATATTTTGGGCGACGATGGTGTACCGGTAGATTATCATGTGATTTTCTGGAAATCGGAGTTGATTGATTTTTGTTTGCTTCAGCAGAATTCTTTCGATCCTGTTGATGCCGTAACTCCGATAGAACGACAGAAATATATTGTCGATATGGTGCTTGAGATTTGTCGAACCGAATTCGAATTCGACAATTTCAATCAAGTATCCGATTACTTCAAGAAGATGATCAATATGTGCATTCAAATGAATTATTGCGAATTTCATTCGGAAGAATTTAATGATTATCGAAAAAAACTGGACGAATTGGTCAAGTCAAAAGCATTGGAAACAGTAGAAGAATAATTAAAAAAACACAATAAATAAGCCGTCAACTTTTTAAACTAACTGCGTTGACTGCTAAAAGTTTTTCAGTATGGCAAGAGCATTTCAAAAGATATATACAAAAATTACCCAGATAACCAAAGCAACCTGTTCGGTGAGAGCAACCCATGTGGGTTACGACGAAATGGCTATCGTTGACGGAAGGCTGGCTCAGGTAATAAAAATTGTCGGCGATGAGGTCTCTTTACAGGTATTTCGTGGCACAGAGGGTATTCCCACCAATGCCGAAGTAATATTTTTGGGTAAAGCACCTACACTGAAAGTGGGGGAACAGCTGGCCGGACGTTTTTTTAATGCGTATGGCGAACCTATTGACGGCGGGCCTGTTCCTGAAGGAGAAGAACGCGAAATCGGAGGTCCGTCGGTAAATCCGGTACGTCGCGACCAGCCCTCTGAGCTTATCGCAACCGGTATTCCCGGCATCGACTTGAATAACACGCTGGTTACCGGACAAAAAATTCCTTTTTTTACCGACCCCGATCAACCCTTCAATCAGGTTATGGCTACGGTGGCGATGCGAGCTCAGGCCGATAAGATTATTCTCGGCGGCATGGGAATGACAAACGACGACTACCTGTATTTTAAAAATACATTTAGCAATGCAGGGGCTCTGGATCGCATTATCAGTTTCATGAATACTACCGAAGACCCTGCTGTAGAAAGATTATTGGTTCCCGATATGGCGTTGACGGCTGCCGAATATTTTGCGGTAGACAAAAACGAGAAAGTGTTGGTATTGCTGTCGGATATGACTTCCTATGCCGATGCATTGGCCATTGTTTCAAACCGTATGGATCAGATACCTTCGAAAGATTCCATGCCCGGATCATTGTATTCCGACCTGGCGAAAATATACGAGAAGGCGGCACAGTTTCCCACCGGAGGTTCCATTACCATTATTGCGGTAACCACTCTTTCCGGTGGCGATATTACGCATGCTGTGCCCGATAATACCGGTTATATTACGGAAGGACAATTGTTTTTGCGCCGCGACACCGATGTGGGTAAAGTGATCATCGATCCGTTCCGTTCACTATCGCGACTAAAACAGCTCGTACAAGGGATAAAAACGCGCGAAGATCATCCACAGGTAATGAATGCCGCCGTTCGTTTGTATGCCGATGCAGCAAATGCAAAAACAAAGCTGGAAAATGGTTTCGATCTTACGGAATACGATCAGCGGGCGCTGGCTTTCGCAAAAGAGTATTCCCGATCAATTCTTGCCATCGATGTAAATTTGGATACTACGGAAATGTTGGATAGAACGTGGAGGTTGTTTGCGACCTATTTTAAACCCGAAGAAGTGAATGTGAAGAAAGAATTGGTGGATAAGTACTGGAAAAATTAATATGGCCATTAAATTCCAATATAATAAAACTTCGCGACAGCAATTGGAAAAACAATTGCAGATACGCGAACGTGCACTTCCAACCCTGCAAAGCAAAGAAACGGCTTTGCGTATGGAAGTGAAAAAAGCCAAAAAAGAAGTCGAGAAACTGGATACAGAACTCGAAAAACAGATTATGTCTTACGAGAAGATGGTGGGTTTATGGACAGAATTTGATCCTTCACTCGTAAAGGTGAAAGATGTTAATCTGTCGAAAAAGAAGATCGCCGGCGTAGCCATCCCTATACTCAATCGTGTTGAATTCGAAACGAAACGTTTCAGCATTTTCAATCGGCCAAAGTGGTTTCTCGATGGCATACATACGTTGGAACTTCTTGCCGAAATCGGGATTCGACGCGATTTTAATGCCATTAAACTGGAACGGCTGGAATATGCACGAAAAAAAACAACACAAAAAGTGAATTTGTTTGAGAAGGTGCAGATTCCCGGCTATCAGGAAGCGATTCTCAAGATAAAAAGATACTTGGAAGATGAGGAAAATCTTTCCAAATCGTCACAGAAAATCATGCGTGCTCATCAAGAAAAAAGGAAGGAGAAAGAAGGATGGTAACAAAAATGAAAAAACTCACTTTCCTTGTCTATTACAAAGAATATGAACAGTTTCTTCATGAACTTCGTGAACTTGGAGTAGTGCATGTGGTCGAAAACAAGTTGAATCAAGCTCAAAGCGATCAATTGGAGAGCCTTTATACGCAATGGAAGCAACTTACGGAAGCAAAAAAAATACTCGAAAAATATCGGGATAAAAAAAATCCGCTTCCGGAGAATCCCGCAACTATTGATAAAGGGTATCGTTTGCCTCAGGAAATTGAAAAAATTCAGGCGGAGATAACCACGTTGATGCAACAATTGCAAATAAGCAAAAAGGAGCGTGAGGCATTGATTCCATGGGAGAATTTTGATCCTGAAAATATTTTGCGACTCGAAAAAGCAGGGTATTATGTCCGGTTCTTTGTTGTTCCCAATCGCGATTACAATCCCGAATGGGAAGATCTTTATAATGCCGTGGTTATCGACAATCGAAATTCAAAAACCTATTTTATCACCATTACAAAAGAGGAGAATATTGAGCAACAACTGAATCTTGAAGCCGTGAAAATGCCGGGAGTTTCTCTTGAAGAGTTGAACAGGATAATTGATGAATTGGACGCGAAGCTGCAAGAGAATAAAGAAAAGCTGATCCGGCTGACGGCCGATCTTCCTTCGTTGAATGCTGCACTAAAAGAACTCGATTCAGAAATTCGTTATACGCGGGTGCAAATCAGTGCTAATTCGGTGGCCGACAATAAAATCATGTTGTTGCAGGGATGGGTTCCCGAACCGAATGAGCAAGATATCCGTACTTACATGGATGCTAAAAACGTATATTATGTCATCGAAGACCCGCAACCCGAGGATGATGTGCCTATTCAGTTTAACAACAAAAAGTTTGCAAAGTTATTTGAGCCCATAACCGAGATGTATATGTTGCCAAAGTACAACGAACTTGATCTAACTCCTTTTTTTGCTCCGTTTTACATGATCTTTTTCGGTTTATCGTTGGGCGATATCGGCTATGGATTGTTTTTATTCTGCGTTGCAACTGCGGTAAAATTGGCAAAGAAAAATGCGCTGAGTATGACGTTGAAAAGCGTTCTTACCTTAGTGCAGGTTTTAGGTACTTCAACTGTTGTTTGCGGATTGCTGACAGGAGGTTTTTTTGGTTTCAATATTTACGAAATCAATATACCTTTCTTTCAGAACATGAAGAATCATGTGTATTTCGATAATAACCAAATGTTTGTGTTATCTCTCATTCTGGGTGTTGTGCAAATCATGTTTGGCATGTTTTTGAAAATTATCAACCGCACAAAACAATTTGGGTTTAAACATGCGTTGTCGACAGTTGGGTGGTTTATCTTTTTGTTGAGTTTTATTATCGCTTACTTGTTACCTTCGGTAATGCCTATGTTGGGGATGGCGCATCAGGCAATTTTGGCAAGTTCGGCTGTGTTGTTTCTTTTTTTCAATTCTCCGGGGAAAAATTTGTTCTTGAATTTCGGCTTGGGTTTATATGATATTTATAACATGGCAACCGGTCTGTTAGGCGATGTATTATCGTATGTGCGTTTGTTTGCCCTGGGATTATCCGGTGGTATCTTGGCCAATGTATTTAATAGTTTGGCTACGGGTATGAGCCCGAAAGACAGTATCATCGGACCGGTAGTGACTGTTTTGATATTTCTTTGCGGACATGCCATCAACATTTTTATGAATACCCTGGGAGCTGTGGTTCACCCGATGCGTTTGACTTTCGTCGAATTTTACAAAAACGCAGAATTTTCCGGAGGAGGAAAAAAATATAATCCGTTTAAAAAATAAATAGTAGAAATTCAATTTATTAACAATAAAAATACGATTAACATTATGGACATTAATTTACTTCTTGCCTACATAGGTGTAGCATTGATAATTGGACTTTCGGGCATAGGAAGTGCATATGGAGTAACAATTGCAGGAAATGCTGCTATAGGAGCATTAAAAAAGGACAATAGTAAGTTCGGCAATTTTTTGGTATTGACGGCTCTTCCCGGTACACAAGGGTTGTATGGTTTTGCCGGTTATTTTATGTTTCAAAATATTTTCGGGGTATTGACACCCGACATTACCTCCATTCAGGCTGCTGCCGTATTAGGTGCAGGATTGGCTATGGGATTGGTGGGCTTGCTTTCGGCTACCCGTCAAGGTCAAGTATGCGCAAACGGTATTGCCGCAATAGGTCAAGGACATGATGTTTTCGGCAATACGCTTATTTTGGCCGTATTTCCCGAACTTTATGCCATTGTTGCCTTGGCCGGTGTTTTCCTGATCGGAAGTGCGATTGCATAGTAAAGTGCAAAGCTATAAACGCTTTAGTTGACATTTTAGCTAAAAATCAGATAAAATAAGGGTGTATCACAATGTGATTTCACCCTTATTTTGTATGTACACCTATCGGAAAACAATTTCGATAATTCCGTTCTTACCGGTTGATTTTTTTTTGATGCAGCCCTTTTTACGAGTAAGAAATAGGGATAATCGTTTGCTTTTTTTATTATATTTGAAAGTTAAAACTTTTGATCCATGGCTTTCCGGTTTTTAAATGCCGATTTTTTTATCTTCTAAAGCCTTGTGGATCAATTCATTGATTATCAGATATACATAAAATTATGCCAAAAATAGGACTTATAGGTTTTGGTAAAGCCGGGAAGGCTGTCGCCAATGTTATCTTACAACATCCTGATTTCACGTTGGATTTTGTACTACGTAAGGGGCTGAAACAGGAATATTATTCCGTTCGCGATTTTATCGGAGTGGAAACCGATGATCCTGCGTTGATATATTCGATCGAACATATTGATATCGAAACTTTTCTGGATGATCATCACGTTGATTTCATCATTGATTTTTCCTCACAGGAAAGTATTTTTTATTATGGAGAAAGTGCAGCCCGTCGGCACATCAAGTTAATCTCTGCAATTTCTCACTACGACGAAAAAACCATAGAATTTTTAGAACGTCTATCCCAAAAAACAGTGATGTTCTGGTCACCTAATATCACGTTAGGTGTAAATTTTTTGATCTTAGCCGGCAGAATTTTGAAAAAAATAGCCCCGTGGGCTGATGTGGAAATTGTGGAAGAACACTTCAAACTCAAAAAAGGCGTATCGGGAACAGCGTTAAAAATAGCCGAAACCCTTCATCTTGAAGATGAGCAAATCAATTCTATTCGGGTTGGAGGAATTGTCGGCAGGCATGAGGTTATATTCGGATTTCCATATCAAACGGTTCGTCTCATTCATGAATCGGTTTCAAGAGAAGCTTTTGGTAACGGGGTCCTTTTTGTTGCTAGTCATCTTACAGATAAGGAAACCGGTTATTATTCATTCGAAGACTTGTTGGGGCCTTATTTTCAGGAGAAAGAGAATGACGGATTGTGTTAATCCGTTTTTTTGCGGTAAATGCCGATGTCGTTCATGGAAGTCGGATCGTCGAGAGGCTCGATGTGGGTAGAAACATTAACGGGTTCTTCAAACATGTTTTCTATCGATTGTTCGATGAAATCGGCATAATCGTGTCCTTTTTTTACCGTCCACCATCCGGGTACAAGCAAATGAACGGAGATGAACATGCGTTGACCGGCTTGTCGAGTCATTAACGAGTGGTATTCGACATGTTGTTCTTTAAGCGAATCCAGATAGGCGGTTATTCTTTTTACGGCTTCATCTGAGATGGAAGCATCCATTAATCCGCTTGCCGACCGACTGATGAGTTGGTAACCCGTATAGATAATATTAATTGCCACAGCGATGGCAATAATCGGGTCGAAAATATAAATTCCCGTGAATCTCACAACAAGAATACCCGCAAATACTCCGACCGAGGTCCACACATCGGTCATCAGGTGTTTACCATCGGCTTCGAGCACCAATGAATGTTTTCTTTTTCCGGTATGGATAAGCACGAGAGACACGGCTAAATTTACGAGCAATGCTGCCACTGAAAACAGCAAACCTCTACCGATATTTGTAAGGGGCTTGGGCTCGAATAAACGCGGAACCGCCGACCAAAGGATACTGAATGCCGCCAGAACAATAAGGGCACCTTCAATAGCACTCGAAAAATATTCGGCTTTGCTATGTCCGTATTCATGTTCTTTATCGGCAGGTTTTGCCGAAAGGTTAAGCATAATAAGGGCTATAATAGCTGCAAAAAGATTAACAAAAGATTCAAGTGCATCGGAGAAAAAACCCATCGATCCGGTGATGAAAAATGCGGAAAATTTAAGCGCAATCGTGACCAATGCAGCAGCAAGGGACAAGTATATGAATTTTTTCAGCGATTCCTCTTTCATTATCAACTTATTGGAAAGAAAATCAAAATTACATACATTTTTTTATTTTGCTGCAAATATGCTTAAGTTTTTATGCAATATAGATTTGATATAAATACGATGAATTTATTTAGCTGAATTTACGTTTGAAGAAACGTAAGGAAATGTTGCAACTAATGCCGGAAATATATTATCTTTGCATCGTTTTAAAGGCAAGGGCAGTTACCAGAGTGGCCAAATGGGGCTGACTGTAACTCAGCTGGCGTAGCCTTCGGTGGTTCGAATCCATCACTGCCCACTTAAAACATAAAGAAGGATTGATGATTCTTCACAGTGGATATTTTTACCTCAAGTCAAGTGGGGAATTATTCATTCGTTAATTTTCACTGTTTTGCGGAAGTAGCTCAGTCGATAGAGCATTAGCCTTCCAAGCTGAGGGTCGCGGGTTTGAGCCCCGTCTTCCGCTCATTTAAAGGGAAAGCGGCCAATACATGGGCTGCTTTTTCTTTTTGTAAAAGGGATCACATGTCAGACAAATTGGCAAAAACAACACACATACGCGATTTCACCCAAGGGAAGATTTTCAGTCAACTCTTTGTGCTGGCTATGCCATTAATGGCAGTCAGCTTCATCCAGATGACCTATAGTTTGGTCGACATTATATGGATAGGCAGACTTGGGAGCGAATCGGTTGCCGCCGTAGGAACCATCGGTATGATCATGTGGCTGATGAATTCGCTTGCTTTGACTTCCAAAGTAAGTGCCGAAATTTCTATCGGGCAATCGGTTGGTGCAAAACGGCTCGACCAGGCAACTATTTATGCATCGCATACCACCACGCTTGCCATTATATTGGGTGTGATCTTTGCCTTACTCTTTATTGCTATTCCTCATCCTTTTGTCTCTTTTTTCAAACTACAGAATGATATTGCGGAAGAAGCCACGATTTATCTGCGGATCGTGGCGTTTGGTTTACCTTTCGTTTTCCTGATCCTTAATTTTTCGGGCATTTATATTGGATTGGGCAGAAGCGATATTCCCTTTTATTTCAATGGCATAGGTCTCATATTAAACATCATTCTCGATCCTGTTTTTATATTCGGTATAGGCCCCGTTCCGGCATTGGGCTCGGCAGGTGCTGCGACAGCCACTTGCCTGTCACAAGTAGTTGTTTTGATGCTGTTTGTTTATCATTTAAAAAAGAAAAACGGATTGTTGGGGAGCTTTCCTTTTTTTATTCGACTGCATAAAAGACACCTCCGCAACATTTTAAAACTCGGATTACCTGTGGCGGCTATGAATATGTATTTTGCTTTTATCAGCATGAACCTTGCCCGTATTGCATCGATATACGGAGGGCATTTGGGCGTGACAAGTCAGACAGCGGGAGGACAGATTGAAGGAATTACCTGGAGCACATCTCAGGGATTTTCGACGGCATTAGGCAGTTTTGTTGCACAAAATTATGCTGCACATCGCATGGATAGAGCATGGAAAGCTTATCGCTATACCCTTTTTTTGATGGGTACATTGGGAATAATCATTTCTCTTGGTTTCATATTGAAAGGCGAAAATATATTTGCTCTCTTCATTCCCGAAAAAGCCGCATATGAAGCCGGAGGCGAGTATCTGTTCATAATGGGCATATCGCAATTGTTTATGATGTTGGAACTTACAACACAAGGAATGTTCAACGGGATAGGGAAAACAACCATTCCGGCAGTCATCAGTATCGCTTTCAACACGCTGCGTATTCCGCTGGCTGTGTTTTTGGCGGGGACAATGGGTATAACCGGCGTATGGTGGGCTATCAGCCTGTCTTCTATCCTGAAAGGCATCGTTTCTCCTACCTGGTTTTACTTTTTGCAACGAAAAATTCGGTCAGCATCCCGGCAGAAATAATCCGATATCGTTAACCGGCAGATTGAAATAATTGGCAACATAGGGGTTTACCATCCTCCCCGAATACAAATAAAAACCATCGGCAAACCCTCTGTGGAGTCGTGCAAATTGATCAACACTTCCACAATCGGTGAGGAAAGTAAAGAGTGAAGAAAAAATATTGCTCAAAGCGATAGAAGCGGTTCGTGCCACACGCGTGGTGATATTGTGTTCGCAAAAATGGAGCACGCCATATTTTTCGAAAACGTGAGGATGGTCGGGCAAACACGCTTCCATCGTGGTTTCGAAACACCCCCCTTGAGCAATGCGCAAATCGATGATGATGGCTCCTTTCTTCATTTCGCGAACCAAATCGGCGGCTATACGATAGGATTGGGATTTATTGACATATTGCATGGCTCCGATGACAACATCTGCCGATCGGAACGTGTTTCTCAACACATTAGGTTGAAAAGTAGATGTAAAAAGGGTTTGCCTCAACGTGTTCCGAATATTCCGCAGTTTGTCGATATCGTCATCAAATACTTTTACCATCGCGCCGAGTGCCATTGCTGCTTTTGCTGCTACCACGCCGGTTACACCTGCTCCGATAATAACCACTTCGGTGGGCGAAATTCCGGGGATGCTTCCCAACAGAATCCCTTTTCCGCCATGTGCATTGCTGAGCAACTCTGCCGCTAGCGTAATCGAATAACTCCCTTCGATTTCCGACATGGCGGTTACAAAAGGAGAGAGATCCGTATTGTCGTAAATGAGTTCGTATGCCAATGCATTTATACGTTTTTCGGCCATTAATTCCAGCGTGGCTTTAGAGAGTTGATATAGTTGCAAAAATGAAAATACGGTGGTTCGGGGTTTCATTATTTCCACTTCTTCCAACGTGGGCGACGAGATTTTTATAATCAGATCGGCCTGCATGATTTCTTTATGAGTCTCCACAATTTCGGCACCGGCGTCGGCATACGCATGATCGGGGTAATTGATACCTATGCCTGCTCCTTTTTCTAAAAGCACACGATGACCTTCTTCAACCAGTAGCGCCGTTGTTTCCGGCGTAAGTGCCAATCGTTTTTCCTCCGACTGATTTTCTTTGGGAAGGCCGATGATGAGTGAAGCTTTTGTTTTATCCACTTTTTGCAGCAATTCATGCACGCAAAAAGAAGTACTTTTTATTGGATCGTAAATCATTTATTTCGGGTTTTCAATTGTTCGGCTATATGGTTTACCGTTATATGCACATCCTCTTTGGTGATGAGTCTATCGCTTTTAATAACGAGATCAGCCTTATTGTAATAACGTTTTCTTTCCTGAAGTTGTTTATCGATAAAAGGGATAAGTTCTTCTTTCGATTTCCCTGCAATAAGCGGTCTGATGGTTTTGGATGCTAAAAGCCGGTCGGCCAATTCTTCGGGATCGACTTGAATGTATATGGTTGTTCCCGCTTGTTTCATTACCTCCATGTTATCGAAAAAACAAGGTGTTCCTCCTCCGCACGAGATCACCATATTCTCAAAAGCAGCAACTTCATGCAATGCTTTTTGTTCAATTTTTCTGAATCCTTCTTCTCCTTTTTCTTCAAACAGTTGATGAATACTTTTCTGATACGTATGCTCAATATACTTGTCCAAATCGATAAAGTCGAGCTGTAAGGCTTTGCTCAGTTTTTTCCCGATTGTTGTTTTTCCTGCTCCCATGTAACCGATGAGAAAGATCCGTTCCATCTTTTTTATTTTGTCGCAAAAATAACGAATTATCTATAATAATGGAACAAACAATCGCACAAAGGATTCCAAAAAACGTTCTATTCGGGGACGTTTCATCCAGTTTTTCAAAAAAATGTATTCACAATCATGTTGATCGGCAATAAAAATGCTTCGTGCCTGTTTCCCTATATTCTTATCGTAAATAAAAGCATCTATTTCGAAATTTTGTTCCAGACTTCGGCTATCGAAGTTGGCCGACCCCACCAACGTAAGCGAGTCGTCAAACACCATGAGTTTCGAGTGTAAAAATCCTTTTTTATAAAAATACATCTTAACGCCGATCTCCAACATATCTTTTACATAGGAACGTGAAGCAAGTTGCACCAGCGGCAAATCCGATCGTTTGGAAAGCATGATTCTCACGTCAACTCCTCGTATGGCTGCAGCCTGCAATGCTTTTATCATTGCATCGGGAGGCAAGAAATAGGGCGTTTGAATGAAAATCGATTTTTGTGCATTATAAATAGCCTGGAGAATGCCGAAAGGAATCCCGCTTTCTTCTTTCAACGGCCCGCTATCCACAATTTGCATGGGAATAGTGCCGTACGTTTCCAACGGAGGAAAATATTTTCGGGAGGTGATGAGCGTCTGCGATACAAAATACCAGTCGAGCAGAAATGCCGACTGCAAACCCTGAACCCCTTTTCCTTCGATACGCGCATGGGTATCGCGCCAACATCCCCATTCGAAACCGTGAATATAGCGATCGGCCACATTCATTCCGCCCACATACCCGATACGGCCGTCGATAACCACGATTTTTCGGTGATTTCGATAATTGATTCTCGAGGTGAGGACGGGGAATGCCAATTTAAGAAAAGGTTCGGTTTCGATACCGGCTTTGCGGTATTCTTCGTAATACTCTTTTTTTGCTTTCCTTGAACCGAAGCTGTCGTAGATAATGCGGATTTCCAGTCCTTCGCGTGCTTTTTTTATGAGTGCTTCTTGAAATTTTTTGCCGATTTCATCGTCCATCAAGGCGTAATATTCCACATGGATGTGGTTTTTGGCATTGGCTATATCGGCAAACAGACTATCGAATTTATCTTGTCCGTTGGTAAAAAGTTGTACATCGTTTCCTCCTAAAAGAGGAGTATGATCGAGGTTCTTAAGCAGCGTGATCAACGCGGTATACTCTTGCGGAACGGCGAGTTCCTCCTGCGTGTCTATTTCGTTTAACGGTCTTTTCTTCAGCCTGCTGTATATGCGTTTTGAAATAACGTGTTGTTTGGTGACATCCTGTCCGAAAATTACATACCAGATAATTCCCACAACCGGCAAAAAAATCATCGCCATTATCCAAGATACGGTTTTTATCGGGTTACGGTTTTCGGAGATCACTACGACTACTATACTCAGAACAGTAAGAATGTAAATGATCTGGACCACAAGAATCGGGGTATCGTTACTCAAGCCAATGTACATAATTATCGGTATTTGCTCTCGTTAACGTCTTCCAAAATATTCAGGTATGACCGATAACGACTTTCGCTGATATAATGATTTTCGACGGCTTTCACCACGGCACAATCGGGTTCGTTGATATGCAGGCAATTGTTGTAGCGGCATTTTTTCGAAAATCGGAAAATTTCGGGAAAATAATGCGATATTTCCTGAGGGATCATGTCAATCGTGCCGAATCCTTTTATGCCCGGCGTATCGATTATATAACCACCCGTATCGATGTTGATCATTTCGGAAAATGTGGTCGTGTGCGTTCCTTTGAGATGATAATCCGATATTTTCCCGATTTTTCTCGAGGCATCTTTTTGAAGCACATTGATTAAACTCGATTTGCCGACACCCGAATGGCCGGCAAGCAGTGTTATTTTGTTTTTGATCCTTTCTCGAAGCGCTTCAATGCCTTCGCCTGTTTCGGCAGACGTTTTCAGGCAGGGATAGCCAATGGTTTGGTACAAATAGATCAGTCCGTCGAGATATTTCTTGTCGTCTTCATCGTATAAATCGATTTTGTTGAAGACGAGGCATACAGGAATGCGATATGCCTCGGCTGTTGCCAAAAAACGGTCGATAAACACCGTGGAGGTTTCGGGAAACCGCACGGTGACGCACAAAAGCGCTTCGTCTATGTTTGCTGCAAGAATGTGAGCTTGTTTCGAAAGATTGGATGCCCGGCGGACGATGTAGTTTTTACGATCTTCTATCTCGGTGATGAAAGCCGTTCCGTCGGGATTTTGGTCGATTATCACATGGTCGCCCACCACGATCGGACTGGTGCTGCGAATCCCCTTCAAGCGAAAATTCCCTTTCGCCTGACACACGATCTCTTCTCCGTTTTCCGTACGCACCCAATAGGTGTTTCCTGTATTTTTAATTACCACTCCTTTCATTGCAGGCACCTTTTGGTGCAGTGTTTTGCCATCGTTGGTTTTTTCTTCCCGGCTTCGTTGTTTTAAATAGTGAGAATTTCTTTTTCTTTAACGGCAAACATCTCGTCGATTTTTTTGATGTATTTGTCGTGAAGTCGTTGAATGTCTTCTTCGGCATCTTTTCCGACGTCTTCGGCAAGTCCGTTTTTTACTTCCTTCTTTATTTCTTCAATTGCCTCGCGACGTGCATTACGAATGCTTATTTTTGCGTCTTCGGCCTCTTGCTTGGTTTGTTTCACCAATACTTTGCGACGTTCTTCGGTCAGAGGTGGAATGTTTAGCCGGATCACTTCGCCGTTGTTTTCGGGCATGATGCCTACATCGGAATTGATGAGGGCTTTCTCCACCACTTTCAACATCGATTTTTCCCAAGGTTGTATCAGGATGGTTTTTGCATCGGGTGTTGTTATGGTGGCAACGTTGGATAGCGGAACCAAACTTCCGTAGTATTCAACACGCACGCCGTCGAGAATATGCGTATTGGCTCTTCCGGCACGAATGCGGGAGAATGTTTCATCGAGAAATTCGATGGTCATCTCCATTTTTTCTTCCGTTTCCTTTTTAATTTTAGAAATTTCAGCCATATTTTTAGGTTTTTATTTGAATATGTTAATCCCTATTTTTCAGTTATGCACGTAAGTGCCCATATTTTCTCCGGAAATTACTTTTTTCAAGTTGCCCGGCACGTCCATATTGAAAACGATCAGCGGCAGGTTATTCTCTTTACAGAGAGTAGCGGCAGTGAGATCCATCACTTCCAGTCCCCGAAAATAGAGTTCGTCGAAGGTGATTTCGTCAAATTTACATGCGTTGCGATCTTTTTCGGGATCGGCCGTAAACACACCGTTCACACGTGTACCTTTTAAAAGAATGTCGGCCTCGATTTCAATTCCGCGCAAGGCGGCAGCCGTGTCTGTGGTGAAAAACGGGTTTCCTGTTCCACAGGAAAGAATGGCAATTTCGCCATTTTTCAGTGCCTCGATGGCTTTTTGGCCGGAATAGAGTTCGCCAATCGGTTCCATCCGGATGGCCGTGAATACCCGGTTTTTCTGACCTATGGACGTTAATGCCGAACTGAGTGCAAGGCTGTTGATGACAGTTGCCAACATTCCCATCTGATCGCCTTTCACCCGATCGAACCCTTTTGATATGCCGCTGAGTCCGCGAAAAATATTCCCGCCTCCGATTACGATGCCAATTTCCACTCCTTGTCGAGCGACTTCTTTAATTTGTTCGGCATATTCGGCGAGACGCATTTCGTCAACACCGTATTGTTTTTCTCCCATCAGCGATTCTCCACTGAGTTTCAATAGTATCCGTTTGTATTTCATTTGCGTTTATTCGTTTAAAAAAACAATCTCTTTAAAAGCATACGCCCTGATGTCATCGTCATCCAACGTTCTCAGTACAAGTCGTCCCGAGGGAAGTACGTTTTCGATTTTTGCGCGGAATTTACCTTCGGCATCTGCAAACCAATAATAATCGTTTGCCCGATACAAATCGCGCATATATTCGTCTTCGATGGTAGAGGTGTTGCCTTCTTTCAACTCGCGATAGAGAAGAAAAAACTCACGCAGCAGCATATCGAGGATGTTGTCTTTATCGTACGTTACTCCGGTAATTTGTTTCAGTGAAACGGGATTGGGCAATTCGGGCGGAAAAACCTCCTGATTGAGGTTCAATCCGATACCGATAATGGAATTTTCTATTTTGTCGCCTTGCAAATCGTTTTCGATGAGGATACCGGCAATTTTTTTATCTTTCCAATAGATGTCGTTGGGCCATTTAATGCGGATATCGTCGGCAAACTGATCCAGTGTGTTTTTAATTGCCAGAGAAGCCATGCGCGAAATAATGAATTGTTCGTTTGCAGGAACGTCTTTGGGATAGATGAGTAAACTGAACAGCAAATTTTCGCCCTTGGCCGAAACCCAGGCATTTCCCCGTTGTCCCCGCCCTCCGGTTTGGTATTCGGCAATCACGATCGAACCCTCTTCCGGATGCTTTTTCCTGACAAGTTCTTTCATATATGCATTGGTAGATTCGGTTTCATCCAATCGGACAACCAACCTTTTTTTACTTAATTGATCCATACTGGTTGTTGTTTTATTCGGTTATTGTAAAAAAGCTTACCATGAAGGTAAAAATGCATCTTCTATATGGTTCAGTTCAAACGCATGTCCGTTCCATAATGCACCGATAATATCGAATCGCGCAGGTTTATCGATCTTTTTTCCGATTAAATAGCAATGGGCCGCTTTCACCATTCGCCGCATTCGCTTTTCACCGACAAAGTCCTCCGGATTTCCCCATTGCAGCGATGTTCTGCTTTTTACTTCCACAAAAATAATATACGTTTCGTCTTCGGCAATAATATCCACCTCATAACCCCCGAACGACCAATTCCGTTCCCGTATCCGGTATTGTTTCTCCTGTAATAATCGCGTTGCCGCGTCTTCTCCTTGTTTGCCGAGTTCGTTGTGTCGAGCCATACGATAACCGCTTTGTTTCCGTTAAATAGGTAAAAATACACATTTAAAGGAAACAAACCATCTTTTTAGCAAAAATTTATTATTCTAGACGGCAAGTTCGTAAATTTTTCTTACATCTTCTTCGGTTAATTTAACGAAACTACCGACCGTTTGATTGCCCAGCTGTATGTTTTTTACCAGGGTAGGGATATCTTCAGCCTTGGCTCCGAGTTGCGCAAAACGAATGGGCATTCCGATGGAAACCAAAAACTGTTCCAATCTTTCAATTCCTTGTTTGGCGGTATTCTCGGGATGTTGAAAATCCATTTCGCAACCCCATACACGCACGGCAAATTGGGCAAAACGCATCACATCGTGAGGCATCACATATTTCATCCATGCCGGAAACATGACGGCCAAACCGGCGCCGTGAGCCACATCATACAACCCCGAAAGTTCGTGCTCCATTTTATGGGTTGCCCAATCCTGTTCCCTTCCCACACCGCAAATGTCGTTATGCGCAATTGTTCCGGCCCACATGATGTTTGCCCGTGCATCATAGTCGTCCGGTTTGGCCAACACCTTGGGTGCTTCGGTGATGATGGCTTTTAATATTCCTTCACACATCCGGTCGGTAACTTCAACCCCGCGGGTGTTCGTGAAATAGCGTTCCATCACGTGTGCCATCATGTCGGTAATTCCGCAAGCCGTTTGATAAGGTGATACCGTAAACGTAAGTTCGGGATTCAAAATCGAAAATACCGGGCGCAACGCATCTCCGGCTGCCGAACGTTTAAGCATGCCGTTTTCGTGTGTAATTACCGAACTGTCCGATCCTTCACTGCCGGCTGCAGCCAACGTCAGTATGGTGCCGACAGGCAGCGCTTTTTCAACTTCCTTTCCGCAGTAAAAATCCCAGAAATCGCCGTCATACAATGCTCCTGCAGCAATTGCCTTTGCCGAATCGATGACGCTTCCACCACCTACGGCGAGCAGAAAATCGATTCCTTCGCGTTTGCAGATTTCGATTCCTTCATATACCAATCCGCTTCGGGGATTGGGCTTTACGCCGCCTAATTCGATAAAAGCAATGTTGTTTTTCTTGAGTGAGGCTTTTACGCGGTCGAGTAAACCGGTCTTGACGGCCGAACTTCCGCCATAGTGAAGAAGTATTTTCGAACCGCCAAAGCGGTTGATCCATTCTCCGACTTCGTTTTCCCGGCCTTTGCCGAATACAAAATACGTGGGACTGTAAAAATTGAAATTTTCCATACGCTTTCCGAATTTATTATTTTCAAAGTAACACTCAAGCGGGTGAAATTGTTCTTTTGTTGGCTTTTTGTTTGCTATATAACCGCTTCATGCTCGCTCTAAGGCAGGGACAACAGCTGCCGGTTTAGTGAATTTATGTAAAAAACATCCTGCGCATTTGCTGCATAAAATGAAAAATTCATCGGCAAGCATGGAGCGAGGATGGTGCAGCCCTGGTACGGACTTGGTACGGAGAAGGTGCGGACTTGGTATGGGTATTTTCAGGGACG
>Ga0116188_1001203_pt1 | contig 22950 bp, 24 predicted proteins | sample AD_JPNTR2_MetaG_FD_89807 | JGI IMG/M metagenome (GOLD analysis project Ga0116188, IMG submission 89807) | Active sludge microbial communities of municipal wastewater-treating anaerobic digesters from Japan - AD_JPNTR2_MetaG | ecosystem: Engineered > Bioreactor > Anaerobic > Digestate | place...
GCAATCGCTCTGTTCCGACTCGGGGCCACAGACCTCGCCGCTACCAGTATAGATATGAGCCTGGATGATGCCTACGATATCGGCTGTTCGCATGTTGACCCTTGCCTTGATTAATGATCCAGAAAACCACGACTGCGCAAATGACCTTATCACAGTCACAGGCAGAAGCGATGACTTCGACGTCAACATGCAGGCAATGAACATGCTGCACGAGGCCTTCCCGGAGCTATTGCCCCACCTGTTGCAGACATTGTGTGACACGGGTCCCGAGGCCTCGCGCAAGAGATCACTCGTCGGGATCGCGAAGGACACACCCGATGACCCCGTGTATCAGCTGAAGATCGCCCTTGAACGCACCAGTCCGCCCATATGGCGCAGGGTAATGGTACCCGGCCACTTCGTCTTCACCTAATAATCCAGGCGGTAATGGGTTGCGACGACTATCATCTGCACGCGCTCAATGTCGGTGGAGTCCAATTGGCTCCAAGCGAATACGCAGACGACATGTGGGATCCTTCGATCGAGAAGTTTGACGTGACAATAGCCGATGCCGCCATGGCCTCTGGAGGCAAGTCCCGGTATACTTACGATTTTGGAGACGACTGGATTCACAGAATTACTGTTGAGAAAAACGCTTCCCCGCGAAGAGGACGTTCGATACCCGATATGTACAGGCGGCAGACGCGCCTGTCCGCCCGAAGACATCGGCGGTATCTACGGCTATTATTCCTATCTTGAAGCCTTGGCAGACCCCAACCCGGAGATGCATGGGGACGCCGTCGAGTTGTCAATAGCAGTCTTGAGTTTATGAGAAAACAGATGAAGTGAGACTAGTCAGGCCTGAATGATCCTATTCAGCGCTGCCACGGTCGCTGCACTTTACCGGATAGGCCGAGGAGCAGAGCTTTTTCCTTATTCCCATGATGCTCATGTCCTCCTCTATCTTTCCTGTATTGTCCATTATCGCCATGACTCCAACTCAATTCTCAAATCACTGTCGAGAGACGCTTACAGTGTTGGCAAAACCCTGTTCGTGGATGAGATGGGCTTCTGGGCCAATCAATCGCCAGCTGCTATGAGCGCCAAAGCGTGGCCATCACCACGAACCTTGAGTTCGGACAATGGAACACGGTGATTAACGACAATCGGCTTACCGGCGTGCTCATCGATGGGTTTGTTCATCATAGACATGTGCTTGCATTCACAGGCGAGAGCTACCGTCCACGGCATGCCCTCTCCCAATTGCATGCCGCAGATGACGTCGGGGGCGCCCACCTCCAACAAGGCACTATTTGCTAGAACGGACTAATCCCGTAGGGCCTCGAATTTCGACCCCGGGCGTAGTGGTTAACCTATGCACTTTTGACTGCCGAACTATGAACTTTTGGATTGCCAAATTGATTTTACTCCCGGAGCACACCAGACGATGAGAAAACCTTATGCCAATGACATCCGGAGGCTAATGCCTCCCAAGTCCCCCCAAACGTATCTTGCTTTCAGCCATGGCACATACGGCATCGATGACGCGTGAATGAACCTTTCGCATATCCGGAAGGCCAGATGTCTCAGCCAAGGCTTCTCTCAGGGCTTGAACGTGAGCTACCTGAAGATCAGTTCCCACGTTCACTTTTCTCATTCCGAGCCTAATGGCTTTCTGCAAGACTGCGTCCGGGATATCCGACCCTCCATGCAACACCAGTGGAACATCAATGAGCTCAACAAGTGAGGATATCAGATCAAACCTGATGTCTGGCGTACCTTTGTAAAGCCCGTGAGCAGTGCCAACCGACGGCGCTAGGGCATCTATGCCTGTAGCTGCCACGAACTCGCAGGCCTGGGATGGCTCGACAAGAACTTGACCATCTCCATTTCCTTGCGGGTCGTCTTCTTTGCCGCCTATGTTTCCAAGCTCCGCCTCGACAGAAACTCCCACGTCATGTGCCATCTCAACCACTCGCGCAGTCATCTCGAGGTTCTGCTCAAAGGGCAGCCTGGATCCGTCGAACATCACTGAGGTAAACCCGCTCGATATGGCCTTTAGGATCAGTTCTATGCTTGTCGCATGGTCAAGATGGAGGCAGACCGGCACTGCGGAAACATTGGCTGCAACCCGGGCAAGAGCAACAGCATAATCCAGGCCGAGATGGGCCGCAGTTCCTTGGCTTACTTGAAGAATGACTGGCGTCTGATTCCTCTCTACGGCTTTCATCACGCCCTTCAAATCATCCAGACCTATAAAGTTGAAAGCAATTACCGCATACCCAACCTCTACAGTATCAAGCAACTCCGTCATGCTTCTGAGACTCATATCGCCACCCCCTATTGTTCAGCCACCGGTAGCAAATAGACAGAATGATTGGCGCCAACGTCACGAGGTGCCCCTTGAGCTTCGCAGTCTCCTCACCCCATCTGACCAATGTCTTCCACTTGCACCTCGCCGACCAACCGTCGGACTTCCTCTGGATCGCATGTGCCTGCATCCTTCGCTCCGAGCTTGGCTGATGCAGCCGCGGCTCCCAATCGTATGAACTCTTTCGCAGGCAGATTGCGTTCATGCCCAACACATATTCCGGCAACGAATGCATCGCCACAGCCAACAGTATTGACCACGGGTAGCTTCGGCACTAGCACTCTCAGAAATCCGGTAGGAATGGAGCAAATGGCGCCATGTGGCCCCAATGTAATAATTACATGATCAATCGACCATCTGCTTCTGATCTCATCTAACGCCTCAATCAACTGGGGCTCTGAGCTCACCTCAACCCCCAAAAGGTCTTGGATTTCGTATTCATTGGGCTTGATCAGATCGGGTTTGGCCTCGATTGCGGCACAAAGAGCCGACCCACTAGTATCGAGCACTACAAACGCCCCTTGTTTCTTGGCTATCTTGATCAATCGGGCATAATAATCTTGAGGACAGCCCCGCGGAAGGCTCCCGGAAAAGACACACACTCCGCACCTTTCAGCCAAATACTCAACCTTCTTTTCCATGGCGCAGAGGGCACCATATTCCACCTCCGGACCAGCCTCGTTCACCTCTGTAATCGTCCCTGTGCTCGACTCGAGTATGGCTACGCAATTCCTGGATTCGGCCTCGATCTGCACGAAATCATGGACCATTCCAACCGAAGTAATGTAATCTTCTATGAATTGTCCTGCATGCCCGCCCACAAAGCCCGAGACTATCACTTTTTGGCCCATTGAATGAGCGACACTGGCTACATTTATCCCCTTGCCTCCTGCCCTGGCCGCTGTGAGGGTTGCCCTGTTCACAATGCCTTTTTCAAGGGATTCCACCCTCAAGGTTCTGTCGATAGCCGCGTTCAAGGTGAAAGTCGCAATCACTCATACAATCCTCCTTCAAAGCGAACTCGCATGGCGATCGAGCAGTCAGACGCTCAACTAGACGGCTGCGAAAGACACATGCTCCACAGGACATCGCATAGTTCGCAGTAGCATATACTCACACAGCATTCCCATAGCGTCAGAGCTGAAGCTCCATCACGGTCGTTCCAATTCCACTTGGTACCGACAGCGGTCGCCCCTCACAAGACCCTGACAGAATTCCACTGGGATCGTATCCGAATAAGCCGTTCTCTCCAGAAACAAGGCAGGTATCCCCGCAGGAACGCCCAAGATACGCGCTTCGTACGGTCCCAGATTCACAGGCTCAAAAGACTCAACTGCGCGAGATAGCCTCAGTCCATAGTCCTTTTCGATTATCTCGTACAATGGCATGTCGCTAACTCGTTCTCTCGTCAGACCCGGTACCAATGAAGCTGGCAAGTATGAGGTCTCGTATATCAACGGCTCATCATCTGCCGAACGAACTCTGACAATGCGTATGACATAAGTTCCCTTCTGAAGCCCCAATGCTCTTGCCACGCTTGCAAGCGTAGTCATATATTCAAATTCCAACACTTCGGTGCTTGGAGTGAATCCCTTGTCTATCATTTCATCCGTGAAGCTGTAGAATGACAATAGATGCTGTTCCATCTTGGGGGGAGCCAAAAAAACCCCTTTCCCATGGTGCTTCACCACCAGTCCCCTTTTAGCCAATTCGTCAATGGCCTTGCGAATAGTGGCTCTTCCTACATTAAACTCCGCCTGTAATTGGCTTTCAGAGGGCAGTTTCCCGCTATCACTGTAATCACCTCTGACTATTCTCTCAGTCAACTCCCGTTGTATCTGATAGTAAAGTGGCATAGGGCTTTCTGTGTCTATAGACACGGCTACATTCCCCCTTTGGTCGAGCGCATGCCCGTCAAAGTGGGCACAGCGCATGTCCGCATGCAACATGCCATATCTATCTAGTGTTCTTGCTCACCGGGTTCCTGAGTCCAGGTCTTAACAATATTGCGAAATTCGTTCGGATTCAACCCTTTCTCAACCGCCAGGTTGTATAAGAACATGTGGAAAAATGACAGATACGCAATTGCGCCAGCTATCTCACTCATGGAAGGCATGGTAACCTGAATATCCGCTGCACGGTTGAGTTCCACATCAGATTCGTCAGTTGCAGCAATTACTCTACCACCAGCCCGCTTTACTAACGATGCCAATGTGGCTATATTATCACGCAACGGAGAATACGAGTTACTTATGAATACGACAGGTGTGCCTGACTCCACGATCTCAAGCGGCCCATGTCTGAACTCTACAACATCAAAGGCGTTTACATGAACTCTGGCTATTTCTCTAGCAGTATTTGCGATCTGCAATCCCAGAGGATAGAATGGGCCAGCTCCTACCAGGTACAAGTTGGAGTCATCCTTCAGCTCTTTCGCAAGTCTGATAGCGTCATCCCGTCTTTCCAGCAGTTTGCCTATTGTATCTGGCATTTTGTCCAACTCGTTGGCAAGTACGCGGTGGGCTTCTGAAACAATATCACTCTTGAGCTCGGCCATAGCCAATGCAAACTGGTAGGCAGCCAACATCTGAGCAAGCACCGTTTTCGTGCCAGATGCCTTTTCCTCGCCTGCATATGTTAGTATCAGCTCATCAGCAATGTGACCAATTGAACTTGTAGGATTATTCGTAAGGCCAACAAGCAGAGCTCCCCTATCCTTCGCCTTTTCTATGGCCTCCACTGTCTCAAAACTCTCCCCTGACTGGGATATGCCTATCACAACCGACGCATCGGTAATGGTGTCCAATGAGTATGTGATGAAATCCGTAGCCGACAACGCAATAGTGGGAATGTGAACGAACCCTTCAATAGGGTATCTCGCCATCATCCCAGCAAAATAGGATGACCCACATCCAACCGCGTAGATCGCATCAGGATCTGCAGCCAGTACCGCATGTGCCGCCTGCCTCTGACTGGCATCCCCCTTTTCGATAGTTGTGCGTGCAGCCTCTGACTCCTCAAGAATTTCCTTAAGTATGTAGTCCATGTAGAACGTTCACTCCTCTTGTGACTTCATCTTCTTATATACTTCATCTAGTTTAGGAAATCGGTTAGCCTTGCGACTCACAACTATCCCAGCCAGTGTATTGGCAAATTTGAGTGTTCTGTTCCATGTCCATCTCTTGGTCAAACCTGTAAGCACACCAGCATTGAATGAGTCTCCTGCGCCAGTAGCGTCAAACGCTTCAGTCTTGATTGCAGGCATGTGAATGCGCTCTTCTCCATCGAACACATATGCGCCATCGGCGCCCAGTTTCACAGCCACAATTCCAGCACCAGCATCACGAAGAGTCGACGCCATGCTGCACGGATTGGATCCCTGTGTAAGCGCTCGCGCCTCGTCCTCATTGGGCAGAAAGAGGTCCACAAACTGAAGAAGCTTAGTCACTTCGTCAACCGTATGCTGTGGCCATCCCTCAGTGTCCCAGCCCGGATCGAATGCCACTCTTTTGCCCATCGCCTTCCATCGTGTAAAAGCTCGTTTCGTCGCTTCATATCCCAAACCAGGAAGGAGAAAATATCCTGATAGCAACACCCATTCTGTCTGCTCAAAACCGACCGCAGCCGTTTCGGCTTCCATTAGGCACTTTTCATCAAACGCAGCAAGGTGGCCGTTGTAGCTAAGAAAAGCCCTCTCCGAGTCACGCCGGACTATCACAACGCTTTGGCCTGTGTCAGCCCCATCGGCCTCCAGCAGCCCACTCACGTCGGCTCCACGCGCTGCGAGCTCATCACGGATGAAAACACCATAGGAATCCTCTCCCACGTTCCCAATGCACGTTACGCCAACACCTACAGTAGCTAGGGCAATCGCTGTATATCCCGCTGAACCTGCAGGCCTAACCTGCAAATATGGCACTGTGGCCTCAGTTCCCCACGTCGGAAGGTTTTCAACACGTCCCACAACCATATCTATGTTATAGTTGCCAACTGCTGCAATCCGGCGGTCGTACTCTTTCACGCCACGACTTGGCAATATCATCTACCCCTTGATTCCCCCAGCCGTAAGGCCAGAAATGATGTAACGCTGGAATATAAACGCTAATACAATGGGAGGAATACTTGCAAGCACGCCTCCTGCAGCCATGGCAGAATAGTCGATGGCGTGCCTACCCGCAAATTCAGTGATCGCAACTGGTACAGTCTTCGCTGCGTACGTGCTGGTGAATATGAGCGGATAGAAGAACTCGTCCCACGACATCATGAACACGAATATTGCCGTAGAAACCAAGCCTGGTGCTGAGAGCGGAAGGATAACGTGGAAAAGGGCACCCAAACGCGAGGTGCCGTCGATACGTGCCGCTTCCTCCAGTTCCTTGGGAATCGTCTGGAAAAAACCAGCCATGATCCATATGGCAAAAGGCAACGTGAAGCTCAGGTAGACCAGGACCAAACCGGTTCTAGTGTCGAGCAGCTGCACCTTGCTGAGCAGCACATACAAGGCTACCATAGTAGAAATGGCAGGCAGCATCTTCACCGCCACTATTCCAAGGAGCATTTGCTCTCTTCCCCGAAATTCCAGCCGCGCAAAAGCATACGCCGCCAGCGATGCGACAATGAGCGTAACCACGGTCACGAAGAATGAGACCACGGCACTATTGGCCATTGCATACTTGAACATTGCCGCCGTCTCAGAGACTCCCAACACGTCTGGCGTAAACATGTCTCTGTACTTCTGCAATGTGGGCCGCTTCGGAATCCAACAGGGCGGAACAGCTGTAAGCTCAGATGTCTCCGTAATGCTCGAAATCACAAGCCAAGCATACGGTAGCAGTATTACTGCCAGAAGGAGCAGGCCGGCAATGAAAATCAAGATCGACCTCAATATCGTTCTCCGTTTGTGCTTCATCGGCTATCCTCCTAGTAAGCTGTGTCATCCTGTTTCAGAAGTCTGATATATACAATCGACACAAGCATAATGAGTGCTGAGATAATAAACGATTGAGCAGCTCCCTTGCCCATGTTCAGATAACGGAATGTCTCTACATATGTGTAATACGTAGCAACCTGAGTACCGTTGGCTGGTCCCCCAGCTGTCATTACGTAAATTATGTCAAACACCCGAAATGCTTCCATAGTCCTGATCACAAGAACAATGAGAAATGCTGGACGCAAGAATGGGAGCGTAATCTTTCGAAATGCTTGAAGGCTCCCGGCTCCATCGACTCTTGCCGCTTCATACAAAGACTCTGGAATCGTCGATAACGTGGCGAGCAGTATGAATACCACAAATGGTGTCTGATGCCACACATCGGCCAAAATAACGAGGTTCATCGCGGTGAACGGCTTAGCCAGCCAGGCTTGGTATTGGTCTATCATTCCAAGCTGCATCAGTAGCCCATTGAGGGCCCCGTAATTCGCATCGTAGATCCATTTCCACATGATTGCATTGACCACAGTGGGAACTGCCCACGGCAATATGATCATGGTCTTCAGAAATGCACGCCCTCGAAAGTCAACGTTCAGGAAAAGAGCTATTAGTAAGCCGAGCACTAGTTCAAGGCTAACAGATACTACTGTGAAATAAGCTGCTCGTCCTACTGATGCTAGGAATTCTCTATCGGTCAATACTTCGACATAGTTTCGCAGACCAATGAAGGGACGCGCCCACGGTATAGTCAGATTGTAGTCAAAAAAGCTGATTACTAGGTTGTTAAGGATAGGATAAAGCACAATTCCGCCTATGAGCACCAGACTGGGTAAGATCAGCAGCAAGGCAAGCCTGCTTTCAGACAGACCCCTCTTTGCGCCAAGCCCGATGCTCCCTAACGGCCCTGTATTAGGCAAGCCGGAAGGCCCCGACATCATTCCTGTTCTCCCCTTGTCGCTCCCGACCTGGGGAGAAGTATCCCCAGGTCGGATAATTTCTCAATCATTATCCATACGGTCATACCATGAGACTACTACTTATACTTTTTCTGGATTATCTCTATGTTTCTTACTGCATCATCTAGAGCCTGCTGAGGATCCTTCTTGCCTGTGAGGGCTTCTTGTAACATCAACTGCATTATCTTGGAGTATTGCATGTAGTATGGTACGTGCACCTTGACATGACCGTATGGAAATTGCTTCTGAAACATTCTCATTGTGACGGGTTGCTCTTTCACGAGCGCTGGATCTGAAAACGAGTCTTTCCATATGGGCAGCTGGTGGGCCGCATACCTGTTCATAACCTCTGGGCTGGTGAAGTACTTAAGAAGCTCCCAGGCCGCATCCGGATTGCGTGAGCCCTTTGAGATTGCAAATCCCATAGAGTCGTTTGACGTGGCACTGACAATGCCCTTTTTGTAAACCTCTTCTGAGACCGGCACAAGACTCATCTTGATTTTTCCTGCAACCTGAGACTCGGCCGGATCATTGGCCAGGTCGTAGACGTAAAGCCAGTTGATGGCAAAGGCTGCCTTTCCAGACGATAGAGTATGTCGAACATCCTCTTCCACCGCAACTACAGAAGATGGGTTGCTTATACCCTCACGGATACTGTTCACCATGAAAGTTAGGGCCTTCAAGCCGCCTTTTTCATTGAACGCAGGTTGGCCCTTCTCATTCTCAAGCCTTCCGCCAAACCCGTAAAGGAGTGCCACAAAGTCGCAGTTCGCACACTCGCGCTGCGCCCAGCTCCAAATGATGGGATACTCAACAATACCCTTCTTCTTCATGACCCGAGACATCTCAACTAGTTCTTCCCACGTCTTCGGCGGCTGATTGTACCCTGCCCGTGCCAGCATCTCTTCGTTATAGAAAAAATACTTCTGGTCCATGAGCCATGGCATACCGTAAAGCCTGCCGTTATATGTAACAATGCGCCATGTGACTTCCTGATCTACTGTAGCCCTCTTCATCTCGGGGGTAACTCTATCAGTAACATCCAATAACCAACCAGCAGATGCGAGTTCTGCAAGCCAGGTATTGTCAACAAGCATTACATCGAATGCACGTCCACCTCCGGCAAGCGCTGTGACGAGTTTGTCATGAAGAGCATCATACGATACAAAAGTAGCGTTCACCTTGATGTTTGGGTGCAACTTTTCGAACTCGCGAATAACGGTTTTTTGCTCATCCACGGTCATTCCAGCTTGATCCATACCAATGAAGTTGAGTGTGATCTTCGATGCAGCAGCATTTACATATGTTGACAAACCAATAAGAAAAATGACAGCTAGACAAATTGACCATCTACAGCTCTTGCTCATAGAGTGGACCCTCCTCACGGAAATTAGTGATACCGTCTGCTATGACCTGCTGTCCTGTCAAACTCCACTGCCTTAACACACGGATTGCCTATCGCGTCCCCCCTCAACTTGTACGCATATGCGTATATGTTAGAAACATTTCTACGCGCTGCCACGAATTCCTGCTTCAAAAACAAAAGGGAATATCAGCGATGCCCTGCAGTCAGTGTCTGCAGGGCATCGCAGCATCGCTTTGCTGGACTAATAGCCGACGAGTGTTGGGGCGCGAAAGGCGCCTTTACGGGTCTAGCCCCTTAGTATTCTTTCACAGCATCCACAAAGGCCATGATATTCTCCCATGGGACGTCCGGTTCGATTACGTGAGTCGGAGAGATGAGAAGTCCTCCGCCATCGCCGACGGTTTCTATCATCCTCTTCACTTCCTGCCTCACTTCGTCGGGAGTCCCAAACGGCAGGGTGGTCTGGGTTCCGATAGTGCCCCAAAAAGCTAACTCGTTGCCGTAAAGCTTCTTGATTCTTTCCGGGTCCATGCTCTCCGGTTGAACGGGATTGAGAATGTCTACTCCGATCTCTATGAGATCAGGTATTATCGGTTCTATGTAGCCGCAACTGTGGTAGAAGATAAGTACCTCCGGATTTGCCTCCTTCGCCGCCTCTATAACCGACGCCAAGCGTGGCTTCAGCCACTCGCGCCACATCGATGGGCTCATCATCATCGTCCTCTGCATTCCAACATCATCACCAGTCACAAGCACATCGACGCCGGCTGCTGCAAGAATGGTGGCAGTGCCTTTTGATATGTCCGTAACTCTATCCAACAGTGCGCCTGCCATCGCCCGGTTCTGAACAAAGTCGACCAAGAGGTTCTCTAGCCCTCGAAGTGCCCATGCGGTTTCAAAGACCGTTCCCCCATAAAACGGAGGGAGTCCGCGTACAGCGTATCCTAGCTCGTGCCAACGCTTCACTGCCTTAGGAATGTGCTGCCACCTGTACTCTTGAGTCATGTCGGGGAATGGGTAGTCCTCGATCTCCTTTACCGTTGCCGCTTTCTGAAGCGGATGGACAAAATCTACGAAGTGAGACCATCCAGACCCCTTGACTTCACCAACACCCCACTCGTTAACGTTGCTGCCAGGCGGAAGCTCCCCCAAATACATAGAAAAGTCCGCAACTTTCTTGCAGGGCTCGAAGCTCACTTCTCGTATGTCTAAATCAAAGTAGTCTGCAGGATCCGAAGATCCGGTAATACTATGAAACTTGTCCACCACCGGAGGCGTAAACTCCATATACATTGGCACTCTGTCTGGCACTTGTCTTCTGAGTGCAGCGAGAACTCTTTCCCTCGGAACCATGCTGTGTGATCCCCCCAGAAATCTTGGACAAAGGCAACGTGGCGCATGTCTTGGTCATCAACCCTTTGTGGCGCCAGCAGTCAAGCCTTCAACCATTTGGTTAGAAAGAAACAGATAGACAATCAATATTGGAAGCATTATCAGAGTGAATCCTGCAAAAAGCCCCACCCAATCTCCTGTATACTGCATCGTCCCCTTCAGCCCGAATAGCCCGAGCGACAGTGTAAACTTGTCATTCGAACTCAAGAAAGTCAACGCCAACAGGAAGTCATTCCACAGGAACAAGAAGTTGAATATCGATACAGTCAAAACCCCTGGTGATGCAAGTGGAAGCATTATCCTGCTAAAAGCCTGAAAGGAGGTACAGCCATCTATCATTGCAGCTTCCTCAAGCTCCCCGGGAAGCGTCCTGAAGAAGCCCACTAGGTAGAATATTGTGAACGGAAGAGAAAGAGCGACATAGACGATTGCCAACCCGAATAGGGAATCAACGAGCTTCATCTTGAACATCAGGAAGAACAGGGGAACCAAGAGAAGTTGACTGGGTATACCCATGCCAAATGTGAAGAAATTGGTCAATGCATCGCTCCCCTTAAACGGCTTCCTGGCTAACACGTAGGCTGCCGGCGAGGCCACTACCACCAGAACTGCAACGGATGATAGAACCAGCAGCATGCTGTTGGCAAACCCCGTTCCCAATTGGCTGAGCGTCCACACCTTTACATAATTTGACCATTGTGGCTCTTTTGGCAGACTCCACACATTGGTAAATAGCTCATGATTGGACTTAAGCGAGGTCATGACCACCCATGCAAACGCGAATATAGAAAAGATCGACCATCCAACAATCAGTATCCATCCTATAATCCTAACAATCCGGGCTCCTACATCTCCAGCCGCGACTCTTCCCGTTTCCGGCGTGACACCCAGACCGCCCCTACTCATCCGACTCGGCTGCTTTTTACGGTACATGTCAATCCTCCTCGGGACAATGTCAACCCAAGCGCCATGTTTGAACACGCACGACCTTCCACATTCTCAGTATTCCACGCTCTCGCGCCTCATGAGACTTCTCACAATGAGCACCATGAGGATGACCATAATCAGCATCACCACACCCATGGCGGTACTGTACCCCATGCGGTACACAGGCTCTCGGGTTCCAAATGCCATCACATACATGTAAACGGCCAGGTTTTGTGCGCCCTCTGGCGGCATTGCCTGCCCCCCTCCCCATGAATACAGGAAGGCGAATTCCTTAAGGGCCATGATGCCCCACAACACGATAGCCATGGTGAGCACATCCCATATCATAGGGACTTTAATGGAAAAGAATATCCGCACATCATTAGCTCCTTCTATCTTGGCGGACTCAATAACATCGTTAGGAATTCGGTCGAAACCTGCCATCAAAATGACCACAAAGAATCCTACGTATATCCATACCAGGGCCACCAGCAAAGACCAGAACAACCGATCTGGAGCAGCCCATGTTCTGGCAAGCCCTCCTAAGCCTATAGCTCTGAGAAAGTTGTTAAGTAGGCCCGAGTCGTGCTCGTAGATGAACGACCACATGACCGCAAGACCAATGGGGTTAATGATGTTCGGGAAAAATACTATACTTCTGAGCAGCCGTTTAGATTTGATTCCGCTGCTCAGTATGGCGCTAAATAGGAACGCCAGCGCGAAGATAATGGCTCCGCCTATGAAGATTATGCCTAGAGTGTTTCTTATAACGACTTTCCAGAAATGCTCATCTGCAAAGAGCTCGCGAAAATTCCTGAGCCCGATAAACTCGAGATTGGGAGTAAAACCACTCCAGTCTGTCAAACTCACATATAGCGCGGCCAATGCGGGAAATACGAAGAATACAACATACACAACTAACGCCGGCACCAGACAAGCGATTACAAAGGTCTTGTCGTTTCGTTTCAACATGCACCCCTCGCTTAGATAAGCCCCCATAATCAGACCTCAACCCAACTCGATCGCAAAGGCGACTTTCGAGTCTATTGGCCTAAAACCAGGTTGGGGCTGGATTATCGCGCATCCTTTCAGCGGCGTGGAGGACAGGGGCAAACCATCTCCGCACTGATCGCGCCCATGGTCTGCCCCGGTTCTCATGCACACAAAATATCAACTGACTTAACCACTACTTCTTCTTCTGCCAATAATTGATAGTTTGCTGCTTGATTTGTCGTATGAATTCATTCGGCGTGATAGTTCCGAACAAGAGCTTGTCATCTAACCCATAGAACACGCTTGTGAACCACTCCGGAAGCTTAGCCTGTACGCCGTCATACTCCATGTGGAACTCTGTAGCATTTCTAAGATACGGTTCCACATCCGCCAGCACCGCAGGCAGCTTCACGTCCTTGCGAGCTGCAATATTCTGGGCCTTGTCCGCTATCATCTCCTGGTATTCCTTCTTGAGCGTGAACTTGATGAACTCCTTGGCCAATTCCTCGTTCTTGGCGCCCTTGGGGATCGCAAAGCCTATCATGTACGCCTCGAAGTTTTGGAGTGTTCCCTTGCCGCCCTTGACTTCGGGGAATCCGAAATATCCAGTGTCAAAGTCGGCCGCTCGTCCTTCGGCAGTCTCGTTAGGAATCCATGTGCCACAAACGATCATCGCCGACTCTCGACGAGCCCAGCCCATCTGTGCAGCAGGGTAATTGCTTCCATCATAGCCTTTCTGGAAATACCCGTTTCGGGCTTTGCTTATGTCGTAGATCATCTCCGCTGCCTTCAAATACCCCGGATGATCCCATGTTTTCCCGGTCCGATCAGCTGCGGCAGCATAAAAGGACCCGGGACCAAGTATCCTGTTGGTCAACCAATAGAACCAGTAGGCGTTGTAGAACGATATGTTCCCATCTTGCGCAAATGGAGCAATGCCTTTCGATTTCAGCTTTCCAGCCACATCCATGAGATCGTCCCATGTCTTCGGTTCCTGCAACCCATATTTCTTGAAGGTCGTCTTGTCATAAAAGAAACCTGATGTAATGAACTCATAGGGGACGAAATATGACTTGCCCGACACCTGGTACAAGTCGAACGTGGGAGCATAGAAGATGTCCCTGAACTTCTTCTGCCCTTCAGGTCCCCGCGAATCAAGTAGATCGTTGACTGGAACAGCTACTTCTTTGTCTGCCAAAAGCGCGCCCCACAGTTCACAAAAGGACTGGTCAATGAGATCTGGGGGGGTTCCCATTATAACCCTGCTTCTGGCTTTGGCCACTACCTGTCTGCCTGCCCATGTCACCTTTACGCTCACACCTGGATTTGCCTTCTCAAAGTCGGCTATCACCTTTGCCAAGACCTGCTGTTGGTCCTCGCCAGGATTCCACATGGAGTAATACTCGAGTTGCTGTTTCGCCGCGTTGACTCCCATGCAAGTAGCCAGCAGTAGGACTACAGCGGATATCACTGCAAATAGCCGTGACCGCATTGATGTCACTCCTCTCGCTTGCTAAGTCGCTCCTATGACGGCGTTCTCGCTTCCCTTAGGGACATGAAATTGTTAACTTCAGGTGCGAATTCGAGTAAGAGCGCCACCCCCCGTATTTCTTATTTGCCTGTAGTTCGAATCGACGACTCTCACGCGCCTCACTGCCGAACATGTAGCACCTACCCCCAAAATGGGTAAATGGTGACCCCTTTCACTACACGGCTGATAACCCCGCGCGCCGATGGAGCATCGGGCTTGAATCCTAGGTCCAAAGCTTTGTATACTCCCAATAGCTGACCCGCGATCACATCGATCGGCGACCGAAGATCATCATCGATCTCCCCTTGCGCTTTTTGACCGTAACTTACCGAACAATTCACCAAATCGGATATGCGCTTTGGAAGGTTAGGAGCAACGGCCATCGTTTTCATGGCCACATTCTCTCGACAGAATTGCTCTATGAGGTCGGCTTCGTATTCAAGCTTGTAGGAATCAGTCGAAACATAGAAGACAACCAGAGTCTTGTTGTTGACTACAGCCTTAGGTCCATGCCTGACACCGAGGAATGTCTGACTCATTGTCATGACAGTCCCATCTGTAAGCTCTTGCACTTTGAGAGCGCTTTCCGCCGCTGCTCCATATAATGCCCCGTCTCCTAGGAACACGGCACGTTCAAACGGTGTCTCCGCGAGTTCACGAAATACACTATCTTCTTGAATCAGATCCTCGGCCGCAGTATGCATCAGCTCTGCCTGCTTTCGATATTCAGCAGGCGCATCCAGGAAAGACAGTGCCTGACCTGCTACAACCATGTTGGTAAAGGACGACGTCATTGCAAGGCTCTTATCGTTGCAACTAGGGTCGAGCAGAATGAGGGAAACTTCCGACGGGCGTTCCGCAGCAAGCCGCGCCAGGCCTCCTTCGGGGTTGCACGTCACGGCAAGAAATCGGACGTCCTTGCAATAGGATCGGGCAATCTCATACGTCGCCAAGCTTTCAGGACTATCTCCTGACCTTGCAAAGAGCACGACAAGACAAGGCTCGTCTTTGATGAGATGCCCTTCAGGATCAATCACAATATCGGTGGTGTCGAACACGCTTGCGTGCACGTTCAACCTTCTCCTGAAAAGCGGCGCAAGGCACCTCCCCACATGCCCCGAACTCCCAGCGCCTGAGAGAATCAAAGTCCGCCGATGGTATGGATCGAACGGATCATGTAGCCCCGGCCTCCCAGGCCGAGCCGGCACAAACAGGCCACTAAGCTCAGTCTGCTTGTTGAAGACCGTTTCCCCGCTCTCTCGCCACAAACTCGCTTGGCTCCTTATCTCAGAAGGAGTAAATATGATGCCCAAGCGCTCCTTTTCGGCGCCATCGAGACCGATCAATCTGTCAAGTTCGCACGTCATGGATGCATCCTCTCCCCCAAACTGATCTAGCCGTCAGTTCGGCTACGCCGTACAGGGTGGGCGCGCTCAGCAAACCGCTCCACACGCTGCGATCCGAAGCTTGGAAGCACATGAAGACCCTAGCTAAGGTCTGCGTATTCCTGTCCAAACTGAGCGGCAGCTCCAATAATGCCTGCGTCGTCGCCAAACGTTGCCCTCTTGATCTCCAATTCTTCCGCAAATGGTGACCTGTAGATCTTTCTGATGCGCATTCTCAAAGGATCGACTATCACATCTTCCACCTGAGAAAGCCCTCCCCCGATCACCACTACATCCGGATCCAGCACATTTATGACATTCACGAAACCCAAAGCAAGATAGTTCACGACCCTGTCCATTACATCCACTGCCCGGGGCTCTCCATTCCGGGCGGCCTCAACAACCTCCTCAGACCGCATCCCCGCCGCTCGCGCTATGGCAGGACCGGCAGCAAGACGTTCGAGGCATCCCGCCATGCCGCAGACGCATCTAGGGCCATCAGGATCTATACATGTATGCCCCATCTCAGAGGCGCTGTTGTGCGCGCCGCGCAGAAGCTTGCCGTTGGCTATATAGCAGGAAGCTATGCCGGTTCCAAGGGTGACATAAAGAAAGTAATCGCTCTTGCCATGACCTCCGTATATGTACTCTCCCGCAGCGGCCACCGCAACATCATGATCCACCATCACCGGCAGACCCAGGCGAAGCTCCAACATTCTCTTTACGTTGACTGTTTCCCTAGCCCAGCTTGCATTTACTGCCTGAATAACCTCGCCGGACTCATGGTCCACACGACCGGGAATCCCTACGCCAACACCCTCCACCTCATTCATATCGAGCCCTGCGACGTCGACCACGGTTCTCACATGCTCGGCAACGATGTCCATGACCTCATCGGGACCCATATCGCTGCTCCATGCACGCTCTTTCTCGTATGCCAACACCTCGTACCCACGCACCGCTCCCACGCGGAGATGAGTGCCCCCAATGTCTACCCCCACCGCCATCCGTCCGCTATCCGCCAACTCAAATCACTCCCACACCTGAGCTGTAACCAGTGGGACCAATTCAGAACATGTCCCAGAACTACTCTGACTCGGCAAGGTCCCTTAATATCTCCTTCCACAGCAGGGCGCTTGCTCCAACTAGGCCCGCGTCACGTCCGAATTTGGAAGCTGTAATAGTCACCGCGCTCCCCACCTCAATCAAGACCCGACTCATCGCGGAGCTCCTTGCCGCTTCTATGAACTCGGTGTCCGAGGGACGAATTTGCCCTCCCAAGATTATGAGTTCAGGGTTGAAGACGTTTATCAGGTTAGCAATCCCAACACCCAAATACTCGCCAGCGCGATGCACTATCCTCCGGGCATTGGCATCGCCAGCTTCAGCGGCATCCAACACGTTGAATGGATCGATGTACCGCTCTTCAGGGTCGCCGCTGTACCCCTCCGCGTCTCTGTCGGATTTTGCAGCCATAGAAGATATCGCCCTTAGGCTGGCCATCTGTTCCATACAACCCCAGCTTCCACACTTGCACGCTGGCCCGTCATAGTCGATGCTTACATGCCCAAACTCGCCAGCCATTCCAGTCGAACCTGTGTAAACCCGTCCATCCAGCAGCATGCCGATGGCAATCCCCGGCCCCACCCAAAGATAAATTGCGTTCTGCATGTTTTTGGCCGCGCCGTACCATTCCTCGGCAAGGAGGGCAACATGGGTGTCTTTACCGATGAACACCGGATATTCGAAATGCTTCTGAAGGGCTGCCTTGATAGGCACATTGAACCAGTTCAAAGCGACTGATTTGAGCACCGTGCCAGTGGCAGCATCAACCAGACCAGGAGTGGTAACACCGATTCCAACCACCTGGCCTGAGCGCGCTTCCGGGGTATCCAGTATCTCATTTATGGCGTCAACTATGTCGGCAACAGTGACTCCTTTCGCAGACCCGATGCGCCGCTCTCCACGGCAAAGCACGTTGCCGTCCATGTCCAAGAGCGCCGCGATCTGATCTGCCCCGGCGAGGTCCACTGCGACCATGATTCTTGATCCCTTATCAAGCTCCACCAGCTTTGGTTTGCGTCCTCCCCCGGATCTCCCATAACCAACCTCACGCACGAAACCCTGCTCGATAAAGTTGCTGACGATGTTGGTGACCGCGGCAGAAGTAAGCCCTGTGAGTCTTGCTATCTCTCGCCTCGTGATGGGCTGGTTCGTCCGTATGACGTCCAGCACAAGCTGTCTGTTGTGGATACCCACCTGAACCGAGTTTCTGCCCGACTGTTCTTGCCTCACATTCCCACAATCCTTTTACTAAGACTTTGGCTTTCAGTTTGATAAAGTAGTTCTCCATCTGCTTGGAAACTCCTCCTCCTTTCTCCAGAAAGTTTTGTGCCGCGCCCATTTGTGTGTTTGGCTCGAGGTAAACAGATGCAATTCACTCGGCAGTCTTGTATGTCGGGGCAGACATACTCATGATGACGAGAACATTTCGCAGGAGCGTACCCGCGTATGAGTCCAGTTGGGTATTTAATAAGCCATCTAGAAGGCTTCCACAGCCAGCCGAGCCTCGGACCACAGACGTCGTACATCAACCTTTAAGTGTTATCTAAGGATTGTCATATGTGCTATGCCCAAAATCAGTAGTGACATTATCACAGACGCGTAACACGCGTCCGAAATTGGCATTGCACTTTTGCAGGAATCGTATATAATATCTTAGCGTCGGCAGTAAACTTGGAGTTTACCTGTGTTGAACTTTTCAACTTGAAGTTTACCCGGCCTAAACCCAACAGATAAGCGAGGAGCGACGGATGAAGATAGGGCCAAGAATCAAAAACCTTCGGCTGAAAAAAGGGCTAACCCAGGAAGAGCTGGGCGAACGCACTGATTTAACCAAAGGCTACATATCCCAAATCGAACGCGACCTGAGCTCGCCGTCGCTAGAAACCTTCTTCGACATTCTTGAAGTGCTCGGCTGCACGCCCAAGGAATTCTTCAGCGACGAAGAACGTGAGCAAAAGGTCGTGTACACAGATGAGGACCTGACCGAATTCGTCGACGATGAACGGGGTTACCGCATCCAGTGGCTGGTCCCTGAATCAAATGAAAACGAGATGGAGCCGATTATGCTCACCCTCGAAAAAGGCGGAAGCTTCAAACAGTTCGAGCCTTCCCTTGCCGACACTTTTGCCTACGTGCTGAGCGGAAGGATCAAAGTTTCGCTCGGAAAACGAACTTACTATGCTAAGGCAGGCCAAACCGTCTACTACCAAGCATCTGAAGAGCACCAGATTTCCAACGACAATGACGGACCATCAGAATTGCTTCTGGTGGCAACTGATTCCTATTTATGATGTAAAGAGTTGTGCATCGTGCATGATATCCTACTTCCATCCGCGGGGAGGGGACAAGAATGGCCAAAAACACAATCATCCGTTTCAAGAACGTCACCAAACAATACGACGATGACCCCCCGGTGTTGACAGATGTCAGCTTTGAACTGGAGCGGGGCAAATTCTACACATTGCTCGGCCCTTCCGGCTGCGGAAAAACGACGATCATCCGCTTAATCGCAGGCTTCGTTGAGCCCACAGTCGGCGAGATCTACTTTGACGGCCAGGAGATAAGCAAGATTCCGCCTGACAAGCGCCGGGTAAACACCATATTCCAGGACTATGCATTGTTTCCTCATTTGAACGTGTTCGAGAACGTCGCCTTCGGACTGCGCGTCAAGAGGATGAAAGAAGACGTGATTAGGGAGAAGGTCCGGGAAGCGCTACGTTTCGTCAATCTGGAAGGCTTGGAGAACCGGGACATTGCGGGTATGTCCGGCGGCCAGCAGCAACGCGTGGCCATCGCGCGAGCCATAGTCAACGAACCGGAAGTGCTGCTTCTGGACGAACCGCTTTCAGCCCTTGATCTGAAGCTCCGCACGGAAATGCAGTACGAGCTGAGAGAGCTTCAGCGCAGTCTGGGCATTACATTCGTCTTTGTCACACATGACCAGGAAGAAGCCCTTGCACTTTCCGATGAGGTTTTTGTCTTGAACAACGGTCGGATTGAGCAGCGCGGAACGCCCATGGACATCTATGATGAGCCGGTCAACAGGTTTGTGGCTGATTTCATAGGCGAATCCAACATTATTTCAGCCACGATGATCAAAGACTACCTTGTCGAATTTGTCGGCAATCAGTTTGAATGCGTGGACAAGGGATTTCATCCTAACGAACCGGCCGAAGTCGTGATTCGTCCCGAGGACCTGGAGATCACGCCGAAGGATCAAGGGAAGCTTCAGGTTTACGTGGATTCCCAGCTCTTCCGCGGCGTGCACTACGAGATTTGCTGCTACGACAAGGAAGGCAATGAATGGCTTGTCCATTCCACCAAAAAAGTAGCGGTAGGCGATGAGATCGGGCTCAATTTTGGCCCCGAAGACATACACGTGATGAGGTTGGGCGAGACGGAAGACGAATTCGACAGACGTTTGGAGTCGTATGAAGAGGTGCGCCATGCAGGCTAAAGCGCGCAACATCTACCTTATCCCCTATATGCTATGGATCATCATGTTCGTCATTGCGCCGATCGTGCTAATTGTCTACTACTCCATGTACGACATTGACGGAGTATGGACTCTCGCAAACTACAAGAGATTCTTTACCCCGGTGTACTTGCGAATGACGCTGAGGTCGTTTTGGTACGCGATCTTGATCACGGGAGTCTCGCTGATTGTTGCATATCCGACGGCATACTTGCTGACCAAGACAGCACACAAGGAGTTGTGGCTTCTTCTCATCATATTACCGTCATGGATAAACTTGCTTCTCAAGGTGTATGCCTTCATAGGCATCTTGGGGCTCTACGGTCCCATCAACTCCTTTCTCGAGCTTGTGGGCATTGGGGCAAAACAGATTCTGTTCACAGATTTCAGCTTCATCTTTGTAGCTGTTTACATCTTCATCCCATACATGATACTGCCCATATTCAACGCCCTTGAGGAACTCAACCCGTCCTTGGTTGCAGCAGCCCGCGACCTCGGAGCATCTCCTTGGGCAACATTCCGTCGGGTAGTACTCCCCTTGACGATGGGCGGGGTGAAGTCGGGCTGTCGAGCGGTTTTCATCCCGGCCTTGTCGTTGTTCATGATAACGCGCCTGATTGCCGGAAACAGGGTAATCACTCTGGGGACCGCCATTGAACAACATTTCCTTGTTACGCAGGACTGGGGCATGGGTTCGACCCTTGCCGTCTTTCTGATCATTGTAATGGGACTGACGATGCTTGTTACAGAAAGTGGAAGTCGGGTGAAGTAGCATGAAGAAAACAGGAAAGCTGTCCGTCATCTATCTGGTTTTGGTATTCATCATATTGTACACCCCTATCTTCTACCTGATTTACTACTCATTTAACAGTGGAGGTTCCATGCACCATTTTCAGGAATTCACGCTTGACTGGTATGAAGAGGTGTTTCACGATACACGCCTCTTCATCATCCTTCTGAATACACTGGTAGTCGCGCTTCTCTCTTCAGCGATATCGACGATTATAGGGGTAGCGGGGGCACTTGCCATCACGCGGATGAGGAGTAAACGGACCCGCAATGCGCTGCTCACTTTGAACAATGTGATGATAGTCAGCCCGGATGTGATCATCGGAGCGTCTTTCCTGATTCTCCTGACAGCGATCGGTGTCAATCTAGGATTCTTCTCCGTTTTGATCTCTCATATTGCCTTCAGCGTGCCCATCGTCGTCCTGATGGTGCTGCCAAAGCTAGAGGAGATGAGTCCGACATTGGTGGACGCCGCCCGGGATCTAGGAGCGAGCAGCCGGGATGTGCTAACGAAAGTGGTGATCCCCTATATTTCGCCTGGCATATTCGCAGGTTTTTTCATGGCCTTAACCTACTCCCTCGACGATTTCGCGGTCACCTTTTTCGTGACGGGAGGCGGCTTTTCAACGCTGTCGGTGGAGATATACTCGCTGGCAAGGCGGGGAATCTCGTTGACCATTAATGCGCTCTCTACGCTGATTTTCCTGGCTACCTTAGCATTGGTCATCGGTTACTACATCATAACCAAGCGGGGATCCAAGCCCAGCGGAGCGGAGGCACGGGAATGAAAAAGGTTACTCAGATGTTCACCATAGTCTTTGCCGCAGCATTCGCGCTGATGTACCTAACTTCATACCTTAATGCCTTGCACGGCTATTCGGGCCCAGATACGCTCACCATCTATAATTGGGGAGATTATATTGACCCTTATTTGATCAAGGAATTTGAACGTAAGACAGGCCTCAAGGTCATCTATCAGACCTTCGATTCCAATGAGGCGATGTTGACAAAGATTGCCCACGGCGGTGTCACGTTCGATGTAGTGATTCCGTCTGACTATGCCATAAGCAAGATGAAGGAACAGGAATTGCTCATTCCCCTGGATCATTCTAAGCTTCCAAACTTAAAGCACATCGATGCTCGTTTCCTGGATTTGCCCTTCGACGAGAAGAACGTGTATTCCATCCCCTATTTCTGGGGAACGTACGGGATCATCTATAACCCCGAGATAATCACGGACATAGACTTTGACAGCTGGGATGATCTGTGGGATCCGCGCCTCCAGAATCAGATCTTGCTTGTAGACAGCGCCCGCGAAGTGATCGGGATGGGCCTGAACAGTCTCTGCTATTCATTGAACGATATTGATATCGACCATCTGCAGCAGGCGAAGGAAAAACTTGACATGCTCATACCCAATATTCGAGCAATTGTTGGGGATGAGATTAAGATGCTTCTCGAAACTGAAGAGGCCGCAGTCGCTGTTGTCTGGTCGGGAGACGCCTCGGAGATCATCGGCGAGAACGACAAGTTCGACTACGTCATCCCAAAGGAAGGGTCAAACGTATGGTTTGACAACATGGTGATTCCGACCACGGCGAAGAACGTGGAGGGAGCGCACCAATTCATCAACTTCATGCTAGATCCTGAAAATGCTGCCCAGAACGCGGAATACGTCGGCTACTCGACACCAAACGCCGAGGCCTTGAGGTATCTCCCAGAAGAGATCACCTCCGATGAGCGTTTCTACCCGGGCTCTGAAATAACGGATAAGCTTGAGGTGTACGAGAA
>Ga0116188_1001204_pt1 | contig 22942 bp, 22 predicted proteins | sample AD_JPNTR2_MetaG_FD_89807 | JGI IMG/M metagenome (GOLD analysis project Ga0116188, IMG submission 89807) | Active sludge microbial communities of municipal wastewater-treating anaerobic digesters from Japan - AD_JPNTR2_MetaG | ecosystem: Engineered > Bioreactor > Anaerobic > Digestate | place...
AGTCGGGGCCGCGCATAGTACGGCCAGAGCGACTCAGGCTGCGCGACGAAGATGGTGAACGGGCCATGCTCCAGGGCCTCCGCGCTCGCTCGAGGAGAGCAGTCGTAGTGCGCCTCGATCCGCGTCAGCGTGGTCGTCATACCGCCGATCAGACCATCTTCACGACGATGTCGTGAAGGGTGTCCCCGGCGCGAGCCAGCCGGTCGGCCATATTCGCCAGGTGGCGGTAGACCTCGCGCTTCTTGAAGATGTCGATGACCGTGCGCAGCGCGACCGTGCCCGAGCGGGCGTCGCCATTCTCCATCGAGGAGATATTTGCCTCGACGTCGAACAGGTCGGCGAGCGCCTTGCGATAGCTCTTCTCGGTGTTGCGCTCGGACTTGCGCGCCGCCTGGGCGAAGGCCTCCGCGGCACCAGGGTTCGTCGAGAGCTGGGCGTACCCGTCGCGGAGGGCCTCGGTGCCCTCGCGCAGGTTGGTCACCATCTCGAGGCACATCGGGTCCGGCTTGACCCCGAGGGTGTCCATCTCGCGGATCGTCGTCTTCGCGTAGTTCATGATGTGGTCGATGGTCGCGATGGCGCGATAGAGCTCCTCGCGGTCCATCGGAGTGGAGAAGGCGGAGTTGAGCGTGTCAAGGTTCGCACTCTTGATGTCGTCGCCCTCATGCTCGAGGTCGCGGACCCGCTGGGCGAGACCGGGATCGCCGGTGCGCATGAACTCCTCGAGGGTCGTCATCGTCTCGACGGCCTTGGCGCACTGGGCGTCGAGCGCTCCGAAGAAGTCCGGCATCTTCGGGAAGACGCGCTGCACGAGCTTGGTCACTGCGTTGTTGCCTGAACCTGACATGGGTCCTCCGTGGCTGGGGCCGGTCGCACCGGCACGATGGGGTCTAGCGGATGAAGATCGCGCTGATGAGATAGGCGAGGATGCTCACCAGGGCCGCCCCCGGGATCGTGATGACCCACGTCGTGAGGATCTCCTGGGCCTTGGCCCAGCGGACCGCGTGGACCCGCTCGGACGCGCCAATGCCCATGATCGAGGAGCTGACGACGTGGGTGGTCGAGACCGGGGCGCCGAGCAGGGACGCGCCGTAGATGACCGCGGCCGAGGTGAGCTGGGCGTCCAGCGCGTGGAGCGGGCGCACCTTGTAGATGCCGAAGCCGACGGTGCGAACGATCCGCCAACCGCCGGAAAGGATGCCGAGGGTGATCGCTGCCGCACAGGCGAAGATCGTCCAGGTCTGGACGACGAAGGCGCCCTTGAGCTGCCGGAGAGGATGAGCAGCAAGGTGATGATGCCCATGGACTTCTGGGCGTCGTTGGCGCCGTGCGAGAAGGCGAGGAAGGCCGAGGTGAGCCACTGCGAGCGGCGCAGCGTCCGGTTCGCCTTCGGCTTGGCACCCTGGAGCAACCGACCCATGAGCCGGTGGATGAGGAAGCCCACGCCGAAGCCGATGATCGGGGAGATGATCAGGCCCATCAGCACCTTCGTCACGCCGGTGACGTGTCCGTGGAGCAGCTCGCCGAAACCCCAGACGACGTGGGACGGACCAACGGCCACGACGACAGCGCCGGCCACACCACCGGTCAGCGCGTGCGAGGACGAGGACGGGATGCCGAACCACCACGTGCCGAGGTTCCAGACGATCGCGCCGATGATGCCGCAGAAGATCACCGTGACGGCCTTGACCGGGTCGACGCCCTCGAGGTTGACGAACTTGCCGATCGTGTTCGCCACGGCGGTCCCGCCGAGGATGGGGCCGAGGAACTCGAAGGTGGCGACGATGACGACCGCCTGCACGGGGGTCATCGCTCGCGACGCGATGACCGTCGCAACAATGTTCGACGCGTCGTGGAAGCCGTTGGTGTAGTCGAAGATGATCACGAAGGTGATCGCGACGACCGAGATGACGACCAGCGAGTTCATGGGGGAGTGTCTACAGGATCTCAACCCCCTGTTGGAATGCACTTCACCATCCGTTCACCTAACCGTCCCGTGAGTGGAAAGCCCAGCGGACGTCGGCGCGCTGAGCGGCGCCTGCCGCTGGTCAAGCGGTTACCCCGTGGCGGGGCCGGGCCGGTCCTGCTGCGCACAGGGCCTGACATGCGCTTTGATGGCGACGTGGACAGCCTGCGCCGGATCCGGGTCGCCATCAGCGGCCTGCTCCTGGTCACGGTCATCGGCACGGTCGGGTACAAGATCCTCGGCTTCTCCTGGCTGGAGGCCGTCTTCCAGACAGTGATGACCGTGACGACGGTCGGCTTCGGGCTGGTTCGCCCGCTGTCGAAGGCGGGGGAGGTCTTCACGCTCTTCCTCATGGTCATCGGCGTCGGGATGGCGCTGTACAACCTCGGCGTGCTCTTCGAGGCGCTCACCGAGGGGCACCTGCGGGACCTACTAGGAAGGCGTCGCATGGACAGGCGGATCGCCGCGCTGCGCGGCCATGTCATCGTCGCGGGCCACGGCCGGGTCGGCCGGTCGGCGAAGGACCACTTGCTGGCGACCGGGCATGAGGTCGTCGTCGTCGACGTCGACCCCGAGCGTTGCGAGCACCTCGACATGCCCTATGTCGTCGGTGACGTCACCCGGGACTCGGTGCTGCGTCAGGCCGGTATCGAACGGGCCCGCGCCCTGGTCGCCTGTCTCGAGACCGACGCCGACACGGTGTATGTCGTCCTCTCGGCCCGCGCACTGTGTCCGGACCTCGTCATCGTCGCCCGGGCCCGGACCGCTGACTCCAAGGCCAAGCTCGTCCTCGCCGGAGCGACCCGGGCGGTGAACCCGCAGATGATCGGGGGCCGGCGGCTTGCAGCCTTCGCTCTCCAGCCCGATGTCGCCGAGTTCATGGACGTCGTCATGCACGACGAGGAGCTCGACTTCCGGATCCAGCAGGTGAAGATTCGTCGAGGCTCGGCCATGGACGGTCGTACCCTCGGCGAGCTCGCGCTCGCGGAGAAGACCGGCGCCCAGCTGCTCGCCTTCCGGCCCGGGAAGGGCGAGCCGTTCACCCCCACCCCGGGCGCGGGAACGGTGCTATTGCCGGGTGCGGTCCTCATCGCCTTCGGCAACATGGAGCAGATGGACAAGCTCAAGACACTCGCCCGCCCCTGAGCGTCTCTGCTCCGGCCGGAGCCGGATAAAGGCGTGATCATTCATGCCACGTGAATCACACTGTGGGGACGTTGTGCTCCGGCCAGACCCGCAAAGGCGATATTTGTGACGACCTTCTCCCCAACACGCGCGGACTCGTGGCTATGCTGAGGAGAAGGTAGTGAACGCAGCGCATAAGGGCGGGGGCCTGCTGCGCGAGCACCACCCTCATGCTTCACCAAAACCAGGCCGTCGGGCGTCCGGAAGGACTCGGGCGGTCTGTCCCATAAGGGCGCGCACGGCGCGCACGGCGCATGTCCCACCTGCCGAAGTCGCGGTCCCCAACCGTTGCGCACCTGGGAGAAATAGATCGAGGCGGGCAGATTCCCCGACTGCCCGCCTCGATCGCCTCCGGCCCTTCGCGTCGTACGTCCTCGACGCGGCCACGCCTGAGACTCCAGCGCTGCGCTCGCCAGACCGGCGTCCGGCACGTGCTGTCTCGTGAGCGCACCGACCACTCTCGCTCAGGTCGCTGCGTCGCGGTCGGCTCGGCGCACCCGAGAGGCGAGCCTGCTGAACCCCTCGGGGGTGATGCCCAGATGCAGCGCAAGATCCTTCTGCGGGACGCGTCGGACGAGCTCCGGCTCCTGAGCCAGCAGCTCCCGGTACCGCTGCTCTGCCGTGAGGGTGAGGAACTGTCGCTGCCGGCGCTCCTTCGCCAGGGAGAACTGCAAGGTGGCCGCGATGAGGAGGTGGGCCCACTCGATATGCCGCAGCGCCAGTGCCTCGATCGCGCGGTAGTCGATCCGGAGCAGGCGAGTGCGCTCCACGGCGGTCACGTGGTATGCCGTGCGCCCCTCGCCCATCTCCTCCTGGACCGCGGACCCGGTCCGGGTCTGGAGGCTCATGGCGCGCTGGAGCCAGATCGGCCGCAGCGCCGGGAGGCTGGTCACCAGCTCGCCGGGGCGGGAGAAGCCGATGATCCACATCTGCCCGTTGGGTGCGAAGGTGCCGATACGCAACATCCCCTGCCGGACGATGTAGAGAAAGGGGTGGCTGATACCGACGGGAAAGACGACGTCGTTGGCCTCTAGGTCGATCCGCCGGGTCGCCGTCTCGAGGCTCTCCCACTCCGAAAGGACCCCACCGGCGAGTGCCTCCAGCTCGGCACGTAAGGCATCGAGGGTCGACCCTTCGCCCATGACTAACCCCCCAAGCGCTGACCGCGGACGCACGGCGCTGAGGCGGTCTTTCCGCCGTGCTTGACAGCATTCATAGCACGCGAACTCGCTTCGGGGACCATCTTTGCTCCTTGCTGAGGAGGCGAGCTGTCCGGTGGCCTCGTCTGCCGATCTCACGAACCCGATGAAGGTAGGAGATTCACACAGGGAGATGACCTCGATCAACGTCAGGGGAGGGTGCGGTACGGGCAGGGATCTAGTTGTCCGACATCATAGGTCCCGACTGCGGCACTGCACGAACTGGCGCGTGGCCCTCCGGCCCGCTTCTCTTGCCTGCTGACCTGGGACGACGTCCACCGTGTGTCGAGCTGCCGGCGCGCTCGGCGTGGGGGTCGCGGCAGGGCGCCAGAGATTGTCCTCAATCTGACGATTCGACAACGATGCACAGAGGAATTTCGGATTGGTCGACGCCATTGGGTTGAGCCGTGGGATTCTCCGGAGATCTCCGGATGGCTGTCGATGAGGAGCGCGGGTGAATGAAGGAGCGCGGGCGGAATTCGAGCCGCCGCCGTCGTCATGACGAGTAAGCCGCCCAGCATCGAAATGTGGGCCGGAATTTCTTGCTGTCGACTGCGTCGCGCAGCACTCGGTTGGGCCAGAGCCGACCCAAGAACTCACCGGTATGCCGCGGCCCCGCGCACCTCAGGTGCGCGGGGCCGCGTCGTGGTCCGGGAGGGCCGGTGCCGGCGTCCCGGTCAGCTCACTGCAGGGTCATCCGGGGCTCGCCGTTGAGCAGCCCGGTTCCCGCGATCGTGCACGTGCCGCCCTTGACCGCGCCACCGTTGTAGGCCTGTCGGACGCAGCTGCGCTCGGCCAGCTCACCCCAGTAGTTCGGGTGCAGCGACTCCTGGATGTAGTAGTTGCTCGTCGCCGTCGACACGGTGCGGATCTGGTCGACCCACTCGGTCTTGTCCACGGCACCGGCGCTGGTCCACGAGGCGAGGCCCTTCTCCTCGAGCAGGCCGACGGTGTTCTCGCACAGCCGCCGGCCGTTGAGCGCCGAGGTGAGGTCGAGAATCTTGACGTTGGCGATGCCCGACGCGGTCACCGCGCCGCGGACGGTGGAGTTGATCGTCGGCAGCGCGGACGCATTGGCCCAGTCGGCGTCCTTGTTCCAGAAGCCGCAGCCGCCGGTGTTCTGCCGGGTGTACCCGGACTCGCTGTACCGGATGCCCGCGCCGTTCGGGAGCGGGGACGGGTAGGTCTGGACGACCATCGTCCACGCGGTGTCGGCATACCCGGCAGTGCGCATGGCGGTGCGGACGTTGGTCAGGGCCGTGGCGATCTTCGTCTTGACAGCGGCGACATTGGCTGAGGTGAAGTTCGCCGTCACCGAGGAGTCGTCGTAGCAGTAGTCCTTCCACCAGCTTGGTGAGCCGAGGAAGTCGGTGACGCAGGACTGGATGATGCTCGCGAAGTTGAAGTCGTTCCCGCCGATCGAGACGACGACCATTGTGACGTTGTGGTTCGCCGCGAAGGACTGGAGCAGCGCCGCCTGGCCCCGGTTGCCGGCGCCATTGTCGTAGAAGTCCAGGCCCGGCTTGAAGGAGCCGCTGGAGTCGGTGAAGGTGCCGGTCTTCGCGCCGGAGCAGGCGAGGACGACCCCGCCCACACCGCCGCCGATATGGGCCGAGGCGGCCCAGCTGCGGTGGCAGCGGGAGATCTGCTCGGCGGTCCGGGCTGGGTTGTCGAAGTACGCGGTCGAGCCCAGCGCGTCGATGAGGGACGAGCCGTTGTTCGTGTTGCCGGCCCAGCGGCCGGCCTCACCGGAGATATACGAGTCGCCGACCGTGGCGACATAGGGCGTTCCCACGCCGGGGCCGTCGGCGTATGCCGGTGCGGCCGCGACGGTGGTCACGGCGAGCACGGCCAGAGGGGCCAAGGCCGCGCTGGCCGCGCGGCGCAGGGTAGTTCGGGTCACGAAGGATCTCCATCGTCATTGGTGGAAAGGGCCCTGGTGGGAGGGGCGGCCCGCGGTCAAGAGTGAGGCACAACGACCGTTTCGTCCAGAGTCGCCACCGGCCGGGCGGTCTGCACCGGGTCGTGCCGGGCCGCCCGGTCTGCGCCTGACGCGGGGGGCGGTCAGCTCGCCGGCATCGGCGCGCCGATGGCCCACTCGACCAGCGTGCCGGTGGTCGCGCTGCGCCATACCGCTGTCGTCAGCCCGGAGTTGGAGAGCAGCTTCTGGCAGCCAGGGCACGGCGGGTGGGTCACCGCGATCCACCCGCCCCGACGGCGGACCGGGTCGGCGAAGAGCAGGGCGTTGGACTCGGCGTGGATCGAGATGCAGAACCCAGGGGAGCTCGGGTCCTCGTAGGGCGCGTCAGGTGGCAGCTCGTCATGTCCCAGCGCCCCGCGCGGGCAGCCACCCTCGAGGCAGCCGGTGCGGCCCGCGGGTGCGCCGTTGTAGCCGGTCGAGAGGATCCGGTTGGCCTCGTCGAAGATCACCGCCCCGACGCGGCGCCGGGTGCAGTCGGCCCGCAGCGCGACCGCCTCGGCGATGCCGACGCCCCAGTCGTGCCAGCCGGGTCGGGTGGTGAAGCCGGCCTGCGTCGTCATACCAGGCAGTATGCCGCGTGGGCAGTCCTCGCCGGCGCCGGGGAGGGACGGTCGCTGGGCAGGTGGCGCACGGGAGCGCGGGGAAGGGCGGCGGGGGCAATCTGCCAGACTTGCCACTGAGGGTGTGCCGGTTCGAGCAGCGGGCCGGGTCGACACCGGGAAGGTCGGGTTGGCACAGCAGCCATGAGCGTCGCCCCCATCTACCGCCACGGCTTCGCGCGGGTGGCCGCGTGCACGCTGCCGGTCGCCCTGGCCGACCCCGCGACGAACGCCGAGCGGATCATCGAGCAGGTCCGCCGGCTCCACGACGACGGCGTCGCCGTCGCGGTCTTCCCCGAACTGTCGCTGACTGGGTATGCCGTCGAGGACCTCTTCCTCCAGGACGTCCTCCTCGACGCCGTGGACGCGGCGGTGCTGCGGATCGCCCGAGAGTGCGCGCAGCTGCGCCCGGTCGTCGTCGTGGGCGCGCCGCTGGAGACGGACGGTCGGCTCTACAACTGCGGCGTGGTCATCCACGGCGGCCTGGTCCGCGGCGTGGCGCCGAAGTCCTTCCTGCCGAACTACCGGGAGTTCTACGAGAAACGGTGGTTCGCCGCCGGGGTGGACCGGCAGCAGGGCTACCTCCACCGGCCGCACTGGCCCGGCGCTGACCTCGACGGCGACCTCGCCTTCGGGCCGGACCTGCTCTTCGACATCACGACGGTCCCCGGGCTGACCTTCCACGTCGAGATCTGCGAGGACATGTGGGTGCCGGTCCCGCCGAGCCACCAGGCCGCGCTGCGCGGAGCGACCGTCCTGCTCAACCTCTCGGCCTCGCCGATCACCGTCGGGCGGGCGCAGGACCGGCATCTCATGGCCCGTTCGGCCTCGGCTCGGTGCAATGCCGCCTATGTGTATGCCGCGGCCAGCGCCGGGGAGTCGACGACCGACCTGTCCTGGGACGGGATGACGATGGTCTACGAGCAGGGCGACCTGCTCGGCCAGAGCGAGCGCTTCCCCACCGGGGCGCAGGCCACCGTCGTCGACATCGACCTCGACCGGCTCCGCCAGGAGCGGATCCGGCAGGGCAGCTTCGTCGACAACCGGCAACCGGCGTCGGGGGGCCTGGCGGCGGACCCGTCCTCGGGCGACTTCCGGGTCGAGTCGATCCACGTCGACCTGCCGGCCGGGGACCTCGGTCTGCGGCGGCCGGTCGACCGCTTCCCGTTCGTCCCCGACGACCCGACCCGGCTGGCCCAGGACTGCTACGAGGCCTACAACATCCAGGTCTCCGGGCTCGAACAGCGGCTCCGCGCGATCGGTGGCGGCAGCGTCGAGCGGATGCCGAAGATCGTCCTCGGCGTCTCCGGCGGCCTCGACTCGACCCACGCCCTCATCGTCGCGGCGAAGGCCTGCGACCGGCTCGGCCTGCCTCGAACGCACGTGCTCGCCTTCACCCTGCCGGGGTTCGCGACGAGCGAGCACACCAGGACCAATGCCACCGCCCTGAGCGAGGCCCTCGGCGTTACCTTCGAGACCATCGATATCACCGCCGTGGCGACCCAGCTGCTCCGGGACCTGGGGCACCCGGCCGGACGCGGCGAACCGGCATACGACGTGACCTTCGAGAACGTCCAGGCAGGGGTGCGCACCGACCTGCTCTTCCGCGCGGCCAACCAGCGCGGCGGGATCGTCCTGGGCACCGGCGACCTGTCCGAGCTGGCCCTGGGGTGGTGCACCTATGGCGTCGGTGACCAGATGAGCCACTATGGCGTCAACGCCGGGGTGCCGAAGACCCTCATGCAGCACCTGATCCGGTGGGTCATCTCCTCCGGCCAGTTCCCCGACGCCGGCGTCAACGAGACGTTGCAGAGCATCCTCGACACCGAGATCAGCCCCGAGCTCATCCCGACCGCGGCGGGGGAGAAGCCCCAGTCCACCCAGGACACCATCGGGCCGTACGCCTTGCACGACTTCACGCTCTACCACGTGCTGCGGCACGGGTACCGGCCGAGCAAGATCGCCTTCCTCGCTCAGCACGCCTGGTCCGATCTAGCGTCCGGTGGCTGGCCCGCGGGCTATCCGGCGAGCGAGCGGACCGCCTACGACCCCGCGACGATCCGGCGCTGGATGGAGGTCTTCTACCGCCGGTTCTTCGCCAACCAGTTCAAGCGGTCCGCGATGCCCAACGGTCCCAAGGTCGTCGCCGGCGGCTCGTTGTCACCTCGTGGTGACTGGCGTATGCCGTCCGACGCCTCCGCCGCGGCCTGGCTCGCCGACCTGCACACCGACGACTGAGGGCCTGGCGAGGTCCGGGTCCTTGACGCCATCAGTCCCCGGCTCGGCCGGCCGCTGTGACATCCCAGACGTGGTGCTCCACGTCGTGGAGGAAGTAGGCCGCGAAGGTCGCGACGGTGAACTGGGCGCCGTTCGATCGGACCCCGCGGTGCTCCCACTGGCCGCCGGCCACGGCGTCGAAAGCTGCCGCCGTCGCGGTGGCCTGGTCGGCATACTGCCGGGCGACCGCCGCGGGGTCCTGCTCCCAGTAGCGCTGCTCGACCGCGGTCTGGTCCTGGTCCCAGTTGGCGAACCGGGCGCCGTCCTCGGCGAGCATGAGTCCCAGGCGCATCCGGAACAGCTCGCAGACGTCCCGGACGTGGCAGGCGTACTCCACCGGTGACCAGGTCTGCGGGCTCGGCCGGGTCGTCGCGTCCGGCGCGGTGAGCCGCGCCTGCCAGGTGGGGATCGTCGCGCGGAGCCGCTCGCCGGTCGTCGCCACGTCATACCCCGGGTCGAAGCCGCACTCGGCGCACCCGGCGACGAGAACTCCGGTCCAGTCCTTGTCCTCCGGCGGGATGTCGGCAGGGGGCTGGGTCATGGCAGGTCCTTTCGTGTGGGTGGGTGCGCCCGTGGGCTGGCCAGGTCAGGTGAGGGACTGGGTGATCCGTGCGGTCTGGGGACCGTGCTCGACGCGGGCGAGGGCACCGTTGACCAGGCCGAGGAAGGGCGCGACGTGGCCGCACTCGACATCGGCGAGGATCGGCACCCCGAGGCAGCCGAGGGCGTCGAGGACCGCCTCGCGCTGGGTCAGCGTCGGACCGTCAGGTGCATGGGTGCGACCCACGAGCACCGCGTTCGCGCCGGCGAAGAAGCCGGCCAGCCGCATCCCGTGCAGCGCCCGGCAGGTCGCGTAGGCGTCGTCCTCCGCCGCCTCGACATAGACGATCGTCCCCTCGGGTGCATGCGTCGCCACCCACCGTGGGATGTCCCCGTATGCTGTCCCGGCAACATGGCTGAGGGTCTCGATGCACCCGCCGATGAGCCGCCCGAAGACGTCGACCGGCGCCGCATCGTCGAGGCGGGTCCAGGTGCCGACCGCGTCGAGGCTCATCCGGTCCACCCACGGCGTGGCGACATAGTCGTCGTGGCCCGCCGCGCGGTACCGGCCGGGGGAGCTCTGGATCAGGACCGCTCCGACCCTGGCGGTGCCGAGGTCGAGCCAGCCGAGCAGCCCGGGCGGTGGGACATACGGCGTGTCCATGAGGTTGTTCCCGTGGACCGTCGCGACCCCGGTGCGCAGCGTCAGCGGGGTGATGATCGTCGAGATGTCGGAGTAGCCGATGACCCAGGTCGGCTCGGCCGCCTCGATCGCGGCCCAGTCGAGCAGCGGCAGGAGGTCGATCGCCGTCTCGCCGCCCCACGGCGGGACGATGGCTCGGATCGTCGGGTCGAGGAGCATCGAGGTGAGCTCGGCGGCGCGCTCGGCCGCGGGGGCGCTGACGTGGCCTTCACCGGACATGCAGGCGCCGAGGACGACCTCGTACCCGCGCTCGCGGACCGTGGCCAGGGCGGCCTCGAGCCGGGGCCACATCCGGGCGTCGACACCGCTCGACGGTGAGGTGACGCCCACGCGGTCGCCGGGGCGCAGCGGCGTCGGATAGCGGATCGTCATACGGGTTATCGTCGCAGACCCGGCCCCGGCGAGGGTCTGGTGATGGGGCTGGGAGTCGCGCGGCATACTCGGGGGTATGTCGAGACTGCCGACCTGGGCCCAGCTCACCTCGGACCCACGGGCCACGATGATCGGGATGAACGTGTGGCCGCCGTTTGCGGCGGCGGGCATCCAGGTGCGGCACATCGGGGCGGACTGGCGGACGGCAACCGTCGTGCTGCGGCACCTGCCGTGGACGCGCAACTACGTCGGCACGGCGTATGGCGGGTCGCTCTTCTCGATGGCCGACCCGTTCTTCATGATCCTCACGCTGCGCAGCCTCGGGCCCGGGTTCGTCGTGTGGGACAAGGCCGGCGAGATCGACTACGTCTCGCCTGGGCGCGGGACCGTGACGGCGCGCTTCGAGGTGACCGATGCGGACCTCGACGAGATCCGGGCCGAGGTCGAGGCGAGAGGCAAGGCGCTGAAGTGGTACTCGGCGGACCTCCTCGCCGCCGATGGCACCGTGGTGGCTCGGGTCCGCAAGCAGGTCTACGTCCGCCGCAAGGACGACAGCCTCCCGCACGGCCGCCAGTAAACCCTCAACCACCCCTCCAGACTTCCCCCCTTCCCCTGCAAAGACACACCTTTAGAACGGTTCTAAAGGTGTGTCTTTGCGGGTTATCCACAGGGGGTGGAGCAGATGTATGCCGCCAGGCGGTCGACCGCGGCGCCGACATCGGCCGTCGACCCGGCGAAGCTGAGCCGCATGAACTGCGACCCCCGCGCCGTGTCGAAGTCGACCCCCGGCGTCAGCGCCACCCCGGTCGCCGCGAGGACCTCGGCACACCACGCCCGCGAGTCCGAGGTGAGGTGCCCGATGTCGCAGTACGCATAGAACGCCCCGTCCGGCGGCGCGAAGGTCGTCACGCCCAGCTCCGGCAGCCGGTCCAGCAGGATCGCGCGGTTCGCGGCATACCGCTGCACGTGCGAGTCGAGCTCAGCCCGCGCCTGCGGGGTGAAGGCGGCCACAGCGGCGGCCTGTGCCACGGCGGGCGCGCAGATCGCCAGGTTGCCGAGCAGCAGCTCGACCGGCCGGACCAGCCACGACGGCAGGAGCATCCAGCCCAGCCGCCACCCGGTCATCGAGAAGTACTTGCTGAACGACCCGACGACGACCGACTCGCGCGACGTCTGCCACGCGCTGGCGCACTCCCGCCCGTACGAGATGCCGTGGTAGATCTCGTCGCTGACCAGCAGGCAGTCGTTCGCCGCACACCACCTCGCGATCGCGGCCAGCTCGTCGGGGTCGAGGATCGTCCCGGTCGGATTCGCCGGCGACGCGACGACCAGCCCGGCCGGCGGCTCGGGCAGCGCCTCGAGCATCGCGACGGTGGGCTGGTAGCGCGACTGTGGTCCGCAGTCCAGCTCAAGGACGCGGCACCCCATCGCCTGCAGCGTGTTGCGGTATGCCGGATAGCCCGGCCGGGCCATCGCCACCGTGTCCCCGGCGTCGAAGGCGGCGAGGAAGAGCGCGAGGAAGGCGCCCGACGACCCGGTCGTGACGACGACCTCGTCGGCGTCGACGTCGAGGCCATAGTCGGAGGCGTAGTGGGTCGCGATCGCGGCGCGCAGCGGCCGGATCCCGACCGCCTCGGTGTACCCGAGGACCGAGGAGCCGATCGCGCTCGCCGCCGCAGCGAGCACCGGGGCAGGCGCCGGCGTCGACGGCTGGCCGGCGCAGAGCAGGATGACGTCACCGTGCGAGGCCGCCCGGGCCGTGGCGGCCTTGATGACCTCCATGACGTGGAAGGGCTCGACCTGTCCGCGGACCGACGGCGTACGCACAGGACCAGCCTAGGCGGCCAGGGTCCAACCAACCGGGTGGCGCGGACGCAAGCGGGGGGCGACCGGGCGCTACAGGGTTCTCGGGGCGACCGGGTGGGCCGGCACCATATGCCGCCACGGGCGGTCGAGGTGGAACCGGCGACCGGAGACCTGGTGCGGCTCGATGGCGAGGACGTGGCACTTGGTCGTCGGCACCCACGGGCGCAACGGCAGGGTGTCGACCCACGCCGCCTCACGGTCGACCAGCTCGTGGGCGGAACCGTGCAGGACCACGCTGAAGGCGGCGTCCTCGCCGATCTCGTCCACCTCGAAGGCGACGTCCACGTTGTGGGTGATGGCGAGCAGCTTGCTGCCCTCGGCGGTGCGGAAGATGATCCGGTGCTCGTCGTCGAGGGCGTAGTTGATCGGCACCAAGGTGACGAGGTCACCGTCGTGGTAGGCCAGCCGACCGAACTCCTGGCGGCGGAGCAGGTCCCAGCACTCCTCGGCGGAGAGATCGCTCACGACCATCTCGTCGTCAGACATTGCATCCTCCCAACCGCGTGTCGGGACAAACAACCCGTCACTACCAGGGTACGTCCCACAGGCGAGATGAATCGATCAACCACAGTGTTTCCTCCGACACCAATTCGTATACCCCAGGGGGTATAATGCACCATGGAGACCATCACGGAGCTGCCGAGCTGGCGCCAGGTGCTCGCCGTCGTGGCACATCCGGACGACGAGTCTTTCGGTCTGGGGGCCGTGGTCGGCCGGTTCATCGACGCCGGCGCGCAGGTCGACGTCCTGTGCTTCACCCATGGTGAGGCGTCCACCCTCCACGGGGTGCCGGGCGACCTCGCCACGATTCGCGAAACCGAACTGCGCGAGGCCGGTTCGCTCCTGGGGGTCACGCACACCACGCTCTTATCGTATCCGGATATGGGGCTTGCCCCGGTGGGCGCTGAGGTGCTCTCGAAGGACGTCGAGGCGCTCTCCGTCGAGGCGGACGGGCTCCTCGTCTTCGACGTCACGGGCATCACCGGTCACCCGGACCACCAGACGGCGACTGCCGCCGCGGTGCTGGCCGCGGGTCGGCTCGACATACCAGTTCTCGCCTGGACCCTCCCGGAGACGGTGGCGAGCGCCCTGCGGGAGGAGACCGGCGCGCCTTTCGCCGGCCGACGCGCGGACCAGATCACCCATGTCGTCCGAGTGGACCGCGCCCGGCAGCGCACGGCCAGCCTCGCCCATGCGAGCCAGGCCCTCCCGACCTCGGTGCTGTGGCGCCGGCTCGAGCTGCTCGGTGATGTGGAGCACCTCAGGCTGCTCTGACCCCCTGGCGGCATAGACTGAGCGGCCAGGTGAGGTAACCCTAAGGAACCGTGGTGGCGATGACGAGGCTGGCCGATGTGCGCTCCGGCGCCGTCGTGCGCATCGAGGCCATCGACCCCGAGGTGGCGCCGCTGCTCCGGCTGCGCCTCACCCATCTGGGCTTCCGCCCCGGCGAACAGGTCGCTGTCGTCCGCCGGGCCCCGTTCAGCGGACCCGCGGTCTACCGGATCTGCGACTACGACCTCTGCCTGCGCCAGGAGCACGCCGCCCACGTCATCGTCGGGGTCGAGCAGTGAGCGCCGCCTGCCACGACGATCCGGCGCCCGAGCGAGGCGCGCCCACCGGGCTGCGCCGGATCGCCCTGATCGGCAGCCCCAACGCGGGCAAGACGACGATCTTCAACCAGCTCACCGGGCTTCGCGCGCACACCGCCAACTACCCCGGGGTCACCGTCACCCGCTCCGAGGGTATGGCGCACACGCCAGCCGGTCGGGTCGCCGTCGAGGACGTCCCCGGCACGTACAGCCTCAGCGCCATGAGCCCCGACGAGCAGGTCGTCGTCGACCTGCTCGACGGGACGCTGCCCGGATGTCCGACCCCGGACGCCCTCGTCGTCGTCCTCGACGCCACCACCTTGCGGCGCTCCCTCACCCTCGCCGCCCAGGCGATGGCCCGGCACCAGCCGACCCTCGTCGCCGTGACGATGCTCGACGAGCACGCCGCCCGGGGTGGCCGGCTCGACCTGCCTGCGCTCGCGGAGGCGCTCGGGGTCGGGGTCGTGGGCGTCATACCGCCATCAGGGGAGGGCATCGCCGAGCTGCGCGCCCGACTGGACCGGCCGCAGGACTGGGCCGAACCACCCTTCCCCCCGCCGGCCGACTCCGAGGAGCAGACCGCGTGGGTCCGCTCGGTCCTCGCGGCGGCCGACTACCACGCGCCGAGGCCGGATGCGACAACGCGGGCCGTCGACGACGTCCTGCTCCATCCGCTCTGGGGCGGGGTGGTCTTCGTCGCAGTGATGTTCGCCTTCTTCCAGACCATCTTCACCGTGGCCGCGCCGATCCAGGACACGCTCCAGCGGGGCTTGGGCTGGCTGGCCGAGCAGGTCGCCGACCATGTCGGGCACGGCTTCGTCGGGGCCTTCCTCTCCGAGGCGGTCATCGGCGGGGTCGGATCGGTGCTCGTCTTCGTGCCGCAGGTCGCCCTGCTCTTCCTGCTTATCGCCCTCCTCGAGGGCCTGGGCTATATGGCGCGGGCGGCATACCTCATGGACCGCATCATGGCCGCGACGGGACTGGACGGGCGGGCTTTCGTCGCCATGCTCTCCTCCTTCGCCTGCGCCGTCCCGGGGATCATGGCGACCCGGACCATCGGCTCGTCGAAGACCCGGATCGCGACGATCCTCGCGGCGCCGCTCATGCCCTGCTCGGCGCGGCTGCCGGTCTATGTCCTCCTCGTCGGGCTGCTCGTGCCGTCCGGGACGCGGTGGGGGCCGGTGCAGGCCCAGGGTGTGGCGATGTTCGCCCTCTACGTCCTCGGTGGGCTGTCCGCGATGGTCTCGGCTCGGGTGCTGCGCTCCACCGTTCTGCGCGGCGAGCTGGTGCCCTTCTACCTGGAGATGCCGCCGTACCGGATGCCCCGGCTGCGCTCGGTCCTGCTCTCCTCGTGGAGCTCGGTGCGGATGTTCCTCCGCAAGGCCGGCACGATCATCTTCGGCACCGCCGTCGTCCTCTGGGCGCTGCTCGCCTTCCCCACCCGCGACGCCGAGACCATCGGCCTGGACCAGGCGCACGCCAGCGCCTACGTCCTCGAGCACAGCTATGCCGCCCAGCTCGGCCGGGCCATCGAGCCGGTCTTCGAGCCGCTCGGCTTCGACTGGCGGATCGACCTCGGCCTGGTCGGCGCGGTCTCGGCGCGGGAGGTCTTCGTCTCCACCCTCGGCCAGGTCTGGGCGGCTACTGATCCGGAGGACCCGTCTGCGGCGCTGGCCGAGGCGACCTATCTCGACGGGCCGCGGGCCGGGGAGCCGCTCTTCTCCGCCCCGACCGTGGTCGCCCTGCTCGTGTGGTTCGTCTATGCCCTCCAGTGCATGTCCACCGTCGCGGTGATGCGCCGCGAGACCGGGTCGTGGCGCTGGCCCGCCCTGGCCCTCACCTATCTCACCCTCATCGCGTATGCCGCAGCCTGGCTCGCCCGGCTCATCACCCTTGCGGTGACGACGTGATCCCCATGCACCCGGTGGCCGGGCCGGATGCCGCCACCGTGCGCTGGGTGGTCCCGCACGAGCCGTACGCCTTCCTCGCCGCGGCGGCCGGCCACGGTGCGCTCAGGGAGCTGGTTGCCGACGGCACCCTCGCCGGTATCGAGGCCTTGGCGACCTGCCTGCAGACTCGGCTGGGCCCGGAGCGGCGCTGGGCGGCCGAGGCCGACCGGGTCCGGGCGGCGGTCCGCGCGGCCTTGGAGGCCCAGGCCCCCGGGTGCGCGTCCGGGCCGTGCGGCTCCTGCCCACGTTCTGCCTGACGGAACCCCTCGCGAGCCGGACCACCGCCCTGCCACCCTGGTGCTACCGGCGCCAGGGCGCGGAGAGGGGGTGCCGCGTGGATATTGTCGTGCCCCTCGGCGCCCTGGTCGATACGCCGTGGTACCCGCAGTCCCAGGGTGCTCTGGGTCGGTCCAAGGCTGCGGTGGAGCCCTTCGACACCTTCCGGCCCGAGGACGAGTCGCGGCTCTGGTTCCTCGACTTTCACTGGCCGCGGGGCCTCACGCCGCTGGCGACGCTGTGGAACGAGGACGGCTATGCCTGGGGCACCCAGCTGGCGGCCGAGCGGATGCCGCTGCCTTCTGGCCGCGGGATCGCCCAGCGGATGGCGGGGACGCACACCTACGCCTCGCCGATCCCGCTGCCCGAGGGGACCGACTTCACGGCGCGCGCAGCCGCCTTCGAGCGGTCCCTCCCGCGCTGGCTGGACGGCTTTCCCGCGTCATGGCAGCGGCACCGGGCCGAGCTGGACGCGGGCTGGGACCGCCTCCAGCGGCGGGAGCTGCGGGCCCTCGACCGCGCCGGGCTGCTTGACGCGCTGAACGAGGCTCGGGCCTACCATCGCCGGGCCTTCGAGATCCACTTCGAGGTGATGTACCCGCTGCTCGCGACCTACCTGGGGTTCTCCGGGATGTGCCGACAGCTGGGGGTGCCGGCGGCCGAGGTGGGCCGCCTCCTCCAGGGCTATGACACCCCGATCATGGAGACCGACCGACAGCTGTGGTCGCTGACCGACCGCGCGCGGGCCGCGGGCCTGGCGCCGGTCTTCGCCGCGACCGAGGTTGCTGACCTGGCGGCGACCCTCGATGCCGCCGGCGGGCCGGCGACGACGTGGATGACGGACTTCCGGGACGTCCTCCGCACCTACGGCTGGCGCACCGAAGGCTCGGCCGATGTCGCGCTGCCGAGCTGGGTGGAGGACCCCACCCCGCCCTTGGGGCTCATCAAGAGCTTCCTCGCCCAGCCCCGGCACGACTTCGAGGCGGCCCATCACGCGGCCGTCGCGGACCGGGAGGCCGCTGTCGACTCAGCACGTTCTCGGTTGACCAGACGAGAAACCGCCGCCTTCGACGCCGGCCTGGCCGCGGTCCGGCGGGCGAACTTCATGTGGTGGCAGGACGACCACAATGTCGTCATCGACCTTCGGGTGGCCCTGCCGATCCGCTGGGTCGCACTGGAGGTCGCCCGTCAGGTCGGCGCAGACCAGGAGGACGACACTGTCTTCCTCTTCTGGCACGAGCTGGTCGACCTCCTCGCCGGCGCCCGGCGGTATGCCGACCTCCGCCCCCGCATCGCCGCCCGCCGGGAGTACTTCGACCGCTGGCACGCCCGCCGACCCGAGATGCCGAAGGTTCTCGGCACCGTCCCGGACCGGGTCGACGACCCGATCCTCGTCGAGGTTTTCGGGCTGACCGAGCACTATCTCGACGCGGCGCGTTCCGGCGGTGACCCCGAGCAGGTGCAGACCCTCACCGGGGTGCCGGTCGGTCGCGGGGTCGCCCGAGGCAAGGTCCGGGTCCTCACCGACGCGGACCACCTCCACCTCCTGCAGCCCGGCGAGGTCCTCGTCTGCGAGTCGACGTCGCCGAACTGGACACCCGCCTTCGCCACGATCGCGGCGTGCGTCTGCGACGGGGGTGGCACGTTGTCCCATGCCGCGATCGTCGGTCGCGAGTATGGCGTGCCGACGGTCACGGCCTGCGCCATCGCCACGACCGTGCTGAGCGACGGGGACCTCGTCGAGGTCGACGGCGACCGGGGGACCGTGCGGCGGCTGGCCCGCACGGCGAAGGCGTCCTGATGAGCCGGGTGCTCTGGCTGGACGACCTCGAGCCGCACGACGCGACGGCGCGCGTGGGGCCCAAGCTCGGCCGCCTGGCGGAGCTGAGTGCGGTCGGCGTCGAGGTGCCAAGGGGGTTCGCCGTGACCGCCTCGGCCTGCGCCGAGCACGAGGGTGCCGCCGGGCTGACCGACGTCCTCGCCGCGGCGCTGGGGCGCCTCGATGGCACTCCGGCGCCGCTCGAGGTCTCGGCGCTGGCCCGGGACCTCCATGCGCACTATCTGTCCTGCCCGGTCGAGCCGGCGGTCGCCGCCGAGGTCGAGGCGGCATACCGCGAGCTCGTCGCTCAGGTGAGGGACGATGTCGTGGCGGTCCGCAGCTCGGCCCTGGGGGAGGACGCGCGGGAGGCGAGCTTCGCCGGGGTCTTCGACAGCTACCTCGGGCTGCGGGGGGCGACCGACGTCGTCGCGGCGGTCCGGGAGTGCTGGGCGAGCCGCTTCTCCGCTCGCGCGCTGACCTACCAGCTGCGCCGCCCGTGGGCCGCGGCCCAGTGGATGCCGATGGCGGTCGGGGTCCTCGAGCTGCTGCCCGCGTACAGCTCCGGGGTCGCCTTCTCGGCCCATCCCACCACCGGGGCTCGGGACCGGATCGTCGTCGAGGGCACCTTCGGCTGGGGGGAGGCGGTGGTCCAGGGGCTGGTGACACCGGACCGGGCCGAGCTCGACGCGCAGGACGGGCGGCTGCTGCGCTACGGCGTCGCCGACAAGGCGGTCCTGTCGACCCTGGCCCCCGGCGGCGCCGGCATGGTTGCCGTCCCGATGCCTGGCGCGCGACGGTCCGAGGCAGTTCTCGACCCGGGGACGCTGCGGGCGGTCGGGGACGTGGTCCGGACCATCGACCAGTTCTACGGCCATCCAGTCGACGTCGAGTGGGTCGTCACGCAGGGCCCCCCGCGACGCTGCGTCGTCGTCCAAGCCCGCCCGGTGACGATATCGGGCCCGGTGCCGTTGCCGGTGTGGGACCCCGTCGATGCGGCGATGCGGTACGCCTTCGGGGCGACCCGGAGCCCGGACGGGTGGGTCCGGTGACCCGTTTACCTCCCGGCGCACTGTCGCTGGCAGGGCGGCAGTCGGTATGGCGGCGGTCCTTTTCGATATCGCGGACCCAGAAGCGAGCTACCGGCGGGTCGCGTCGGCGGCAGGGCTGGCCGCCCAGGTGAGATAGCCGCCGTCGACATTGGCGACGGCACGACCCTGCTGGGCCAGGGTCCGGGCCGCCAGATAGCCTCGGATGCCCACGGCGCAGACGACGAGAAGCTCACCGTCTGGGAGGTCGCCGAGTCGGCCTCGCAGGTCGTCCACGGGGACGTTGACCGAGCCCGGGATGTGCCCGGCGGCATACTCGGGAGCGGTTCGGACGTCCACGACGGTGGCGCCGCCGGCGACGCGACCGGCCACCTCGTGCCACTGGACGGTGTTGACCAGACCTTCGGTCATGTTCCGGGCCACCCAGCCGAGCATGTTGACCGGGTCCTTCGCTGAGGAGTACTGCGGGGCGTATGCAAGCTCGAGGTCGGCCAGCGCGGGCGCCGTGAGCCCGCCCGCCATGGCCGTCGCGATGACGTCGATGCGCTTCTCGGCTCCGGCCCCACCGACGGCCTGCGCGCCGAGGATCATGGTGCTGACCGGGTCGAAGAGCAGCTTGAGCGAGATCGGCTCGGCCCCGGGGTAGTAGCCCGCGTGGTTGGCCGGGTGGGTGTGGATCGCCCGGTATGGCGTGCCAGCGGCCCGGAGCCGCTTCTCGTTCCAGCCGGTGGTGGCCACGGTGAGGCCGAAGACTCCGACGACCGCGGTGCCGAGGACGGGCCGGTCCGAGCCGCCGTGGCCGGCGATGATGTCGGCGACGACCCGGCCCTGACGGTTGGCGGTGTTGGCCAGCGGGACCAGGGCCTGCGAGTCGTCGAGGGCGTCCCGCTTCTCGACGGCGTCGCCGACTGCGTAGATCGCCGGGTCCGACGTGCGGAGCTGGTCGTCGACGAGGATGCCGCCGCGCGGTCCGAGCTCGAGGCCGGCGCCCAGGGCCAGCGACGTCTCGGGGCGCACCCCGATGGCCGCGACGACGAGATCGGCCTGCACGACGGAGCCGTCCGACAGGGTCGCGGTGTCGGCACCGATCGCGCTCACCGACGCGCCGAGCACGAGGGTCACGCCATGCTCCCGCAGCCGGGTGTGGACCAGGGCTGCCAGCTCGGGGTCGAGCGGGGCCATCACCTGGTCGGTGGCCTCGACCAGGGTGACCCGCAGGCCGCGGTGGACGAGGTTCTCGGCCATCTCGACGCCGATGAAGCCCCCTCCGACGACGACGGCGGTGTCGGCCGGGCCGACCGCGGCGACCATCGCGTCGGTGTCCTCGATGTCGCGCAGGCTCAGGGCGCGCTCGATGCCGGGGATCGGCGGGCGGACCGGACGGCCGCCGGGGGAGAGGACGAGGGAGTCATACCGCAGCGTGCTGTGCGCGCCGGTGCGCAGGTCGGTGACCGAGACCTCGCGGGCGGCGGGGTCGATGGCGGTGACCTCGTGCCGCACTCGTACGTCGATACCGAAACGCCTCTTGAGGCTCCCAGGGTTCTGCAGGAGCAGGGCGCCCCGCTTCTCGATGACGCCCCCCACGTGGTAGGGGAGGCCGCAGTTTGCGAAGGAGACGTAGCCGCTGCGTTCCAGGACGATGATCTCGGCCGACTCGTCGAGGCGGCGCAGCCGGGTGGCTGCCGACATGCCGCCGGCGACCCCGCCGATGATGATGGTTCTCACTCTGACAACTATACCCTAGGGGGTATAGGCTCGCTTTCGGCCCGGGACCTTCGGGTCCACCGACACAGCCGTCGAAGGAGGAAGCACATGGCCCGGGTCGTCGTCCTCGGCGCAGGAGTCGCCGGACATACGGCGGCGCTGCATCTGCGCCGCAAGCTCGGCAGGGACCATGACGTCATTGTCGTGTCGCCGAACGCCAACTGGAACTGGATCCCGTCGAACATCTGGGTCGGCGTGGGGCGGATGTCGGCCGAGCAGGTCGTCTTCCCCCTGGCGCCGATCTACCGCCGCAAAGGCATCGAGCACCATCAGGCGAAGGCCATTGCGGTCCGGCCCGAGGGTGACGCGGAGGACCCGCGCGGTGCCGTCGATGTTGTCTACACCGACCCGACGCGTGTCGGCGAGGAGGCTCGGCTCCGGTACGACTATCTCGTCAACGCCACCGGACCGCGGCTGAACTTCGGGGCCACCGAGGGCCTGGGGCCCGATGGTGGCCACTCGTGGTCGGTCTGCACCGCCGGGCACGCGACCCAGGCGGCCGCTGCGCTCGCCGAGGTCATCGAGGTGCTGAGGTCCGGACGCCGTCAGACCCTCGTTGTCGGCATGGGCCATGGCACGTGCACGTGTGAGGGCGCGGCCTTCGAGTACGTCTTCAATGTCGACCACGAGCTGCGGGCCGCGGGAGTTCGTGAGCTCGCCGAGGTCGTCTACCTCACCAACGAGTTCGAGCTCGGCGACTTCGGGGTCGACGGGATGTCCTTCGAGCAGCAGGGCTTCCGGACCTCGAGCAAGCTGTGGACCGAGTCGCTCTTCCGGGAGCGCAACGTCCGGGCCATCCTCGGGGCGCACGTCGAGAAGGTCGAGCCCGGCGTCGTCCACTACGAGCAGCTCGACGGGACCCGGCACGCTCTCCCGTTCGACTTCGCGATGCTGCTCCCGCCCTTCCGCGGGGCCGACCTTGTCGCCTACGACCGCGCCGGTGCCGAGGTCACCGCCGCGCTCTTCGCCCCGAGCGGGTTCATGAAGGTCGACGCCAACTACGCTCCCAAGGGGTATGACGACTGGGCCGCTGAGGACTGGCCGTCGACCTACGAGTCACCGGCATACCCCAATGTCTTCGCCGTTGGCATCGCCTTCGCTCCACCACACCAGATCTCGCGGCCGCGCAAGAGCCCCAATGGCACCGTCGTCGCCCCGTCCCCGCCCCGCACGGGTATGCCGAGCGGTGTCATGGGCAAGACGGCGGCCCTGACGATCGTCGAGCGGATCACCAAGGGGCCCCAGGCGCACACTCATACGGCCTCGATGGCCAACATGGGCGCTGCCTGCGTGGCCTCCGCTGGGACGGGGTTGCGCACCGGCTCGGCCGCGGCGATGACGATGTTCCCCGTCGTTCCCGACTACGCCCGCTACCCCGGGTCCGGCCGGAGTCTGAAGGACACCATCGGTGAGATCGGGCTGGCCGGGCACTGGCTCAAGCTGATGCTCCACTACCTGTTCATCTACAAGGCCAAGGCCCGCCCGGGCTGGCAGTTCATACCGGAGTGACCTCATGACCTCACCGACTCCTCGCGACGACGCCCCGCTCATCGCTGCCGACCGTGTCGTCGGCGCGGCACCCCTGCCGACCGAGAAGACTCTCAAGGCGCGACGCAACCTCGTCATCCAGGCAGGGCGGTTCGTCCTGCTCAACGCCCGGATCATGAAGATGGTGCTCAAGGGGCACCACTGACCTGAGCCGTTCGATCGGCCCGCTCGGGATCGCTCAGCGGGCGGGTCCGGCGCTCGACCCGTGCGGTGTCTAGTCCGTCGCCCCGGTGTCCGAGACTCCCGCGGCGACCGAGGCTGCG
>Ga0116188_1001205_pt1 | contig 22925 bp, 17 predicted proteins | sample AD_JPNTR2_MetaG_FD_89807 | JGI IMG/M metagenome (GOLD analysis project Ga0116188, IMG submission 89807) | Active sludge microbial communities of municipal wastewater-treating anaerobic digesters from Japan - AD_JPNTR2_MetaG | ecosystem: Engineered > Bioreactor > Anaerobic > Digestate | place...
CGGACACCTGGCTGTAGTTATAAAAAAAAGTAACCCCGGAATACCACTTCTCACTTCTTGCCTCTATCTTCTGGTTTCCTGCTTCCTGCATGCAGTGTGGTGCGCCGGATGCGGCGTCAATAAAGGTAGACGGCCCGTCCGGAAATGCCAATGCGCTTCTCCGGGCCGTAATCCATGCAGGCAACGGGGTGATCCCATGGAGCGCTGGAAAGACTGCCTGGCCGCCCTCGTCCCATATTACAACCATGACGGGGGCAATGCCACCCTCATCTTTACATGCAGCGGGGATATAATCGAAGATCGCCGCACCGTGAAGTGGAATTTGCGCCGCCTGGCGCGTCTCTTCAGCGTCGATCTGGAAGCGGCCCGCCGCAACCAGGGTGAATATCTGCATTATAGCCAGGGGCTGCCGCTGCCGCTGTCGCTCAACCTGGTCCTGGTGCCGCTTAAAACAAGGCAGGCGGTGGGGAAGAATGACGGCTGCCACTGCTACCTGAATCCATCGGCGGTGGTGGATCTGCTGGAAGCGAAGGAGCAGGGGAATGTTCGTTCGATAATAGTCCTCCCGGGGGAGAACCGGATCCCCTGTCATTACACCTTGAAGACTGTCCGGAAACGCCTCCGCGACGGCGCTATTGCTCTCGAGAGGCATCGCGCCGCATTGCTGCCCGGTTCAACAATTCCGCAGGTTTCATCACAGGATTACAGAAAGTTGCTGGAGCAGCTTGTCTATACTCTTGTTGCCGGGGCCAGGCGGGAATCCTGAATTTAACTTGAGGCCAAGCGAGATCCGGGTTCAATCCCGGCTGCTTCCCGGGGAAAAATCAGCCGGGCGATCCGGGCGCAGGCCAAAATGATAGAGAAGGGCCTCCCGGATTCGCCGGGCCGCGCGGCCGTCTCCGTAGGGGTTGATGGCCCTGGCCATGGCGTCGTAAGCCGCCGGGTTCTCCAGCAGGTGCCTTGCGGCGCTGTAGACCGCCTCTTCGGCGGTGCCCACGACCTTGACCGTGCCGGCCTCCACCGCCTCGGGCCGCTCGGTGATGTCGCGCAGCACCAGGACCGGCCGCCCCAGGGAGGGAGCCTCTTCTTGGATGCCGCCGGAATCGGTCAGAACCAGGCGGCACCGCTGCATCAGGTTGTGGAAGGAGGCTGTGTCGAGCGGTTCCAGGAGATGGATGCTTTCATGATTGCTGAGCAGCCGCTCCACCGTTTCCCGCACCACCGGGTTGCGGTGGACCGGAAAAATGAGCGGCAGCTGCAGATCGTCAACCAGGCGCCTGAAGGCGCGGCAGATCGCTTCCAGCGGCTCGCCCCAGTTTTCGCGGCGGTGAACCTCGGCAAGCAGCACCGGGCGGCTGAAATCGATCCGGTTGAGGAGGGGCTCGGGGAAGGTAAAATCGGGGCGAACCGTGGTCTGCAGGGCATCGATAACCGTATTCCCGGTGACAAAGATCGTATCCGCGGGAATCCCTTCGCGTAGCAGGTTCTCCCTGGCCCGCGCTGTGGGGGCGAAGTGCAGGTCGGCCAGGGATCCGGTCAGGCGGCGGTTCAGCTCTTCGGGGAAGGGACTTCGCTTGTTAAATGTGCGCAGCCCGGCTTCCACGTGGCCGACGGCAACGCCGTGGTAAAAAGAAGACAGGGCCGCCGCGAAAGTGGTGGTGGTATCGCCGTGCACCAGGACCAGGTCCGGCTTGACCCGGACCAGGACCTGCTCCAGCCCGGCCAGTGCGCGGCAGGTGATCTCGGTAAGGGTTTGCCGGGGGCTCATCAGGTCCAGATCGTACTCCGGCCTGATTTCAAAGAGCGCCAGCACCTGGTCCAGCATCTCTCGGTGCTGGGCAGTTACCGCGGTAAGCGTCCTGATCCCGGTGGTCTCTTTCAGGATACGGATCAGCGGCGCCATTTTAATGGCTTCAGGCCGGGTTCCAAAAACAGAAAGAACGGTGTGCAAGGTGGTCTCCTTAAAAGGCTGCTTAGAGTAACAAACCCTTGTTAAATTATCATAACATAACTGCTGCTTCCGGGCTACAGGATAGAAAATTACTGGCAGCGCCTTTCTCTTAAAAGAATTTCGCAATACCGGATCAGCCAAACTCTTCAAGCTAATTTACATAAAACTGATAATATAATAATTTCCTTGAAGAAGCGGGCAGGATTTTGTCTTTTTCTGTCTAAGAAGTAATTGTTATATTTATGTTAAGGAGACAACCGTTATGAGAAAAAGAAAACCTACAGCAAAATTTCCGCAATTGATACATATTTTCCTGGTATTGTCTCTTAGCCTGAACCTGTTCCTTTTATTGAATCCCGGCGGCATCGCCGGGGATAAGCGATATTTGAGTTTGCAGGAACTGGGGGTGATCTGTGAACCGGGGACATACGGCCCCCTGGGCATGGAGCTGGTGGAAGGTTCTCTGACCATCAGCGCGGCGGGGGTTAAGCTGCAAAACACCCGGATAACAGGCGATCTTATTCTTACTACGGCTGTAGGTGACGGTTCTGCAGAAATATTCAAGGTGACGGTGGAAGATACGGCCCTGGTCCAGGGCGGCGGTGAGAACACGGTTGTCTTTGAAGATGCGGTGATCAACCACCTGGTAATAAACAGGGAAGAGGGCAAGGTGCGGGTTGTCCTAAAGGGGAATACCGTTGTCGAAAAACTGACGATCATGGGTGAAACCTGCCTTTTAACCGGGGAACTTTCCGGGGAAGGCCTGGTCAAGGAGATATTCATAGAAACGGCTGCTGAAACAGAACTGGAAGGTGTTTTTGATAACATTACTGTGGCGGGGAAAGAAGCCAGGGTCACCTTGCTTTCCGGACAGGTAAAGAAACTTGACACCATCGCGAAAGCTGCAGAGGCCTTGATCACCCTGAAAGAAGGGGCAGCCATTGAGCTGTTGGCCGCCGGGGCGCCCCTGGAAATAACCGGCGAGGGGTTGGTGAAAGAAGCATCGGTTGCTGTCCCGGGGCTTTTCAAGTTTTCTGGAAACGTGGAGAAGATTTCCACCGGCGGCCGGGGGATCTTTCTTGAGTTCGGTCCCGGCAGTACCGATACCCTGCTGGTGGAAGCCTCGGAAGGAACGGTGATGATCCACCTGGCCCAGGGAGCGGTGGTCAAATATATGGAGCTGAACGGACCCGCCGGGGTCACGGGAAGCGGCGCTATCGAGCGGGTCCTGATTAGCGCGCCCGGCACCACCATCGAGCAGAGCCCTGGCAGCGTGGAGCTGGCTGAAGGGATCAGGGCAAAAGTGGCCGGGAAGGAGATCGCGTGGGAGCCGGAAAAAGAAGAGGAGCCGGCGCCTGCCGTACCTTCAACGCCCACGGTCAGCATAGGCGCGATAAGCAACCGGGTGATGGGCCCCGGGGAGACTGCGGCCATATCTCTTGCAGTGTCACCGGGCGATGCGGCAATTTCTGTCTCATCAAGCGATACCGGCATTGCCACGGTGTCGCTGTCGGGCAGAACATTAAAGATTACGGCTGGAACTAAGCAAGGCACCGCCACCATTACTGTGAAAGCAACTAGGGCAGGCTACAACAGCCGCACCAGGACCTTTAAGGTGACGATGGATCCAATAGAAGTGTTTGAAACTGGCGAAAAAATGCCTCTTGTAACGGTAGTATCTGTTAAACTCAAGTACAAAGATGCTCAGAATTATAAAGTTTATGTAGGCAATAAAGAATTGACCTATGATCCTGATGATAGGTTTTTTTACGGCGACGTTGATACTAAAGACGCCGTGAGAAGCAAGGTTAGGGTTGTCGGTCAATAGCGGGGAGTTAAGCAGGGGATGGAACATTCTGTAGATAATAAACAAAACGTTAAATTACAATTGTTAGCAATTTTTCTTACGATAGTGTTGGCTATCCTTCTGTCTAGCTCTTCTGTTGAAGCTGCAATCACGGGATATGTTGCTAAGGGAAGCGATGGGAAGCATTACGAGTACGACTTTGATGCCCTATTGAAGTCATACGCGAAACAGCTACTGGGATATCCTTCACCCCTGTTTTCAGATTACATGAAAAAAACCATGTGTGCCATTCTTGATGATAAAAACGGCTATGTTGATTTTGATGATGTTGTAAAGGCTTATGCCAAAGCTCTGCTAAACAATAAAAGTTTCGATCCCAACGAATACTGTTCCAGCAGCCAGGCCAAAAAGGCAGTCATGCCTGCAGAGGTTTATGTGGTAACCCTGGAGAGCGACGGCAAGTTAAAATATACAAAGAAAATAGTTGAAACGGTGGGTGATCTTTTGGATGCGGTGAACGGCGCCAAAAGCGCCGCCGATCTGGAGGCGCTGATCACCTCCAAGGCTCCGGAGATGGGCCTGGATTTAACCGCATTCAACAAGCTGAATTCGTACGGCCAGGGGGTGGCGCTGGAAGAGCTCCTGGCCAACAGGCCGGGGGAGGGTTTTGACTCCCTGGCCCAGGTCAAGAGTGCCTTTGATACAGCGGTGGCGGCAGCCCAGGCGGCCCTGGAGGCGGCTTTTAAGGCGGTTAACGAGGCCGCCGGCGCGGGGGCCATGAAGAACGTGATTAATGAGAAAAACAACATTCTCGAGCTCGGGCTGAGCCGCTACAGCCTGTCGGCGGCGGAGCTTGACGCCCTGGCTGCACACCTCCTGCAGCAGAAGCCCTTTGCTTCGATATTAGAGCTGCAGCGGCTACTGCATATCGGGGTTATCTCGGTGCGATCCGGCTATCCGATACATCACACCCGGTACGATTACACGTTGGACTGGATGGTGGACAGGCAGATGGCCGTAGGGCCCAAGACAGACCTTTACGGGGGGGGCTGGCAAGATGCCCAGCGGTCAGATGTGCAATATTATCTCGATCCCTATAACTTTATCGATATGAATTATGACGGATCATCGGCAGATTCAATCCGTGTTACCGAGGACTATGTCCGGCTCCGCCAGCGGCCCACTACGGCAAGTCCCCAGTTAGTCGATGAAACAGGAGCCAATATTTACGTCTGGAAAAACCAGGTTTATGCCATCCTGGGAAAGGAACAGGCCGAACCGGGCACTGCCCCGGGCACCGAAGGCACCTGGTATAAAGTCAGGGTTAGCGGTAAAGAAGGATGGTTCTGTGGACTTTATGCCGAGGAAATCGGGAATACCTTCTCCGCCACTTCCATGTTCCAGTTCCTGCTGCTTTCCGGGAGCGCCGGCTCCACGGTTGCGGACCTGGATATAATCCTCGCCGGTAAGGGCATTCTCGACGGTAGAGGCGCGACTTTCATGGAGGCCAGCCGGAACAACAACATCAACGAGATCTTCCTGGTCTCCCTGGCCCTTCACGAGACGGGGAACGGGACCAGCGAACTGGCCCGGGGGATTGATTTTCCGGATGAGGACGACCTTTTCCCCGGCCAGGAAACTGTCAAGGTATACAACATGTTCGGTATCGGGGCTTACGACAGCAACCCCAATTATTACGGCGCCCAGCGGGCTTACAAGGAGCGCTGGTTTACCCCCCAAGCGGCTATCCTGGGAGGGGCCAAATTTGCTTCCGAACAATACGTAAACAACCCCTCTCATTTACAGAATACTCTTTACAAAATGCGCTGGAACCCAAATAATCCGGGCACCCACCAGTATGCCACCGATATCGGATGGGCCGCCAAGCAGGTATCGCGCATCAGGAACCTCTATAACCTGATTACTACCTATACCCTTGCCTTCGATATCCCGCGCTACAAGGAATAACCCCTAAATTCCCCTTTTCTAAAGGGACTTAGGGGAATACCGAACGTATTGGCCACAAGCCACGTGGATATGGGTGGGCACAAGGCCGCCCCTACAGGTTTGTCAAGTTTGTTGGCCGGTAGTATACTTTTTTATAAGAATAGGTAAAAAGTCTAATCAGACAAAGAAAAGCGGCAGACTGGGGGAAGAAAAGCTATGGGAACAACGACAATTATTCTGGTCAGGCATGGTGAAACGGACTGGAACAGGGAGCAAATTTTTCGCGGACATATCGATGTGCCTCTCAACGAAACCGGCTTTATGCAGGCGCGCAAGACAGCCGCAGCGCTGCTAGAAACGCCCCTGAAAGCGGTTTACAGCAGCCCCCTGTCGCGGGCTTATGCTACTGCTTCGGTGATAGCGGAAGCCAGGGGCCTGACCGCTATAAAAGAGGAAGCGTTCAACGATCCCTCTTTCGGGTTATGGGAAGGGCGCCCTGTTGCCGAGGTGGCCAGGGAGTATCCCGAGGAGTTCAGGAATTGGCGGGAAACGCCGCAGCTGTGGAAAGCTCCCGGAGGCGAGACCCTGGCATCTGTGAGAGAGCGCTCCTGGCGGAGAATGCTTGAACTTGCCCGGGAATTCTCAGGTGAGACGCTGGCCATTGTAAGTCACCGGGTGGTCTTGAAGCTGCTGATTCTCTCTGCCCTGGGGCTGGACGAAAGCAAGTTCTGGATAATTGCGCAGTCGCCCTGCGCGATAAATGTTCTTACCGGGAAAGGCGAAAGCTTTGTGATTAACAGGCTTAATGAGACCTGCCACCTGGAGAGCCTTTCGGAAGCAATTCTGCAGGGGGATCACTAGTAAGATGCGGTTTCATCCCTGCCCAACGCGTAATTTGTATTGCTTCTACCGCAGGATATAGAACCCATTAGCGTTGTGGGGCCGGGCAAGCCCGGCCCGACACGGTCCGTTATCGAGGCCGGCCATCGCGTACAGCACTGCTGCAAAGCCCTGTGCGGCAGGATTAGCCGATAATCGTTTTTTGATCCGGTCTACGGGTGCGGGGAAAGCTAAGCGCAAACACGATCCCAAACCCGGCTAAGAAAGCTAAGACTGCAGAGAAGCTGAAGGCTGAGGGCAGCAGGGAGCGGATGGATCCGAGGACCAGGCCTGCCAGCGCCAGGGAGACGGCGTCTTGATAGCGCCGGTAGAGGGCTGCAAGAAGGCGGGCCAGCACGAAGATGCCGAGAAGAGCTCCGGCGCTGAAGACGGCCAGCTTAAGCCATTCCCAATTGTTTACAGCAAAAATAACATCGTCGTAAATATTTAAGATCACCAGGGCCGAGCTGCCGGATATGCCCGGCAGGATCATCGCGGCTCCGGCGGCAGCGCCGCCGGCAAAGAAGTGGTAGAGGGAAACTGACGGCAAGGGGGTCCAGCCCGGGGCGGGACTGGTGAAAGAGAACCAGACCAATAAGAAACTTGCTATGCCATTTAAAACTGTGATGGGGCGCAGCCTGACCCATTTCCCGTCCTGGAACAGGATTACGCGGAGAGAAGCCAGGAGCAGCCCCAGGAGAAAAGCCAAAAGAAGATCTTTGCAGTTTTCCAGGAGGTAGCCGATAATTTTCACTCCGATCAGGACAGATACTGCCCCGCCGCAGAGATGGGGCAGGTAAGGCCGCAGGCGGACAGCCGAGATATCTTCTATGAGCTGCTTGTAGAAGCCGAGCAGGAGGATTACCGTTCCGGCGCTTATCCCGGGCAGAATAAAGGCAGCGCCGATAGCCATTCCTTTAACGAAATTAATTAGCAAAGGTTCCGGGCCCTCTTTCCAGACTGTATATATTTTATTCAAAGTTATTAAATTCGCCCTGTTGACCGCGTTTCCTTTTTTTATAAATATTAAGACGAGGCATTCCGGCGCGGCCGGCACGGGAAGTGATAATAATAGCTGAGGCGCGAAAAAATCTATGCCGGAGGGGGATATATTGCCCAATATTACTGCCGCAGATGAACAGCCAGTTGTCATGGTGGAGCTTGAGCGTGAAGTGCAGCTTATCGGTGTGGTTTCGGACACCCATGTGCCGCGGCGGGCGCGCTGCCTTACTCCGGGGCTGCTGAGAGGACTGGAAGGGGTGGACCTGATCCTGCATGCCGGTGACCTGGTTGATGAGAGTGTGCTTTTTGAACTGTAGGCGCTGGCTCCCGTAGAAGCCGTGGCCGGGAACATGGATCCGCCGCGCCTGCATGAGCGGTTAAAGCGTAGAAAGCTGCTTCATGCGGGCGGCCTTACGATCGGATTGATCCACGGCGACGGGCTGCGCCGGTCGACCCGGCAGCGAGCTGAAGAGGCCTTCAGGGAATTCCGGCCGCAGGTAATTGTTTTTGGACATAGTCACCAGCCGCTATGCGAATACTCGGGAAATACACTGATGTTTAATCCCGGCTCCTGCGTGGACCCGCGCTGGTCGGGTCGGCCTTCATATGGTATACTGCAGGTTAAACGCGGCGGCGCCGTGAGGGGGGAGCTCCTTTACTTGTAGAAATTTCCTTTCAATTCATTAGGCGCGAGGATGCGCTGTCCAAGCCTGTATCGCTTACCAAAAAAAATCATTAGAAGAGTTTTTTAATTGAAGGGAGTGGAGAAAAGCATGGAGGAGACAATGAAGAAAAAGCTTGCCGAACGGATCCTGGAGGTGGCTCCGGAAAAGAGGCTTTCATGCAAGAAGGCTTTTGCCCTGGCGGCGGAGTTTGATTGCCTGCCAATCGAAGTGGGAAAGCTTTGCGACGAGTTGGAGGTAAAGATTTACGGCTGCCAGTTGGGATGCTTCTAGATAAGCAGCCTTTTCTTGACTAAGGCTCCCTTTTTAAAGGGAGCTTTATTATACTGTTCTTTTTCAAAGGTGCGGAGAATAAAAAAATTTACCGGCATTTGGCTCTAGAACCGGTTAAATGCCCCGCTGTATAATGGTATTTTAAATGGCTCATACTATAAATTAGCAAATGGCGAATGAAAATAGGAGAGATGTGGCGGAATAGAGAGATCTTATAAGATATATTACAGTAATCGTTATTAACGCCACTAAAAGTTGATAAAACCGGATTAGATCAGGATTGCATCCGATGCTGATTCTGATATATTTTTTGTAGGCCTTGTTAGCACTCATCGCCAATGAGTGCTGCTAATATTTAATTTAATTAAATATCAAAGGAGGCAGAAGGCATGAATCTCAAACCCTTAAGCGATCGCCTTGTGGTCAAAGTTCTGGAAGCTGAAGAGAAGACCGCCAGCGGAATCGTTTTACCGGACAAGGCAAAGGAGAAGCCACAGGAAGGAGAAGTAATGGCTGTAGGTCCGGGCAAGGTCCTTGAAAACGGAACCAGGCTGGAAATGGACGTTAAAGTTGGGGACAAGATTATTTTCTCGCGGTATGCCGGAACAGAAGTGAAAATAAAGGGCGAAGAGTACCTGATCCTAAGGCAGGACGATGTATTGGCCCTGATTCAGTAAGCTGCTCAGATGAGCAGCCATGTGTGATAAGCAAAGCAAAGGAGGTTAATCCATAATGGCAAAGCAGATTAAGCACAAAGAAGAAGCCCGCCGGGCGCTGGAGCGGGGTGTGAATATCCTGGCGAACACCGTTACCGTGACTCTGGGTCCGAAAGGGCGCAACGTGGTTCTGGATAAGAAATTTGGTTCGCCGCAGATTACCAATGACGGGGTGACCATTGCCCGCGACATTGAGCTTGAAGATCCTTTTGAAAACATGGGCGCACAGCTGGTCAGGGAAGTGGCCACCAAAACGCAGGATGTCGCCGGCGACGGCACCACTACCGCAACCCTGCTGGCCCAGGCGATCATCCGCGAGGGACTGAAAAACGTAGCCGCCGGCGCCAACCCCATGTTTATCAAGCGGGGCATTGACAAGGCAGTCAAAGTGGCGGTGGATGAACTTGAGAAGCTGAGCAAGCCGGTAGAAACCAAGGATGATATTACCCAGGTGGCTTCGATTTCCGCCGACGACGAGGAGATCGGCCGGCTGATTGCCGAAGCCATGGAAAAAGTGGGCAAGGACGGTGTAATCACCGTTGAAGAATCAAAAGGGCTGACCACCGACCTGAAAGTGGTCGAAGGGATGCAGTTTGACCGCGGCTACATCTCCTCCTACATGGTTACCGATACTGAAAAGATGGAAGCGGTTCTTGACGAGCCCTTTATTCTGCTCACCGACCGCAAGCTCAGCAATATTCATGACCTGCTTCCCCTGCTGGAGAAGATTGTCCAGAGAGGGAAGCAGCTGCTGCTCGTGGCTGAAGATGTGGAAGGTGAAGCGCTGGCTACCCTGGTGGTCAACAAGCTGCGCGGCACCTTTACCTGCGTGGCAGTGAAAGCGCCCGGCTTCGGAGACCGCCGCAAGGCTATGCTCGAAGATATTGCCGTGCTAACCGGCGGCCAGGTTATCTCTGAAGACGTGGGTATTGATTTCAAGAATGTGGATGTCAGCATGCTCGGCCGGGCCCGCCAGGTTCGCATCAGCAAGGAGGAGACCGTTATCGTTGACGGCGCCGGCAAGCCCGATGATATCAAGAAGCGGATCGGCCAAATTCGCGTTCAAATTGATGAAACCACTTCCGATTTCGACAGAGAGAAGTTGCAGGAACGGCTGGCGAAGCTCTCCGGCGGCGTAGCGGTGATCGAGGTCGGTGCTGCTACTGAAACTGAAATGAAAGAGAAAAAGCTGCGCATTGAGGACGCCCTCTCGGCAACCCGTGCGGCGGTCGAAGAGGGGATTGTCTCCGGCGGAGGGGTGGCTTACCTTAATGTTTCCAGTACCCTCGCAAGCCTGGAGAAAGATCTTTTAGGCGATGAGATGACCGGCATGACCATCGTGAAGCGGGCGCTGGAAGAGCCGCTGCGGGTTATTGCTGAAAACGCAGGCGCGGAAGGTTCCGTTGTTGTTGAAAAGGTTAAAGGCATGGAGAAGGGCTACGGTTACAATGCCGTTACCAATGAGTTTGAAAACATGTTTAAATCGGGCATCGTCGATCCCACCAAGGTGGTCCGCTCGGCGATCCAGAACGCCTCCAGTATTGCGGGGATGCTTCTGACCACTGAAGGCATCGTCACCGACATCCCCGAGAAAAAAGACGGCCCGCCGATGCCCGGCCCCGACATGTCGATGATGTAAATGAACCGTTGAAGAGCGTTTGAGAGTAGCCGGCAGCCAGGCTGCCGGTGGAAATTGGCAGGGAGCAGTAATGCTTCCTGCTTTTTTATTTTTATTGGCCGGCAAGGGCCGGGCAAGACATAATTTTCCGGTTTATGGGGCGGAAAATAAAAAATTGGCAGACACTTTACTCTTTTTTAAGTTATAATTGGGATGAGGCTTTAATAGCGGCCTGCCCATTATTTTTTAACAGGAGGTAGCCATGGTTGATTTTTCGTTGACTCCCGAGCAGGAGGCCATTCAAAGGATGGCCCGCGAATTTGCGGAGAAAGAGATAGTGCCGGCAGCGGCTCAGTACGACCGCAGCGGAGAGTATCCGCGTGAGATCGTAAAGAAGGCTTTCAAAGCCGGCCTGGTCTACGGCCCGGTTCCGGAAAAATACGGCGGAGGCGGCATTGGCGCCCTGGATCAGCTGCTGATTGCAGAGGAGCTCTCCGCGGGGTGCGCCGGGATATCTTCCTGCATCGCCATCAACAGCCTGGCGGCGATCCCGTTAATCAATTACGGCAGCGAAGCCCAGAAAGAGAAATATCTCGGTGCAGCCTGCCGCGAGGAGAAGCTGATGGCCTTATGTGTAACTGAACCGGGGGCGGGCTCCGATGTGGCGGCGCTGACCACCACGGCGCGCCGCCTTAACGGGGAGTATGTCATCAGCGGCAGCAAATCCTTTATCACCAACGGGGGTGTGGCCGACTATTATATTGTTTTTGCCACGGTGGACCTGTCAAAGGGGCATCGCGGCATTACTGCCTTTGTGGTTCCCCGCGAAGCGGAGGGCGTATCGGTGGGGAAAAAAGAGGATAAGATGGGTCAGCGCGCCGCCAATACCACGGATGTTATTTTTGATGAAGTGGTGGTCCCCGCGGCTGACCGGATCGGGGAAGAAGGAGAGGGCTTCCGGATCATCATGCAGACCTTCAACCACTCCCGCCCCGGTGTGGCTGCATCTGCTGTTGGGGTGGCGCGCAGCGCGATGGAGCATGCGCTGCAGTATGCCCTGGAGCGGGAACAGTTCGGAATGCCCATCTTCATGCACCAGGCGGTCATGTTCATGCTGGCGGATATGGCCAGGGATATTGCGGCCGGCAGGCTGCTGGCCTGGCAGGCCGCCTGGAAGGCGGAGCGGGGCCTCGACAACTCCAAGGAGGCGGCCATGGCCAAAGTTTTTTGCGGCGATATGGTCATGCGCGTGACCACGGACGCCGCCCAGATCTTTGGCGGATACGGCTATGTCAAGGATTACCCGGCGGAGAAGTTGATGCGTGACGCGAAGGTGTTCCAGATTTACGAGGGGACGGCCCAAATCCAGCGCCTGCTCATCGGAAGGGCCCTGGCCAAGGAGAAGCTAAAATAGACGTGAGACAATGTGGGACACAGGGGACGTACCTGTTTGTCCCACTTTCATGCTGACCCCTGCGAATAAGTCGGGGCCAGGCGTTAAAAAATACTTTGCTTATTACAGATGTAGGGGCGGCTCATGAGCCCCCAAATTCGTAACGGAAAACAGTATAGATACCGCGTTTAGAGCAAAAGGCATCTAAAACTCCATCACATGCGGGACATTCGGAACGTCCTCTTTTGTCTCATTTTGCGGGGGGGATGGAACCCCGGTTTCGGGCGGGGATGGAACCCCGCCCCTACGATTTTCCGGCCTCTGATTTTCAGTTACTGGCGATCGAAGTAGATATTCTTTCCGGTGGCGGAGATGGGAACACCGATGACCATCTCTCCTTCAATGAGCCCCATTTTACGGGCGGCTACTCCGATGCGGAACATGATCCGGTTGTCTGCGTTGAAGAGAGAAGCCGTCTTGACTGCCGATCCGAGTGCAATGCCCAGATCGAGAATGCGCCAGCTGCATACCGGGCCGGCAAAATCGGAGCCTTCGGCCATTGCCTCTTTCATCTCGCGGCACGATTTGAAACCGCAGGCGCCGCAGTCTGCCCACAAGGGTTCGGAACCAGAGAGGGAGAGCAGCAATACGGCGCTGGAACGGCGCACGTTATCGCCGTCGCGGTCATAATTGCGCTTGCCCTTTTCCCGGCCGTATTTCTCCATTTCGCCGGCCAGCTTTTTAATATCTGCCCCAGTCAATATTTTGATTTCAATAAAGTCCGCGCCTATGGCTTTGGGGGCGGTGCGGGCAGCCAGCGCCATCATCCCGGCGACAATTTCCATAATTTTATCCATGATATCGCCTCCCCAGGTTTCTCTGTCCTATTCTAAGACATGCTCATAAAAAGGTAAACCCGTGAAGCCACAACGGTGATAAATCTAGATTATTGCTTATCCAACCCCCGGCATAACTTTCAAGCTCAAATTTGTTTTCCCCTACAAAGTTTATGCATTCTGCTTGGCTTTCCAACATCCTGTTACCAATATCAAACCGCCGATTTTGCATCCTGCACGTTCCTGGAAAAAAATCTAAAAAGCTGAAGGATTTTCACATGTTATGACGAAACAAGTATAAAGCAAAAAAAATGTAACTCTCGGTGCTAATATTTTGCATTACGAGGGAAAGTGTACCTAGGGTTCCGCTGGAGCAGTGAAGTCGGGCGGCTTCACCTGCCCAGGCTGGTCCGAGTGGTACAGGCGCCTAAATAAGCGGCTGTGTAAAAGCAGTCAGTTTGGGCGCTACACCGGAGGGATAAAAGCCCAGGCGGGTAGGTTTCGCTCGCAGCCTACTTGCCCGGGCTTTTAAACTAGGGGGTGATCCCTGAAGAAAGAGTAAAGAGGCGTCTGTTTTGGTAATCTAGAGCAGAACCATTTAAGGAGGATAAAGATGGAAAATTTTTTCAAGCTCAAGGAGAACAATACAAACGTACGCACGGAAATCATCGCCGGAATTACAACTTTTATGACCATGGCCTACATTATCTTTGTGAACCCCGACATCCTTTCTACTACGGGGATGGACAAGGGAGCGGTGATGACCGCGACAATAGTGTCAGCCGGATTGACCACCATCCTGATGGGCTTGATGACCAACTATCCTTTCGCTCTGGCCAGCGGAATGGGGCTGAATGCCTTTTTTGCCTTTGTTGTTGCCCCCCAGTACGGCTGGCAGGCAGCCCTGGGGGCGGTCCTTATTTCAGGGATAGTCTTTATAATCCTGTCTGTGACCGGGGCGATCGGGTATATCGATGCCGCCGTGCCCACAACGCTGAAGCGGGCCGTGGCCGCGGGGATTGGCCTCTTTATTGCCTATATCGGGCTGCAGAGCGGGGGTATCATTGTTTCCGATGAAGCTACACAGGTAGCACTGGGTGATCTGACCCAGCCCGGGCCGCTGCTAACGCTGATCGGCATCCTGATCATCTCCGTGCTCATGGCCCGCCGGGTGCGGGGGGCTATCCTCATCGGGATCTTGCTGACCACAGTGGTAAGCTTCTTCATGGGAATTAAGGAACTTCCCAGCGGGATCGGCGATATTTTCGGCCTGCCGGCTTCGCTGGCCCCGATTGCCCTGAAGCTGGATCCGAAAGCAATTCTTTCAGTGCCCTTCTTCGTAATCTTTTCATTTCTCTTTGTTGATGTTTTCGATACCATGGGCACTCTCCTGGGAACGGGGGCCCGGGCCGGCTTTCTCGATGAGAAAGGGCGGCTTCCCCGCGTCAACCGGGCCATGCTCGCTGACGCCATCGGGACAGTGGGCGGCGCCCTGCTCGGCACCAGCACAGTAACCACCTACGTGGAAAGCACCGCCGGGGTTTCCGAAGGGGGGCGCACCGGACTGACCTCGATTGTCACCGGGGTGCTCCTATTACTCACTCTCTTCCTGGCTCCGCTGGCGGGCTTGATTCCCTCGGAGGCGACGGCTCCGGCTCTGGTCATTGTGGGCGTGCTCATGGTCGGCGGGGTGATGAAAATTGACTTTGATGACTTTACCGAGGCTTTCCCGGCTTTCCTGACCATCATTTTTATGCCGCTGGCGTACAGCATCGCCGATGGAATTGCCTTCGGCTTTATCGCCTACCCTGTAGTGAAGCTCGTTGCCGGAAAAGGAAAAGAGGTCCACTGGCTGGTTTATCTCCTCGCCGTGGTGGCTCTGATCCATTTCTTCTATCCGGGTTAGAAGTGGGTTGAATTGTAACGGGGCTGTGCCAAAGCCTTTCAGTACAGCCCCATCGGCTTTCTATTTCCAGACCTCTTCCAAAGGGTTTTTAAGTCCCCCTTTATTAAAGGGGGATTTAGGGGGATTTAAAGAATATAAGGAAAGTCCTGCATTTTTGAGGTGATGGAATGTCTGCACAAGCGGAAGTGGGCATTGTCATGGGCAGCGATTCGGACCTGCCGGTGATGGCCGAAGCGGGCGCTGCGCTGGAGCGCTTTGGTGTTGCCTATGAAGCGGTTATTGCCAGCGCGCACCGCCATCCCGAGATGGTAGCCCGCTATGCCCGGGGCGCCGCGGAGGCCGGTTTGAAGGTGATTATCGCCGGCGCCGGCGGAGCCGCCCACCTGCCCGGGGTGATCGCTTCGCTGACCGCGCTTCCGGTAATCGGGGTGCCTGTGTCCACGCCTCACCTGGGGGGGGTCGATTCTCTCCTGGCCATTGTCCAAATGCCCCGCGGCGTACCGGTGGCCACGATGGCTGTAAACGGCGCTTTCAATGCCGGCCTGATGGCGGTGCAGATCTTGGCCCTGGAAAACAGGGGACTGCAGGAACAGCTGGTTCGATACCGCCGGGAGATGGCGGCGCAGATCGAGGAGAAAGACGAGCGCTTACGCCGGGTAGGTTTTCACCGGTATAAGGCCGGCGACCGGGTTCTTCATCCCGGAGAGGAGAGGCCACCGGATTAAGATCATTTCCCAAACCATAATAAACGGGTGTTGAGAAGATTTACACAGGGAACTTGGCCGGCAGTGTTACTGCAACCACAGGGAGGAAAACCAATGAATGCAAAAGACGAACAGCCCTGGCGGCAGCTGGGACTGACTGAAGGTGAATATGAACGCATCAGGAAGGATCTGGGGCGCGAACCGAACCTGGTGGAGCTGAACATCTACAGCGTGATGTGGTCGGAGCACTGCAGCTACAAGCATTCCCGGGCGGCGCTGCGCATGCTGCCGGTAGAGGGGCCCCACGTGCTCCAGGGGCCGGGGGAGAACGCCGGAGTGGTTGACCTTGGGGGCGGCCTGGGGGCGGCATTCAAGATCGAGAGCCACAATCACCCCACGGCGGTGGAGCCTTTCCAGGGCGCGGCTACGGGCGCCGGCGGGATTATCCGCGACATCGTGGCCATGGGGGCGCGCCCGGTTGCCTTGATGGGATCGCTGCGCTTCGGGCCGCTGAAGGACCGGCGCAGCCGCTATCTTTTTGAGAGGGCGGTTGCCGGAATAAACTGGTACGCCAAGGAGACAGGAATTCCGGTTGCCGGGGGCGAGATTTACTTTGAAGAGTGCTACCGGGGGAATCCCCTGGTCAACGCCATGTGCGTGGGCTTGCTGCCGGTAGAGCGGCTAATGCGGGGGCGGGCTTCCGGGGAGGGGAACCTGGTCCTGCTGGCCGGGGCGCTTACGGGCCGCGACGGGATCCACGGCGTCACCTTTGCCTCGGTGGAGCTTACCGCGGAGATCGAGGAAGAGGAGCGCCCGCCTGTGCAGGTGGGTGATGCCGCCCTGGGGAAGGCGCTGCTGGAAGCGACCCTGGAGGTGATTGAAAAAGACCTGGCCGTGGGGGTGCAGGACCTCGGCGGCGCCGGCCTGACCTGCGCCGTTACCGAGACGGCAGCCCGGGCCGGCAGCGGGATCGAGCTGGAGCTGGACCTGGTGCCGCTGCGCGAAGAGGGGATGACCGCTTACGAGATCCTCACCTCGGAATCGCAGGAGCGGATGCTCTTGATCGTTGAGCCGGAAAAGCGGGCAGAGGCTGCCGCGGCTTTTGAGAGGCGAGGGCTCTCCTGCACGGTAATCGGCCGGGTTGCCGGAGACGGGATGGTTACGGTAAAGCATCATGGGGAGACGGTAGCCCGGGTGCCGGCGAAAAGCGTGGCCGAAGGGGCTCCAGTTTATGAACCCGCTTTCTGTGAACCGGAATACTATGGCAGGCTGGCTGCTTTTGACCCCCTGGAGCTGCCGCAGGTGGACAATCTCAACGAGGCTCTCCTGAAAGTTCTCGGTTCGCCCGATGTAGCGGGAAGGGCATGGATTCAGAGCGGCAGGGGAGAGGTGAACGACGATGTGAGTATTGAAGGCGATCTTCCTGCAGGTACCGGAGGGGGCGGCGCAGCGCTGCTGCCGCTGCCGCATGGGCGGGCCCTGGCCATGGCGGTGGCCGGAAACGGGCGCCTGGTATACCTCGATCCCTACCGCGGAGCAATTTTTGCCGTCTGCGAGGCAGCGCGCCTGCTGGCCTGCGCCGGGGCGGAGCCGCTGGGAATTACCGACGGCCTTAACTTTGGGAACCCGGAGAAGCCGGAGGTATACTGGCAGTTTAAGCAGGCGGTTGAGGGGATTGCTGACGCTTGCCGGGCGCTGTCGCTGCCGGTTGTTGGCGGCAACGTGAGCTTCTACAATGAAGTAGAGGGTGAGGCGATTTACCCCACGCCGGTCATCGGTGCGGTGGGGCTCCAGGAAAATGCGGCGAAGAGCTGCAGCCCGGGCTTCAGCCGGGACGGTGATCTCATTTACCTGCTTGGTGCTAGTTCCATTTCCCTCGGCGGCAGCCAGTACTTGAAGAGCTGCCGCGGCCGGGTTGCCGGGGCGCTGCCGCAGATTGACCTGGAACTGGAGAGGCGGCTGCAGGAGTTGCTTCGCCGGATAATCGGGGAAGGTCTGCCCGGCTGCGCGAGAGACATATCAGGAGGAGGACTGGCCGTGGCCCTGGCGGAATGCTGCCTTTTGGGAGGGCGCGGCGCGGCTGTGGCTCTGCCGGCCGCTGATCGGCCGGAGCTGACCTTGTTCGGCGAGGGTCCATCACGGGTGGCGATAACTGTAAAACCGGGCAGCAGCCAGCGGCTCGAGTCGCTGGCCCGGGAGGCGGCTGTTCCGGCAGTTCAGCTGGGGCAGACCGGAGGCGATAGGCTGCGCATTGCCGTGGGCGGGCAGGAACTGGTTGACCTGACGGTGGCTCGAATGTGGAAAGTATACCGGGAGGCGATCCCATGCCTCTCTCAATAAGAGAAGCCTGCGGCGTCTGCGGAGGCTGGGCGGCGGGACAGCCGATGGCATACCTGACCTGTTTTGCTCTTTACGCGCTGCAGCACCGCGGCCAGGAGAGCGCGGGGATTGCCGTCGGCTCAGGCAACGGGGGCAAGATCTGGTTGAAAAAGGGGCCCGGACTCGTTTCCGAAGTCTTTCCCGATACTGGAGAACTGAAGCGGCTGCGCGGCTCACTGGCCCTGGGCCATGTCCGCTACGCCTACGGCGGGGAAGGGCGGGGCCCGGAGAACAGCCAGCCCCTGCTGCTGCGTTACCGGCATGGTGAGATGGCCATCGCCCACAACGGGCGGCTGGTGAACGCTGCCGGGCTGCGGGACGAGTTGGCCGGGCAGGGAGCTATTTTCCAGACAGAAACTGACAGCGAGCTGCTTGGACACCTAATTGCCCGGCAGAACAACCCCTGCCTGGAAGAAGCGCTGGAAGCGGTGGCGCCGCTCCTGGAAGGAGCATTTGCTTTTATCCTTAGCGACGGGAAGAAGATTATTGGTTTGCGCGACCGGCACGGGTTCAGGCCGCTTTCATTGGGCCGGCTTGGAGAGAAGGGCTATTTCCTGGCTTCGGAAACATGCGCTTTTGACACCATCGGGGCGAGGTTTATCCGTGACCTGGCGCCGGGAGAAGCGGTGGTGCTTGATGCAGGGGGGGTGAGATCTTATCAGATCCTGCCCCCGGCGGAGCCTTCTCTCTGCATCTTTGAATTTATCTATTTTTCCCGACCTGACAGCAACCTGCTGGGGAAAAACGTCCACCTGATCCGGCGCGAACTGGGTCGGCGCCTGGCCCGCGAGCATCCCGTCGATGCCGATATGGTTACCGGGGTGCCCGATTCGAGCATTGCTGCGGCTTCGGGCTATGCTGAGCAGGCCGGTTTGCCATACGAGATGGCGCTGGTTAAAAACCGCTACATCGGCCGCACCTTCCTGCGGCCCACGCAGCGAATGCGCGAGGAAGGGGTTGACCTGAAGCTCAACGCGGTGGAGAAGATTGTCCGGGACAGGCGGGTGATTATCGTCGATGATTCCATTGTCCGGGGCACCACCAGCGTGAAGCTGGTCCGGCTCATGCGCCGGGCGGGCGCCAGGGAAGTGCACCTGCGTATCAGCTCGCCGCCGGTGATCGATGCCTGCTTTTACGGTATCGATATGCCGGCGTCACATGAATTGATCGCGCACCGCCGTGAGACGGCGGCCATTGCCAGGGAGATCGGCGCCGATTCAATTGGCTTTCTCAGCCTCGAAGAGACAGTGGCGGCGTTGGGGCTTACAGGAGAAGGGCTTTGCCGGGCCTGTTTTACCGGCTCTTATCCGGTTCGTTAAATTTTTCCGGGCCGGCACCCGTATTTTTTTACAGGCAAAAATATTTTTTAGCAGCAGGAATTTTGACTTTCAGTAGGTAAATAGATTAGCCTGTAAGCAAATTATGCTCTATTATTTGTACATATGAAGGAGGATTTTTGGGATGGATAGTTTATTGTACTGGGTGCCGGTTGCCGCCCTGGTCGGCCTTCTTTTTGCCCTGCTGCTCTGGTTCAGGATAAAACGAGCCGGGGACGGCAACGCACAGATGAAGGAGATAGCCAGGGCCATTCACGAGGGGGCAATGGCTTTTCTACGGCGGGAATACAGCTACCTGATCATATTTGTAATCGCGCTGGCGGCAGTTCTGGCCATTTTTATTGACCCGCTAACTGCAGTCTGCTTTGTTGTCGGGGGCTTATTTTCGGCGTTAACGGGCTATGTGGGCATGAATGTAGCTACCCGCGCCAACGTGCGCACAGCCCATGCAGCCCGCTCGGGGCTTAGCCCTGCGCTGACAATTGCTTTTTCCAGCGGAACGATCATGGGAATGTTGGTCGCGGGGCTGGGGCTGTTCGGCCTTGGTATTCTCTACATCTGGATCAGGGATCCCGCAATCGTTAACGGTTATGCCCTGGGTGCCAGTTCCATTGCTCTCTTTGCCAGGGTCGGCGGAGGAATCTACACCAAGGCGGCCGATGTGGGATCTGACCTGGTGGGGAAGGTTGAGGCGGGCATCCCTGAAGACGACCCCCGCAACGCCGGGGTGATCGCCGATAACGTGGGTGACAATGTGGGCGACGTGGCCGGGATGGGCGCGGATCTTTTTGAATCTTACGTCGGTTCAATGATTGCCGCCATGACCGTGGGCATGGTTACGGATTATGGCTTTGCCGGGGTCCTGCTGCCGCTGCTGGTCTCTTCTGCCGGTATTCTGGCCTCGGTATTCGCTTCTTTCTTTGTTCGGGCCCGGAAGGAGGCCCGGCTCAGCGCCGTGCTTGAGCGCGGCATCATTATCAGCGCCCTGGTGGTCCTGGCGGTATCTTTCTTTATTACTAAATCCCTTCTCAATGATTTGGGTCCCTTCTACGCGGTCGTAGCCGGGCTGCTGGCCGGGGTAGCCATCGGATGGATTACCGAGTATTATACCTCCGACCATTTCAAGCCGGTGCAATCCATCGCCAAATCATCACTGACCGGGCCGGCGACAAATATCATCGGCGGCCTGGCCGTGGGGATGAAGAGTACGGTCTTTCCGATCCTGGCCATCGTGGCGGCCATTCTTGTTTCCTACGAGTGTGCCGGGGTTTACGGTATCGCCATTGCCGCCGTGGGCATGCTTTCCACTGTGAGCATGACCGTGGCCGTTGACGCCTACGGTCCCGTGGCCGACAACGCCGGCGGCATTGCGGAAATGGCCGGCCTGGAGAAGGGCGTGCGCGAGATCACCGACCAGCTCGATGCAGTTGGCAACACCACCGCCGCCATCGGCAAGGGCTTTGCCATCGGATCGGCGGCGCTGACGGCGCTGGCTCTCTTTACCGCCTATTCGCAAGTAGCCGGTCTGGAGGTAATCGATATCAACACCGCCAGTGTTATTGCCGGCCTCTTTATCGGTGGCATGCTGGTCTTCTTCTTTACTTCGCGGACCATGGAGGCGGTGGGCTCTGCAGCCTTCTTCCTCATTGAGGAGATCCGCCGCCAGTTCAAGGAGATTCCGGGCTTGATGGAGGGCAAGGCGCGTCCTGAGTATGCCCGCTGCGTCGATATCAGCACCCGCGCCGCCCTTAAAGAGATGATTATTCCCGGCCTATCGGCGGTGATAGTCCCGCTGGCCGTAGGTTTTCTGCTGGGCAAAGAGGCATTGGGCGGGCTGCTGGCCGGCGCGCTGCTCGTGGGGGTGCTGCAGGCTATCTACATGGCCAACGCGGGCGGCGCCTGGGACAACGCCAAGAAATATATTGAGTCGGGACAGTATGGCGGCAAGGGCAGCGATCCGCACAAGGCCGCCGTTGTTGGCGACACCGTCGGCGATCCCTTCAAGGATACCGCCGGCCCTTCGCTCAACATTCTAATCAAGCTGATGAGCATCGTCGCCCTTGTCTTTGCCCCGCTCTTCTTTAGCTAACCAATTAGTTAATTCGGTGCCAGGCACCGAATTAACTAATTCCAAAAGGATGGATCGAGAACTCGATGAGCGAGCACATTGATTACCGGCAAGCCGGGGTGGATATTGCTGCCGGAGAAGCCGCCGTGGAGCGGATCAAGGGGCTGGCCCGCTCCACTTTCCGCCCCGAAGTGCTTCAGGACTTGGGCGGTTTCAGCGGGTTTTTTGCGCTTAAAACGGAAAGATACCGCCGGCCGGTACTGGTATCCGGCTGCGACGGTGTGGGGACGAAGTTGAAAATAGCCTTTGCCTGCGGGAACCATACTACAGTCGGTGAAGATTGCGTGGCAATGTGCGTTAACGACATCCTGGTTCAAGGCGCAGAGCCGCTTTTCTTCCTGGATTATCTGGCTGTGGGGAAACTGGATCCTGAGCAGGTGGAGCAGGTCGTGAGGGGATTGGCCAGCGGCTGCCGCATTGCCGGCTGTGCACTCCTGGGGGGAGAGACTGCGGAGATGCCCGGATTCTACACTCCCGGGGAGTATGACCTGGCCGGATTTGCGGTGGGCCTGGTGGAGCGCGACGAGATCATTGACGGAACAACCATTCTTCCCGGTGACCTGGTTATCGGCCTGGCCTCGTCCGGATTGCACAGCAACGGTTATTCGCTGGCCCGGAAAGTGCTCTTTGAGCAGGCGGAGCTCTCGCTGGATGACCGGCCTAACGAGCTTGGCGGAATCGCTCTCGGCGAGGAGCTGCTCCGGCCGACGCGTATCTACGTGCCGGAGATATTACCTCTGCTGCATCGATTCCATATAAAAGGGATGGCTCACATCACCGGGGGCGGCCTGCCAGGCAACCTGTCGCGGATTTTGCCGGAAGGGCTGCAGGCGGTAATCGATGCTTCATCCTGGGAGATACCGCCCGTTTTCGGGCTGATTGAAAAACTGGGCCCGGTAGCCCGTGGTGAGATGTACCGTACATTTAACATGGGTATCGGCTTTGCTCTGGTGGTGCCACCTGAAGAGGCCGGCAAATTAATAAAGGTGCTGGAAGAAAAAGGTCTTCCCGCCTACTGTATCGGCGCCATTGCTCCCATGGAGACGGAAAGAGATACGAATACACGGGTACGAATTAGTTAATTTGGTGCCAGGCACCGAGTTAACTAACTGGTTATAAGTTTGCTGATATAGGCCTTGCTGACTTTAATTAGGGTAGCGATCTCTTTGTTGGACCAGTGATATTTGTGATGCAAAGCAAGAATCAATTCTTTGCGGGCGGCGGCAGGGGCGGGCGCTCTTGATTTGGAAAAAAGCTGTTCCCTGTTAATACCATAAGAGGTGGCAATGTTGTCGATCAATTGAACGATATCATCTTCCATGGGTACAGCATTAAACTGGTTCTTTTGTAAAGAGGACAAATAACG
>Ga0116188_1001209_pt1 | contig 22890 bp, 18 predicted proteins | sample AD_JPNTR2_MetaG_FD_89807 | JGI IMG/M metagenome (GOLD analysis project Ga0116188, IMG submission 89807) | Active sludge microbial communities of municipal wastewater-treating anaerobic digesters from Japan - AD_JPNTR2_MetaG | ecosystem: Engineered > Bioreactor > Anaerobic > Digestate | place...
CTTCTGCACCATCTGAGGCATACCCCACGTGCCCAGAGAGGTCAGCACAACCAGCCACATGATGCTCGCCCAGTTGGCGGGAAACAGACTTGCCAGGTCCGGATCCACTCTTCTTAGTCCGTTCAGCAGGCCTGTAAAACCCGACACTGCGTCCGCCCCGATGACGTAGACGACCATCAGGGAAGCACCGACCAGCATGACCAGCCCTTGAACGAAATCCGTGAGAGTCACTGCAAAGTAGCCCCCCAGCACCAAATAAAAGGCCGTGAGACCAGCGATTCCCAGGAGCGCATGAATGTACTTGATTCCAAAGATCCCTTCGAACAGGAAGGAAAGGCCCGTGTAAGCAGCAGCCGAGTAAGGTATCAAAAAGACAAACACGATTAATGCGCCGACCACCTTCAGAGCCTTCGATCCGTACCGGGCTTCCAGGTATTCCGGCATGGTCATCGCACCCAGCCGCGCCGTTACCGCGCGAGTTCGGCGGCCCAGAATCAGCCACGGAAGCAGACAACCCAGGAACGCATTTCCCACGGCCACCCAGAGCACCCCCAAGCCAAAGCCCCAGCCCTGGCTTCCCGCGTAGCCGATGAACAGTACGGCCGAAAAGTAGGTTGTACCGTAGGCAAAGGCCGAGACCCAGGGACCCACCGAGCGGTTGCCGAGGAAGAAATCCTGCATGGTGCGTGTTTTTCTGGCTGTGAAGAGGCCGATGCCTATCATCAGGGCGAAATAAGCGCCCGCGACCAAGTAGAGCATCTTCTGTTACCCATCCCTTCCTGGCTTGGATAAAAGAGCCGAAGCGGGACGATAACACAAAGAGCGTGAGGATCAAAACGATAAAAGCAGTGAAGGGCTAAGGTTGTGAGGTCTGCAGGCTGTCATCCGCGTTATCCGTGTGATCCGCCCGCGGGTCCCATATGCCCACGGATAGAACGGATTACGCGGATTACGCGGATAACAGGACCCGCAACGCCCGATCAGCCACGGTTCCGGGCTTTCGCACGGGAGCGGACTCGTTGCACGATACGGATCGGCGTGGCGTAAAACTCGTATCGTTCTCGCAATTGATTGATCAGGAATCGTTCGGTGGAGAAGTGCAGTTTCTCTCCTCCTCGAACAAATACAACCACAGTGGGGGGAGCAGTCCCCACCTGGACAGCGTATTTGAGCGGGAACCTGCTCTGTCTTCCCTTCCCTCTCAGAAGGCTCGGCTGCACTTCGGTGCCAAGGTACTCGTTCAGTTCCGCCGTTGGAATCCTGATCGAACGTGCTTCGTAGGCTTTCCTGACGTGTTGCAGCAGTTTCGCCACGCGCAGACCAGTCTTAGCGGAAACAAAAGCCATCGGGGCATAGTCAAGAAACCGCATTTTCTCCCGGAACTCCTCCTCCAGCTTTTGAGCCGTAAAAGTGTCACGTTCGACCAGGTCCCATTTGTTCACCACGATAACGACCGAGACTCCGGCTTCGTCCGCACATCCGCCAATAGTGGCGTCCAAGTGAGTGGCCCCTTCGGTGGCATCGAGCAGCAACAGGGCGACATCAGCCCGTTCCAGGCTCTTTCGGGCCATGATGACACTCAGCTTCTCGGCCATCAGTTCGGTCTTTCCCTTGCGGCGGATACCTGCGGTGTCGATTAACCGATAGGTTTGACCGTCGAAAGTAATGGTACTGTCGACCGAATCTCGGGTGGTTCCCGGGATGTCCGTCACAATCGCTCTTTCCTGGCCGAGGAAGCGGTTCAGAAGCGAAGACTTGCCCACATTCGGGCGCCCGATAATCGCCACCCGAATCTCATCCGGTGCCGGCTCTGTCGCTGTTCCTTCAGGCACACGCACTAGGATGTCTTCCAGGAGTTCCGATACTCCCTCCTTATGTTCCGCCGATATGGGATAGATTGAATCGACGCCGAAGGCATAGAACTGCAGCGCGTCATCTTCCAGGCGCGGCGTGTCCACCTTGTTAACAACAACCAGGTAATCCTTGCCCGTCGAGCGGATAAGCGAATTAAGAGCCTCGTCCAGCGGCGTGATCCCAGCGCGGACATCGACCACGAAGAGGATCAGATCTGCTTCCGTCATCGCGAGCCGAGCCTGTTCCAGAATCTGCTCGGGGATGATATCCGATTCCCCCGGTATCATTCCCCCAGTGTCGATGACTTCGAACTCTTTCTGATCCCAACGCGCTATCTCGTAGAGGCGATCCCGGGTGATCCCAGGTTCATTTCCGACAATAGCTTTGCGGGTCTGAGTCAACCGGTTGAAAAGCGTTGATTTGCCAACATTCGGTCTTCCGACGATTGCGACTCTGAACATGGTGCTCGTTGATTATGACGGCTTGTGAGCGACCGGTTCGCTCGCTCCACTCTCGACGATGTACTCTCGAAAACGCCCGACATCGGCCGGTCTCAGCGCGGCTCTCAACCGGATACCGGACTCGGAATACTCTTCCTTCTCTATTGTCGCCCGGTCCCTGATCTGGGCCAGAATGTCGCCCCGGTGCAAGGGAAGGAGCAAATCGACAAGACGCAGCCCCCGATTAAGCATTTCGCCCATCTTTGAACGGAGGGTCTCAATTCCCTCCCCGGTATTCGCCGATACGAGGACATATTCCTGGCTGCTATCAATCCCCGGAATTGTCCGGAGCTGATCGATCTTGTTGTAGACTTCCAAGACTTTGGCCGAATTCAGTCCGATCTCATCCAGAACCTGGTATACCGCTTCGCGCAGGTCTTCATAGTTTTCCCGGGAGACATCGATGACATGAAGCAGAAGGTCGGCTTCAACAGTCTCCTCGAGAGTGGCATGGAATGCTGCAACGAGCGTCGGCGGCAATTTCCGGATAAACCCCACGGTGTCGCTGAGCAGGACCTCCTGGCCGGAATCGAGTGAAATACGTCTGACCAGCGGATCGAGCGTGGCGAACATGCTGGAGCTCACGAGGACGTTCTCGTTAGTCAGCCGGTTGAACAACGTCGATTTACCTGCGTTGGTGTACCCGACGAGGCTGACTGTCGGAATAGGCACCCCGCGACGTTTCTGGCGTTGCAGACCCCTTCTCTCTTCCAGTCGCCGCAGCTCACTCCTGATGCGGGCGATTCGGGCACGGATTCGTCGTCTGTCGACCTCCAGTCGAGTCTCGCCGGGACCTCTCGTCCCGATTCCGCCTCCCAGCCGCGACAACTGAACTCCTCGGCCGGTCAGGCGAGGCAAAAGGTACTCCAACTGAGCCATCTCAACCTGCAACTTTCCCTCGCTGGAACGGGCCCGTTGGGCGAAGATGTCCAGTATAAGCTCGGTGCGATCAATGACCTTCGTGTCGAGGCTCTGTTCGAGATTTCGGAGCTGGGCAGGGGTGAGATCTTCGTTAAAAATCACCAGGTTCGCCTGTTCGATCAGGACTGATTCCCGGAGGTCATCGACTTTGCCCTGCCCGATAAGGTAAGCGGGGTCGGGCCGGGCTCGCTCCTGGATCACTACGTCCGCTACCTCTGCCCCCGCACTGGTCGTCAGCTCGACAAGTTCCTCGAGCGATTCTTCCTCAAGGTAACGCTCCCTCGCGTCCCGGCAGAATCCGACGAGAATCGCCCGTTCTTTTGGTTCGGCAGTCAGTTCCATGGCTTTACCTCGGCCAGTGCTTGAAGATTTGACTCCCATGGAAGCGGCCGTTCTCGATGAAAATTTCGTTGGTATTTCTCCCGGAAAGCACGGCCCCTGCAAGGTAGATGCCTTTGACGTTGCTCTCCAGCGTTTCCGGATTGTGCCTGGGCGCCAGATCCTCTTCCCCTACCTCAATGCCGACTTTGCGAAGGAACTGCACGTCCGGCTGGTACCCTGTCAGCAGCAGAACGAAATCGCTGGTATAGACTTCGGTTCCCTGCGGAGTCGCCAGGACAACTTCCTGCGGGCGGATTTCAATCAGCCGGGTGTTGAAATGTGCCTTAATTTCGCCGTTTTTGATGCGGTTATTTATGTCTGGAAGTATCCAGTACTTAACCTCACTACTCATCGCCGGACCGCGGTGGACCAGCCTGACTTCCGCCGCTCCGTTTCGATACAACTCAAGGGCTGCGATCGCTGCCGAGTTTTTGCCTCCAACCACGGTGACTTTCTTGCGAAAGTACGGGTGAGGGTCAAGGTAGTAGTGACTGACATGGGGCAAATCCTCGCCCGGTATACCGAGTCGATTCGGATTGGCGTAATAGCCGGTGGCAATGATAATGCGTCGCGATCGATAGCAGTGATCCACCGCCCAGCGATCTCTGGTCGCGATTCGAAAGTCTCCTTCCTGACCGCTGATACCGAGAACCTCCTCGTAGTCCTTGATAGGCAGCTGAAACTCGTTTGCCACCCGCCGATAATAAACAAGCCCATCCACGCGCTTCGGTTTCTCCGTGGAGACTACCATTGGCACGCCACCGATCTCCAGAAGCTCGGAAGTGGTGAAGAAGGTCATATGAGTGGGATAGTGGTAGATCGAATCACAGACTGTTCCTTTCTCAATAATCAGGAAGTCGAGATTTCTCTTCTTCGCCTCAATACCGCAAGCCAGTCCGGCCGGACCGGCGCCGATAATTATGCAGTCGTGCAAATGGTCCATTTGACACCAAACACCGTGGATGAATAAAATAACGATTCTTCGGGCGATTAGCTCAGCTGGTTAGAGCGCCGTCTTCACACGGCGGAGGTCACTGGTTCGAACCCAGTATCGCCCACCACTTCCTATCTTGAAGACGCGAGCTGCTTGACAATGGTTGCGGTCAGGCTGCCTGGTTCGTCTTCTGCGAATCCTGGTTCGGTTCCGTCTCCTTCCGACCAGCCGGATAGAGTTTCACCATCGCGGTCGAGTTCTGAAACCCTGGCTTTCTGTAAACCAGAAAGAAGACCAGCAACAACAGCACCCAAATCACGATGAGGATTGTCATACCAGTTCCCATGTCGGAACAGATTCTACGACGTTTTGTCCGGGGAATCATCTGGAAAGGAGCCGTATGCATATCCCGAGGAAGGAGTACCCGCCGATAAGCGGATCTCGCGAACTACTCGGATAGGCTCCTCAGGACGTGCGCACTTCCTGCACTAGCACTTTCATCACGTCGGAGATGCCCCCAGGAATGAGTAGACTCTTCAGATGAAGCAACTCGGTTACTTTCTCCGCGTTTAGCTCTCGAAAGCGCTGCTCCGCCTGCCTCAGCCTCTCCTCCAGTCCCCAGGAAGTCATGAACTCGCGCTGAGTGACCAGGGGGCGATCAGACCAACCCATCTCCCGGCCTGTCTCCAGAATGACACTGAAGTTGACGTGCGCCGTAATATCCTGTTTGCCTGGGTTGAGATAGGGATTCACTACCACCTGGTGCCTCGAATACGAAACGATCGTCCCCGCCGCTCGTTCGACCGAATCGTATTCCTCTTTCAAAAAGCCATAGTCGATGGTGACGACAAACCCTTTCTCGATGCGCCGATCCAGATCATGAAGCCAGTCGACCATATGGAGGTTGACCTCGTAGTCCCACTCCTCATGCCAGCGAGGGAAGCCCGTTTTCATATACGCAGAGATTCGCTCGTCCGAGAGCCCACCTTCCATCTCGGTGATTTGCCCGCTTGCCGGGTCACGGAGAACGTAAATCTCCTTCAATTCGCCTCCTCGAACCCGAACGCGGTGGACCGGCAGAGCGTCAAGAAACTCGTTCGAAAAAACGATGCCCGATATCCGGTCCGGCGGCTGGCCATCCACTTCGACCGGCGTATACCGCAGCACTTTGGCCACAGAAGGATGGGCCTGCTCCAGGCGCGCTAGAATGTTTTGTGCCAAAACTCCGTCACCAGGACCAAACTCAACCAGATCACATGGACCAGTCAGGCCCACGCTTTGCTCCAGCAGAGCAGCGAAGGCATCGGCAAGAATCTCCGCAAAAAGCGGATGAGTCTGTGCTGAGGTGTAGAAATCTCCGCCCGGCCCGAAAATCTTCCGCCCCGAGGTGTAGTAGCCATGGTGCGGGTCGTAAAGACACCGCTCCATGAAATCAGCGAAGGTGATGGGTTGCGCAGGCAGGTGAATCAACGGTTACCGCCGCCAGAGGGAAATGACCCAGAGCAATAGGGTCAAAAACACGCTGAGCAGGATACTGGTTACGATCGGGATGTAGATGCTCCAGTTCTCGCGTTTTATGACAATATCGCCGGGCAAGCGGCCCAACCGCAAGTTCGGCGCCAGAGTCAGGACCAGCCCAATGATAAAAAGGGCCAGGCCAAGAATCATTAGAAGCCTACCCATATGCGAGAAAAGCAAGTCCATCAAGTGCTCCTTGTTGGGGCCAGGAAGCCCTTGAAGTCCTCGAGTCCGTTCTCCTGGTTCTCAAGCCGGCATTTTTTCCAGCACCTGGCGGACGGCGAGTCCGATGTCGGCCGGACTCTGGACAACTTCGATGCCGGCCTGTTTCATTTTCTCCATCTTCTCGGCAGCCGTACCGCGCCCTTGGGAGATGATCGCTCCAGCATGTCCCATTCTCCTTCCCGGAGGGGCAGTCTGACCGGCGACAAAGCCCACAACCGGCTTCCGAAAATGAGCCTGGATGTACTCGGCTGCGTCCTCTTCGGCTGATCCGCCAATCTCTCCGATCAAAACGACGGCATCGGTATCCGGGTCTTCATTGAAAGCCTGGAGGGCGTCGATAAAGCTGGTTCCGACCACGGGGTCACCTCCTATGCCGATACAGGTGCTCTGGCCGATTCCCAGCCGGGTCAACTGATCAACTGCCTCGTAAGTCAGCGTTCCGCTCCGGGAGATGCACCCGACGCGACCTTCCCGGTGAACATGCCCGGGCATGATACCGACCTTGCTCTTTCCCGGGGAAATGATGCCTGGGCAGTTGGGGCCAATGAGCCGGGTCTTTTTCCCTTTCATGTAACTACGCACTCGTAACACGTCAAAAGTGGGAATCCCTTCGGTGATACAGACCACCAGATCGATCCCGGCATCGACAGCTTCCATTACGGCATCGGCGGCGAAGGCCGGGGGCACAAAAACCAGTGATGTGTTGCCCCCCTCGCGAGCGACCGCTTCGGCAACCGTATTAAAGACCGGAAAGCCTTCGTGGACTTTCCCGCCCTTGCCTGGTGTAACCCCCGCAACCACTTTCGTCCCGTATTCGCGGCACCTCAGTGCATGGAAGGTACCTTCCCGGCCAGTTATTCCCTGTACTACGACCCGCGTCGATTCGTCCACCCAGATTGCCATCAAACCCCCAGTTACTTGTTTTCGGTCGTCAACTGGCACACTTTCTGCGCCGCGTCTGACATGCTGCCTGCAATGTGAAAGTTCAGTCCCGATTCACGGAGAACCTCGCGCCCCGCCTCGACGTTGGTGCCTTCGAGCCGCACGACCACTGGTACGTTCAACCCGACATCCCGGATCGCCTGCACGACTCCGCTAGCAACGACATCGCATCGCATGATTCCACCGAAAATATTAATAAGCACGGCCTTAACATTGGGATCGGCAACCAGGATCTTGAAAGCATTCCGAACCTGGTCCACATTCGCTCCTCCGCCGACGTCCAAGAAATTGGCGGGGTTCCCGCCCCATAGCTTTATGATATCCATTGTAGCCATGGCCAGGCCTGCGCCATTAACCATGCACCCGACGTTCCCATCGAGCTTAATGTAATTCAAACCATACCGCGAGGCCTGAATCTCGAGCGGTTCCTCCTCCTCGAAGTCTCGCAATTCCTGTAATTCCGGATGGCGGAAAAGGGCGTTGTCGTCAAAGTTCATCTTGGCGTCGAGGGCCAGAAAGTCGCCATCAGCCGTCAGAATCAAGGGATTGATTTCGGCCAGGGAGGCATCGGTCGCCTGAAACGCCTGATAGAGACCTTCAACAAACTGGCTGAAGCGGCCGACGAGGCCGGGCTCGATTCCAAGTCCATAAGCGAGCTGCCGCGCCTGGAAGGGGAGAAGCCCAACGCAGGGATCAACGTGCATTTTCAGGATCAGATCAGGGTTTCGGGCGGCCACTTCCTCAATTTCAACGCCTCCCTCGCTGCTTGCCATGATGACCGGCTTTTCCTGGCTGCGGTCAATCACAATTCCCAGGTAGTACTCCTTCTTGATGGCCTGTCCTTTTTCAATCAGAAGCCTTCTAACCTGCCTCCCTTCGGGACCGGTCTGGGGCGTAACCAGACGCGCCCCCAACATGCGACGTGCCTCGTTCTCCGCCTCTTCAGGAGTCTGGACGACCTTGATCCCGCCCCCTTTTCCTCTGCCGCCGGCATGAATCTGGGCCTTCACGGCCACCGGCAAGCCGAGTTTTCTGGCCGCCTCGTAGGCCTCCGCCGGGGTTTGTACGACTCTACCGTCCGGAACCTGTACATTGAACTGCTTGAGAATGCGCTTGGCCTGGTACTCATGAATTTTCATTACTCCTTATAAAACACGATATAATCACGGTTTTCAAGCAAGCACGGCTCAGAAGCCGCATCGGAACAAGGGGCGACTTCTGAACATTACCAAGACCTTGATGAAGCGCTGAGGGTATCAATGAAAGCTGCGATTATCGGAACAGGTGCGGTCGCCGGACATCACGCCCGGGCAATCGCGCAAACAGAAGGCATAGAACTGGCGGGAGTAACCAGCCGGACGCTTGAGAAAGCCGAAGCGATGGCCGCACAATTCGGCGGGCGAGTCTACCCGAACGCCGACTCGCTGTTGGCGGATCCCGCTATCGATCTCGTTATTATCTGTACCTACCCGGATTCTCATAATCAGTACGCGGTCGCTGCCGCCCGCCAAGGAAAGCACGTGCTCGTGGAGAAACCCCTTGACCTGTCGCTCGAGCTGGCCCGAAACACGGTCGAGGAGTGTCGCAAAGCTGGTGTCACGCTGGCGATCGTAAGCCAGAAGCGGTTTTCGGACGGTCCCCGGTTTTTGCGCGATGCTGTCCAGAGCGGTAAGCTCGGCAAGATTCTCGAAGCTGACGCGTACGTCAAGTGGTACCGCGAACCTGCTTATTACGCGCGGGAGGGGAAAGGTTCGTGGAGCATGGAAGGCGGAGGAGCACTGATTAACCAGACAATTCACCAGATCGATCTTTTGCGGTGGATTGTCGGACCTGTTAAAAGGCTTCGGTGCGAGTGGCAACTGGCCGGACTGCACCAGATAGAATCTGAAGATTCGGCAGCTGCACTTTTCAGATACGAAAACGATGCCATTGGCGTCGTTCAGGCCTCTACCTCTTTCTACCCCGGTTTTCCTGATCGTATTGAAATACATGGAACACGCGGGAGCGTGTTAACCGAGGGTGATTACCTGAAGCAGTGGGAAGTGCCGGGCTGTCCTCCGCCACCCGACCATCTCTTCCAGTCCGGGAAATCCGGCTCCTCAGTGCCGATGGATATTTCCGTGGAACCCTTCTGCCGGCAACTGCGCGATGTGATGGAGGCGATCGAATCGGGCAGACCGCCCTTGATTACAGGCGAGGAAGGCTTCGAGACACTGAGAGTCGTTTTAGCCATGTACGAATCAGCCCGCCAACACAAGGACATATCCCTTTAGTGCTAGAATCAGGATTAAGCTCAAGTGAAAACCGACATCGTGATCGTTGGAGCAGGTTTCGCAGGAGCAGCCACTGCCTTCCACCTGACCCAATTAACGCATCAGACCATCGTAATCGTGGAACAAGAGGAGATCCCGGGATTTCATGCGTCTGGCCGAAACGCCTCTCTGCTGATGCAATCGGTCGAAAGCCCGGACATTCGCCGGCTACTGGTCAACAGTCGGAGAGCGTACGAGAACGCAACTGACGATCTGATCCTTTCCCGAAACGGGTCTTTGCTGCTTGGAACCGATGAAGAGCTTGAAGCCCTTCGTGAGCCGGATCTTCTCGAGACCGAACTGCGCGAGCCCGATCAGGTCAGAACGATCGTTCCTTTGCTCGAGGGACACAGTTTTCATAGAGCACTGTTTACCCCCTCTGATGCGGTTATTGATATCTCGAGACTGCTCCAATACTACCTCGAGGGCGCACAAGGCAGAGGCGCACGCCTCCTTCTCAGAGAGCGCGTCGAGGATCTCCATTTTGATGGCCGTTTCCGAATCCGCACGACCAGTCAGGAGCTCGAGGCTGATTACTTAATCAACGCGGCCGGGGCCTGGGCCGGAAAGGTCGGTGGGATGATCGGCGGCGCCTCTCTTCCTCTTGATCCGCTCAAGAGACATCTTTTCGTGCTGGGTGATATTCATCGGGTACCCGATGATTGGCCTTTCGTTTGGAGTATCTCTCAAAATTTCTACTTCCGGCCCGAGTCCGGTCAACTTCTGTTCAGCATTTGCGACGAACAGTCCTGCCAGAGTCTGGAGCCGACGGTAGAGCGGGAGGTTGTCGAAGATCTTGCCGAATTGATCTGGAGAGAGCTCCCCGCGCTCCGCGAAGCAGTTCAGAAGCGCGTCTGGTCGTGTTTCAGGACCAAGACACCTGATGGTCAGTTTGTCATCGGGTGGGATCCTAGTCTGCCGAATCTGTTCTGGGTTGCCGGCCTAGGCGGGCATGGAATGGGCTCGAGCTGGGAGGTCGGCAGAATCGCCGCGGAACTGTTTACCCACCGCGCCGAGGATCCCGGACCGTTCGACCCGCGTCGGTTTATACAGACAGACAGGAAAGCAACTCGACCGTCCGGGGTAGAGTCGTAATACCGAGCCGTGGGACAGCTGGCCGGCTCTCTAGTTTCTTTGCCCGAAGCGCCCGGGGAACACGGAGCGACGAGCGCGCTGGTCCGGTGATCGAGGGTCCTGCGAGCGCGGTTCCTGCGACGGCTCTTCCTCGCTCTTAGGCTTCTCCGGGTACTCTATCCGTTGGTGCGCGCTGCTTCTGAGGATGTGAGTCAGGGTATCCTTAATCTTCTTGAGATCACCAATCTCCAGACAGGAACGATCCAACTCACCCTGTTCGACCTTCCGGTTCACAACCTTGTTCACCAGGTCCCGAATGGTTTCCTCATCACGGCCCGTCACGACCCGAAAAGCAGCCTCGACCGAATCTACCAACATGACGACGGCGGTCTCTTTACTCTGGGGTTTGGGACCCGGGTATTTGAAGATTTTCTCCGATTTTATCTCCGAATCGAGCTGCTTCGACTTGTAGTAAAAGTAGTCGATGGTCGAGGTTCCGTGATGCTGGGCAATGAAATCGATGACCGCCCTGGGAAGTCCGATTTCCCGGGCGAGTTTAATACCAAGAATCACATGGGAGCGGACCACGGCGGCTGAGGCAACCGGCCCCAGCTCGTCGTGGGGATTTTTCCCTTCTGTCTGGTTCTCGATAAAGTACGCCGGGTTAAACATCTTTCCGATGTCATGATAATAGGCGCCAACGCGGACCAGGAGTCCATTCGCTCCGATCTCGTTGGCCACGGTCTCCGCGATATTGGCGACAGCCATGGAATGCTGGTAAGTTCCCGGCGCCTTAAAGAAAAACTCCTTCAGAACAGGCGTATCAAGGTCAAGCAATTCCATCAACTTGAACGGCGATGTCAGGTCCAGAAGGAGTTCGAGGAATGGAAGAACGACAAGGACCATCAAGCCGGACACAATTCCGTTAAGAAAACTGGCCAGGATAGAGGGCGACAGCAGCACGAGCTGTCCAGTCGTCACCATGGAGTAGCAAACGTTTACTACAACCATCACGCTGCCGAGCACTACCGACTCGAGCAGGACTTCGTTACGGCGCCGAGCCCCGCGCACCCACATGCCTGGCAGCAACCCCCCAGCGAGCAAAACCAGGAAAAGCCTGAAATCGAAATTCGAGGCAAGGGAAACGAAAATCAAGGTGATCAGCATGATCAACGGAACGATGCGTCGGTTCAGGAAAATCCCGATGATCATGCCGGCCCAGGGAATCGGGATCAGGTAGGGCGAGAAAAGGCTGTAGAAGAGCGAAATCTTGGCTGTAGCCAGGACTACCAGGCAAACGAGGTAGATCAAAATCAGATTCCGGTTCTTCTCGGTGCTTGTCGGGTAGAGGATGTTGATGTGGTACAGGAGCATGGCACAGAAGATGGTGACAAGCAGAATAGTTCCCCAGGTGCGGGGTCCCTCCACTCGATGCCTCTCGGCCAGCGCCTGACGGATGATCTCCGGTTGCCCCGGAGCGACAATTCTCCCTTTCTCGATAATTGGCTGGTGTCGCTGAAATTGCGTCTCACCGACCGTGAAGCTGGTCGGGGCGCGATAGGCGAACCAGGCATGTTGCCCGACTTCGGGGACACCGAAAGGGGGTAGCAGGTTCTCGAAGAACAATATGAAGAACGCCGCTGGGATCACCAGGGACGTGAGAATCCAGGCCAGGTACGGAATCCCGTACAAGCCTCGCACCTTGAAGACTTCTTCGTCCTCGGGCTCGATTTCTTTCCCGTCGGCCTTTCGGTAGTCTTTGATGGTTTTGCCCTCGAGACGGCCAATTGCTTTAGCGGCCATGCGGGCTCGCCGTAGCTGGAAGTAGCGGAGTACGGCGAGAAGCCCCCCGAAAACCCCGACCGCGACGATGATCGCAAGGGCGTAGGAAGAGATATCTGTCACGTATTACGGTATTTTAGCACGCCAGTCATGCCGGCCTTGCAGGCTACTTAGTGCGCCTTGGGGCATTTCTGGTCAGTGAGTCGATGAACGGCTGGACCACAGAATTCGGCTTCACTTTGTTGTCAATGAGAATGTTGGTTCCCGTGACCCCGATCCCGTATACCTTGTGGTTGGCGCTGTCGTCGATACTGAGCACCGCTCCATCCAGAGCCACGCCGGCGAAGAGCCCTTTGCTCCGGGAATAGGAGTAAATGGCCGACTTCAACTGGACATCCGTCGATGCCTCAGCGGTTCTCCCTACCGGACCAGCAGCGGCAGCCGCATCCACACCAAATTTCAGCTTGCCGGCAAGCAGGCCACGCAGGCCCGCCTCGTCGATGAAAACCAGAATCAGATCGGTAGCCGAGACGCCAAGTTGAAGGCCGAAACTGCCCCCGCTCAAGTCTACGAAAGCGGGCGTCCCCCACGACCCGGAAGCTTGACGTGTCGCAATCAGTCCTTTCCCGTGTCTGCCACCGAAGCCCAGCGCGCCTTTTATCACGTGAGGTATGATGGCAATCGCGTGGGCCCGGTCCAGCAGTCCCTGCGGAATCGATTGATCCGGCGTTTTCATGATTTCGTCCAGGACCGCGGCGGCATTACTCGCTCGCTCGCTTTCTTCTTTCGCTTTGTTCAGGTTCTGGGCGGCAACCGGGCAGACCACGAGAATCATCAGACAGACGAGAATCACCTTTCGTTTCAACATCCTCTCACTCCCTGTTATCTAGCTCAATTTAACAGAATTAATGGCTTGCACGAAACGAAGAATGCAGGTGCGCCGTGGTTCGCGCGTCATCCGCGTTATCCGCGTAATCCGTGCCATCCGCGGGAAGAGATGCCCGCGGATAGTACGGATCGCGCGGATTACGCGGATCCGCCCAGGCTTTGATCGGTGTGGTGGTGCCTGATTCCCCGCATATCACTCAAGCTGGAAAGCCGTTAATATCGGGAGCCGGTTCTCGCACAGCAGGCCAAGAGCGGCCATAATGATCTTTGTCTGCAATCCGGGGTTCTCAGCTTCACCAAGCGGGTAGCCTAAAGGCCTATCAACGAACAACACCCTTGGTGGCTCGCTCCGACGCGTGACTTCCTTCAGCAGACTGATTGAAACCGTCGGAATTCCCTGTTTTTCAGTGAGACTCTGAATCAGCCCGACCGACTGATGACACATGGGTCAGACAGGGGTGAGAAAGGCCGCGTCCACTTGATCTTCTACCAGCAGGCGAACTGCCTCAGGCCCTGTTTCTCGAATAAGACGTTCGGGGGCCGTTATGGATCCCATGAAACTGAGATGTCGTCTATTCAGACGGCCGATTGTTCCCGCATGCTCGAGCTCCTTGAAACGCTGGAGGGGGAACGCAAGGTTCTTATCCTGCCTCAACCCCGACGGATCAAAGGCGTCGCTTTTCTGACCTACCAGCAACTCGTCCAAATCCGTGTCCACCGGAAGAATGCGGAAGCTGCAGTCGCCGCCCCGTATTGATCGGTCGAAAGGCGGCTGCCACGGCTGATAAAAACCGGCAGTAGTGATCAGGGCGAATCGAGCGTCCGAGAGAGGCTTCGCCAGTCGGGCGCCGGGTCTCCCAGTCCACCTTGCGATAGCGGTAAGTTCGCATGAAGAGGCGGTATCTCGGACTCAAGTCGGAAAGCGACGCCATACAGAAAATAATACTTGACACTTGCCAGCTTAATAATTAACGTGTTAACTGTTTTTATGTTCAATCCAACAGAAGGGATAGGTTTTCAGTGTTCGCTGACGTTTCGAGCCTTCTTCTCCGCTCTTGAACGCCGGTTGGAGGGGATGGGAGTCAGCCGGGGACAGTTCGTCGCGCTCGCACACCTGGTTGCCCTGGGCCCCATGCCTCAGGCGGAACTCGCTTCTTACCTTGCCATCACCCCGGCCTGTGTCGTGCGGCTCATCGACCGGATGGAGCGCGATGGCTGGGTAACACGCACGCCCGATCCGAAAGACCGCAGAGTGAAGATCGTCTCTCCCACCTCCAGCGCATTGGAAATGTGGGACAAGCTCTCAGCCCACGCACAGGCTGTCCTGAAGCAAGCCTACGGTGACATCCCTGGCCAGGAGATCGAACAGACGGTTCGCACGCTCATCCAAATCCGCCGAAATCTGGGCTCCGAATAAGCGCAAAAGGACAAGGGTATGTGGGGAAATCCGGCTCAATAGTTAACATGTTAACTTTCCGCAGGAATCAGAATGGAGAGGTAAATATGGGTTGGCAGTTCATCCTTACTCTCATTGTCGTGACGGTGATGGCCGCAGTCGTTTTTTTCATACAACGCCAACTTTCCGGGGGAGGCAGGTCCTTGATTCGGTTTGTGGTCACCTCAGTGGTCCTGGCAGCGCTGTTGACAGGCGGTGCTCTCCTCGTCTCGAATAAGCGGGCTCGGGTTGCGGCGGCCCCGACGCCCACCAGCCGTCCTACTCCAGTTCGGGTCGCTCGGTCTGTGCTGGGAAATCTGGAAGAGAGCCGCACTTTTCTCGGAAGAGCATTGCCCTGGCAAACTGCGGAGCTTGCAGCTCAGATCATGGCGAAGATCGTAGACATTCCCGTTCGGGAAGGAGACAAGGTCAGGTGTGGCGACATTCTGATCGCCCTCGACGGCAGCGAAATCCAAAGTAACCTGGCTGCCGCCGAAGCCCAAATCGCCGAGGCCGAAGCCCGAGTGGAAGCTCAACAGGCCACCGTCGCATCTCTCGCGAAGACGGCCGAGTTCTGGGAGCGCGAGCGAGAACGGGATCTGGAACTGGCCAGGAACGGCGCCATCGCTCAAGCGGCAGCCGATGCCACCACCGACCGATACAACGAAGCCCGGGGCCGGCTCGAAGCCGGGTATAAGGTCCTGGATGCCGCGGCCAAGCAGGTCGAGAGTCTTCGACATCGTTACCGAGAAATCCAAACCCGACTTGAATATGCGGTGATTCGCAGTCCTTTCAATGGCTTCATAGTTCGAAGGTGGGAGGATCCCGGGAACCTGGCGGTGCCAGGCAAACCCATTCTCACAGTCGAAGACCACTCCCGCTGGCGGATCGCCTTTGATATTCCACAAGAAGATCTCGACCATATTCGAGCCGGCACCACGGTCAGGCTGACGGGCCGCGGACTGGAGCTGCGGGTGAACCGCCTGTACCCTTCCTTGAATCCCGATCGTACACGGACCGTGGAAGCATATGCTGCGGGAGACCTTTCTCTGCAACCCGGAACATTCCACTCCCTGGAAGTCCCCTTGCGCCGTTTCGAGAACCGGGTTCTGATCCCGGAATCAGCGATTCTGAGAAGTCCTGATGGAGGTCATGGGACCTTCACGGTAACCGATGGGGTGATAGCACCCGTGAGGATCGAAGTTCTGGCAATTCGTGACGGGATTGCGGCAGTGGACGGCCTGAAGCCGGGAACACCGGTGGTCCTCAGCACCTACCTGGGCTGGAACCGCCTGGCCGCCGGACAAACCGTGGAGGTGATCCAATGAAACTCTCCCGCTTTGCTTTCGATCATCCTTACGTGGTCCTCACGCTGGCCCTGGTCGTGGTGGCCCTTGGCGGTTTCGCTTTCTGGCGGAGTTCTACTGACCTTTTTCCGGATACTGTGCCTCCCCAGGTCGTGGTAATAACGGTGCAGCCTGGTGCTTCAGCCGACGACGTGGCTGACAAGATCACGGAAGTGCTCGAGAAGGAGCTCAGCAATATCCCGGGATTGAAACGACTTGTTTCGACGTCCCGGGACGAAGTCTCCTCGATCAACGCGGAATTTCTCTATGAGAAACATGTCGGAGAGGCAGTCGTGGACGTTCAGAACGCGGTGGCCAGGGTGCGCGGCGCCCTCCCGAAGGACATTGTAGAACCGCGTATCTACCGGATCACGGATGCCACCCGACCGATCTTGACGCTGGCCATTCGGCCGAAACCCGGCAGCCTGAAGACACTGGCAGACGTTCGGCTGCTCGCCGAAAATCCGATCGTAGATTTCTTCCTGTCGGTTCCTGGCGTTGCAGACGTCGACGTCTTCGGCGGCCATCAGCCGGAGGTGGTAGTCGAGGTAGACCGCGATGCCTTGGCAGCCCGAGGGCTGTCCCTACCGGATCTTCTCGCGCGTCTCGCTGAGCAGAATGTGACTCGTCCTGCGGGCACAGTCTACGGGTCTTCGGCGGAATACCTGGTAAAGGTGACCGGTGAATTTCCGAGTGCCGGAGCACTGACTGACCTGCCGGTGGCCTCCACTACTGACGGCCGTCAGGTGAAGCTGGGCGATGTGGCGCGGATCAAGCTGGGAGCGGCTGATCTCAGGAGCTTTTACCACGGCAACGGTAAGCCTGCGATCGCGTTGAACCTGCTGCGCGCCGAAGGCGGAAACACGGTGGAAGCCATACGCAACGCTAAGCAGGCTCTCGGGGCACTCGAACAGCGGTTTCCAGACTTGGAGATCGAGATCACCGACGATCAACAGCCCATCATCGACATCAATGTGCATGGAATGCGGACGTCGCTATGGCAAGCTGTGGCCCTGACCGTGGTGGTGATCTTCTTGTTTCTCGCCGATCTCAGGGCCGCGGCGGTTGTCAGTGTTTCCATTCCACTGTCCTTCCTAGCCGCGCTTGTCGTGCTCTGGTTCAGTCCGCACACCTTGAACATGGTGACGCTGTCCGGATTGATCATCGCTGCCGGCATGGTCGTCGATGCATCGGTGGTGGTGGTGGAAAACATCCATCGGCACTACTCCCGGATGTCCAAACCGAATGCAGTGCGCGCAGCATTGGCAGGGACCGGGGAAGTGTCATTGCCGATCACCGCCGGGGTGTTCACCACCGTGGTGGTCCTGGTGCCGGTCATGTTCACCCGCGGGTTCACCTCGCGCATCATGGAACCCCTGAATCTCATGGTCATTGTGACGCTCCTTGCCTCTCTCGTGGTCGCTTTGAGTGTTGTGCCGCTGCTGGCGTCACGTTGGCTCAACCGTCCTCATGCACAGAGAAATCGGCTGGAAAGATTGGCGTTGCCGGTCAGTCGTGTGATTGACCGGATCACCGAGGAATATCTACGGCTGGTGGGCACAGGCCTCCGTCATCGCTGGTTGTTCGCGCTGGTGATGGTTGCGTTTGTGGTGCTGACGATGCGGGTCGTGAAACCGCTGCTCGGAGTCGCACAAATGCCGCGGATGGACACCGGCATAGCCATCGTTGAGTTCGACACTGAAGCTTCGGCCACTCCACGCGAGGTTGAGTCCACGCTTTCACGGGTGGAGGAGATGATTTACCAGACGCCGGGCGTCGAGAGGGTTTCGGCGGCAGCTGGATCCGAGCCGGGAGCGATCAGCTTTGGCAGCGGAGGCGCGACCACCCAATCGGCCCGGATCACTGTTCACCTTGTCGATCGGACACGCCGTAAGGAGACCATCTGGGACATCGAGCAGGCATGGCGGGATCGACTCAGAGAAATTCCGGGTGTTCGGACCTTTCGCGTGTCAGAGTATGGGGCCACACCGATTTCCACGACCAAGGCGCCCTTCAATCTCATCCTTTCCGGGCCGGATGTGCAGGTACTAGACCGTCTGGCCGACCGGGTGATTCAACGCCTCCGAGGAACTCCGGGGATGGTGGATCTCCGGCGGAGTTGGCACCTCGATAAAGACGAGATCCGGGTGACCGCCGATCCGGCCTTGACGCGGCTCTATGGGACATCACCCGAGCAGGTGGCAGAGAACCTGCAAGCGGCTGTCCAGGGTGTTCCGGTTACGCAACTTCGTCTGCAGGACTTCCTCAGTATTCCTATTCGTGTGCGCTACAGCAGCGATCAGGTAGCCGACCCGAGCCGGCTGGCTGAAGCCATGATTCCGACCAGGCTGGGGATGACGCCGCTCCGGGCGCTGGCCACGATTGAGAAACGCCGCACATTGCCGTCGGTCACACGCGAGGATCTCAAGCCGACGATTGACATCACGGCCGTGAACACAGAACTTACGATAGGACAGGTCACCGGACTTGCCCTCGAGAGGCTGCGAGGTGTCGAGATGCCGGCGGATTATGAACTAGCTGTAGCCGGAACGGTCCGCGACAATGCGGAAAGCCAGGCTGAGTTAGGGCGGGCGCTGATCATCGGAATCGTCCTCCTCTATCTCATTCTGGTCGCCATGTTCCAATCGTTCCGGCAACCTGTGACGGTGATGTCTGCTATTCCGCTGGCGGTGAGCGGCGCCCTGTGGGGACTTCTGCTGTTTGACAAGCCCTTTTGCCAACCCGCCTTCATGGGGATCATCCTGTTGGGAGGGACGATCGTCAATAACGCTATCCTGCTGCTGGATTTCATTATCGAAGCCCGCCGCAAGGGGATGGGCAAAGACGAGGCAATTCTAGAATCGGTCCGCCTGCGGCTGCGTCCGATCCTGATGACGGCCACCTCCACGCTCGTCGGACTTTCTCCGCTGATCTTCGAGCGAGCGGTGGGACTGGAGCGAATGAGCCCGCTCGGTATAGCCGCCGGTACAGGCCTTCTACTGGGGACAGTGATAACGACCGTCGCAATTCCCGTTATCTATTCCCTGTTCGAGTCCGCTGCAGAAAACGTCGGTCGCCTGTTTGAGCACAGCGGCGTCAAGGCGACGGCGGGCTTACTGATCGGCCCCCTGGCGGTAGGCATGGCCTGGCCAGCGCCGGCCCCACAACTGCCCGATCCCCTGACGCTTCCCGCTGCCATCCGCTACGCCTTGGAGCATCACCCTGACCTATCAGCCGCACGCGCCCGAATAAAACGCTTCGAGTCCCAGGCTTCGGTTGCGGCATCGCAACTTCGGCCGCACGTCGACTTGATCGCGTCAGAGACAAGCAGTAAGGAGAGACACACCGTGGTGCCCGGACTGGGGGTGGGAGGCCAGCGCCTGGATCATTGGGTCTTCCAATCGGGTGCTGTCGTCCGAGCCCTCCTCTGGGATTTCGGAGAAACGTCGGCTCGAGTCAAATCCGCCCGCTTGCGCAAAAACGCGAGTGAACTCCAGGAAGAGCGGCTCAGGCAAGAACTGGCATTTGACGTGGCGCGCTACTTCTTGAGCGCGCTGGCGGTCGAAGATCTCCTCGAGGCTGCCCGCTCATCCCGCAACACCCTGAACTCCATTCTGGGGACCACCGAACAGCTTCTGAGCCAGGGGCGCGCCGCACGCGTAGACGTCTTGAAAGTCAAAGTTCAGCTGGCCCAGGTGGAGAGCCGGATCGAAGGATTGCAGGCACAGCGATCTTCTCTGCGGGCCGGTTTGGCGGAAGCGATCGGATGGCCCGGAGAGGCCTCTTTGCCTCCGCTCGCTTATCGCGACCCGGATTCGAGTATTGCAGAAGCACCCGTCGAAACCGAAGCCGCGGTGTTGCAACGTCCCGATCTCGCTGCCTTGTCTCAAGAAGTGGCAGCCGGTAGGGAAGAAGTGGCAGCCGCCGGCAAAGCGCGCTGGCCACGTTTCGAGTTGGAAGCCTCTTACTTGCTTTACGGCGCCCCTGATCCTCTGGCCATGCTGCCCGGTGGCGCGACAGTCGATTCCGCATGGAAGGACGACGCAGTGGCCGGCGTACGCGTCACCTTTCCCCTTTGGGATGGAGGCCTGAGGGAAAGCAGAAAGCGCGAGGCCCAAGCCGGGCTTCAGGAGGCGGAAGCCAGGCTCCAAAGCCGCCGCCTGGCGGCTCTACGTGAACTAGAACAGGCGCGAGCCGAATGGCGCGGGGCCTGGGCGCGAGTGCGGGCTACTGAATCGTCCGTTACAGAAGCCCAGGAAGCCTTGCGAGTCGAAAAGTTGAGGTACTCAGCCGGAAAGGGCGTGATCAATGACGTGCTTGCTGCCGAAGCGGCCTTGTTGGAGGCTCGCGCCCAGTTGCGAGAGGCCCGTCGCCAGGTTGAAATCGCTCGACTCGCTGTGGACCTGGCCGAAGGCCGCACCCCAATGGTGCTAGAGCTTCAACCGTGACCTTTTAAGTTCTAAAGAAGACGATGAATATCGGGCGAGGAATTGAGCGTACTGCAGGTGTTGATACAGGGTGAGTGGGCCGGCTACACCACCTTCCGATCAGATCAGAGCCTGAATGCTATGATGTCCTGAACCGAGGAGTACGCGTGCCGAATCTCTATGAAATCAATACCATCCTCTGGTTGGGCGAGCTTTCGCAAAAGTACGGGAAACCGATCAATCTTGGCAATGTGCCAAAGCCTGAATGGGACAGGTTGAAGAGCCTGGGTTTCGACTACGTCTGGCTCATGGGAGTCTGGCGGCGCAGTGAGATCGGGCGGAAAATTGCCCGTGAAGCTCCCGAACTCCAACCCGGATATGCTGCTGCTCTTCCAGGCTGGTCCCCCGAGGACGTGCTCGGCTCTCCCTACTCGATAGCCGCTTATCAGCCGGATGACAGGATCGGCGATTGGGATGCCCTCACAAAAGCGCATGATCAATTGGGTCGAAGAGGCATCGGCCTGGTGCTTGACTTGGTGACGAACCACACAGCGATTGATTTCCCATGGGTCAAAAGATTCTCCGAAAGGTACGTGACAGGAACCGAACAGCAGTTTCGGGCAGATCCCGCCTCGTACGTACCCATAACAACACGGGGACGTACCACCTATTTCGCCAAAGGCCGAGACCCGTTCTTTCCACCGTGGCATGACACTCTTCAGCTGAACGCATTTCATGCCGGAACCCGAGCGGCAGTGTCAAGGCTGGTTAAGGATCTTTCAAAGCGCTGCGAAGGCCTTCGTTGCGACATGGCGATGCTGGCGCTGAACGACATTTTCCAGAAGACCTGGGGAGACCACCTGCACTCCGACGCCCCGACAACTGAGTTCTGGTTTGATCTGATTTCGAATAGACGCGATCTGCTTTGGATAGCCGAGGCCTACTGGGACACCGAATGGAGGCTTCAACAGCTCGGTTTTGATTTCGTTTACGACAAGCGACTTTACGATCGATTACTGCACGCTCAGGCTCATGAAATCCGCCTGCACTTGCACGCCGACATCGATTTTCAGTCCAAGCTGCTCCGATTTCTGGAAAACCACGATGAATTGCGAAGCGTGGCGGCTTTAGACAGGCCCCGGCTGAAAGCGGCGATAGTCCTTCTCGCTACTTTGCCCGGGATGAAGCTTTATCACCACGGTCAACTCGAGGGGAGGCGGCGGAAGATCCCGGTTCAGCTAGGAGAAGCAGCGCCGGAAGAGCCGGATGCGGAACTGCTTGGCTACTACCAGAAACTCCTGAAAATTTCGCGCGACCGGGTGTTCTCTACTGGCGAGTGGCGCTTAATCGACCCGCGCGATGCCGGCGATGGCACTTATTCCAACTTTATCGCTTATTCATGGAAAACGTCCCAACGCATGAAACTGATCGTTGTCAATTTCAGTCCAAGCTGGGGACAGGCACGTATTCCCTTAAAGCTCGACGGCGCTCGGCAGACGGTGGAATTGATCGATGAATTGCAGGGTGAGAAATACGTCCGTTCGGTCGCGGAGACGGAGAATCCGGGTCTCCACGTCATCCTGGACGGTTACCACTCACACCTTTTCGACATCAAGGGCTAGCGGTTATCGGGAGGCCTTTTCAACCATCCTGACAAGAGTCGATATCTGTTCCTGGAGCGTTCTCGAGAATTCTTCCACCTGAACAGCGAAAGCTCGAATGACTGCCAGGTCTACCGGCGAGGTCAAGTCAGCAGGCGAAGATGCGGCCATGGCTGAATTTTGCGTCTGGCTCTTCTCCGACCGGCCGGGCAACTGGGCGATCAATTCCCTGCCCGCTCGGTGGAATTCGATCTGGCCCTGGGCGGCCAGCTGGTCCATTTGACGTTTGACCAGGTTCTTGTCGCTTGCACTTGAATGAACATCGACTTCGGACCCATACTTGGCGATAAGGTTCGAAAGAGAGATTCTGCCTTCCTGCTGCACAGCGCGAAAGAAATGCTCCTGTAGTCTCTTTACTTCCACGGAGCTTCTCCGCTTCCGCCTTCTCACCACCATCATGACAACCTTCCCGGAATGAGCGACGCGATTACCAAGGAAATATGTGTAGATCGAGTCTTTAATAATCTATATTAAACTACTCTTATCATTCCTACAAACTCATCTTCCCGGCGTTCACAAGTTTGCGTTATCACTGAGGACAATAGGACTTACAGGCTCGAGGCGAGGGGACGAAATTCGGAGATTAATTTACGTTAGTGTGCTGGCAGAATCTTCAGGGTATAACGAGGGAGAGTGGCGGGGTCGATCATTCGAAGAGTGAGCGCGGTTTCGGCGTCCAGTTCAACAACA
>Ga0116188_1001210_pt1 | contig 22877 bp, 19 predicted proteins | sample AD_JPNTR2_MetaG_FD_89807 | JGI IMG/M metagenome (GOLD analysis project Ga0116188, IMG submission 89807) | Active sludge microbial communities of municipal wastewater-treating anaerobic digesters from Japan - AD_JPNTR2_MetaG | ecosystem: Engineered > Bioreactor > Anaerobic > Digestate | place...
CGCTTTTGGAAAACTGTACGGCATCAGTTCTTACCAGACGTACAGTCGGGAATTTATGCCGAGCGATCTTTCTCGATACTTGGGCGCTGAATTCAAAGGCGAATATCTGAACCAATACGTCCTTTCAACGCCTAAGCCGCGTATGCCGCTCTATCACCTGGTCGGCGCTGTAGATCCGATCCTCGAGGAAGACATCCCGAAGAGGTTGAACGACGGGTTGCCTGAAACCTTGCCCGAGTGGATCCACTACAATGGTTTGACTCACATCAAGATCAAGCTTAACGGTGACGATCTGGACTGGGACGTGAATCGAGTCGTGCGTGTTGACCAGGTAGTGACCGAGACTCAGAAGAAACGCGGGGTCGAGAAGTGGCATTACTCTCTGGACTTCAATGAGAAATGCCGGAACGTCAAATACCTGATGGACTTCCTGGGGCAAGTGCGGGAGCGGGCCCCGAGCGGCTTTGATCGCATCCAGTACATCGAGCAACCCACTCGGCGTGACCTCCGCAGCGATCGGGCCAATGTGATGCACGAGGCTTCCAAGCTGCGCCCGGTCGTGATCGACGAATCACTCACCGACTTGGAAAGCCTGCTGCTGGCAAAGGAGATGGGATATACGGGCGCCGCCCTGAAGGCCTGCAAGGGGCAGAGTCAGGCGATGCTGATGGCCGCCGCCGCTCAAAAGTACAAGATGTTCCTCTGTGTCCAAGACTTGACCTGTCCGGGCGCATCCCTGATCCATTCCGCCGGGGTGGCGGCTCATGTCCCGGGTGTGGCGGCAATTGAAGCCAATGCCAGACAGTACGTCCCGGCCGCGAACAAGGCCTGGGAGTCCCGGTTTCCGGGAATCTTCAACATCAAGGACGGAACCATCGATACAAGCGTGCTAAAAGGCCCGGGACTCAGTGCAGTAAAAGATTAAGGGATCACGCACGAGGCCCCAACTATCAGCGACTGATTCACATAGACAAAAGCGCGTGGGGCCCGCTTCGGGAAGAAGCGATGGCAGGGCGAAGGGGAGTTGCCTGGCCAAGGCGGCTGGGTGACTCCCCTTCTATCTTTCAACCGTTAACGAATCTCGAGATCGTCCTTGTGAGGCAGTTTTGGGAAAGGCGCATGTGGCTCGGTCTGGTACCAATAGGCCACAGAAGCAATGTCGTCGCGCAAGGGAAGGTAGCGGCCATCGGAACGCCATCCGAGTGCCTGAATAGTAACGCGTAAGTCCTTCTCAAAGCGGATCGGATCGACGATGTGCCAGCGATACATTCCAAACCGCTGCTGAGAATTGTAGACTCCGTCCGGGCGGATTACTTGAGATAGCCCGGAGTATGGCGTAGTGAATTCCTGGTACTGCCTGGTTTCTCGGTTCTCAAAGTTGTAGGAACCGCAGAAATAGTCTTCCGTGCCCGTGCCGCAGATCGTGGGGAACTTGTCATCGCCGTCGATGAAGAATTTGATCTCCCCTTCACCCCACCAGCCGTTATTGTTTACGCCCCAGGCCAGGTAGGTGCCCACGTAGTGTCCCCATCCTTTCACACCATCCAGGATGACGTAATCGGTTTTGTAGGGAAGGGGATTAATCCTGTTGAATCGGGCATGAAAATAACCGACGTCGTCTGGTACGTCGGTCAGAGTGTAGTCAATCTGGTAGTAAAGCGTCATGCGTTCCGTGTCGATGTTTTCCATGGTGATCTTGCATGACTTCTTGAACGGCATAAGCCAGTAGCAGTTAAAGGCGCTTCCCGGATTGACGCAGACAGCCAATGAGGAGATCTGTGAGTATTTCCCCCAGCCACAAGCAAAAAAGTCACCAACCGGGGCTTCGACAGAAGGCTCGGTCTCGCCGTCCCAGTAAATCCTCAGGATCGAAAAACGCCAATTGCCCGTCGGGGTCATCCAGATGTGCTGAATTGCACCCGGTCCTTGAATCTCGGCAAGAGTGAAGGTCTGCCCGGGCTGGATATGAATCGAAGGCGACACTTTCCACCCCTGTCCGAGGTCGCGCGCGGCGTTTTTCCCGGTTCCCTCAGTCGCCATTCCCCCCTTCCCTTTCTCTCCCGTGAAGTTCTCAGCGCTGATTGACCGGGATTGGGCACGTGAAAGGCGTGCCAGGTTACCAAGGTTCAAGTAGAGACCGTCAAAGCTTGCTTGTTCCTGGGCGACCGCCAGAACGGTCAGGCTCATGATAGTAACGAGAGCAATTGAAAACCAGCTACGCATCTTCTTGACCTCCCTTAAACAGTAATCAACAATCTTCCGTTCTCCATCACCTTCTGCTCATCGAACCATACGGTCGGCTGTTTGATTAGCCCGTCCAGGTGGCTGGGAACTTGGACGGAACCTCCCATAGACTTGTTGTCGCCGAAAGCAATGTGGATCGTCCCCTGAACCTTTTCGTCCTCGAGGATGTTCCCCGACAAAATCGCCTTGTCATTGGTACCGATTCCGAATTCTGCAACATTGCGAGCCGGACGACCGTGCGGAGCGAGTAACTCCAGCAATCGATCTGCTTCCTCGCCTCCCGAAATGTCACTTGCATAGCCGTTCTCGACAGTGATTTTGATTGGCGTCTGTACCTTTCCAATTCCGGCCATGGAACCGTCGACCACCACGACGCCGCTGGACTGCTCTTCCAGTGGCGCGAGATATGCTTCGCCGGTAGGCAAGTTTCCCCATTGACCGCGCTCTCTGAAAAGGCCGGAACTCGCGTGAGGGGTTCGCCCGCTGATCGGCAGAACGATATCTGTGCCGGCGGGCGCCGTTACCCGCACGATTCGTGTCTGCTTCATAAGCTCACATAACGCATGCGTGCGCCGCGCGATCGCCAGGTAGTCCGCATTCATGCAACGAATCATGATCTCCTCGCTGACTCCGGGAAGCGTGGCAATTCGGGCGCCGCTTGCCGAAGCCGCTCTGCGGGCTTCTGTGTGGGTCAGGGATTTAGAAGTGGGGCACAGAACCAGGTGGAACTCCTTCATCAAGGCGGCGACTGTCGAGGGTGGTTCTTCGCCGTTGGTCTTTCGCGGCACCATCTCGATCATCAAAACGTCGAGGTTAAGCTGCCGGGCCGCCTCCCAGAGTGAATGGGCGATGGGGCGGAGTGCTTCGTCGGTCACAATCAGGGCCTTTTCTCCCGGCTTTGCGCCCATGCAGTCACGAAGCGCAATCATGGAGGCGGAAAGCAGTTGAGACTTGTCGGACATTGGAACCTCCCGCGTTAAGAGCCACGTAGCAGACGGTTTGCACGCGGCCTGAACCGTATGGTCGTTCTGGCCGAGCTATGCTAACATGACTTTCCGTGATTTGTCCTCGCTGTGGAAAGGTCATGGTCACGCGCCGTTGTCCCTGCGGATACGAAACGAGGGCAAGCTTTCGCACGGGAGACGCCGAGCCTGGACCTGTAAAACCTGCAGTTCCCCCCAGCCCTGGCGCAACAGCGGCTGAAAGAGAAGCTGCCCGATGGCGCTCGCAGCTCGAAAGGAAGTTTGAGCAGCAGCGCGAGGCGTTTACCGCTATTAAAGAGGCTCAACGCCGAATTGATGATGTCTTCCTCTCCGAGAAGAAAGAGCCAGGCTTGGCCAGCAGTGAGACGAGTAAGAGTACGACGGTGCCTGACCTGGACGATCAACCCTCGGGCCCGCGACTCAATGACGACGACACGGTGCCCACGCCCGCGTCCCGACACTTTCCTACGAAGAGCACCGGATACACTCAAAAAGTGTTGAGTCTCGAACCATTTGCCACCGAGGTTGCCAAGCCCGAGGCGAGTGTCGAAGAGGAGCCGAGCCCGATATCAAGGGAAATCATCTTCAGCAGGATCCTGGCCGGGATGCTTGACCTGCTTCTTCCAATCGTCACGGCAGTTCTGTTTGTTCTTGCCGCTGCCTGGTTATTGGACCTCGACTTTTTTTCGAGCGCGGCTACGCGGTCCTGGTTAGCGCTCGCCGTAGGGTTCCACTTGCTGAATTCCCTCTACTTTTTCTGGGCCAATGGTCGAACGCCCGGGATGACGGTTACTGGCCTTCGACTGGTAGGAGAAGAAGAGGAAGAACCTTCGTTTTCCTCTGTGGTGGTGCGGGTTCTGCTTTTTCTGCCGGTTGTCGTCTCCATTTTCGGCCTGGCCATGGCCTTGTTTGATCTGGATTGTCGGGCACTGCACGATAGGTTGTCAAAAACCCGAATAGTCCCGGCTTGAATCGGCCCATGCCTTTCTCGGGACGTCCTCAGGTTCAACCCTTATGCTTACATGTCACATCTCGCGATTAATGGTGGGCACGGTTCAGTTCGGTCTTCGGTATGGAATCGCCAATCGGGCCGGGCAGCCGGGGTTCGACGAAGTGTGCGATATCGTCCGCTACGCTATCGAACATGGCGCGACTACGCTGGACACGGCCGCAATGTATGGCGAAAGCGAACAAGTACTGGGGCGCGTGCTCGAAACAACCGGGTTGAAGGAGAAAGCGACGGTCATTACGAAGGTTAGGCATTTGAAAAAGATGCCGGGCGAACGGATGTCTGGCGCCGTAGAAGCCTGGATACGCGACTCTGTCGAATCTTCGCTCCGGAATTTGAGGCTTGAGCAACTGCCGGTCGTTTTGTTCCATGACACCGTCGACATTAAGTACATGGAGGCCCTCCTGAAGCTGAAGGAGGAAGGGTTGATTCGGCACGCGGGCGTTTCCGTCCTCGCCCCGGATCAGATGCCGCAGGTTCTTGCCACTCCGGGAGTCGAAGCAATCCAGGTTGCCGCAAGCATGCTCGATCAGCGGATCTTGAGAGCTGGCGATTTGGCCCGCGCGGCCGAAAAGGGTCTAGCTGTCTTTGTGCGCAGCGTTTACCTGCAAGGCCTGCTTCTCATGCCGGAGGCGGAAATCATTCCCGCCCTTAGGGAGGTCATTCCGGTGCGTCGGGCACTCGAGCAAATTGCTGCGGACGCCGGGTTGACCATGACCGAGATGGCATTGCGCTACGGGCTTTCGCTTCCGGGGGTGACCGGCGTACTGGTCGGTGTTGAAATGCTGGATCAGATGAAAGAGAATGTGCGAATCGCAGCGGCCGGCTGTCTGCCGGCCGATCTGTTAGAAGAAATTCGGGCAGCGGTCCCGACACTGCCCGACACGATTCTTTTCCCTGGAAACTGGCCGGGCGCAATGAAATAGTTCCGCTGGCGGTTCGGGACTTCAGGCAACCGTTTCAGTTTACAAGTGTGGCACTCCTACTCCTATCGCCTGTCGTGGAGATCTCGTCCAGGAATTTGTTCAGCAGGTCAGGCAGCGTCAAGCGAAGGTCGTACTCTACGTCCGGGTCGTTTACAAACGTGTTTACGATGACGCACATTACGTTTGAGATTTCCCTGGGATCGCCTCCGTTAAAACTTGCTTCCCGGAGATAAGCCAGCGCGGAACGGAAATCGTCATTGACCGTAAACCGCGAGATCGGGAATCGAGATATAACCTGGCTCAGGATTGCAATAAACGAGGGGTAATCGCGTTCCAACACGAGCAAAGGCATTAGGAATTCGGTATAGAACTCGTGTTCTCGCACCTGATGAGTATCAGCGGGAAACGGACACCCGACCACGCGATTTGCCAAGTTGCGACGAAATACGACCAAAAGAAGAACGATGAGGCCCGTTCCCAGCGTAACCAACAGGAGATATCCGTAAGAGAGGGGGATGTTCATTGCATTGAATCGTCAATCGTCGGTTTCCGCTCCTTCTGCAAGCTGCGAAGGCGGCAGTTCCTCTATCAAGTAGATTCCTTCGGACAAAGTGCCGGCGAACAGTTTCCCATCGGGGCCAAAAGCCAGGCTGGAGATACGGGAACGAGTATCCAATGGATTGAGCACTTCCCAGCTCATTCCTCCGTCACGGCTCATGAAGAGGTAACCAACCAGGACGTCGGCAGCGAATACCTCCGAGCGATTCGACGGGTTAGCGGTGATAGTGACGATATCGAGCGGGAAGATCCCCTTGCCGCCCGCCCACAATTCCCCGGAATTGTTGGTTACGAAAACGCCTTGCTTGGTTCCACAAAGGATCCCAAGGCTACTCTTTTCCAGGGAATGAATTGGCGAGTAAGGCAATCCGCGAACCTTCATAGCCCATGTCTCGCCCCCATCTCCGGATCTGAAGACGCCGGTGTCGCCGCCTGCGAACAGGTTACCGGACTCGCGGTCAAACAACACGGTGTTGATCTTTCCCCGATAGACAGGAATCTGGAGTTGACGCAGCTTCTGGGTTTTGAGGCTGAGTTCGAGAATACCGGTTTCCGCGGCAATGTAGACAATATCAGGTTCAGGTCCCGCCGCAAGATCGAGGACCCGAAGCTTCTTTGTCGAGGCGATCAGGTTCCACGGCTTTTCGCCGGGATTTCCCACCAGCACTCCCTGCCTGGTTCCGATCACTACCGTGTCTGCATCCAGTGTCAGGATGCAGGTGACCGAGTCGACCAGCTGATCCAGCCCCTCGTTGTAGCTTTCCCAACTGTGCCCGTTGTCGACAGAACGGAAGAACCCGCCGTAATGACGATCCAGCGCGATTGCGGCGTAAAGGGCTTCTCCATTGGGACTTACGGCGAGATCAGTGACTTGGCGATGGCTGAAGCCGTTATTGACCGGCTCGAAGGATTGTCCCCCGTCCGTCGTTCTGAGCACCCCCGCGTCATCGGTTCCTACCAGGACAATTCTGTCGTCAGTTGGGTGGACCACGATGGCGTTAACGACTACGCCGGGAATCAGCCGACTCCAACGGGCCCCTCCATCGCGGCTTGCGAAGAGTCCGACGGTAGTGCCGGCGTAGATTATCGACGGGTTGACGTAATCGAGAGAGAGCGTCCTCACTCGATGCGCATCTTTTGGAAGCCCGTTTCTCAGTTTTCTCCAACTTGCTCCAGCATTGTCAGACCGATAAATCCCAGTGCAAGCGCTTGCGAACAAATTTTGCGGGTTTTTCGGATTCACGAGCAACGAAAACATGTCGCTGTCGAAGGTCATCCCTTCATGGATCTCTTCCCACTTGTTACCGAGGTTGGTGGTCTTGAAACCCAGGTGCCATGTCCCGACGTACAACGTCTGTGAATCCTGCGGATCGAACGCCATGGATTCAACGTTGTAAAGGCTGCGGTACCCGCGCGAGATCCGTTCCCATGTTTGTCCGTTGTCCTTGCTGATAATGACACCTTCCGCAATGCCAAGGGCTATTATGTGTGGATCGGAAGGCGCAATAGCCATAGCGCGGATAGCGCTGTGGTAAGAACCGAGCGAAATACTCTCCCATTTCTTTCCGCCGTCGGTTGTGCGGAAAAGCCAGCCCTGGCTGCTCTTGAGCTCCCAGGTCGCGGCATAGAGAACATCAGGATTGTCGGGGTGGAAGACAAGATTGTCGACTACAAGATCCCGGCGGCCGAGTCCGGGATGCAGCCTTCGCCATTGTTCACCGCGATTCTCGGAAACATAAATTTGACCGTCAGCCGTGCCGAGGAAAAAGCGGTCGGGCTTTCCAGGATGGACAGCCAGGGAGCGGACATCTCCGCCGAAAGGACCAAGAGTGACTATACCGGGTTCTGCTGTAAGCCAGTTCGACCCTGATATCGCGAGGAATCCGATAAACAGCGTACGGATGATGAAAAATCGGCGCATAGCAATCAAAAGCACGAGTCAGCACAAAAAACCAAAAAAAAAGGGCGGTGGTTCCCAGTCCACCGCCCTCTATTACACCATGACAGCTTTGTATTCGAAAGCACATTCGGGCGGGGCTCATGAAGAGCCACGCCCGAGAATCAACTACTAGGGAACGAACAATTCAACCTCGACTCGCCGATTCTGCGTCCGACCAGCTGCCGTCGCATTGTCGGCAATCGGGTTGGTCTCACCACCGCTACGCACTTCAATGCGGTCGGTAGGAATTTTGTGCTGCCGGACCAGGTAGTCGCGAGCGGCCTGGGCCCGACGCATCCCGTTTCTCTCAGACTGTCGTTCGCTCGGTCGATCGTCGTTGTAACCGGTGATCGTCGCGCGGAGCCGTGGATCTTGTTGCATCTTCAGCGCGATCTCGTCCAGTTGCGCCTTAGCGACGTTGTTCGGTCTGAATCCGGTCATCTGGATGACGGTCTTGTCGCGAACCGAGAAAGACTGAGTTGCGGTTGCTGTTCCGTCCCTATCGTCGCGGACAGTGACGGTGACGGTGTGGCTGCCACCCGCCATGCCGCTGGTATTGATCGCGATCTGGCTGCCGGTTTCGGATCTCGGCTGGCCGTCGACAGTCCAGCTGTACGTAAGCGGATCGTTGTCAGGGTCGCTGGCCTGGGCGGTGGCGTTAACCGTATCGCCCGCGTAAACCTCCGATTTGTCAAGCGTCAAACTGACAGTCGGATTCCGGTTGGGTCGGCGATTGATCGTGACGGTAAAGCTGCAATTTGCCGTCATTCCGTCGACATCGGTCACAGTGACAGCCACGGTGTGATCACCAACTGTCCGTCCGGCCGTTCCGAACACGAACTCGGGCGCGTTGTTGGTGACAGCCTGACCGTCCACGGTCCAGGCGTAGGTCAAGGTATCGTTGTTCGGGTCAGATGCGGTTGCGCGCAGAGTCACCGACTCGCCCTCGGTAACCGTCACCGTTCCCGGCTGGCAGCTAATCGTCGGCGCCAATTTGCGCTTCTCAACGGTAATGTCGGACGAGCAGGTAGCAGTGTGCTCGCCATCGCTGACCTCGGCCGTCACGGTATATCTTCCGGGTGCCAGCCCGGTGGGGTCGAAGACCGCCGCGTTTTCCTGCTGCGTCAGTCTGCCGCCAGTGGTTCTCCAGTTAACGGTCAGGGTGTCGTCGTCCTCGTCCATGACGTTTACGCGAACCGTTGCCGTCTCTGCCGCCACGTTCCCGGCTGACCCAATAACAGTAGCCCGGTCAACCGTGCATTCGACTGTCGGCGGCCGATTGACCTTCCGCTGAAAAGCGACTTGGGCAAACCACCCATGCCGGTCGGTCGGATCGATGCTGTAGCGCGCTTCGTCAATCGTTCGGAAATTGAGATTGTAGGCGCCAGAAATCGCGAGCCACTTGGTTGGGTGCACTCGGAGTCCGGCATAAAGGTCCACCGGAGAAACCGGATTGCCGAGTTGCGGATTATCCGTGCAGTAGAACGTGCTTCCAACCAATTCACCGATCAGGTGGACACGAAGGCTGCCGAGAGGGGCATCAAAGCCGACGCCGTAGTTAAATCGGTGTTGTCGATCGACGTTTAGCCGATCCTGGGCAAACAGAACGCCGGCATTCGCGGTCAGAGTTCCTCCACCCGGGAGGTATTTAGATACGATAGCATCAACGCCCGCATCAGTCGCGCCCGCGGTCAAACCTCGGGCCAGCTTTTCCCGATCATCGGTCAGGTGGAATCGGGCAATAGGCTGAATCGCAAAGCCAAACGGGCTGCCCCTTCTTTCAGACAGCACGTTCAATTTGAGACCGGCCCAGAGATCTCCGTATGAGTCTCCGAAGCCGACATCCATGAAGGGCGCGTCGTTATACCAGGCAGTGATGCCGCTAGCGAGCTGCGCCGGCACCAGTGGCCCATTCGGCAGGATTTTGTTGACCCTGATCTGGTCGGCGTTAACACGCTTGTAGGCTTCAAATGAAGTGAAGATCTCTACGCGATCGTGGAGACCAAGTGTGAACGAGGCCGGGAAAATAGTGAAATCGATGTCTCCCGGTTCACGATGGAACTTCAGGCTGTTGACGCCGATCGTCCATTCTCCTTGTCTCAGGGTATCCGCCACAAACAGGTTGAATAAACCAGTCGATCCTTTGTGCGTGGGTGTCAGAAACTTGATCTTTTCCTTGTCTTGAGCGAGACCTAACGTAGTCAAGAAAACCATGAACACGATTGGCGCTAATAACTGTCTTGGCCGAAGCATAACTGTCTCCTCCTCACTAACTTGAATCGCCGTACTACTGCGTTATACTCGTCCGCTGTTTCAAACCTAGAAAAAGGCTCACCCTTCATTATACAGTCGAGCGCTTGATTGTAAACACAATTTCCGCCTAGGTTTGTGCCGTACAAGAGGATACAGCGGTGAATTCAGGCGGGTTTTTGTGCCCGACTCGATGAGTCATACTTGGACCTCGCGAAGGCAGCCGACGGCGTTCAGCAGTCAGCTTGGTAGTGGTTTGTAACGGGTTCCAGGATTATCATCACGCTCGGCAACCGGTTCGGTCGCACTAAAAGGAAGGGAAATCAATTACCAGACAGGCTCTATTGGTAGTAATCGTTCTCATCGTCGTCTTCTTCTTCTAGGTCGTCCGTGTCCTCATCCTCCTCGAAATCGTCGAAGTCCTCGTCCTCGAAGTCCTCCTCGTCAAAATCCTCTTCGTCGTCGAAATCCTCGTCCTCGAAGTCCTCGTCCTCATCCTCGTCGTAATCATCGAACTCTTCTTCGTCGTCGTAGTCATCGCGGAAACGGACATCAAGAATCATAGACCCTCCTAGGCCGTCATATTACTGGAGTGACGTGGCCAGTTCAACTGCTTTTTGCCGCCCAACTCCACAGGTGACGCGCGCTCTTCAAGCTTTGAAATCACCGGTTATAAGGCGTTTACGACTTTGATCTCCAGCGAGGTTTCTGCGTACAATGAGCCGTTTATGCTACCCGCGCCACGCACCCCGTCACCACCGCGGTCGCCCCTTTCCCGGCGCATTGTGGAAGGAGGGGCCGCAATCACGGAGATTTTCATTGTAGCATTTCTCGGCTCTGTCCTTGCACAGGGCCTGCTCGTGGTCGTCGGACTTGACCCGATGGCGAATGCCCGCCACCTTGCCATTTTCATGTGGACCGAAGCGGTATTCACCCTTGTCGCCATAAGTGTTTTGCTGCGAGTGCGGAATGAACGATGGGCTCATCTGGGGTGGACCGCGTCCGGTTTCCAACACGAGTTGCGAATTGGCCTGGCGGTCTTGCCTGGTCTCTTCGTCATCACCTACCTTACGGGTGGGCTTTTCCAGACCTTCTGGCCGGAGTACGTCTCCCCGGCGAACCCCCTGCTTGAGATGATCAAGACGGGCGAAGATCTAGTCTTCTTTCTCATTAGCAGCATCTTTGTGGGCGGCCTGAAGGAGGAGGTTCAGCGGGCCTTCGTCTTGAGACATTTCGAGCGATACTTGGGGGGAATTTGGGTGGGACTGGTGGTTTGGACCGTTGTGTTTGCAGCGCTTCATGCGGTGCAAGGATTCGACAAGGCGGTTGCCGCGGGTCTGCTGGGATTTGTTTTCGGCCTTCTCTACATCTGGAGGAGAAACCTTACTTCCCCAATAGTCTCCCACGCTCTCTACGATGTCACGACTCTTTTGATTTTCTGGCGGCTGCTCAGGCAGGTATGACCAGCTGCTAACCCCCAAGATCTGGCCAGGAGCGGCCTTTGTCAATTGGTGTTGGGCGGCTCGATTTCGGCCAGGCGCTCAAGCGCTATTCGAGCGGCGCTTTGCTGGGCCTCCTTCTTGGATCTTCCTTCCCCATCGGCCAATGAACGCCCGTCAACGGCGACGCGGACTACAAACTCTCTTCGGTGGGGCGGACCAACTTCGCTTACCACACTGTATTCCGGTTCGCCGAAGCCGAGTTTATGCAGTCGTTCCTGTAACTGGGATTTGTTATCCCTGAATTCAAGCTGCTCTTCGGCCAGTTGCTTTAGCGAAACATCGAACTGCCCCAAAATGAATTTGCGCGCGGCCTCAAGGCCGCCATCAAGAAAGAGTGCCGCAGTCAGGCTCTCGATGAGATCGGCGAGTATTGCTCTCTTGCTGCGCCCCCCGGTTTTCTCCTCCCCATGACTCAGGCGCATGAAATCTCCAAGTCCCAAATTGCGCGAAACCTTGGCGAGATGAGTTGTGGAGACCAGAAATGACTTCATCTTGGAGAGTTCGCCCTCTGACAGGGAGGGATAGCTGCGGAACAGGTGTTCACTGATGATCAGTCCAAGCACCGCATCCCCAAGAAACTCCAGCGATTCGTAGTCTCGAATCGCTGCTTTTTCTTCATCAGAAAGATGTTGCTCATGAACGAAGGATCGGTGCGTAAGGGCGGCATTAAGGAGCGTGCGGTCATGGAACTCGTAAGAAAGGCGAGCCTCAAGGGCACGCAACTGCTTCATGCGCTCGTCAGGGATCGGGCGCGCCGACCTGCCGGACCGAATAAGTCTAGCCTGCCAGTGTCCAATGAGCGTTAGAAGACGAGATCGCATAGGAGCTATGGTTGAGGAGTGGGAGTATCGGAGGTCGATGGGGCCGCTGGCTGTTGCGGCGCAGACTGAGACTGCAGGCTCTCTGCTCGGGCTCGCTTCTCGGTCAGTTGTCTCTGAACGTATTCTTTCTGCTGGTTTATTGCTTGCTCCATGCCATCGGTGCTCTTGTAGACGAATTCGTAAAGCTTTTGCAACTGCGTCCGAGCCAGGCTCTGCGCTATCCCGCCAATTCCTGCCGCGCGCGCGTAGGATTCCATGGCTTTCTCCGCGTTATTCTGCCGGGCAAAGGCGAACCCGAGATGGTAGTAGGCCCGATCGTGTGAGGGATCAAGCTTGACAGCTGCTGTCAGCTCCTCAATTGCCTCTGTGATGTTGGTATCCTTTTGGCCCTCGGCCGCTGGCGCTCGCTGATGTCTTATTACAGAGGCTACTCCAAGCGCGTAGTGTGCATCCGCCTCTAATTGGTCTTTGTGGATCACCCAATCGGCTTCACCTACCCCAGCCGGCTTTGCCATTCCCTCCAGAGCATGCAGACCTCGTTTTGCTCTGTCTGTGGCCTTGTCGGGTTCACCTTTCTGCGCATAGGCAACGGCCAGTGCCGATAGAATCAACGGGTTGTTTGGTAACTCCTCGAGGGTTTTTTCTCCGTGATACGTGAACTTCTCGAAGTTGTTCTCGATCTGGTAGTTCACAGCCAATAGCTGATGAGCCAGAGGGGTCAAACCGCTCTCCGGGTAGAGGCGAAGGAAATCTTCTGCGAGTTTAGCTTTCTGTTGCATATCGGCCGCCTGTTCAATCGCGATCCAGGCGTTGAGCTCTTCCTGACTTTGCGGCTGACCCACTACTCGCGGCGGCTTAGAAACGGCTGTGTCTGGAGTCGTTTCCGGCTGGGCCGGCGCACCGGGTGGGGATTCCGGCTGCTGTTGGCTGGGCGGGGCCTGGGGAGGTTGATCCTGGCCACGAGCCGAAGCTCCCAAACCGAACACGAGAACCGTGACGCATACTAATCTTGTCATATGACCCTCCTCAGGTCCTGCTTATCCCCCGCAATAGCCTGCCGTCAAGAGTCAGCGGCGAACTGAGCGGTGGTCATTCCGGTAGCTCAGCAAGGGTTTCCTGAGCCTGTTCCCGCGCGCCCTCCAAATCCCCGCTCATCTCTATGACCTCGTTGAGGATGACCCGGGCCTGCGCGAAGTCGCCCTGCGATGCCAAATATCTTGCCCGACGAAGTTTCGACCAGCCACGAATCATGGGAGTTGCATCTTTTGATTGTTCCGCACGCTCGTAATGCGCAAAAGCCGCCTGGTAATCGTTCTGTTGAGAAGCGATCTGTGCCAGGTAGAAATGGGCGGCCGCATTCTCGGGTTCCTCTTGTAACAGTTGCTCGAGCTCTTGGCGAGCCGCATCGAATTGCTGGTCGCGAATCAAATCCTGTGCTTTCAAGAGCATGGTTCGCAGCCGGGCCGCTCGCAGGCGCTTCTGCTGTTCCTGTCTTTCTGCTTCCCTCTTGATTCGTTCCTCCTCGGTGTATTTCCTGTCCAACTCGGCAATGCGCTGTTCGTCTTCCGTGATGATCTTATCGTTCACGCCGTTGAACAGGGTTTCTACATACGCCGGCATTGTCAAAGTCTGATCTGTTTCGTAAGTCGCCAGTGACCGGTAAAAATACGGTGAAAAAATCAGGCCTCGACGAAAGAGAGCAACTAAATCCCTGTCTGGATCAGGGCTCGGGTTCATTCGCAGGATGAGAGTGTCGATCAATGACTCGGCGACTATCATCATGTAAAGGTTCTGGTATTCGGATCGGACATGAGGCTGGTTCTGAGCCAGGTTGAGCAGTTGCTCGTACTTCATCAGGGGAGTGCCAAACTTCTGAATGAGCGGGTCAAGGAGAAAGTGCAGGTATTCATGCTGCAGCTGGGCCCGGTTCTCTCCCGGCGTTGAGATGGGCCCTGGAATGATGTAGTAGGATTTCTCCAGATTTCGGGCATTCACAAGTCGTGACGGTCCGATCATTTCGGGAATGACCACGATTCGCCGGTCGAGCACTATCCTGGGCGGTATTCGAAAGTAGTCGAGGGTTTGGCGGATCACGTCTACGAATACCGGCCGGTAAGAGGCGAGTTCAGCCGCATAGAACTCCTGGCACGCGTTCCAGAGATCGGCCAGGCTGATCTGTTGAAAAAGATCACGGACCAGTTTTTCAAAGCCAACTAGTTGGAGTACGTCTGCCGGCAAGTCCTCTTTCTTTACTGCGAGATCGAATGAAGGCGGACCCTCGATGAGCAGTGCCAGCGAGATGTAAGCCGCGGCTTGCCGGGTTGGATCCATGTTATATCGGTGTTCAACGTAAAAGTTGTGTAGCCGGGCCAGCAGATCCGCATCTGCCTTGCGGACTTCCCGCCTTACCAGTTGTCGGGCAGGCGACATCTCGCGCCCTGGTGTTTCGTAGTCGTATCCCGCGGCGTTCAGGGCAGCCATGACCGCAAATACGCGGATGTCAGGGCTGAAAGTCACGTTAGCCAGGTTTTCTATTGAAGTCGGGGCGGTTTCAGACTTCTGAGCAGCCTGTGCCCAACCAGCGATCAGGATGAGGGCCAGGGCGAGTGAGCCAACGGTCTTGAGAACAGGAAACCGCATAGTGTGTCAGCCGAGCTTGACGCGCTCATCTTAGCACAGGAGCGTCGGGAAACGTTCGTGTGTCTGCTGGGCGAATCGCTCAACACCGGGGTCCGGGTTTGAGTACCGCTTTCAGACGGTCCTTAAAGTGATGCTTCTCCTCCAAGTGGGCCTGGGAGTGAGTGAATCGATCGATTTAAGGCCCGCTTAAAAGGAAGACGGAACTACATACTTGGTCGAGTGCCTTATTGCATTTTTTCGGTCATTTAGAAGTGTTAACCCCAGCCGACCTTAGGCGCTTGGGCATGAGTCTGGCTAAAGCGTGCAGCGCCAAGGGGTAGGCCAGGGCGGCGAACAGCCCGGCGAGAATGGTAGAACCAAGGATTGCCGGAAAAAGCAAATGGTATTGATCAAGCCATACCTGCCAGAACTCGGGCTGGAAAATTTCCCTGAAACCCACCTGGGGAAGAGAAACACCCTCGGGAAGGCCGGTAATCTTGACGCCAAGCCAGGTCGCGAAGCCGTAATAAGGGACGACAACCCAGGGGCTGTTCATATAAACGCCCGCCAGCACGCTCATCTTGCTCAGCCTCAAGCCGTGAGCGAGGATAAGTCCCAAAATTGTATGAACACCGATTAGCGGGGAAAAACCAAGGAATACCCCAAGTGCGAAGCCAACCGCCGTACGGCGGGGAGTATCTTGAACTCGCACGAGTAACTGCGTTGTGCGTTTTATCAGTCTCACCGAAAATGCTCAAAACCTCTCATCGGATAGCGCTTCTTTTGTCCTTCTTCCGTAAGGTAAACGGAAGGAGGTCCTTCGACGATGCGCCCGATTGCCGAAAAATCTGGAAACTCTGCAGGATGTTGCTCCGTCATGATCTCGAACTGCTCGGGCGTCAAAGCCAAAAGAAGGGCATAATCTTCGCCTCCGTTTAGGACAAAATCAAGATCCATGATCGTATCGGTCCGGGGCCTCAGGCGGCTCAGGCTCTCGACATCCAGTTCAGCCGCGGTCTGGCTCTCTTCAAGGATGTGTTGCAGATCTGCCAGCAAACCGTCGCTTACATCAATCATGGCGTGTGCTAGGCGGTTTTCCCTGACCCAAGCTCCGACGCTGAGAAGCGGTCGCGGAAGAAGATGCGCCCGTAAAGCACGGGCTTTGCGGTCTGACTGAGCCCAGTTATCTAATTCCTCTGGCTGCGTCAATTTTTCTGCAAGCAAGAGCCGTTCCATTTCAAGCAACTCCAAACCAAGGCGAGAGAGTCCCAGATCGCCAACGACAACGACGAGATCTCCCGGAACAGCTCCCCGTCGGCGAATTGCCTGCCCAGCCGGCACTGTGCCGAACGCAGTCACAGTCACTGAAACGATTTCGCTGGCGGAAAGATCTCCGCCTGCCAAAGGCGCAGACCAAAGTTCAGAGGCCCTCAGGAAACCCTCAATAAATTCGTCGAAATAGCGGTCCGTCAGGGCCGGGGGGAGAGCCAAGGCCAGCAAACAACCGATCGGCTGTGCGCCCATCGCCGCCAGATCACTGAGACTGACGGCCAGCGACTTCCAACCGAGGAAAGCGGGCGGCATCCAACTCCGTCTGAAGTCGATACCTTCTACCAGCATGTCGGTCGTAACTGTCAACTCGTTTCCGGCCGGGGGCGCCAGAACGGCACAGTCATCCCCAATTCCGATTTTGACGTAGCGTCCGCCTGAAAGGTTCAGGCTTTTGATCCGTTCGATTAATTCAAATTCCCCCCGCGATCGCATCCTGCCATTGTAAGGCAACGCGGGGGAAACAAGAGGGGTGGGGTAAAGCGAAAAGCAGTTTCCATTTTCCATTGTTCATTTCCCATTTGCCATTGGGCCGCTGCCCTATTGGGAGAGGCACCATCATGAGATGGCTGAAAATGGAAATCGAACAATGGGCCATAACCATTTTCCATTTGGCGGTGATTAGGCGGGACAGGCAGGATCGAAACAGATCGATGAAATGGAAAATTGAAAATGCTTTCCCTTTATCCCTCTAGTCCTGCGGGTTCTTCCCTTTACTCCTGCCGTGCTGGGGTCTGTCGCGGAAGGCGATCGGCACGACGTCGTCCATATCATCGACCAGGTGGAACTCCATTTTGTTTCGCAGGGTTTCCGGGATTTCGGAGAGATCTGGCTGGTTGCCGCGAGGAACGATCACGGTCTGGATTTTGTTTCTCTGGGCGGCCAGCAGTTTCTGCCGAATCCCGCCTACCGGTAGAATCCGGCCGCTCAGAGTAATTTCACCTGTCATCGCGATGTCCTGCCGAATCGGCCTGCGGGTGCACGTTGAGATCAGCGAAATGGCCAGAGCAACGCCCGCCGAGGGCCCATCCTTAGGGATCGCGCCTTCCGGGACATGAATGTGGAAATCGGTCTGAGTAAACAAGGCCAGGTCAATTCCCAACTGAGCAGCGCGGCTTCGAGCATAGCTCATCGCGGCCTTGGCCGACTCTTTCATCACCTCCCCAAGATGGCCGGTGATCGTCAGTCGGCCTTTTCCCTTCATTGCGAGCGACTCCACAAAGAAGACCTCTCCGCCGGCTGAAGTCCATGCCAGGGCGGTGGCCAGGCCGATGGTTTCCTGGCGTCTGGCTCGAGCTCTGCTTCTACGTGGGGCACCAAGGATGCCTGACAGCTCTTTAGTGGTTATTCGCGAAGTTGCTTCCTGGCCCTCTGCGATCTGTCGGGCGATTTTCCGGCACATTGAAGCGATCGCTCGTTCGAGATTGCGCACTCCGGCCTCGTTCGTATAGTCCTCGATGATGGTCCTCAGCGCCGAATCGGTTATTTTGAAATCGTTCGGCCGCAAGCCGTGGGCTACGAACTGGCGTGGAACCAGGTACCGGCGGGCGATCTTGATTTTCTCGTGCTCGCTGTAACCCGGCAGGGTAAGCACCTCCATCCGGTCGCGGAAGGCGGGCCGGATGGTATCCAGCAGGTTGGCGGTAGCGATAAAAAGAACTCGCGACAAATCAAAAGGTACACCCAGGAAGTTATCCCGGAACGAGCAGTTCTGCTCAGGATCAAGCACCTCAAGCAACGCCGCAGCCGGGTCTCCCCTGGAATCAGCTCCCATCTTGTCGACTTCGTCGAGCACGAAAACCGGGTTATCGGTTTCGGCATAGCGCAAGGCCTGGATGATTTTACCCGGCATGGCACCGACATAGGTACGTCGATGGCCCCGTATTTCCGCCTCGTCGTGGACGCCACCCAGAGATACGCGCACGAACTTGCGTCCAAGTGCTTCGGCGATTGCGCGTCCCAGAGAGGTTTTACCGACTCCCGGCGGGCCAACAAAACACAAGATGGGACCTTTCAGGTTCTTTTTCAGCTTGAGGACCGCAAGGTACTCGAGGATCCGTGTCTTTATCTCCTCGAGGTCGTAATGTTCTTTGTCCAGAATCTGTCTGGCCTTGGCAAGATCGAGGTTATCGATAGTGCTCTTGGACCACGGAAGAGAGAGCATCCAGTCGAGATAATTCCGCACGAGGGCAGCTTCCGCGGAATCTCCGGGCATACGTTCCAGCCGTTTGATCTGTCGCAGCGTTTCCTGGCGGGCTTCGAGTGACAGTCGGGCCTGCGCGGCTGACTCGCGGTATTGGTTGATTTCCTCGAAGAAGTCGTCGGCCTCTCCCAGTTCGGCCTGGATGGCCTTCAATTGCTGTCTCAGAAAGAATTCACGTTGATTCTTGTCGATCTGAATCTTGGCTCTTGAACTGATCTTCTGTCTGACATTAAGAAATTCCACCTGACTGGTAAGGATTTGGTGGACTCGTTCCAGTCTCTCGATCGGGTGAACCATGTCGAGAACCGATTGGCTGTCGGTTACGTCAAGATCCAGATTGGAGGCAACAAGATCAGCGAGCCGTCCAGGGTCTTCGAGATTTTCCAAGACGACGAGGACTTCAGGAGAAAAGCTGCGTCCAAGCTGGCCGGCCGATTTAACCTTTTCCTTGACTTCGCGAACCAGGGCCTCGACTTCTGCGTCATCTTCATTAATTTCCGGTTCGTTAATCGGTTGAATGTGGGCGACCAGGAAGTTTCGTTTTCTTTCGCAAGTCTTGACACGGGCGCGAGCGAGCCCTTGAACCAGGATTCGGATTCGTTGATCAGGGAGCTTGAACATCCGCATCAGGACGCCGACGGTTCCGATGTCGTGCAGGTCCTCCTTTCCCGGGTGCTCGATGTCGGGACTTTTCTGAGCGACGAGAAGAACCGTTCGATCACGGTCGATCGCCTCTTCGATCGCAGATATTGAACTGTCGCGCGTGACAAAAAGGGGAGCGATCATGAAGGGAAACGCGACGAGATCCTTCAGAGCGAGGACCGGCAGTACCACAGGAATCTGCGATTCCTCGAATCCTCCCGCAGAATAATCGAGGACCGTCCGATCGTGACCGGCCATTTGACTCCTTTTATTCTGAGTGATGACCCAATGGAAGAGGCGCCCCGGAGAAAGCAAATAACGCTTACCAGGCAACTTCAATAGTAACGGAAAAACGACAAGTGGTTAATAAGGCAGTTACGACGCAACGAGCTGCCCCCTGCCTGGATTAGCCAGTTGCTTCGGGTTCAGCGGCAAGCTGGCCGAACAGGTATTGTCCAGGAACGTTCGACAGCTACGGAGCCAGGGAATCGACGTGTTGGGAAAAATCCTTCACATCCTGAAAGTCGAGGTACACGGAAGCAAAACGGACGTAGGCTACTTTGTCGATCTTTTTCAGCTCGGACATGAGGATGCGGCCGATTTCCTCAGAGGTCAATTCGCGGTTCTCGGCGATCGTCATCCTGTGTTCGACAAGCTCTGCCAATTCCTCAAGCTGTTGATTCGACACGGGCCTTTTCTCGCAGGCTTTCAGCAGGCCGGTCAATAACTTTGCCCGGTTGAAAGGCTCCCGATACCCTCCCTTTTTCACCACCATGAAAGGAATGTCTTCTATTCGCTCATAACTGGTGAAGCGCCGGTGGCACTTCAGACATTCCCTCCGGCGACGGATCACGCGTCCGTCCCTGCCCTCCCGCGAATCAATGACTCGGTCTTCTCCAGACCCGCAGAATGGACAACGCATCAGTAGATAGATACCATTCACCAAACGGATGATGCTATAAAAATGTGCGCGCCTAGTTGGGCCAGTCGGAGAATTCGATGAGGTGCCGCGGCTGAGCACCGGGGTGTGTTGCGCGGGCGCTGATTGCAGATCAGTCTGGTCCATCTGCTTCTGGCTTCTGATCAGCAATCCTGGGGGGCATCTGGAACTTTTTCCCTGCTGTTTCCGTTTTCACTGAAAGGCGGGAAATGTTGTAGAGGAAGCGAATTTGCAGCATTCAGACGCCAAACTGGTGGAACGATGCTTGAGCGGCGACGCGCGCGCCTGGGAAACTCTCGTTCGGCTGTACAGCCGGCGTATCTTGAACCTGGGCTACCACTACACGGGGCGTCTGGATGTCGCGGAGGAGTTGACGCAAGAGGTCTTTCTCAAGGTTTATCAGAATTTGCGCAGTTATAACGCGTCAACCGGTTCGCTGCAAAACTGGATTATGCGAGTGGCACGGAATCTGATCATCGACCACTATCGTGCGACCCGGCACGACAGGCAAGTGGCAGGAAGCGAGGAATTAGAAGTCCTCGACTTCGAACAAGACAGCCAGGCAGCCAATCCGTTTGAAAATCTCTACCTGAAGGAAAAAGCCCAGTACCTGTTGCGCGGTCTGTCGAGGCTGACCCCCGAGCTTAAGGAAGCGGTGTTGTTGAGAGACATACAGGGGCTTTCGTACCAGGAGATCGCTGACATATTGGAGATACCAGAGGGAACGGTTAAATCGCGCATAAACCGGGGACGTATAGAATTGGCGAAGGTGTTAAGAAAAGGCAGCAACCCAGAGGGGTCCGCGGTGCTCTGAATGCTTTCGGACCCCGGAAGCGTTTGAAGGGTTTATGAACTGCTCGAGATTCGAGACTCTATTAAGTGATTACTTGGAAGAGGCGCTGGATTCCCGCGTCCGCGCAGCCCTGGATCTGCACCTCCAAGTGTGTCCGGATTGTTCTTCGCTGGTTGATGCCGTCCGGTCTGTGCGCTCACAGCTTGCCGAACTCCCTCAGATAGAGCCGACAGAGGAGCTGATTGAGGCGATTGTTGAGAAGACGAGCGGGAGATTCCGAATCCGTTCTCTGTGGGCGGACCTTGTTATTCCCACTCTCCGGCCCTTCCTGACCCAGCGGTTCGCTTTTGCCACTCTGATAATGTTTGTTTTCCTGTCGCTCGTTGCAAATGTCATCGGACCCGACTTTTCGGCTTTCAGTTTCTCGGATATTCGACCTTCCGCCCTGGTTGAGCAGGCCGACCGGTTCTCCAGTCAGGTGCAGAAGAAGTGGGTGCAGATCAGGAATATGCAAGCACGCATGGTTGGCAAGATCTGGAGGCTTAAGGAAGACCTGTATGGCCGTCTGGACTACCACCTGATTAACATGCTGCTTCGCAGTTATCAGCACTCGATAGAAGAGCAGGAGGCCGGAAAAGAGGCCAAGGGAGACAAGAAAAAATGAGATGCTATTACCACTCGGATGTGGAATCTGTGCACAACTGTTCGACTTGTCGCAAGTTCCTGTGCGCAGCCTGCGCCCATTCGATCAAGGGCAGAATCTACTGCCAGGATTGTCTTGTGGCCGGAGCGGAACTGGCCGCTATTGCCGCTTCACCTCAACTGGCCACTTATACGCCCGGCCGAGCGGCCCTTTTTGCCATTGTTCCAGGAATAGGCGCAGTTTATAACCGCCAATATGTCAAGGCGGTGCTTCATTTCGCGATTTTTGCGGGTTTGAGCATTATTGCCAGCGAGGGGCCCGGCGTCTTTGGAGTCGCTGCTTTAGCCTTTTACATCTTTACAATTATCGATGCTTATCGGTCTGCCCAGTCTATTCTCCGAAACGTTGTCACGAACCCTCGAATTCTTGACGAGGAATCAGACGACATTAATGTACCCGTCTGGGGTGGAGTGCTGGTTCTCCTCGGGATATTGTTCTTTCTTAACAACCTCGGCGTCTTTAGCCTGTCTGAAATGACCCGGTTCCTGTGGCCGCTGTTTTTTATAGCCCTCGGTGTTTATCTGGTGGTCGATTACTACCTGGGTACTCGTAAGAAAGATCAGGTTCCACCGTTGCCCGCGGCCGCTCGGATTGAAAACGAATCCATCCACCCGGAGGAGAGACTGTAATGCCCAATCAGCGCGGCATTGTTCCCCTCGTGCTTGGCATAATCCTGGTTGTCCTCGGCGGCCTTTTTCTGGCCATTAATATCTACGGAGTAGATTTGGAGTGGCTCCAGGTTATCCGGCTGGCTGTTCCTGCTCTTCTTCTCTGGCTCGGCCTCACCAAGTTGTTCCGGCACTTCACGTGGGACGTCGCGGCGCTGCAACAGAATCCGGGTAAGGCCAGCTTGCTTGGAGGTGTCTTCTGGGGGACAGTGGGACTGCTCGGTCTGCTGGACTTCTTTGGGGTTTTGGCCTTCTTTTCGTTCTTCGGGTCGTACTGGCCGGGTCTACTGATTCTGTTCGGCATTGGAAAAATCATAGACTTCTACAGATTCTCGGGAGCCTTACAGTTTCGTGGCTGGGAGGTCGTGGGCGTTCTCCTGCTGATGTTGTTTGGTTTCGTCTCAGGCAAAATTGGAGAATTGAGCTCGGGATTCCGCGCTTTCGCCGATCTGCCCGGTCCCTGGGTATTCGGTGACCATGCCCCCCAGGCCAGAGCCAGAATCGAGAAACGCCACGAACTGGATGCCGCCGGTGTCAAGGTGGTCCAGGTGACGAACCGCTTCGGTGACATCGCACTGGAGAGCGGCCTGGAGGAAAGGATCGACGTGAGCCTCACCGTTGTGGTTAGAGGTCAATCGGAGGCTCGAGCCAACGAAATAGGTCGCGATATTCAATTATCCGTCCAGAGAGACGGCGATGTGGTGAAAATAACCTCCACCCGCGGGAATCTACAAAATCGTGACTACCC
>Ga0116188_1001212_pt1 | contig 22876 bp, 23 predicted proteins | sample AD_JPNTR2_MetaG_FD_89807 | JGI IMG/M metagenome (GOLD analysis project Ga0116188, IMG submission 89807) | Active sludge microbial communities of municipal wastewater-treating anaerobic digesters from Japan - AD_JPNTR2_MetaG | ecosystem: Engineered > Bioreactor > Anaerobic > Digestate | place...
CTACCAGATACCACTACAGCAGCATACGAGCATATTTAGATGAAGATGCCGATGTAGGAGTAGCCATAGATCATCATGACTTCTTTTTACAGTTGGGGAAAACGTTTGCTGAGAGGGTAGCAAAGTTTATGCGGTATGAGGAGTATTACCGGAAAAAATATTCGTATGTAGTGAATTGGGTGTAAAAAAAAATAGAAATGGGGTCAAAGCCATAACGTGGCAAAATCAATACAGTTGAGGAATATTATCATAAGAAATATTCCATAACATACTTGAGCGGTTCTAAAAAGCACAAAAAAGAGGTCAAAGCATAAAAATATGCCAAGAACCTTGCTTTTTGTTAGTCAATTTTGAAATATAATCTCTTTTTTGCATGGAATCAATTGCCTTCCATGTATTCTTTAGTTTTCATACATACATCTAACCTTCAAATAAGCAAACGCCTTTTTACTAAATATCGTAATAGCGCTGTAAATTTTTATATGACAGTGCTTCTAAGATATGGCGTTTTTCAATTGTTTCTGAGTTGTCCAGATCAGCAATGGTGCGGCTCACTTTTAATATTCTGAAAAAGCTTCGTGCAGAAAGATTCATTCGCTTTATTGCAAGTTCCAGTATTGATTCGCATTCAGCGTTGATTGCACAAAATTCTTTTACCTCGTCGCTGGTCATGCGTCCATTGCTGGTGGTTGTTCTTCCCTTAAATCTCCGGGCTTGAATATCACGCGCCTTTATTACACGTTGACGTACTACCTCAGAACTTTCGGCATTGCCTTTTCCCAGCAAATCCTTATATGGCACTCTTCCCACCAGCACTTCAATATCAATACGGTCAAGTATGGGACCTGCTATTTTACTGAAGTAGCTACGGATTTTGCCTGGCGAACACTTGCAAGGGATCTCTGGATCAAAAAGATACCCACACTGACAGGGATTGCTTGATGCAACCAGCATAAAATCGGCAGGGAATGTCATGGTTCCCATTGCCCGCGATATGGTGATATTGCAATCTTCCAGTGGTTGACGCAGTGCCTGTATTACATCGTTTCGGAATTCCACAAATTCATCCAAAAACAGCACACCATTATGTGCCAGTGATACCTCGCCCACGGTGGGAATTTTGCCGCCGCCAACAAGTGCCGCATCAGAACTGGTATGGTGTGGCGCCCTGAATGGCGGTGTGTATATAAGTCCCTGCCCATGTCCAAGAGTACCACCAACCGAATGTATCATTGTGGTTGTGATTGCCTGCTCTTTAGTAAGCGGCGGCAAAATCCCCGGGACACATTTTGCAAGCATGGTCTTCCCCGAGCCAGGAGGTCCATACAGCAATATATTGTGTCTGCCTGCAGCTGCTATCTCCAGTGCACGTTTGGCCGATTCCTGCCCCATAACGCTTGCCATATCAAGGTACCCGTTGCTGGAACTATCGCCACTTTCATGATGAGTATAGGCCTGTATTTTCCCACAACAGGCTTCCACTGCCTGTGCAATATCTTTTACGGGATATACCTTTATTCCTTCTATAGCTGTTGCCTCGTTGCGATTTTCATACGGGACAATAAACTCATGGATGCCAGCCCTATACAGCGCTATTGCCATTGATGTGACTCCTTTGATGGGGCGCACTCTTCCATCCAGGGATAGCTCCCCAACCATGGGTATATCAACGCGTGCACTTTCCACCTGCCCTGTTGCTATAAGTATTGAAACTGCAATGGGTAAATCCAGGTTAGCACCTTCCTTGCGATAGCCAGCAGGGGCTAAGTTGACAATAAAATTTTTTGGTGGGAATTCAAAACCACTATTTTCAATTGCCGAGCGAATCCTGTCTTTTGATTCGCGGATGATGGAATCAGGCAGACCAACAATAGTAAAGTTTGGCAGCCCTTTAACAATGTCCACCTCTACATCAATAAGATGCGCATCAATGCCATGAATGACAAGCGATAAAGCCTGTGAAAGCATAAGTATTCCTCCGTGCGTGTTTTATATATACAACGCATGAGGAAGAAAAAATTTAAAAAATTTTGAGATTTTTTAATTTTTTTTTAGAAACGAACAGAACTCATATATTTCAGTATTAAATTTCTCCACTAGTGCTATCCCTTCGTTTGCCAGTTCTATTATACGTGCAGGAGCAATGAGATACAGATATATATTTCTAAATTTATGCCTGTATGCTCGCATTTCATCTAATTTTGTAAATATTTCTATAGTTATAATTGGTGGGCGAACACCTTCTATTTCTGTAACAGCCCTTTGTAAAAGCAAGCTGTGATAATCTTTTCCTAGTGGGATATCGCCATCAATGGTTCGTATAATCCTTTCAAGAATATTCTCACAACCTGTATATATTGAATGTAATGACCCAGCTAATGCTTTTATATGTGAATCAATATTTTCATAATCTTTTTTAAGTTTCTAAACGTTTTAATTTCCTCATGATACTATTTTTTTCTTTTTGTAAATAGGTTATATCAGCTTATATATCAGCTATGAGGGCTTTCATAGTTTACATTCTTTTTTTATTTTTTGAATAATCTCAGGGCGTATACTATCATCGTCGAATAATAAATCAAATGTAATTTCTCTAAATATTTCTTCAAGGCCAGTGAACAATTCTTTTCTTTTTTCTTGAGTTAATCACTGAACATATATATCTACATCTGACATTTCATCAAAACATTCAAGATGAAGGAGTAAAGCAAAGACTTCTATTTTAATTTTTTTGCCTTTATGATAATATTGTTTCATCCATCAGCCCGAATAGAGGCGTTCTTTGCTAATGTAATTGTTTATATCTTTGTCAAAAGAATAAACTGTATATGCATATGAATATGCACACAACAGACAATCCACATAATCATAATTACTATTACAATAAATTCGCAATGAGTTTATAATAATTTCTTTATTATCAACTAATATTCCTTTATGTGAAATAAACTCAATCAAAATATCAGCAATTTCATTCCTCTTTATTTTATATACTTTTGTCAAAACATAGACAACCTCAGCTAATACTGCATGATGTATATAGGCTTTGATATTACCTTTTTCAACTTCTTTAAAAAACTTTTCAGCTTTATAATAAAGATCTTTGCTATCACATAACAAATATCGCAATATAATATTTGCATCAATGAGTATGCTTTTCCGTGATTGCATCGGCAAATGCCTCTTTTTCTTTTTTTAACAATGTATCAATAGGAATATCTTTTTTTGCATATTTCTTAAAAATCCCACCTAATTTTTTTGCAGGTGTTATAATAATTGCATCATCAACCATCTTTATATGAACTTCATTAGTATTAAGTTTTTTTCTTAATTTTGCAGGTAATGTAATCTGCCCTTTTTTGGTAATTTTAGATAATGACATACATTACTCCCTTTAAAATGTATTACTTTACATATAAAGTAATACATAATTTAATTTTGTCAAACATTTATTATATTAACTATAATAAGTGAATTTCGTAATAGCATTGTAATGTGGGGAATATACAGCGTTCTCTGTATATCATAGCATTCAACAAGCACATCACACAGAGAACGCTCTTCCTACCATCTTATTACTACCTTTTGAATCTTTTAATCACAACTACCACTACCACAGTAACTATCGCCACCACTATTAAAAAGATTATAAATCCAATCCAGGTAACCTTTGTTCCGCGCTTGAGTAAATGATATGGATTCAAGCTTGCTTCAACAACTATACGCCCAAGCTTCCCCTGATACATAGCAGGGATATCAGGAGTGCCATCACCGTCCTCATCCTTGAAACTACGAATATATTCAATAACACCTATCCATTCCTTTGCTTCCTGTATGCCAGGTTTTCGTTTATCAGTATCAACACGTGCTTCGGTAAGCTTTTCTATTGGTTTCCCATCACGCCATTTGGGTACAATGTCCAGAATATGCCAGGTGAAGTTACCAATGATTTTTAAAAACGTTGCGTTATAGATATCAGCAGCAATACGATATAACTTTTTATTATTATCCGAATAATCAAGTGGCACATAGCCGTTTTGTTCATCGCCAATCCAGATTTCCGTCACGCGATCAAAAAGCATTCGGTTGGGATTATAGGTAAATTTGACACCTGAAACCTGAATAAAATAATCGCTCCCTTTTAGTGGATAGATGCTTGTTAAAATTTCAAGTGCCTTCTTAATTTCCGACGCATACACATAGCAGGTTATCAGTGGATAGCCCATAGTCTTTTTTTCATCCATGCCAATGCCAAGCGGAATAGTAGCAAATGCATCGGTCAGCACCACTTTACCTGTTTTACCCACCACAATGTTGTCGCGAATGACACCGTTAGATATTACACCTATTGCTACCCTGCTATCAGGATCCTTTGGATCAAAATCAACGCTGTTAACATACCAGCGTATTGAATCAGCAATAAGGTTGCCCAGGTTAGTTTCTTCCTCTTTGATGACTAAATCAAATTTTGTTTTGGCAAGCACACTATCGCATGTAAGTTTCAGGGGCGATAGTACCTGTTGATTAATCCTTTGCACAAACTGATTGATGAGAGCAGTTATTGCTGGATCCCCTTTTATAGAATCATTGATGTCAATATATGTATAGTTTTTTAATACGACACCATCTTTTGATAAACTCAAGTCAAGAACAGCAACCTGCTTGCCATACTCATACGACTGTGTAATGATTGTTTTGCCAACAATAATTGGCTGTTTTATTTTTACATGAGTATGCCCACTGACGATAACGTCAATTCCTTTGACTTCTTTTGCCAGCTGCACATCTTCGGAACGTCCAGGTTCAATTTCATCTTTATCCTGATACTTTCTGATGCCACTGTGCGAAATGCATATTACTACATCAACCTTTTCTTTGTTTCGCAATATATCCACCATCTGTTTTGCTGTTTGTACCTGATCAGCAAAGGTTACAGGATGAGCAAATGGTGAAACTTCCGCAGCATCTTTCCCAATAAGCCCAAAAAAGCCTATCTTTAATTTTTCTTTTGTTATCACAGTATATGGTTTGACCAACTCGTCTTCAAAGACTTTTTCAAGGCTATCATCATCCTTGCTATCGGCACTGAATACAATATTGCTTGCAACAATTGCAGGCAATGCATTGTACTTCTGTGCTGCCCGTATGATGCGCGCCAGGCCATCGGGATACAGATCAAATTCATGATTACCCAGTGTAATGACGTCATACCCCATTTTTTTCATGAGGCGCAGTTCAAAGGCTTCTTCACGGCACAAAAGATGAAACACCGATCCCATTAAAAAATCGCCAGAATCAAGCAGCAGTACAGGATTTTTTCTGCTTTTCTTAATGTCATTGATGACAGTAGCAATACGTGCAAAACCACCAACGGTAGCATCATCATTTATTGTATTAGGTGTATAATCAATATTGGGTGAAAACCCTAAAAAATGTGAATGCAGGTCAGTTGTCTGAATTATAGTAAAATCCTGTGCAAATAATGGCATTGCACAAAGTATGATACTGCAGCAAAGTACTATATATTTTTTCATGGTACCAAACCCCCTGTATGGTATTACGTATAGTGTCAGTTATTGTAGTTGCAGTAACAATTTTTTATCAAGTATAAAATATTGATGATAAATAAAATTTATCATCAATACTGATTAAAGGGATAATCACGCTAAGTGCACAGAGATCGCTACGTGCGCTGATTAACGGGGGTCAGAGCATCATAATACAACCACTGGAGTCTTTGCATCTCTGAGTGTGGAATTTCCCTCTCTTGTAGTGTGCACGAAAATCGCTGACTACGCTACAGTAAGGGGTCAGAGCAATTTATCTAAAAAATCTTTGTACCCTGTGTTATCAGCATCTTTGCATGAGCCATTTTTTCTATCATGCAGGGTACTCTGGTAAAATGGGGTCAGAGCTATATATCCCGGCGTGAAGAAAATTTAATTTTAACAGTGTAACCTGTTGTGCTATGGTTTTTTTAGCTATGGACTTTCCAATTCAATTACAAAATCCTATCATGCTTGCGCCAATGGCTGGTTACACCGACTCGCCGTTCAGGCGTATTGCTCGCTCTTTTGGCGCGGGGATGGTTTTCACTGAGCTTATCAGCGTCGATGGCATTGTTCGGCACAATAAAAAGACTCTTGATCTGCTTACATTTACGCCATATGAAAGGCCATTAGGGATTCAGATTTTTGGTAATGACCCAGCTATTATGCAGGAAGCGGCTTGCCAGTTACTATCGCTTAAACCTGATTGTATTGACATTAACTGCGGTTGTTGCGCTCCTAAAGTGTGTAACAACGGCAAAGGTGCTGGTTTACTGAAAGATGTTGATTTACTGTATAAAATAGCTTGCGCTGTAGTGTCCAGCATACATGTGCCAGTTTCAGCAAAGATACGACTTGGGTTTTCGCAGGGCACAAAAAATTATATGGAGGTTGTGCATGCGCTTGAAGAAGCTGGCGTTGCCTTCATTACAGTGCATGGCAGAACGCGTGACCAGTACTACAGTGGTAAAGCGGACTGGGAAGCAATAACCCATATTGCACGTACCGCAAAGGTTCCCATTGTTGGAAATGGCGACATCACAAGTTATGATGATGCCCTGAGGAAATTACAATCAAGCGGATGTAGCGCCGTGATGATTGGACGCGCTGCATTGGGTAATCCCTGGATATTTTGCGGTAAAACTCCCTCGTGGGAAGAGAAGCGTGAAACAATTGCATTACACTACAAACTTATGATAGAACACTATGGCTCTTACGGTGTCATACTTATGCGCAAGCATATAGTGCATTACCTTAAAGGGTTTCCTGGTGCAAGCAAGATTAGGCAGGAAATAATTAGCTGTGATAGCATAGAGGAAATTTTCAAGATACTCGATAGTTCTTTTGATTAAGAATGTTCACGAATAGGATAATAAGAGCCTATTTACAATAACAAATTATGATTTAATTTTATATTGACATTTGCAAAGATTCATTTATAATTCTTACAATATATGTTTATTATATTATAGTATACTATAATATAAAGATATAATTTCAGATTGGGCACATTCCACACCGTAAACCATTCTGTTAATATTCTGTATTATACAATAATCAAATAAAATAATATTCACTATTGACTTAAATTTTCAGATGAAGGGGATACGTTATGATAAATAAAATATCACAACTTTTAATTATAGCTACTATCATGATTTCCACTAATGCATTTGCATTAGATTTAAATGTTGGTGCAACATTATGGTATGCTAACTGGAAACCTCACTGGGAAAAAGAATTTCGGGATATATTCCGTGATGAATCCGGTGAAAAAACACATTTTAAAATGGATGATACTTATTTGATTGGGCCAATAGTGTCATTAAAACTTGGTGATACATTTAGCCTGGGTGCAAACATGATCTATGGGAAATACACTGCTTCATGTATTAAAATGTGGTATGAAGGAGGCACAGAATCAATCCTTTCAACAATGGATATCACAAAATATGATACAGATATCATACTAAATTACAGAGCATTTACTTATGTACAATTTTTTGTTGGGCTTAAGTTTCAACACTATAATCTTACTGAAACACAGAGAGGAATATATGATACTCCTCCAGGCCCATTTTCCCGTGAATTATTATCAAACAGTTATGGTCCGGGTTTAGGCATTGGATTGACAATTCCTTTAGATGAAAATTTTGCCATGCTTTTGAATATTTCAGGAATATATCTGAGAACAAAGGTTGAAGATTCGTGGAAGGAAAACTCAGGTGCAAATCCACCATCATACATATACACGTTAAATGCCTATGGCATTAATAATTCATTGTCATTAGCCTATTTTCTTCCCTCATTTAATATAACATTACTCACAGGTTTTAGATATCAATATCTTAAATATAAACAAGCTGATGTTAAAAAAACCAACTATGATCCAGGGGATGAATTCAGATTTGATAGAGATTATAATGATCAGAGGGATATTTTTTGGGGTATAAATATTTCTGTTTTATATAGTTTCTCTATCTAAGAAAAAAATTTTATAATCGTTCCTGTAACATGAGCATTATTTCCTGTTCATTAAGTGGTGCTGGATTATTCTTATTGCTACCCTCCTTAATTATCGCAGCAAAATCTACCTCGCGCACACCGTATTCAGACAGGCGAGGTATGTGCAATATATCAACCCACTCTTCTAATGTGGCAATAAGCATACTGCAGGCTTCCTGGTCACTGGTGCTTTTATGCCCAGTTAAAAGCTCACTTATAGCAGCATATTTTTTTATATAGTAACTATCGCCCAATACTTGTAATTTTTTTATTGTAGCTTTTGTTGCTAAAGCTAACAGTGTCCCGCAGGCAACGCCATGAGGAATATTAAACAATGCACCAAGCGGTGACGCCAACCCATGCACCACGCCAAGCCCTGCATGCGCAAGCGTTATGCCCGATATAAATGCGCCGTACGCCATATTGGCGCGATGGAACACCGTATCTTCATGGTGAATACATAGTGGCAACAAACTGTGCCCAATCTTTGTAATACCACTTTCGGCCAGTGCATCGGTGAAAGGATTTGCATGTGTTGACACATACGACTCAATCAATTGCGTAAGCGCATCAAGTCCGCTTGCTGCAGTGACTCCGGAAGGGCACCCAAGCATAAGCTCTGGATCAATGATAGCAATAGTGGGCACAAAATTGTCATGCCTCAGAGAGCGCTTAAACCCGTTTTTGCCAGTTGTACTGAGCACAGCATTTTTGGTTGCTTCACTCCCCGTGCCAGCGGTAGTAGGTACAGCAATGAAAGGAATCTTTACACCACTATGCTGTTTTGTGCCAATGATCTCCAGATAATCAGTTACACTTCCACCGACAGGTAGCATTGCTGAAATTGCCTTACCCGCATCAATTGCACTTCCACCACCAATTGACACTACCACATCAATGCCCTTGCCTGCATATGCTTTCACCGCATCATCAACAAGCTGCGGTGAAGGCTCACCGCTTACAGCTACGCGTTCAATGTGTATTCCTTCATTGTCAAGCATTGCTACAATATCATTGAGTCTTCCCGATTTCTCTAACGATTGGCTACCAGTAACAAGCAATACATGCGTTCCAAAGTGCCTGGTGTGTTTTGGTAATGTAGCGATAGCTCCTTTAGCAAAATATGTTTGTGGCAAATGCCCCACAGTAAACGAAATCATTTCCATAATGTAACCTCGGTCGGTGCAATGATGGTGTAGGTGGTACCTTGACGTGGTTGTGCCATCCATGGTGCAACGGTATCCTTCCAGATTGCATAGTGAGATGTGTTTTTATGCTCCGCAGCCGCTTCAGGTGACATATATGCTTCATATAAAATAAACGTTGTTGGCTTATCGGTACACTGTAACACATCAAATCGTAAATTACCAGGCTCTTTAATTGAATTTTTATGATTTTCGATAGTTGCTTTAATAAAATCATCAACATGCTCTGGCTTTACATGAACATGTACTATATTAACTATCATGGGAACCTCCTATTTTTTGATATGATAGATAGAACTATTAAAATTGAACACTACGATAATGATAATTTTCAATAAAAAAATGTTTACAGGAAAAGTGATATGCGATAGTTATCGGTATTATAATTTACATATATACTACTTTGGGAGGAATAGAACATGACTTTTGAAACTACCACCTGCATATCGTATCAACATTGTGAATTATTGGAATATTACACAAAACAATACAATATTCCACTTCACACGTTTATTTATCTTTTGATAAATTACGCAGCTAAAAAAGAGAAGTATCGTTTTCAGGCCTTTACACGGTTATCATACAGAAAAAGGATGGGAAAACAAAACTGGAAACGTGTGCATTTATATGTATATCATTCAGAATATGAATTATATTTAGATGTAAAAAAATTATGGAAAATGTCTCTTGCTAAAATCATTGCATATTGTTTGGACAATGTTCTAGTTGAATTTTTAAACTATTTCAATAAACGATTAAAAGAAACAAATACCGATAACTATCCTAATTATTACGAAAGTCGTTCCTATACATTTCATTTTTATAAAGAAAACGGTATACATTGCTGCCAGTTCCATTGGGGACCACCCCCTGAAGTGTTCCAACAAACAGCATAACTTATCATCCCTAGTCAATGTTTACTGAGCTATCGCCTACATAAAAACTTACTTTACAATTATATACAGTTTTTTACTGTTGCTATGAAATGATTTTCTATGCTGAATGTTTCAGCTATACACATACTAATCCAAGAGGTGGTACCATGAATATACTAATATTTGGCCCAAACGGCAGCGGTAAAGGGACGCAGGGTGCGGTTGTACAAAAAAAATTTAATCTTCCGCACATTGAATCAGGTGTTATTTTCAGAGAAAACATTAAAAAAGGCACCGAGCTTGGTGTTAAAGCTAAAGCGTATATTGACCGTGGTGACCTGGTTCCAGATGATATCACTATCCCTATGATACTGAACCGGTTACAGGAAGCTGACTGCAAAAATGGCTGGCTTTTAGATGGGTTCCCGCGAAACGTAGAGCAGGCAAAAGCCCTCGATAAAGCACTAAAAGAAGCAGGCATGGCCCTTGATTACGTCATTGAGATAGTTCTGGATAGAGATAGTGCAAAAAAACGCATTATGGGCAGAAGACTGTGCGAAAAAGACAATAACCATCCAAATAACATATACATTGATGCTATCAAGCCTGCAGAAAAAGATGGCGGTTTTGTGTGTCGTGTATGTGGTGGCAAGCTTTCAACACGTGCTGATGACCAGGACGAAGCGGCTATTAACAAGCGTCATGATATATATTATGATACAAAAACAGGAACATTAGCCGCAGTTCAATACTTCAAGGATATTTCAAAGCAAAATGGTGGTAAACCTAAAATTATTGAAGTTGACGGTACTCCGGGTGTAAAAGAAGTAAGTGAAGCACTTCTGGCAAAATTAGGGTAACATATCGTATTCAGGAACTGTCTTGTGACAGTTCCTGTTTTTAAAATAAAAAATATTAGTTGACCTGTCACGGCTAAAAATTATACATTATAAATTTGTATATAGTGCTTAATACAGGATAGGTCAATCTATGAGTAACGTAAAAATAGCATACCTCAGCATACTTATTTATACTATCTTTTGCATTATTCTTTCATCAATTGTATATTATTTTGGAGGAGTGGCACCAGGAAAGGGATTTGCAATAGGGTGCCTGCTTAGCCTTATTCTTACATTGCTGTGGATAGCAGGAGCAATCAAAGGCATGAAATCCAATACGCTGGTACTGTTATCAATTACAGCAGGTGGTTTTATTTTGCGGCTTATTCTTCTAGCTGTGTTTGCAGCAGGTGGTGTTTATATTTTAATGATGGACCTTCCAACGTTTGCTATAGCTTTCCTTATTGGAACAATTTTCAGCCTGGTTCTTGAAGTCTGGTTCTTTACCACATTAAGTGGCCCTCAAAATCCCAAGTTCAGGTAAGTAATTATGGATACCAAAACACTACAACAACTTTCTCAGGAAGAACTCATCAAACTGGTACAGCAGCTTCAGTTAAAGATTGACCTGCTTCAAAAAGGAGTGCAGGAAGAGCCAGTGGATTTTAAAAGATTGGTTGAGGCTGCCGATGATATTATTTTTGTACTGGACAGTGAAGGGAATATGGTTTACCGCAACAGGGCAATGGAAGATTTGTTCCCGGTAAGCAGGAAAGATGCCATTGGGATGCATTTTTCGTTATACTTACCTGCCATTGAACTTGATAGAGCCACGACAGTATTCAATCAAATATTATTTGAAGGTAAATCAATACACAACGAAAAAATGAAGACATTTGACAAGGATGGGAATCCTGTATACCTGATGGCAAATCTTGCACCTATCAAAGATGATGAGGGAAACATCACCGGCCTTTTTGGCATTTTGCGCAATATTACCGAAATGCACTTAATGGAGAAAAAGCTTAAAGAAAGTTCTCGCAGGCTTGAAGAAAAAATAAAAGAGCAACTACGTCAGGCTGAAGAATTAAAACGGCTATCAACATTAAATGATGAAATTATAAACAATTCCCCTATTGGAATCTTTACCATTGATCCTACAGGCATTATTCTTACTGAAAATCCTGCATTGCGCCGCATCATTGGTTATGGACCGGATGAAACACGAGTGGGCATGAACTTAACCGAAATGCCCGGTTTCAGCGTTGACTTGAAAAAATATTTAGAAGAGATAGCTACTCAGAAAAAACCCGTGTATATTAAAAATCTTACCTACCAGCCTTCCAATCAGGACAAAGAGCTGACACTCAATGTACGGGCTAATCCCATCCTGGACTTTGATAAAAAGGTAAAAAGCATTTTAATAATGATTGAAGATGCAACTGAACAGGCACAGATACAGAAACGGATGCAACGAGCCGAAAAGCTTTCTGCAATGGGATTACTTGCTGCGGGGGTTGCTTATGAACTCAAAGTGCCTATTAACCTGTTGACTATCGACCTTAACTTTATTGAAAACAACATACCCGAAACAAGTCCTGTCCATGACTACGTTAAATCAATGAAGGATGAGCTTTCCCGCATTAGTCAGATTACCGAGCAACTGCTAAATTTAGGAAAACCTGGCGATGATGATGTTGAAACATTTGAAGTACATAAACTAATAACAAGTCATCCCATTCAGATAACACTGAACCGTCTGCAAAAAAGCGGATTTATTATTAACACGGCATATCCAAAAGAAAGCCCCAAAATCAAAGGCAGAAAAAATCAGCTTATACAGGCTTTATTGCATATCATAAGCAATGCTGAAGAAGCAATGCCCAATAAAGGGGAAATTCGCATTAATGTTGGCAGCGTACTGAAGAATGGTGAAAAATTTGCCAGCATTACCATTGAAGACACCGGCATTGGCATTCCTCCTGAAAATCTTTCAAAGATATTTCAGCCATTTTTTACAACAAAAGGTCCAAAATCTACAGGATTGGGACTGATGGTCACCTACACAATTATAAACAACCATGGCGGAGCAATAGGAGTTAAAAGCGCCCCTGGTGAGGGTACTTCATTTAAAATACTACTTCCAGCTATTGACTAAAGGGGGACTATATGAAATCGCAAAACCCTTCACAAAGAAATTACCTCAATGATGCCGAATCACTCCTTGATCAGGAAGGATATATTATCATTGCACCTGATGAAGAAAAAAAGGATTTGCAGCCAGAAGAAAAGCAAACAATAAAAACTGAGCATGTCACAACCCAGCAGATGGAAAAGCTGCCTGGCAAAAAACCCGAAATACTGCCCAAAGCAATTGAGGCTGAAGCAACCGATATTCCAAGCACCATACAGTATCTTAAATGGCATATGGAACGTATTGCAAAGAATGTAATTGGGCGTGAGGAAATTATTAAACAGGCAATGTATGCTATACTGACACGTGAGCATATGCTTCTGTTATCGCGGACAGGTATGGCAAAATCGTATCTGGCAAATTATATATTCAACACATTTGATAATGTACGAGTTTTTGCATCTCAGGCAAGCAAGGAACAAACCCCAGACAATTACTTTGGACCATATAATATTGATGAATTCAAAAAGGGACGCATCCGTCACAATATACACGGTTCAATAATTGAAGCAAATTTAGTTTTCCTGGATGAATTCTTTGATGCCAGTGATGTGGTATTGCGTTCATTGCTATCGGTATTGAACGAACGAAAATTTATAAATGGCCCTGAGCAGATTGATGTTGCTATACACACCGCTATAGCCACCGCCAACTACATGCGTATGAATGAAGTTACCGAAGCAATTTTAGACCGCTTCACCTATAAATCAATTATCCCTGAAGACGATAATGTATACCAGCAATTGCTGATTGATCATACGTATGCTTTCAGCAGGGGCAAGGCGATAGAACCTGATAAAAAGATTCCATTTAATCAGATTATCTATCTGTCGGATATTGTGCGTAACAAGAATAAAGAAGTTAAGATTGAGATACCCGATTTCATTTACTTCATGAAAAATGTCATCACCAACAAGTTTGTAAGCGACATGCGAAAATCCGATTATAAATTCTTTATTAGCCCGCGTAAACAGGCAAAATTACAGGATTTCCTCAGAGCCAATGCACTCCTTAACAACCGTTTTGAGGTTACCATGGATGACCTTAAGGATATGTATTTAGCACTGTGCACACTGAATAGTTTTATCTCGGTTAAAGCAAAGGACAAATCAGAAAAGGATGTATTTTTAGATGCATACCAGCAAACCATGGTACACTTCAATGCAACTGGTGCAATTCAGCAGATTGAGTTTTTGCTTAACCTTCGCCGTATTTTCCAGGAAATTATGGAAAATCCTGAAAAGAAAGAACGCCTCCTTGCTTCATCGTCAGGTATACTGCGGGGACTGAAGAATCTTTTAAAGAAACTTTTCCCGTCACGTGCAAGCGATGATGAGATTACCTTGGAAACCTTGAAACGCAGTTTAACCGAACTGCAGCCTGCAGTTGAAGAAGTTCGCGAGCTGAAAGAAGGTATAACCAAAGATTATTTTGCTATATTGTAAATGCCATGTCACAGGTAATCACAACATTACAGGCACCTTCACGACCCAGTTTAGATTTTTTTGAATACTGGGATTCATTGGGCCTATTTGAAGAGCTATCAGTTATTTTGCCCCCGGAATTTTTTGTTATCTTTGAGATAGCTCAGGTAGTGTTTACTCCTGAATTAATATCCGAAGCATTGAACGCAGTAGAAGATATTTCCCGCGAAGAAAAAATTGAAGCACCCAACCGCGATGAATCAATTCTTGTTAACCGTGTGGAACGCATATCCCCATTAAGCGATATTATGGTCATTGACCGATACCGCACCATCTACGATTTAAAGAAAGCTCTGCCACGCGAACTTGCATGGGATGATGATATTTTTGACATTAAACTTTTCAAGCATGAACTGTTGGTTCAAAAATTTTATGAAGAAAAGGCTGATACATTTAAACCCATTTCAACATTGCAGGATGAAAGTGGTAGACAGGCAAACCGTTTTGACCAAAAATTTTACCTGCTGTTAGACCGATCCCGATCAATGGAAATCAGAATGCGCTCATTTTTTTCCAAGTGTCTGGTTGCCGAATTTTTACGTCGTAAATTAAACAGTAATGCAAAGATTTTTTACAGGCCATTTGATTCAAAACCTGGCGACCTGTTTAAGATTGAAAAAAAAGAAGATTTTCCATTTTTAATTGAACGCGTATTGCTCACCACTACTGGTGGTACCAGCACCAATTTGCAACAGGCAGTATTTCAAGCCATAGATGACATCCATTATGACAAAGATATGCTTAATGCTGAAATACTTGTGGTAACCGACGGTATCAGCAAGATTGATAAGTACTTAATGAAAGAAAAATTAGGCGACATTAAATTAAACATCTTAAAAATTGGCCGCGATTTAGCTGAACCTGATTACTTCGAAATGAAAAAAACGTTTGATGCTAACAAGATAAAATTTGACCCCACAGCGCTTAATATTAAAGAAATTCAGCAAAAGATGGAAAAGTCACAGGAAGGAGAGGAAGCCCTATCGCCCTTACAGAAACGTGCATACCGATACATTCTGGAATACTCCGAAACCATGTTTAAGGATTTGAAAGAAATTTCACATCGTTTTGTAGAAATACCTGATCTTGATCCATCATCACTGTATGAACTTACCGATGAAAAATTGGACGCCATCGAAACCGCTGTTGATGCATTTACTCGCATTGATTTTAATACAAAAACACTGGAAGAAAGAAAAAAGCTTTTTAAACAGGCATATTTTTTGTCACAATATGTATCGTTATTGCTGGAAAACAAAAAGAATAGTGCAAATCCCATTCTGAAGCGATGTGCCTATAAATTGCAGAAGATTACCCAGGATATTTTAGCTGACCCTTCATTATTACAGCTTGTGATGGAAACAGGAAAATTTTCTGACAAAGAAACGTTGAAACTTTCTAAAAAACAACTCAAAGAAAAGCTTAAAGAAATGAAGATGTCCCAGACACCACTTTCAACTGAAGAAATACAGAAAGCTCAGATGCTGCTTACTTCTGATTTAGGTGAAGGAAATATTGGACAGTTTTTGCGGGTTCTTTTTATTAAGCTTTTACAATTTATTAAACGTATAGTGCTTAAAATAAAAACAATTATAGAAAAAAAGAACAACTAAACATACATACTATAGTTTTTCCCTTCTGTACCAGTCAATTGTTTCTGCCCATATTTCAATATTAGTCTTTTTGGGGACCCAGTTCAGTTCCTCTTTAATTTTATTACAATCAAGGACAAAATTGGATAAAATAAACTGTACATGGTCTTTCCGCAAATAATGAATGTTTAATGGCTTTAGTAAAACCGATAGTACCCTTGTGAAAAAGGGCGTTATATGTTTAATCTGGCAATCTAACTGAGCTATTTCCTTAACCTTAACCACCTGCTCAAGCTGAGTGGGAACATTATCAGAACCAATATTATAGATTTTGCCTTTAGATACCTGCTTATGTTTAATAGCAAGCAACGCAGCAACGACATCATCGGGATGTACAAGTTGATATCGGGAATCACCATCACCTGCTATATATAATCTGTTGGAATCACCCATTGCCAGTGCCATATACAGAATAATTAAAATCATAGCATCATCAACTCCAGGCCCCGTTATAATGGTTGGCCGTACAATAGTAACTGGCAACCCTTCTTCAGCAAATTGTAAACACAGTTTTTCAGCTTTAACTTTGTCCTTGCCATACGGGGTATTGGGTTTTAACGGATCATCTTCTTTTATAGGCATGGTATCGGGATTCCCATACACTTTACCACTAGATAAAAATATAAAATGATTTATATTTTTTTCTGCAGCAACTTTTAAAAGGTTTTCAGTCCCTTTACTATTAACTTTTTTCATAAATCGGCGACCATAATATGATGCATCTTCAACATCCATCAGGTGAAAAACCGTATCAACATCTTCCATAGCCTCTTCAATACTATCTATATCTAAAAGATTGCTCTGATAAAAAGTGGCAGCATCTGGTAATTTGGCATCTTTCCACATATCAATGACTTTAACCTGCTCTCCATCCTGTAAAAGCTTTGCTATAAGTGTACGACCTACCAAACTGTTACAACCAGTTACCAGAATCATGCTGCCCTCCATATCATAGACTGTATGTCCATTCATACTATAGTAGTGTTTTTTTTAGTCAAGCGTAAAATAAGGAATTCATGATGTACTACATCAATCAAATTCAGCAGTACATAGAAGCGTTGCAATATTAGAACAGTCATCCAGGTTTATTTGCTTTTCCTGAATAACTCGTTGAACCGTATATATAAAATCCATTATAGGGATATTCCAGTATTGTACAATATTCTGAACTATTTCCAAAGGCAGGGTATTGAAAACTGAAATAAGATTCATGATATCATCACTGGTGAAATGATTAAACTCCCTGTGTGTTAATCTGTATAGCATACTTTCAATAGCCTCAATAGAACGCATATACAAAATATGATTTTCAGGGATTGCATGCAAAACAGTATTTATCAAAGGCAAAACTTCAGAAACATTACTAACAAAAATTTCAGATGTTCGGATGTATAAAAATAATATATACATATTATGAGGTGGATTATGATAATCATAATCCTGTATATCAAAGGAAGATGCTACTGTAATCATAGCATCATGGTTACTATCACCTTTATATAACTTTTTCCAGTTAGCAAATTTTTTTCTGAATAAAGCCAATCCAACAATAGCACTTATGGCAATATCAGGTTCTGATGACAATGCAATATCATAAAAAAACGGAATTAATGACTCATCGGGCATTGTAAGCAATGCTGTGGTTATGGTATACTGTAATGATTTCTGCTCATGAAAATCATTAATACATCGGTCACGAAGACCAAGCAGAGAATGCCTCCATATTATAAGCACATCATCATGAATTAAATTATTGATAAGTAAAAACTGCTCATAATACTGTAACCCTTTCATGAAGGCCAGATAAGTTTCGGCTTTTCTATAGAGCATGTCTAAAATATATCTGTCGCTATTATGAGGAAACTCCTGGATTTCATATGCCAATTGATCAATAAAGTGGTATAGTGCTATGGTGATAAGAGTATCATAGTTAAACCAGGAAAGAACTTTATCTCTGTTATCATAAAATAACTGTAATCCATTAATTTTTGTATCTGTATTATGGAACTGATCAATCAAATGATCATAGCTGAACTGTTTGTCATACACATTATGCATAGTCAGACACTATCCAAACTGGGCTTCTGTGAATGGAACCATAATGAAGCAGCGTTATGTCGTGTCTACTATTTTTTTAATTTAATATGTTCTGAATAATGCTTTCAATACACCTAAAATGGTAACAGTATCAGTTGTTATGGGGTTGTATTTTTCATTAGCAGGTAAAAGCTGTACTTTACGCTCTGTTTTTTTGAATATTTTCAGTGTTGCTTCATTATCAATGAGTGCCGCCACTATTTCTCCATTGTTAGCACTTGGTTGCTGCCTGATAATGGCAATATCTCCATCATAAATACCAGCACCTGTCATCGAGTCACCTTTAACTTTAAGACCAAATAATGTGCCTTCGGGCAAAAATCCTGATGGAAGCTGAATATAACGTTCAATATTTTCCTGTGCTAATATGGGTATACCTGCAGCAATTGTCCCAACCAGTGGGATGGAACGAACATCAGCATATACATCTTCTTTATCAATGAGTAACTCAATTGCACGCGACTTACCTGCTTCACATCTCAAATATCCTTTTTTTTCTATTGCCTTTAAATGGTCATAGGCACCTTTTACTGTAATTGAAAACTGATTGCCAATTTCCCGAACTGTTGGAGGGAAACCCGTTTTTTTAATCGTTTGTTTTATAAAGGAAAAAATTGCCTGCTGTTTTTTTGTTAAAGGTTTTATCATGATGCTACCTTGCCTTTTTTGTTAATATATACTAATGTATAGTTGTTGTCAATTATTTTTTCATCAACCGTTTGCTGCCATATCATTATTATAATTGTATGGAATGCACATGCAGGCAAAAACGCTAATGGTGCTGTATACGTATTTACCATTGATTGCACGCAAATAGTTTTTTTTGCAAGCACATTTTATATCATTAACTATCGCTTAAAAAAAATTCAACTTTTAATATAATACATACAGTATACTTTTTTTTGATATTCACCATAAAATAATTGATTTATAAAAAAACATAGTGCATTGCAGTGTAAACGTATATACTTATATTACAATGTAAATGCTATATAATTCACATGTTAACATTAGAAGAATCGTATACACTATTGCAGGTTCCAAAGAATGCAAGTGATGCTGAAATAGCAAAAGCATTCAAAAAACTTGCATTACTGTACCATCCGGATAAAAATCCCCATAGAATTGAATGGGCTAACAAAGCTATGGCAACAATAAATGTTGCGTACAATACTATAATGGCCCATCGTTTCAAAGACAAATCAACAGTTAATGAAAAAGTTACAACTCAGAAAAAAGAACCAAAATTTAAAAAAGAAGATATACTACGCGAAGATCTTTTAACACAGTATTTTATACAATACCGTGAAAAAGCAAAGGATGCACTCTATCAATATTTCCAGTATAATCTTTACAATCTGGCACGCAGAGACATGCCCGCAAATGCTGATATATTCAAAAAAATTGTTGGGCAGCTACGACGCAGTTACCATGGAATAGACAATCTGTGTGAATATACCAATGACGAGGAATTTTTACAACATTTCAATATTTTCAAAGAATTGCTTTTCACATTTTACAAATCATCAGAATGTCTTAATATTATTGATTCATATGCCAACATACTTGATGTTGAGGCATTCAGAATTTACAGACAGGGTGATGACTACCTGCTGCGTTCCCAGAAGGAAATATTCTATGAAAGACACAACAGAGGTTTTTTTAAAAAAGAACAGGCTATAACCGATCTGGTTAAAGCAATCCAGCTTTTACAGTTAACATTAGCTCGCTTTCCACAATCATCATGGGTAGTTGAATCGCAGATAAAATTAGAACATGCGCTAAGTATTGAAAAATATTTAAAATTATTTTTTGAGTGATAGCTATGGACATTATATCCACATTGGGAATTGCAGTGGCACTTGCAATGGATGCGTTCTCAGTTTCTATTGCTTCAGGATTATATATCTACAAGCCCTACCATAAATTCTATTTCAGAATTGCCTTCCATTTTGGGTTATTTCAGTTTGCAATGCCAATTATTGGCTACTTTGGCGGAGTTGCCATAGAACCAATCATAAAAAATTTTGACCACTGGATTGCATTTGGCCTGCTTTTGTTCATTGGAATACGCATGATAATAGCTTCGTTTAGTCAGGAAGAAGCTTCATTCAAGGGTGATCCATCAAAAGGCTTTACCCTGATATTGTTAGCACTTGCAACCAGCATTGATGCATTGGCAGTGGGACTTAGTTTTGGCGTTCTTCATAAACCCATCATCATGCCAAGTATTATTATTGGTATAACCTGCGCATTGTTTTCTACCTTGGGAGTTTTTTTGGGCCGCAAAGCAAGTGACATTATTGGCAAACGCGCTGAGCTAATTGGCGGATGCATACTCATAATCATAGGTCTAAGAATACTCTTTGCACATATGCAATAATCTGTTCACGCAACAACACCTTCGTTCCGATAATCATACTGTACTATTTTTTGGGCGATAGTTCATTATAGCAGTCTGTATATGATAATTAAATTACACATACTACCATCATGAAGATACAAACATATATTATAACCATAGTACTTATATTAATAGCTGTACAAACTGGTGCCGAAGATTACCAGTATCAGTACTTCCAGAAAGAGAAAGAAGAGTTTGTCCCATTTTCAGATTATATCCCTAAAGTGCGTATGCATTATAAAGTTGTACCTCATTATGTTGAAGATTTCTATGAACTGTATGGCATGAAATTGTACTATGATGAAAACTCATTGCGGAAAAATATTGATCGCTTAAAAATAGCACTTACCTGTAAATTTCGCCATCCATCGCAAGCTCTGGTTAAAATCCAAACCGAAGATGAATATTACAAATACCGTAATTTGATGTTCATGCACATCAACATGTTGATACTGCGTAACTATCTCAAAATTGCTACACGCTATGATAAACAGCATATATATTTTTACGATGCAGATTATGCAAAAGACATTCAGGAAAGCCTGAAAATTGCAGAACAAATGTATAAAGAAGCTTTGCCCTACTGGTATGAAGCAAAAAAATATGCTGACACTGCAAGTACTGTAAAAATTACAACCAATTTAGGATTTATTGAAACTGAACGTGTAAAGATAATCCGTGGCGAAGTTGATTTTGAAAAAATAATTAATGACCACATTACCCGCGTTAAAAAAAAGCAAAATAATATTGACGCATTACTTGCCTCATATCAGAAGTAGTATCATGGAAGTAATTGAAGCCATAAAAAGCAGACGTTCAATACGCCATTATACATCTAAACCAGTTTCTGATGATGTTGTTGTCCAAATTATAGAAGCAGGAATATGGGCACCATCAGGCCTTAACAATCAGCCATGGCGTTTTGTTATTGTTCAATCAAAGGATAAGAAAGAAGCATTGTCACAATGCACATCGTATGCTCGTATTATTAAAGAATCACAGGTGTGTATATGTGTTTTTTATCACATCCCATCAGGATACAACCGCGATAAAGATATACTGGGGATTGGAGCATGCATACAGAATATGCTACTGGCTGCTCATGACAAAGGATTGGGGGCTGTGTGGTTGGGTGAAATACTCAATAAAAAGCAACAGGTTAATGAATTGTGCTCTCTTTCAAGCGACTACGAACTTTTGGCAGTAATTGCATTGGGATACCCCAATGAAAAGGGAAGTTCTACACGCCATCCGTTAGAATATTTCATTATAAAAAAAATATAGTAAATACTTACCTACAGCCATTTATTAATACTGTTTATTTTATCTATAGCATCATCAACCCATTCATTATATGGATATTCTTTTATAATTTTTGAAAACAGGGCTTTGGCTTCTTTTAGCTTTACTACAAGATAGCCTTTGTTACCGGTAAATCCTGTACCATCCGTATAATAGTAATAAAATGCCTGTTGCAAAATAGTAAAAGCCTGTTTATAAACAGCATAAACACTGTCCTTACCATTATTATTCTTTATTTCATTTTGTTTGTTTAGAAAAACAGCATGTTGTTTAAGATAATCATATGCAGTATTAATAAGCTGCATTTTTTGCAATGCATCGGTATCCCTGCTAATATCGGGATGATATAACATAGCTAACGTTCGGTAAGCACTGGAAAGCTCTTCAAGAGTAAATTGTGATTCCAATCCAAAGATAGTTATGTATTTTTTAAATAAATCCATACAATTACATTATGAATAATCAGGTGTATGCCTTTTTGTTCTTTTGTTCATACATCTGTTTTCAGAAATACAGAGAGTCATTATACACTGAACAAAAAATGAATGATATCGCCATCATGAACAATGTAGTCACGCCCTTCACTTCGCAGCAATCCATGTTCTTTTATAGCATGCAAAGATTTGTAATTCATAAGGTCATCGTAATGAAACACTTCAGCACGGATAAAGCCTTTTTCAAAATCGCTGTGAATAATGCCGCTGGCTTTTTGTGCGGTTGTCCCGTGCTTAATAGTCCATGCCTGTAATTGTGTTGTAATAGTATAATAG
>Ga0116188_1001224_pt1 | contig 22762 bp, 11 predicted proteins | sample AD_JPNTR2_MetaG_FD_89807 | JGI IMG/M metagenome (GOLD analysis project Ga0116188, IMG submission 89807) | Active sludge microbial communities of municipal wastewater-treating anaerobic digesters from Japan - AD_JPNTR2_MetaG | ecosystem: Engineered > Bioreactor > Anaerobic > Digestate | place...
CGTCTAAGCTCAGGAGAGCTGGGAGAAGAGCACGTCGTGTGCGGTGCTTTATTCTTCTCGAACCTGGCAAGCAAAGGTGTGCTGGGTGTTTGTAGTCGGTCGCTTTCTTAGAGCCTTTCTTAAACAAGGAGCGAGCTTATTGTGCACGTTGTACGAAACTGCACAACAAGGCCGGCAGGAGTATTCCGGGCGCTCGTAGGGTTGAGTTTAGCTCTGGGTTTGCTGGGCGTTGCGCCGCTGGCGCAAGGGGTTACCGGGGTCATCCACGGGAGAGTCACTGATCCCAGCGGTGCAGCCGTTCCCGGAGTTTCAGTGACTGCCGTTGAGCAGAGTACCGGTCTGACTCGCACCACACTTAGTGGCGACACCGGGAACTACCGCTTCGATGCCCTACCTTCGGGTGTTTACAACATTTCGGCGGAAATGCCCGGGTTCAAGCGCTTTGAGCAGTTGGGAGTCCAAGTCTCGGTAGCGCAAGTCGTACGCGTGGACATTGACCTTCAACTCGGCGAGATTTCAGAATCCGTCACCGTTACCGGCGCCGGGTTGATGGTGGACACTAGAACGTCGGAAATTTCGGCCTTGGTTGACGATGAAAGGATTACCGAACTACCGCTGAGCGGTAGAAATGTAATTGAGTTTTCCAAGTTACTGCCCGGTGTTTCAACGGTTTCAGCACCTCAGGTCCAGATCGGAACCCGCAGTGGTCCTCAGTTATCGGTCCATGGTGGCCGGTCCAATCAAAACTATTTCACCCTGAACGGCGTTTATTTCAACAATCCGTCGCGGAATACGGGTCTGAATCCGCCGCCTCCGGATGCGGTCCAGGAGTTCCGAATCAAAACCAACAACTACGGGGCCGCCGAGGGGCGCAATTCAGGGGCGGTGGTGAGGGTTGTCACCCGTCGAGGAACAAACGATTTTCACGGCTCCGCCTGGGAGTTTCACCGTAACGACAACCTGAACGCCCGGAGCTTTTTCGAAGCCGAGAAGCGGGAACGGCTTCAGAACCAGTTCGGCGCGGCGGCAGGTGGTCCTATCGTAAAAGACAAGCTCTTTGTATTTGGGGCCTATGAAGGTTTTCGAGATCGGCCGCAAGCAGGAGAAACCGGCATGTTCCCTCCGACGCCCGCCGAGCGGAAAGGTGATTTTTCGGACCGCGCTCAACAGTTGGTGAATCCATACACGGGCGAACCGTTTCCCAACAACATGATCGATCCTTCGCTCTTTGACCCGGTAGCCGCGAGGTTGCTACAGGTCATTCCTCAACCCAACACCCCGAGCGGTCGCTACGTTGTGTCGGTTCCCAACCCGAACAACAACGATCTCTTCATGCTTCGCAACGACTGGGTGCTAAGCGAGGCTCATAATTTGTTTTGGCATTTCTATTGGAACAGAAACGAGCGTCCCATCCGCTTGGCCGGCAACGTTCCTGACTGGGGATCTTTTTCCACCGAGGCAAAGATTTACAACTTTGGTGTGAACCATATCTGGACAATCTCCCCCAACGTGGTCAATGAGGCAAGTTTCGGGTTTACCCGGACCGAGGAAGTGAACACTGCGTTGCAGAGCCGGAGTTTCCAGTCGATCGGCATCGATCTCCCGGAGTACCACATCGTGGGTTCGCCTATCTTCGACGTGGCCGGGAGATTCAACATGGGATCGACTGACGGGTTCACTAACGATTCGGACGGTTATAGCCTTAGCGAGTCGGTGTCTTGGATCAAGGGAGATCACACCATAAAATTCGGTGGCGAGTTCTTTCGGCTCACCTTTTTTCAGGGCTGGCTTCCGCCCGTGAGCTTCTCATTCCAAGGCCAGCGCTCCGGCGATCAGCTGCTGGATTTCCTCTTGGGTGCCTATTACAACGCGACTATCAACTATGGGCAGCATCGCAATGACACCATCCAGCCGTGGTACTGGAGCTTTTACTTACAAGATGAATGGCAGGTCCATCCAAGGCTGACCCTGACGTTTGGCCTTCGCTATGAGTTGCCTTCTCCCTGGGAGGATAGACGGGAGATCGCCCTTTCAACGGTGGCCTTTCCCCTCGACTCCTCGAACGTTACCCGCGCGCCGGTCCAGGATCCTCCCCCGGGGTACCTCTTCGCAAACTATGACCTACCGGCCGGCCTCGTGGAGGTGGATAAGAACAACTTTGCTCCTCGAGTGGGCTTTGCTTGGGATGTGTTCGGGAATGGAAAGACAGCCGTCCGCGGTGGGGCTGGGATCTTTTATGATACGGCCAACGCCGATTCGATTTCACAGGAAAACCCGCCCATGTCGGGGTCAGCCATGTTTTACTTGGGTAGCCTGTCGGCGCCTCACGCCGGAGCCAGCGGGTCCTTGCCGCCGGCCGACCTAGATATAGATCCGACTCAGGGTACCTTTACCTATCCGGTCAGCGGGTTGTTCGTCGATCTGGGCTTGAGGACTCCCTATGTCTACCACTGGAATCTAGGTGTCAGTCAGCAGCTCAATCCAGATCTGGCGGTCTTTGTCGACTATGTTGGAAAGATCGGCAGGAAACTCCTGGCCTACTACCCTTGGAACCCCGCCAGGTATATTCCGGGCGAGTCGACTTTGGAGAACGCAGCCGAGCGTGTGCTCTATCCTCCTTACGCACCCTACTCCCTCATGTTGGCGAGCATGTACGATTCCTGGTACCACGGTATGGACGTTCAAGTGAATCGGCGTCTGGTAGACACATTCTCCATTCTCGCTTCCTACACCTTGTCGAAGACTATCGATCAAGACTCTACTTCGACCTTGGGTGGTTATGCTTCGAATCCATTTGACGTCAAGAAATCACAGCAGGGGTTGGCTACCTTCGATCGACGCCACGTGCTCAGTGTTTCCGCCCTTTGGACTCCGATCGGGTTAGGAGCTTTTGGGAATCCGTTCCTAGACGCGGTTGCTTCAGGTTGGAGATTTACTGCTATTTTCCGGGCGTCCAGTGGTAGCCCGCTGGAATTTGTCAACTGCGTAGACCAGGCTCTTGACGGCACCGGCAGCGACTGCTACCAGCATCCTGTGGTCCTGCGCAATCCGAAGTTGGACCATGAATCCAGAGCCGATATGATCTCGGAGTATTTTGACACTGGCGCGTTGGTCCTGCCGGAGATCGGAACTTATGGAAATGCCGGCAGAGGGCTCATCACGGGACCCGGCTCCTGGACCTTCGACCTGGGTATCCTGAAGGAGTTCGGACTGGGGATCACGGAAGAATCCAAAGTTCAGTTTCGAGCGGAGTTTTTCAACCTATTCAACAACCCGAACTTCGGAAACCCCAACACCCGGCTTACATCGAGCCGATTCGGTCAGATCACTAGTGCAGGCTCCGGAAGGGAGGGACAACTTGCTCTGAAGATCCTCTGGTAGGCTCTGCTAAAGCGGAGCCGTCCGTTGCCAATGTCGGGGTTGCCTCTCATAAGGAAAACCCGTTTCGCTGACTTTCGAGTCGATCACATCCTGCGCACAGTAAACGGGACTTGTCCCGTAGGCTGGCGGGAGCAGTCGAGTTTGCATTCTGGGGCCGAGTCTTGTGTTAGTGGAAGGAGGGAATGCGCTCTTATGCAGGTTTCAAAGCTGAATCAGGTCTTAGCGTGGATCCTTGTATTACTTTGCCTTTCTGTCGTGGGTCTTGCAGGGAATCTTCCAACTGATTTGTACCTCCGAGGCTACTCCGTCATTCCGAGTCCTCGTAAGGTCCAGCTTCAAGAGGAAGAGGTGGACTTTGACGAATCGTGGCGATGGGAGGTTAGCCGGGAAGTTGGTGAGAAGGATATTTCCGTTCGTTTTCTTCTCAACGACCTCCGCAAGTTCTATTCGTTGACGCCCGCACGGGCCGGATCCGGTTCGACGGCGCAACCCGTAATCCGGCTTTCTATCGACTCGCACGCAGTAGTCGTCAACGACGTAGATCCGGAGATCGCTCGGCAAGCTTACCGGCTCCGAGTTCACCCTGGTGGCGCAGAAATCATCGGAAACGACAAGACAGGGTTGTTTTACGGGATCCAGACCTTTTTGCAGCTTCCCAAGAGAGCAGACGACGGTCGGCTGAAGCTGCCGGTGGTGGAGATCGAAGATTGGCCCGACTACCAGCTACGTTTTCTCCACTGGGACACGAAGAACCACCAAGACAAATTCGAAGCTTTGAAACACTACTTGGATTGGGCAGCTCGCTTTAAGATTAATATGATTAGTTTTGAGATATGGGATAAGTTCCAGTTTCCCAGCTATCCCTTTATCGGGGTGCCGGGAGCTTTCAGCCCTCAGCAATTGCAGGAGTTGGTCGACTATGGTCTGGAAAGACACATTCAGATTGTTCCCAACATTCAGGCTCCGGCGCATTTTCAATGGGCGCTGAAACATCCGCAGTTGGCCCATCTGCGGGCGGACGGCAGCGACTACCAGGCTTGCATGTGCGATGAGGAGACGTACCAGGTCATTTTCAGGCTGTATGACGACATCATCGAAGCCACGCGGGGCGTTGACTGGCTCCATGTCTCCACTGACGAGGTTTACTATTCCGGAATCTGTGAAAAGTGCCCCCGGCCTTACAACCCCGAGAATCGGAGCAAGGTCTGGGTTCAGTTCGTGCAGAGAGCGCACGAGTACCTGAAGAAAAAGGGACGCCGGGTAATCATTTGGGCCGAATGGCCGCTCATGCCCGAGCATGTCTCGATGCTTCCGGCCGAGGTCGTGGATGGAGTATTGGGCGACGATTACTTCGTAGGTCGCATTCCGCAGGTTACTCGGCGCCAATATATCGAGGAAGAGAACAGGCACGGGATTCGGCAACTGGCCTATACTGCGCAGACGCCTACGCTGGCCCCGATCAACTTCCGGGACAACTGGAGAAACCTCTACGAAACCTACCGTATGATCTCCTCCGACGCTCGGGAGGGAAATCCGATTGGAGTATTCGGAGCAGGATGGGACGATCGCGGGCCGCACTGGGAGTTCCACATGCTGGGCTGGTCGGAAGTCGCCCAGTACGGATGGACTTCTCAAATTCCGTCCGTCATTCAGCACGTGGATGAATTCGTTAACGTTTATTACGGAACACGGGTATCGGGGATTCCGGAAATCTATGACGGACTTGCCGAACAGTCCGATTTCTACAGCAGCACCTGGGATAGGGTGCCGACAGAGTACAAGGGACTTGGAACAACTCGAGAGAGCTACGGCAACTCGGTCGGCAAATATCCTTTTTTTCGTCCTCTGAGCACCGAGACGCTGCCCACGCCGCCTCTTCCCAACCGTCCCGGGCTAGATTTCTTGCCCGTCTATACCGGGCCTTATCGCGATCGGGTGGAACAGGCTAGGAAACTGCTCCCCAAGGCAATGGAACTGAAATACGAGATCGTTAGGAACATGGCGCGCGCTGATCGTAATCAGTACAGCCTTGAAATCTTGGACTCAGTCGCCGAATATGTGCGCCACTTCGACCAGCTTTTGGTCACGTTGTCCTCCATCGAATCCGCCTTGCAAGAGGCCCGTGAAAAGGCCGCCGTTGGTATGGCGAAAGATGCGGTGGCCAACATGCTGTCGGCGCATCAGACGGCCGCCGATCTCGTGCGTGATCGGAAGGAAACTTTCGAGTTTTTCCGTACGGTTTGGTCTAAGAGCAGACGACCGGAGTACCTCACCCGGCAAGAGTTCTTTGACAGAGAAGAGAGCATGAACCTGGAGGGCTGGATGGACTCACTCGCAGGAGTGATACGGGACTACGCCCGGGCCAACGACATTCCTTTGGCCGAGATCGATCCGATCTTGAACCAACAGTAAGAGCCACTGTTGGAGTCTCGAAGAACGCGGGCCCCCGCCACAGAGCTGGACGCGGGAACGGCCCCTAGATTGAGACGGTAGCTGATTAGGCCGGTTGACCGAATCGCTGGAGGAATGGTTTCTTGCCGACCAGAGCAAAGACAAAAGCGAAGAAGGAGGAGTAGCCGACAAAAGGACGCACCCTGGCTCGTCTGCAGGCTTTTCACGAGCGAAGAGGGAGTTTGTGCGATCTTGATTCAGTCTCGAAAACCCCTAAGTTTGGCCAAGACCCGGGCGCGAGAAAGGATTTGGCGATTGAACAAAATAGAACTCATTCTTTCGCTACTCCTCTTATTTGCTTTCGCGGCGTGTGCGGATTCCGCCTTGGCCGTAGCGGCAGAGAAGATCGACAGTCGCCGGAAAGCTACGGAGCTCTTCGCGGAATTACTGGCTATTCCACGAGAACCTCCTGATGTTAAGGTGGCCGTGCAAGATCGACAGGCCGCCTCCGACGTGATCAGTGAGGACATCGCCTGGGAATCGCTTGACGGCGAGCGACCTTACGCTCTGGTGATGAAACCGCTGGAAGCAAGCGGGAAACTGCCTGCCGTTATCTGCTTGCATGGGAGTAGCGACAGTCGGGATTCCATCAGTACCGAAAACTTCGGTCCTGGAGAGTGGCTTCGTTATGGTGCAAGCAAGCCGCACCAGACCCTGCTGGGCTGGGCCCGAGAGTTAGCCCGCCGAGGATACGTGACACTCGCGTTGACGCAACGAGGGTTGGATCGCCGGCTTCCCGGCACCGAATCACAAACCAAGGCGCTGTTAGTTTATGGCCGAACTCTAATGGGCGCCATTGTTTATGAAATCCGCCAGGCGATTACCTATTTGCGGACCAGGGCCGATGTCGACGCGGAGAGAATCGGGATCACGGGTATGTCGTTCGGCGGCATTACCACCTTCTACACTTGGCTGGTAGACGATCGAATCGCCGCTGCCGCTCCCATCTGTGGAGGCGTGGGCTCCGTCGATGTCTTTGTGAAGATGGGATCTCGTGACTACCACGGCATCTACTGGTGGATTCCCGGAATGCTAAAGGTTGGAGATCAGGGGGATTTTGCCGCCGCGATGGCGCCGAGACCTCTAATGTTGTGGGCTCCCCGTCAAGACGTCGGGATGCCCAAGGAAGGGGTGGACCGCTTTGCGCAAACTGTTGCGCCGGCTTATCGAAAAGCCGGCCGGGCGGATTATCTGGTCCTTCACCAACCGGACGGGCAGCATTCCTTCACGCTCGAGGCATTTGAGGCAATGAACAGCTTTTTCGACCGGTTTCTAAAAGCCAGATAGTCGACTCAACCCTGTCCACGCTCAAACCTCGGTTCAACTGGATAGAGCCCCGAAAAGGCCTGCTTCCAACCACAGGGCGGCCTGTCTGCTGAACAGGTTAGACCGGTCGATTTCCAACGCTCTCTGCAGATCCTGGCGAGCTTGGTCCTCCCGGCCCCGGAAGATGGAATAAATTGCCGACAGGTAGTGAGCGTGGGCTCTAACGGCGGGCGAACTATCATTCTTGCGCAGCTCTGTCACCTTCTCAAAGACTTCAAACCATTCCGAAGCTTCCTTCTTGTTTCCAGTCATGTAGAGGCCTATTGCCCGGAACAGACCTTCTCCGTCATAGTCGTCGTTGGTGGTTCTCGCCACCTCCTCCCAGCTCCGCAGTGCCTGATCCTTCCAGCCTGCTGCTTCCTCCATAAGGGCTTTGAAAAAGAGTAGACGAGTGCTTACCAGAGTGGCAAAATCGTCCACTCCGAGGTTGGACGGCGGGGAGGCGGCATCTTCGATGTGTTTAACGGCCTGCTCGTACAGGCCTTGAGAGGCCAGCTGATAGCTCTTCAGAAGTTGAATGGACTGGTAAAGGTTCAGCAGCGAGTAAGACTGGTGCCGCGGTCCGAATTTATGATGCATTAAGATGCTCAGCGCCAAGTCGTAATTGCCGGCTTGTGCTTCCACTTGAGCGTGAAGTTCCAAGAGCTGATCGCTCGAAGGCTCTCGCTCCAGCGCCGCCCGGATCACCCGCAGGGCGGAATCAGTATTGCCTGCTTGCATATAGAGCTGACAAAGGCCCACTGTGGTTTCCAAGTGCTCGGGTCGAAGCTCTGCCGCCCGCTCCAAGTAGGCAAGCGCTTCCTGATCACTGCCTCGTTGGAGCAGAGCCCAACCCAGGTTGCGCAAAGAAGAAAAGTGGTTTGGATCGCTTTTGACCGCTTGCCGCCACAGTGCCAGCCCTTTTTCCGGTTGGCTTCGATGGTAGTAGAGATCTCCCAGCAAAGAAGCGGCGTTGGCGTCATCGGGTCGGAGATTAAGAATGTCGTTCAACACCGCAGCCGTCTCGCGACGGAACGGAAAAATCTGCAGGTCCAGGCTCTCAGCGGCACCCTTTGTGATCAGCTGGTTCGCCTCCTCCAGCCGACCTCCTCGATGAAGGGCATAGGCGCGATAGTAATACAGCAACGGATAAACCCTTCCTTCGAACGTAGTGCTGCGAATGGCCTGCCCCAAAAGCCAATCCATGGAGTCCCACGCGCTCAGCCGCATGTAGTTGGCAGCCAACTCAAGGTAACCCTGCGCATTGCTCCCCGTGGCTCGGTGCAATAACGCCAGCATCTCCGCGTCCTCATCGCTCGATATGGAACGTTCCGCATACACGAAGGCATTGGTCGGGTCAACCTCGAGGAGACGGTCGAGCAGGGTAGTGGCGTCAGCGTGCCGGCCGGTTTTCCTGAGCGCGTAGGCGTACGCCTCGAGGACCGAAACCTGCAAGGGCAGCAACTTCACGGACGACTCGAGAAGAGAAAGCGCCCGATCGAAATTTCCCCTTTTTAGCTCGATCAAGCCAAGACCATAGTCCCGCCGGCTGAATGCATCCGAGGAAGGTAACAATCGGTAAAAGTGGCGCTCCGCCTCCCGGAAATTCTCCTGCTCGGCATGAGTCACCGCCAGATAGTAGTGGGCGTCGCCGTTGGCTGGATCCCTCTTCAGGACTCTCTGGAAGTAATCTACAGCCCTTTCGCCTTCGAGTCGGTCCAAAGCCTGAAGTCCCAGGTGCAGATTGGGAGCCGTGTAGTTTTCGTCCCGCTCAAGGGCTGCATTGTAAACACGTGCCGCTTCCTCGACCCGGCCCAGCTTCTCCTGCGTCAGACCCTTCTGAAACAACTCTTCTGTAGTCAGCTCGTCATCAGGTCCAAACTGCCGCGGAATCGAATCGGAAGCAAACTCGGCAGGCGGTCTTTTCCCATCGGGATAATCGGTGTAGTCCAGGAGAACCTGATTCCCATCCCGGATGGTTAGATGGATGGGCTGATCTGCTGCGCCTATTCCAAGTCGTAGCTCCTTCGCAACGGCTTCACCGGCTCGTAGCGAGATCCCTTCCGAGGATTCCGGCGAGTCGCCTGTTTGCCATGAAAGAACGGCGTGAGGATAATTGCCGGTGGCAAAGACCTTCAGTCGGGCGCCGGCGACATTCTCGCCGGGCCGTTGCAAGTGGACGGCGACGTCGCGGGTTGCGGTGGTGAGCCCGCCCAATTCTCCGGCGCCGTACCAATACTCTGTCCATCCGTCGGTCTGTCCCGGCTGTATGAACTCGTAGTTGCCGTCCCAGACAAAGCGCCCGCTCTGGACCTCGACGTATGGAACTCCTGAGTCCGTGTAGCTCTCAAGATGGCGCTTAGCGACCTCACCTACACCCCAGGTCCAGGTCTTGATACCACGGGCAATCCGCCGGTTGGTGTAACAGATCGTGCCGAAATCGCCTTCGTAGTCGTAAGCCGAAATAAAATCATCATAGATATCCAGCCCGAAGACGCCCAGCATGACTTTATTGTTCTTGTACCAACTAAGGTCCACCCCCTCGTAAACAGGCCACTCTCCGAAGTCGGCGGAATCATGCCCAATGGTCTTGGTCATGGGATATACAAATCGTGTTCCCTCGCCGGCAGGAACCCCGGCATTCGTCCAGAGGAGATAACGATTTGGAACCTCGTTCCGATTGTGCAGTTTGAGGGTGACCTCGATGAAGCTGTGGCCCGGACGAAGGGTGAACTCCGCCGTCAGCTTATTTCGGAAAAAGTGATCGATGTGAGAAAGAACGATGGTCTTGCTGCCGTCGGGATTCCGCCGCAGAGCCCAAGGCCAGGGTTCCCCGGGCCAGGTCAGCATGTGGGCGTCATAGGGGCCGTACACTTCGAGGCCCCCCACCGGCCAGGCTCCTCTCTGGTTGTAAGCACTCGGTTTGATGACGCCGGTCTGATAAAAAATGTCGCGCTGCCGTGTCTTGTCCCATGCCGACCAGATTCTGCCTCCTAACTCGGGAAGCACCGTAATCTTGACGTACTCGTTTTCCAAGATCAGCGCCTCGTACTTCACCGGCACAGGTGAGACGGCCAGGCTGCTACGGTCGAAGGCTGTGTAAGGATAGAGACCCCTGCTGTTTCCTACTGCAAAAAGGGGCGCCACCGTCTCCGCTCGTTCAAAAAGATAGGTAGGAACCTCCAGGGTGCCGTGCTCGAACACAACTGCTTCTTGTGCGAAGGCTGGAAGCAGGAGATGAAGAAAGACGATAATCGAAAGCGGCCGCGGAGAAGCATTAAGACGGTTTCTAAAAGGCAAGCAGCGTATCAACCTTCCGACCCTGTGCATAAACATTCCACACCTCGGACTTCAGAAGCAAGCCGAATTGTAGCAAATGCCACCACCCAATGACCCGCCAATCCCCGGCGGCACCCGGATCCTCGTTCATCGGTTTCCAGTTGGTCAATGCCGCATGTTGATGTTTCAAGGTATCGCATGTTGGCAGCCCCTTAGCAGTGACAAGAGGCTTGTAAAGTGTACCCGGTCCCGTGAGTACTGAGGTTACCCATCACGAGAGCGATCTTCTCCGGCTCAGGATGTCAGGATGAAGACGGGAGATCTCGTCGATGAATCGTGCCCAATCGGTCCTCCCTTTGCCTTCTGTCACCTGCACGGGGCTGCGTCCGGCCGGCGGTTCAGCGGGCGGGACGACATTGCAAACTGCGCTGCGTTCATAGTCGCAGCAGGGTACGTGTTCGGAAGGACCACGGCGGCCGGCACCTCTCTCGAATCGCTTGTCGAGGCATTTCACCTATGCCGATGACGGCCGGAGTCGGACCATGTGACCGCCTGTAGACGTCGCACACCCGCTCCATTTGCGCTATCAACTCCCCGTTACGTTATGAGCGGAGGGAATCACGCATCGTACCCTCTTGTCTTCCCCGGAGCCGTCTTTCCGGGGCTGGGTCCCGCAAGCGCGAACCGGGTGTCAATACAGAGACGGCTTCCTTGGTGACGATTTCGTCCTCCATGATCGCGTGCCTTCTCCAAGAACGGCTCGAGCCTGAAAGCGGCTTGAGCTGTATTTCCGGCGCCCTGTATAATTCGGTAACGCTACCCGGGGGTGCACCGCGTCTTTGAGGGTTCAGCCTGTTGAGAATCGACACCCGAGCCTTCTAGCGCGCCTAGGAAGCGCGAGTGGAAGGAGTCCATATTTATGCAAACTGGAGCGAAGGGAAAGCCGCCGAAAGCGACAACGGGAAAGCCTCGGAAAAAGGACAGGGGCGCTGATCTGTTTGTAGAGGCTCTCAAGGCTCAGGGTGTAAAGCAAATCGTCGGTTTGACCGGCGGGGCCATCATGGAAGCGATGGACGCCATGTACTCGGATGAGGACATCCAAGTGCACTTCGCTCAAACCGAAGGAGGAGCGACGTGGGCTGCCATAGGCTACGCGCGGACTACGGGAGAAGTCGGAGTCTGTGCAGTGACCTCTGGACCTGGCGCCACCAACACTGTTACCGCCATTGCCGACGCCCATCGCGATAATGTGCCTCTGGTGGTCATTACCGGCCAAGTTCCTACTTCTGCCAGGAACACCGACGCGTTTCAGGAAACAAACATCACCAAGATCGCGGCTCCTACCGCCAAAAGGGTCTTCTACCTTCACCGGGCGGAAGACATTCCTAAAACAGTGGCGGAAGCATTTCGGATCGCCCACGAGGGACGTCCGGGACCGGTTCTGATCGACTTTACCAAAGACGCCCAGCAGGAAGGTGTATCTCCGGAAGCCTTTAAAAGTATTGAACAGTACATTCCGTGCTTGCAAGAAGACACCTTGCCTGAAGAGGAACTGGACGAGGTTGTTCGCCTGGTTGGCCAAGCCAAGCGGCCGGTCATCATCGTGGGCTATGGAGCCGTGCTGGCCGGTGTTCAGAAAGAACTTCAGCAATTGCTCCAAATCGCTCCCTGTCCCGTGGTGCATACGTTGCCCGGCAAAGCCGCTTTGCCGACAGACCACCCCTTGAATTTCGGCATGCTGGGAATGCACGGCTTCTATGTGTGCAACTGGATGGTCCATTACGCCGATCTGGTGATTTCTTTCGGCGCGCGCTACGACGACAGGATTACAGGCAACACGGAGAAGTTCGCCCCCGGGGCTGGAAAGTTGGTCCACTTTGATATCTCACGGCAGCAAATTCAAAAGGTTCTTCCTGAGCGCAAGCTGGGTGTGCCCGGAAATTTGAAGCATACATTGCCTGCCCTCATCCATCGCCTTCAGGATACCCATTTGGATTTCAGAAGTTGGCATGAGGAGATCGCTGAGATTCAAGTGAAGTTTCCTTCCACATACAAGCGCAAGCTCGACATACTGCAGACTCAGTTTTTTGTGGAGACCCTCAATCGAGTGATGCGGCGCAATGTGGAAAGGACGGGAAGAAGGGTCGCTTACGCCACTGAGGTGGGGGACCACCAAATGTGGTGTGGCCAGTTTCTGTTTCTCCAGGATGGCTGGAAGTTCATGACTTCGAGCGGCCAAGGGGCCATGGGGGCAGGGTTGCCGATGAGCATCGGAGCCCAGTTGGCGGATCCTGATTTGCTCGTAGTCTGTGTGGCGGGGGACGGTAGTCTCCGCATGTCGGAGGCGGACCTGGAGACCATCGCCGAGTATGGTCTTCCGATCAAGATCTTTGTGATCAATAACGCGGGCTACGGCATCGTTCGCATGTGGAACCACCTGTTTTACGAAGGTCGCGAGACCGGTGTCGTGAAACCAAAGAAGCGCTGGACGCTCCTTGCCGAGGCCTGCGGTTTCGGAAAGCAAGCAATTCACAGGGTCGAAAGTCCGGCAGAATTGGAAGCAACCATCGACGCGGTGCTCGACGCCGAAGGTCCTCAGTTTGTGGAGCTGATCACTCCCTACGAAGAATGCCTCCCTCTGATGCCTCCTGGAAAGTGCTTCACCGATACGGTCTTGTAGGCAGCCCAAGAGAAGCCGCCTCCGGCCGCCGTGGCTTCTTCTTGTTGCAGTAATGGAGTCGAAATGTCAGTTTGCAGACAAGGAGCGTACCCCCTGAAAACACAGCTTCTCGACTTCCTTGCGTTTACGTTCATCATATTGATCCTTTTCGCCGCTTCGGCGATGGCTGGTGAAGATGGTGTGCTCACAGGTCCGTTGGTGGTGAGCGAAAACTGGCCGGAATGTACTGATCTGGTCACCTGGATGCAAGATGTTATGCGCCTGGAAGGACTGCAGGCTGCCGACGACACGGCTCAGGCCAAGGCCTTTTTCCGTTGGCTCAGATTGTTCAATAGAATGGCCACCGGCGGTATGATTCAGGCAGTGGAGGGAGAATACGGCGAGGAGGATTCCGTCCTGGATGCTCACAAAAATCTCTTTGTCTACGGATGGGGATTTTGTGACACTCACAGCCGCATTGCGGAGGCCGTTTGGCAAGAATTTAAGGAAGATCCTAATGTAGCTCAGAGAGTGATTACAAAGCATGAAGATGGCGGCTACCATACTATGTATCGCCTGAACTTGGACGGAAAGTGGGGCGCTTTTGACGCTCGCTACGGCTACTATTTGATTGCCGAAGATTCTCCCGACGCTCGCGTTCTCGATTGGGTGGAGGTGGGAGTAGATGAGAACATCCTGAAAAACCAGACATTCAAGTACAGAAGTCAGCCGTTTTTCGAGTATTTCGGACGGGAGTGGGAGCGTGCCCTTTTGCTCAATCCCGTTTTCTACAACAGCCAGAAGGAGTGGGAGGAGGCAGGAAGCCCCATCGAATGTGTCTTTGCCGATCCGATGTACAAAATGGGGACAAGGTATCACGATATGGCCTTTCACATTCCCAAGGGGGCTACGATAGAGCGCTATTGGAATAATTCCGCCAGGCAGTTCTATGTTCCAGCGAGAGTGGTTGAAGAACCCTTCAGACCGTCTGGACGTTTTTACCGGGTAACGGAAACGATGCTTGACGGAAACTGGGTCAAGTACGATCCGAACTACGGGAAATGCGCGGCTTACGTCACAACCGTTCCCCTCGACGAAGGTTACAAGGAGGAGGTCGCCGGCGGCAAGACGATCGGCCAAGCGTGGGGGAAGTTCATCTACTCACCTGATTGGAGCAACCTTTCGTCACTGGAAGGTTCCGGAATTCAGGGGGATATGGTCTATTCCCGCGAGGCTCCTCATTTACGCCCCAAAGAGCTTGAGACTAGTGGTGAGGCCGTTTTCGACTTTTACAACCCTTACGTCTGGGTCAACGGCACCCTTTCCGGAGAAATTGCAGCGAAGCCCGACGATGCGGTGCGACTTGAAATCCGAACGCTTCTACCCAAGCCACGAAACGCAGAAATGCCCGACGTCTGGTCAAAATGGCAGACTTTACACACGGGGGGCGGTCCTTTCCGCCTCGAGCTGGGAAGAGAACGTTTTAACAGTGAAGACGTAAGCATTCATGGGATCTACAGATTCCAGCTCCGCATGGTAATTCCCGCCGATCCCTTGCGCCGGGAGCCCGTCGGTTTGAGCTTTTTGCGGTTGGACGGCTATTTCGAGAACGGAATCATGTCCATCCCGAGAATTGTCGAGGGTCATAACACCATCCATTTCAAGGTAGCCGATGCCGCCGGCATTTCGGGGCCGATCGAGATCATCTACAGCTATGAGACGCCTTCTGGTGAAAAGAGTCATCGGCAAACACTCTATAAGAGCGACTTCAAGAGCGGGGTGGCAACCTATTCTTTTGAAGCCCCCAATCTCACGAGGTGCAATTCGCTAATCATTCGCTATTGGTGAGGGGACGCATTTTGGCCAAGACGATCGGGCCGGAGAATCCGTGGTTTGTTCTTTTAGCCGGTTTGCTTCTAGTACAAGCGGTGCAGATCCGATTGGTAGCCCGGCGGGATGTTCCCGGTCACCCACCTACCCCGACAGAGGCGTTTTCCATCTCTCAGAGCCACCCCCGCTGTATTTTCCAGCCTGAGGGATCCGGCGGCCGAACCTTCCAAGTGGTCAGAAGACTGTTCCGAGAAGATTCGACCTTTCGAAGGATCATGTCTCAGGCCTTGGCGCAGAATCCGGGGCGGCAGCATCCCGCGGCAAACGCGGCCTGCTGGGCTGTCTCAGACGAGGACCGATATGCTCGTGCCGCCGTCGAGCGGATGTTGCGCGAGGAACCGACGAAAAGCGGAGGTGGAGCATACAGTAACGTATGGTCCTTCGCCTTGGCTTATGACTGGCTGTTTCATCACCCCGCCTTTGCCGTTGGCGAGAAGCGGGTGGTCGAATCCAAGATCGTGGACAGGATTCGCTCGGAACTGGAAGAGCTGGACGCTACAGGCATGGCTCTCTGGCATGGCCGTAATCAGGCGGCCAACGGTCTAATGATCGCCGCCCTCGCCGTGAGTGACCACCGCGATGTCAAAACGCTTATGCCGCGAATAGCCGCCCACTGGCTAGAGGCACTGAAGGCGTTGCAGTTCAGTGAGGGCTGGCCGGAAGGTCCCAGTTATTGGATTTACAACCGCGCCGAACCGTATCCCCTGGCCGCCGACTGTTTCATTTCAGCGACCGGGGGACGGGAGGAATTAGCAGGTGTTCTCATTCGCTCGGTGATGCGAAAGGCGGGTTTGTGGCAACTCTATCAATATGGTCCCAACGGAGTATTCGAGCCCTATGGAGATTCCGCCGGTTCGCTGCGATTGGGAGAAACCGGATGGTGGACGGTCACGATGGACCACTATGCCAAGGTGTCGCAAGATCCCGCACTGGCGGCGGCGGCCGACTTTTCTCGTAATCGGTCTCCGGCTCCCTACGGCAAGCGCCCTTACTAATGGTACATCGCCGTCTCTTATGATCCCGAACTGAGACCCCGTTCAGGGTACGATCCACTGCGACCCGAAGCGTGGCTCTCCAAGAACATGCCGCAGTCCATGCTTTTCGGCCGCCGTAGCTATGGGGTCGCGTTCTTCCGGGGGCAATGGGGCAACCCCGATGAGCTCTTTGCGAGCTTTAAGGCAGGAGACCTGCTGGCCCACCATGACCACTACGATGTGGGAACGTTTACCATCCAAAGAGGTGGCAACCTGGTTCCGCAAACCGGTTACTACGGCTCTTACTTCGATGAGCACCGTCTCGGGTATCAGGTACAGACCGTTTCGGCCAACAGCCTCCTCGTTTTGGCCCCTGGCGAATTCAGCGAGTATTTGGCCGGGAATCCGAAGAGGTGGCGGTGGCTCTCGGGAGGGCAGCGTGTCATTTCTCCTACCGGCTTTAATTGCTGTAGCCTGGAACATTTTAGAAAGCAGCTAAGAAACGGACCGCATCTGGAGAGAGCCGAGATTGTCTCCTGGGAGTCGCAGCCCAATCTGTTCGACTATGTGGCCGCCGACATAACGGCGGCCTATAACAGCACTGTCTATTGCGAACATGGCAATGAGCCCAAAGTATCCCTGGTAACTCGGCAGTTTCTCTATCTGCGGTCGGAGGAGGTCTTTGTGATCTACGACCGAGTGGAGACCACCAATCCCCGCTTCGTCCCTAAATTCGTTCTCCACAGCCTTTCTAAGCCCCTGACAGATCATGAGGAGCTCATTGTTGGCGATTCGGACAACGGAATTCTCGAAACTTCTGATAAAGTCGCCACCAGCGGGGATGGAGACGGGAAATTGCGGACTCAGGTGGTTCTACCCGAGAAGGCGAGGATTCTTAAGATTGGAGGTCCGGATTACGCCTTCTACGTGGAGTACGACGGCGATCAGGAAGACGGTTTTGACGGCAAGAACCTGACCGAGGGGATTAGAGAGCGAGGGGACGGGGAAAGACTTGACCAGTGGCGAATCGAAGTAGAACCCGATCCGGTGCAAAGAAGTACTCGCTATCTCATCGTCCTTCAGCCTGAACTTGCCGGCAATTCGCGGCCCGTGTCGGTCGGGCGGGTGCAGTCGAACCCTGAGGTCGACTGCGTTCGGGTGGGAAGAGCTACCGTAGCTTTCGCCCGCCGGGACGAGGCTGTTAGAGAGCTACAAGTGGGCCATCGGGATTCTTCGGATCTTCTGCTCCTCTTGGATGCGGTTCCCGGCATTAGCTACAACGTTGGAAACCTCCGAGTTGAGGCTTCTAAGGAGGGGGTCCTGACGGTTCACAATCCGCCGGTGGGAAGTATCGCTATTAAGGCGGACTAACGGCTTGGAGGCGAGCATGCCAACCTTTCACCCATTCTTGTGAAGGGAGTTCTCATGAAAACGATTCGCCGGCGCTTTTCGCTTGCTCTTATGATCGTTCTGGAAATTGTTTTTCTCGGGCAGTTAGCTGCGGGCGAAAACCGCGTGATTCTCAAGGCTGTTGCGGACACCGGGTTGAGCTCGATCGAGGTGGAGGCAGACCTAAGCGGCGGCGGAGCCCCTGCCGTCCCCATCCGCCAGAACCAGAACTGGTCAGGGTTTGAGAAGAAAGTCCTTCTCTTATCGTTCGATACCGCTCCCATCCAGGGGTGGACTGTTAAAAGAGCCGACCTGTTGCTGACGCTTGCCACCCACGACCTATATGCGGTGGGCGCATGCACGGTTCTCTCACCTTGGCAACCTGGGACGAGCATGTACTGGACGTCGGAAGAGGGAGCTTCCTCCTGGAAGTACCGGAAGAATCCGGCGGCGGGGCAAACGGTCGGCGAGGAAAATTTTTGGGCCGGTCCGGAAACCACATTGGCATCGGTGGCGTGGGCCAATCCCTCCGCCCGTTACAGCCACGCGGGTCCCGGGGGACTGATCCGCCGTCAGACCGAGCACGGTATTCAGTTGCGCATTCCCCTGGATCCGGAGGTGGTCCAGATGCTTTCCGCCGGTGTGGCCTTTGGCTTGGCGATTACCGATGACAAGGGACAGGTTGCCGAGGCTTATTCGCTTAAAGGTACCGGTTACCCGTATCGGTACAATGCGGCCGAGGACATCTGGGTCTACACCTCCGACATCCATGACGAGAACCTCCGGCCGCAGCTTGAGGTCACCGGTGAACCCACGGATCGGAACCCCCCTGCCGCCATTACCGATCTATCGGTGAGCTCAACTGATTCGGTTACCGGGGAGGTGATCCTCGGGTTTCGTGCTCCTGCCGATGGAGAATTCGACCGAGTACTAGCGTATGAAGTGGTATCGACCAGGGGAGGCCTGACCGAGCGGTCTTGGGACAAGGCGTCTCCCATTCCTGCGTGGGCTATACCCAGGCCCTCCGAGCCGGGGGCCGGCGAAAGCCTTACGCTTTTTACACTGGAGCCCGGAGAATACGAAGTTGGGATTCGCGCTGTCGATTCTGCGGGTAATCGATCTCCGGCAGCGATAACTCGAGTCCGGGTACCCCAGCGCCGCTATCGCACGCTCCCCATTCCGAAGGTGACCTCGGGCCTTTCTGGTGGTTCTCCTGTGCAAGTCGAAGACAAGATGGTGATTAGCGCGATCCCGGAAATGGCGAAGCTGGACCCTGTTTCAGGGCTACTGCTGCTCGACGGGGACGCTTATCAGAAGAATGACAACTACCTCCTCCATAACGAAATCTGGGATAGCTCTTCAAAGCGGATCAAGCTGCAGGGAATGAGAAATGAAGTACTGGCTTTCAAACTGATCGTGTCCCTGCCAAGCGGGATGCAACAGCTCTCCAATATCAGGCTTCGGGCAACGGATCTGGCGGGCCCATCCGGCAAGATCGCTGTGGACCCGAATCTTCGCGCTTTCCGGCTCTGGTACGTGAAAACTGCGAGCTCCAATCGGCCTGTTGTGGGGCCCAACGCGGAACTGATCGAAGACGTAAGGCTTCGCCCGTCTGCGTGGCATTCGGAGGTTTGCCTTCCTCTGACAGATCGGCTGCCGAGTTTTGACATCCCCTCACGAGATAACAAGGTGGAGGGGCAGCGCTATCAGGCCGTCTGGTTCGATCTTTATCTCCCCCCCGACATGCCGCCCGGAGCCTATCAAGGTGGCATCTTGATAGAAGCTGAGGAAGTTCGCCGCCCGGCCGAGATCCGCCTTGAAGTAGAAGTCCTTCCCTTTCGTCTTCCCGACAAGAACCGCTTTTCCGTCGAGGTCAACCGCTACAACTCCCCCCTTCAGTGGCTCGGAATCAACACGGAGAGCGAAGAACTGGTGAGGGGCATGCCGACTCCCGAGCGAAACGCAAACCGTGAGTTATTGCACGATTTTTACCGCATGGCTCACCAGCACCGCACCGTTTTGACCGCCCTTCCTTATAGCCAGAGCGGCTCACTGTCGTATGACTTCGTCCCGGAAATGTCAGGCGAGGGAACCAATCGCCGGGTGAAGAGTTGGAGTGAATTCGACTTCTGGATGGGGCCCCTGCTTGACGGCTCGGCCTTTTCACCTGAAAAGGGTTACATCGGTCCCGGAATCAATACCCCGGTTGATCATGTCTTCCTCCCTTTCTTTGAGGCCTGGCCCATGCCGCTGGATGTCTCCACCTACCGCGATTTCTCACCACTGAAGACACGCCTTGAATTTGCCGAATGGGCCAAGCAATCGCGCCGTCTGGAGCAAGCCTTCACGCCCGAATACCGGGAAGGGTGGATCGAGGTTGCCGAACAGTTCTTCCGCCATTTTCGGGAGAAAGGCTACGTCGGAACCCAGTATCAGTTCTTTTACAACAACAAGTACTACTTCAAAGTCAACTTCTTTTCCGAACGAAGTGCCTCAGGTACAAGCTTTTGGCTGTTGGACGAGCCCGTCGACTTCGACGACTTCGACGCCAACCGCTTCTTCCACGAGTTGGCCCGAGCGGCTACCGAAGCAAGCGCCGGTGACCTGAAAGTTGGGTTCCGGGTCGACGTTTCACAACCGGAAATGGTCAGAGATCTTTGGAACGGTCTGGTCGATATATGGATGGTGGGAGGAGCCCGCCATGCTGCTGCAACCCTTCAGTTACGCCGCCGCCTAATCTCGGGCGAGAACTACTGGAGCTATGGTGGAGGTCCATCGCCCAGCGCCCCCCACATCAACCTTCAGCAATCCTTCCTGTGGCTCTGGGCCAAAGGAGATACCGGTAACATGCCTTACTGGAATACGTTTGGGGGGACCGGTTCGGCATGGGAGAACGGGGACGCATTGGCGGTATTCTATCGCGGGCCCGACTATCCCGGCGGTTCGGATTTTTTCCCGGGTCCACTCGCTGGAACCAGGCTAAAGGTTATCCGCCGCGCTGAACAGGATATCGAGTATTTGCATTTGCTGGCCGAGAGCCGGGGCTGGTCTCGAAAGGAAGTCCAAGAAGCTCTGAGATCGTACGCGGACGACCCGACGGCTGCGTTGCTCACCTTTGAAAAGCTGACGCTGCAGCAGCTGTTTCAACTGCGCCAGGCGGTCATTGACCTTCTGCAAGAACAATGAGGTTATCTGACACGAACGCGGTGGGAGCGCCGAAGGGTAGAGTCTGGCAGCCTGTCGGGCTTTCGAGGTCGGCCCGGGCGGATAAGGTTCGGGTAACCGCGGTCGCCCTAAAGCGATAAATTGAGATACTCACTATCCGTCCCCTCCCTCAGTTCAAGAGTGGCCGCGGGAAAGCACCAGGCTGGGTTCGGCAGGAAGATGCTGAGCCGGCCCGACCTGCGGAAGCTGGAGGATTCCTATCTCCAGTTCACCTCCTTGGTTGTCGGCGTAAGTAATTCAGGAAAACGAATTCAGGAAAGAGAGGGTAGGTGTTCTTTAGGGTCTACGGCGTTGGCTCTCGACCGCCTTCCACCGGCCCAGCCGTTGGAGCTCTTGCCGCAAGGCTTCCCCCACCCACTGCGTCTACAAGGCTCAGCGTTTCCCTCGTACCTTCTCATGCCTCCTCGATCACCTGCCAGCCAAGCATCTCGGCCAGCGTGTACACAGGCTCCTTCAGGTCACCGAAAAAGGTGACCCGATGCCAACCCCAACGGTCCCATTCGGTAAACAGTCTTTCAATGTCCCCGATCGGTTCGGCGCAAAGCTTCGTCCGACACGCCCGATCCTCCCAGATATTGTCTATGCTCTTGGCTTGATGTAGTACGACTTGCTTGCGATCCGGCCCAAACTTCAACGTGGTGAGCATGTATCCTGTCGGGAATATCGATCGCACGGCGGCACCCTTTCGGTCCTCCGAGTGGGTGAAGATCTCAAAATCGTTGGCAGGTCCCTTCGGTCCGAACGGCTTGTTTGGAGCCACACAGTGGGCGTAAATGATCCGGCGTTTCGCAGTATCGATGACCGGATCCGAAATAAAGCCGGGACGCCCTTGGGTCATGGCGGTCAAGGCCACCATGGTCGCGGCCGAATCGATGTCGCACTCGCACCCGCCGATCAGTCCCTGATTGGACAATTCAACAAAGCCCAGACATGGATAGGCATGGATGTGTCCGCCGTAAAAACCGCCCAAGCAGTGGATGCTGATGGCGTTCGCACCGTGTCTTTCAATCATGGCCTTTTGCGCCAAATACATGGACGCCGATTTCTCCAATTCCTCGCGGGAAACGCCCTCGACCTTGGTCGCCTCCTCTTGCCAGCGGTCGGCGATTTCCCCGGCCTGATCTTTGTCCGCGTTTTTCCATGCCTGGTCCAGCTCTCCGAATTCGACAAAAACAACGCGAGTACCCAGTTCCCGCTCGACAGCCTCGCCCCCACGCCGCGATCCACCGCCGACGGCCAGGATCTTCGATTGACGAAAGTGCTTACGCCACTGGTCGGCGGGCAGTAAAGCCACTGGATCCGAGGCCGTGCTCAAGTTGCCGGGCGGCGGCGTGTGCCTTTTCCGCTCCCGTTCGGTGGCGGCTACAAAGTCCGCTGGGCTGCCCCCGTTCTGGATGACCTCGAAGCATTTCACTGCGGCCACATGATCGTCGAATCCCGACGAAGCTACAAAGCCCACATTCGAACGGTGGCTTCGCAACAAAGAAGCCAAAAAGAGCAGAAACCCACCGCTTCCCCCATACGGGAAGTCAAGAAACAGCACCGGCTTGCCGGTGGCGGCGCAGGTTTGTACCACCTCAACCCAATTATTCAGCTGGTAGACAATGTAGCCGTCCACCGATTCGCTTGGACCTTCCTTAATGATCTTGGCCGCGGCTTCGGGGTCGGCGGCCGTGGAGAACATGAACTCGAACTCGGGACAAGCCTCCACTAGCTCCGAACGTATCCGCTGCATCACCGGCCGAAAATCGAATCCCATGTGCGGCCAAGTGGGCCGGTCTTGCACCGGAGCATGCACGGCGAACAACAGGTGCAGTCGCAATTTGCGCCGCGACGGCCGAGCCCCGAAAGCCGCCCTCGGCGCGGCGGCCCCGGCGCAACCCGCACAGCCGGCCAGGAAACGACGGCGCGACCAACAGCACCCACAACTCTCGAGCGGCGAAGAACGGCTGTCCTCCCTCATAGAAATTCCCCTCAAGAAACGCTACAGTGCTTCAAAGAGAAGCACTTCGTAAAGCCCACCATTACTTCTGCGGCGGAGAAAAGCTTCCTTACACTATGCCGAGCATATCGTTTAAGCCGGCAAAAACAAGCATTTGCAAAGCCGGTATCCCGTCAGGCGCAGAATTGCCGGGGGACGCAGCTGAAGACGGTGTGGACACGCTCTTCTCCTCTTTTCCAACAGCACAGGGGCCGGTCTGAGGAGCTC
>Ga0116188_1001225_pt1 | contig 22757 bp, 29 predicted proteins | sample AD_JPNTR2_MetaG_FD_89807 | JGI IMG/M metagenome (GOLD analysis project Ga0116188, IMG submission 89807) | Active sludge microbial communities of municipal wastewater-treating anaerobic digesters from Japan - AD_JPNTR2_MetaG | ecosystem: Engineered > Bioreactor > Anaerobic > Digestate | place...
AAAGATTTTGTAGATAAGGATAATTCTATATCAGATATATCTTCTGAAACAATAAATAGACACGCAGATTCTTATTTTACTAAAAACAATGCTTTCTTTATTGACCATGTAACATCTGAAGCTATGTTTGATAATATAAAAAGTTATTTATCCTTTCATTATCCTGGTATTAAAACATATGATGATTATAGAAATTATATTTTTGAATTAAATGATAAAGATACCATACTAAATTTTATTAACTTTGTAACCAAATGCTAACATGTTTTGTATAGATTTTAAAAATCCTGATAATAAACAGTACTTAATGCCTGGTTTTGATAAAGGTAATATATCAAAAACAATTATAGAGTATTATGAAAAGAATGGTACTTTTCCAAGTACAGATTATGTATTTAAAAATACTTCTTTACTTAAAACATATGCTTTAAAAGAAGTTAATCTTCATAATGTTAAAAGTACTACTCACGATATATCATTACCTAAAATAAGAAGTGAAATTTCAAAGGCTAATAATAGAAATTTTAAAAATGGTATTAATAGAGTATATTCATTTACTTTTAAATATGTTGGTGAATCTTCATTAATAAAATGGGAACTTATTCAAAAAGTTAATAAACTAAATATTGAAGAAAAACAAAAGAGAGCTAAATCTCAAATATATACAAATAATAAGGTATCTGAAATTCAAAGAAATACTGAAAGACTTTATGAAGAAAATAATGATTCAAAAATCATAAATCCTGATCCTGTAAATGACCCTGTAAATGACCCTGTAAGCAAGAAAAATGTACAATTATCATTGAATGATATGTTTGAAGATTTATTAAATAAAGGAGAAATACAAAAAAAATGTAATCTATAATGAGCTGTAAATATACGTATAATAATAAAGAATACTCTTATGAAGAGTTATTAGAAGAATTAGGTAACACTAAAGCTAAAGAAATAAAAAATATAAAGAGTACTAAAGAAAAGATTCATGATAGTTTGAAAATCATGGAGAAAATATACTCAAGAAGTAAAAATAAAACTCTTTTATCTAATATAAGACAATTACAAAATGATTTGAATTTTGCAAATGATATAGATTTATTTGTATCATTATTAAATAATGGTAATAAATATTTAGAACAGGTCTATAAAAGAATAAATACTATAAAATCATTAATGAATGAGCTACCATTTTATAAATTAGATAATCAAACAAAACAAGATATAGTTCATCAATTAAATGAAGCTATGTCATTTATTCAAGCATTTAATATATTAAATGAACTAGAAACTATATCAACATATCAAGATTATAAAGATATAGATAAAAAAATACTAAGTGATACTTTATATTATAAAAGAGAAATACATAAAGATTATGTTGATTTAACATATGATATTATATCTGATTGGATATATGATGAATCATTAGAAAGTAGAATAGTATCTAAGGATGGTGAACTTGGAGGTTTATTGAGTAGAGAATCTTTAAAAGAACAACTTAAATTAGGAGTTGTTGATATCAATGTCTTTGAGAAGCTTTTAGGAGCCAGTATAAGCTCTTCTGACCCAATTCAAGGATTAGTAGCCTCTAAGGTAAAAGAACTCTTAGAACAGGCTAGAATGAAGGATTTTAATACAGAAAAAACATTAATGTATGAGTATTCTAAAAAATCTGGAAATAAGGACAATCCTTCAGAATTTAATGCTCCATATCTAAGAGATATTCTATCTTATGAAGAAGTACCTGTACTTGATGAAAAAGGTAAGCAAATAATTGATAAAGATGGAGCACCTTTATATGAATATAAATATGTTAAAAGAAAAGGTATAATTACTGATTTTAATTATGATTTATTTTATAAAACTAAAAGAGAATTTTTTGAAAAAATAGGTGAAAACCCTGGAGTTTTTTCATTATTTTATTCAGATTGGGCTAAAAAAGTAGCTCAGTTTTTTAAAATACATACTCAAATTATAAATCCTGAACAATTAATAGCAGAAAAAAGAAGAAATAGTACTCCTTCAGAATTTAAAAATTGGTTACATTCTAATACAGCTGAGATAGAAAACTATGAATACGATGATACAACATCATATGATGAAATGCTTAGAAACAATCCTAATGCTGTCATAACTGAAGAATTTATTCAAGAAAATGACCTTCCATCTTCTTATGAACCTTCAAGTAGTTTCTTTATATTTACTGGAGAATTTACATCTCCATCAGAAATTTATAGAAATAAAGAATTTTCAAAACTATATAAAACTGATTCTTATTTTAAAGAATTATATGATACTTATAAGAATAGTAATACTGTTTTAGGTAATTCTGGATTATTAATGGGAATGTTACCTCAAGTATATAAAGGAGGATTAGATAAATTATTTGATGCTGGATTATCAATTAAAGAACAAAAAAATAATGTTATTAATTACTTAGATGCTAATTGGGGTGTACGTTCTACAGATAATCAATTAGGTATTTTAAAACTTGATGGTTCTGAACATAAAAATGTTCCTGTATTTTATACAAGTTTAATAGAACCATCTCAGGTTTCATTAGATTTACTACAGAGTATATTATTATTTTCAAAGATGAGTAACTCTTTTAATGTATTATCAAGAAATGAAGGATATATTAGTATATTATCTGATATTTTAGAAGGTAATAATGGATTAGAAGCAAGAAAAAATGCTACTCAAAAAGTAAATTCTGTTAAAGGTTTACTAAATAAAGTAATTCCTGCAAGTACTAATAATTCTAATGAACAATTAATGTCATTTATAAATGCTGTTTTTTATGGTGAAGAAGAATATAAATCTACAATTAAAGATATATCTTTAAATAAGATAAGTAATAATATTATAAAATATAATGCTATTATTACTTTATCAGGTAATTTAATAAGTATGTTTAATAACTCAATATGGGGTAATTATTCATCTTTTAATGAAGCTATGGCAGGATTATACTTTACAGGTAGTAATTGGGCAAAAGCTCAAGGTAAGTACACTGCAAACATACCAGAATTTTTATTAGATTTAGGAAGAACTCATAATCAAAGTTTGATTACTCAATTAATAGACTATTTTGATGCTATACAAGGTGAGTATAAAAATGAATATGGGCATAATGTATCTGGAAATACAGCTAAAAAATTATTTCAATCTGATGCTTTGTTCTTTTGTACAAATTCAGCTGAACATCAAATACAGACTATATCTTTATTAGCAATGATGGATAATTATAAAGTAAAACTTAATGGAGAATATGTACCTTTATTTGAAATATTTTATAAAAATGATAGAGGCATTTTAAGTATAAAAGAAGGAGCTGAATTTACTGAGAAAGATAGATATAATTTTATGAATAGATTACATGCTGTTAATAAGAAACTTCATGGTAATTATAATAAATTTGATAGAGCTTTATTACAAAGACATTGGTTTGGTAAATTAATTATACAGTTCAGAAAATATATATATACATCATATGTTAGAAGATTTGGTTCTAAATATATAGATGTTGAATTACAAGATATTACTTCAGGATACATAAGTGGAGCTTTTTCTACATTATTTAGTTTATTAAAACAAAGTATTATAGAAAAACAAGGAAATTTTATTTTAAATTTAAAAAATCTTGATAAAGAAGATAAAGCTAATTTTTATAGAACAAGTACTGATTTAGTATTTCTTGGAGCCTTATTAACATTAGGAATGTTATTAGCTAATGCTAAAGAAGATGATGATGATGATGATTTTCTTGTTAATCATTTATTATTACAACAAAGACGAGTAAAAGGAGATTTATTATTTTTCTTTGGAACAGATCTTTATAAATTATTAGATACTCCTATACCAGCTATGAAATCTAATTTCTTAATAATAGATGCTTTAACTCAAGTAGTTTCTGATATATTTCCAACAAATAATGGGGAAAAATCTTGGTTTGAACATGAAAAGTATAAGATTAATTCTAAATATCATAAAAAAGGAGATATTAAATTAAACTATAAACTTAAAAAAATACTTCCCTGGTATCATACTTATCAGATGTTTGTTAATCCTGAATTACAAGCCAATGTGTTTTATAAACCTTTAGGAAGATAGCTCTTGTGTCAGGACTTGAACCTGAATCTTATTTTTTAGATATGCTTTACATTAAGCTACACAAGAAGAGATTAACTCTCTTAACAAATTAAACTAATACACAACTATCATTATCACAAAATAATTCTTGTGAACTGTCAGTACTCATTGATGTTAAATCAACATCTTTGATATTTGACATCATAGAATTATATTTATTTTCGTCAATACTTTCATATACCATTTGTTCATATGCTCCTCCTTCTACTTTAGGTAAGAAAGAAATACTTTTTAATTCATATTTAAAAAACTCTAATATATGCTTTATTTCTTTGGCTTCTTCAGGTTTAAATGTAATAGTACAAGATACTTGATTATCAGCCCAATATCTTTGTATAAATGAACATAGTAATACTTGTTGATATATAGATACATCAGATTGTATTCTACAATTTACTTTAACAGGTATTGATATTACATCTGAAGAAGAATCTACTAAATCTTCTTGCACTAAATATCCTGCTTTTTTATACTCTGTACTAAACTTAGAATCTTTAGGTACTCTTATATTTCTAATATAGAATTTATCTTCAGGATAATGCATACCTGGAGTTGCTCCAGCTAATAAAGAAACACTACCAGATGGTTTAATACTAGTAGTTTTAATACTTTTAGGAATACAAAACCATGAAGAATAAATAGTATCATATTTTTGTATAACATTATATCCTTCTGTACACCATATTCTATACTCCTCTAAAGTATGATTTTCAAGAAATTGAGCTATTCCTGTTTGAGATAAACCTATTCTCCTATTTCTTAGGATTACTTTATTTGTTTCTTCCCATCTTGTTTTAAGTAGTGTGACAGTTTTACCATATAAATACGCAAACTTTAAAGTTCTCTTATAATCTTCTAATGAAGTATGATTAGCAGGAAATGTTTCAACTAAATTACATATTTCTTCACTTTCTAATGATTGTTCTGAACAAGGATTAGTACCCATACACAATATATCTTTATTATCAATAGGATCTATAGTTCTACTATATTTCCTTATATTATCTAAGAATACATATCCAGGTTCACCATTAATAGAAGTTCTTTTAGCAGCTTCTGTATAATCAGTATTATTATCACAAATGATACTATTATTTGATGTCCAACCATATAAGCTTCTATGAGGATTTTTATCATAATTCTTTAAATCTAAGTATTCATCTGTTGTATCTCCTAATGCTATTTGAGCACTTCTTCTAATATTACCTGATACTACACATACACCTATATAATTCATCATATCTGTAATATCAGTAATAGTAATATTTTCATTTATTCTATTATCTAATACTTTTCTTAAATTAAGATGTAAATCTATTAATGGTTGTGGTCCTGGTGCTATACCACCAAATGTTTTAATAGGTTCTCCCTTAGCTCTAATCAAAGAATAATCAAACTCATATGTATAAGTATAGTTATTATAGGAATCTATGAGTAGTTTTATAGATTCTACCCATCCTTCTCTACTATCAGGTATAATGAATACCTTTTTTTCCTTATTAGGAGCCTTTATAACGACTTTATTTGCTCCAAGTATATCAAATCCTACTCCAACTCCACACATGCTCATATCAGCCATAAAAACAAAGGGTTTTGTAAAATCTTTATCTATGTTTTTTGTTGTAATAAAAGCACAATTAAACATAGCTTCATTTACTCCTTTATCTAAAATAGAAGAACCACAAGCAAATAAACCACGTCCAGGAGGTAAAAACTTAAACTCAAACATTCTGACATACATTTCTTGAGCAGATATTTGAGCTTTATTAGCGTTCCAACCTAGTATATTTTCATCTATATGCTTTTTTTGTATATTATATATACCATTTACTACTCTTTCTACAGTTTCATACCATTTTTCATTAATTCCATTAGGTTTTAATCTACTATATGACCTATAGTAGACTAATTCTCCAACACCATTAAATCCAAAATTTACTTTTTTATCTTTGAATTTATTTACAAACTCTTTATCCAATTGGAATTTATCCATATTTTAATTATTTTTTATTAATTTTTATACAAGAATCTATAAATTCTTTTTTTTCATTAATCATTCTTATTAACTTACTAGCTCCTACAATAAATGTTGAATTATTTTTCATTAAATTAAAGCAATCTGATATTTCTGATTTTGGAAGTAAAGATACAATATATAAATTTATAATATAGTATTCATACACTATATTTTTTTCAAAAAATAGAATATTAAGTTTATTGTTTACATCTTTATCATGTAATACACTATCAATATAATATTCTGTTTTTTTAAAAATATTATTTTTTGATATTGGTGGTATATATTGTAAATAAGATAAATTAGGAACTACATGTTTATTATGATATTCATATAAATCTATACAAACATTATTATAGTTTTCTCCGTATTTTTTTACTAGTTCTTTTTTAACTTTTTTAAAATTTATTTTACTCATTTATCTAATCTTATTCCATGAAGTACTGGAAATCTTGGTTTACCAGAATCAGTGTATTCAAAAAATCTAATTTCTCCAATTTTATTAATATATTTTTCTTTATTAGTTAATAAATCTTCTCTATCAGCATGAGAAAATGCTGTTCCTGCTTCAAAAGTAACATTATTATATCTTAATACTGGAACTCCTTTTTTAGGATCTGCTTCAGAAGGTAAGATATCAATTATAATAGCAGCTATATCTTGAAATGATTTATATTTTAGAAGATATTTACTTCTTTTACCATTTTCATAACCTATATCACTATATCTAATTATACTCCCTTCATATCCTAAAGATATATTATCTGAATGATATCTTTTCATTTCTTCTTCAGAATGAAAAGCATAAGTCTTTACAGATTGAACGTGTTTACAATCTTTAATAATAGAACATGCTTTTAAATATCTATCCATAAATTCTGATTCTGATATAGAGTCATATACATTATATTTTATATTCTCTGTTTCACCTTCTCTATACTTTTTTATAAGTTTCATATTATTTTGAAAAGATAATCCATGAGCATATAATTCTCCATCTAATATTATATCTTCTTTTATTAAAGATAATTCATCAGTAATATGAGTTAATCCTTCAATAATTCTACCATCTCTAGATTTAAGTACTGGTGGATTTTTAGTACTTAAAATACATATACACCTCATTCCATCTAATTTTGGTTGTACATATGAATTCTCATAATTTATTTCAGAACTATAATCTTCATATACTTTTGCTAACATTGGAAAAATATCAGTACTTAAATCTTCTTCTGTTTCTGAATACCCTCCAAATATTTTATCTTTTATTTTAGACTTCATCATTAATTCAGCTTGTTCAACTGAAGTAGTACTATTTTTTTTACCTATATTTTTAGGATTACAGATTTTACTAAATGTTACTAATTTACCATCTTTTAACCCTGATGATTCAATTAAAGTTCCGTTATTAGCTTCTATAGTCCATATTCTAATTTTACCTTTAGAATCTTTTTTATATAATATTTTTTTCATATAAAATAAATTAATAGCATACAGAGTTATTAATAACCCTGTATGCGTATAATTGTTAATATAATAATTCTATTTTTGAATTTTTTGAAGTATATGATTTTATAAAATATTCTTCTAAAAGTGAAGACATACGTCTTTCAAAATCATCTTTCTTTAATTCAAAATTAAATTTACAAAAATCAGAATCTTGTGTTTCTTCTATAATATTATCAACGAAATGTGTATAAATATAAGTTAATTTATGAGATTTATAAAAATGATGATAACAAGATAAAGTCAAGTATTTAAACAAACTATTATTTAAATGTGATAATATAGAATATAAATAGAATCTATTATCAAAATTCCACTTAATATTATAAATCATATTTAATAATAGATCTCTAGAAGGATTATTATATGCATTTTTCATATATATATCTTTAGTATATAATAGTAAAGTATCTAATAATTCAGGAGATATTTCTATTTTAGCAGTATAATTATATAGTGCTTGTGGAGTTATTTTTAATATATTATCTGGTAAATCATCATAAGTATTTACAGAATTAATTAGTACATATTCAGCATCTTTAATATTTCTTTTAATTTTTATTCCAGAATTTCTAATTCTTTCATTAAGGAATCCTTTACTTTCAAGATAAATAGAATTTATCTTGTCAGGTATTATATCAGAATCAATCGTTAAGTTTTTCATAATGTAATTCTATATTGGAAATATCAATATTATCTTTAGTATAATTTTTATCTAATAATTCATATATTGAATTTCTTATACCATCATACAATCTTTCAATAATAATGTTATTTTTAATATTATTAAATATAAAATCATTTTTAAAGAGATCTGATACATAAGAACATTTATAATGTATTAATAGATATTTACTAATATTATCTCCAAATTCATTAATTAGATATTTATTATTATAATATAATTCTAAAATATATTCAGAATTTTTTTCTAAATTACTATTTACTAACATATTATAAATAAGTTCTCTATTATTAATATCAGTAGAATTAACTAATGTTTTTATATCATTATAATTATTTTCATCTATTAAAAAACCATTATTTACAGATTTATTAAAATATCCTGAATCTACAAAAACAACCTCTTGTTTCTTATTTATTAATTCTAATATAATTTCTAATGTTTTAATCTTATCATAAGTACATCTTCTTATAGAATATACTATTTCATAATTCTCTGAATATTCTTTTTCTAAAGAATTAGTTTGAGGATTAAAATATAAAGGATATTCGCTTATTTCTACAGGTTCATATATTAAATATTGAATATTATCATGTTTTTTTACCCTATTTAGTGTATCTTTAATATCCAAAACACTTCTATTTATTTTTACATTTTTTGTAAAATATATATTAGAATTATCTGGGATTACATTATAAGATTTATTATATATTTTTGTTAGCTCATCCTTAAATGATGAGCTAACGTAATTGGAATATCCTATTTTATATATCATATTATTTTGTTATATAGTTAATAATTCTAACATCAGAACCCAATATTTGAGTAAATAAAGAAGAATAATTTATACAATTTTTAACCATAATGAATTTTTGGTCTGATGTAAAACTATCTGATAGTATTAATTCACCTAATTGCTTGATGTTATCTTTTTTAAACTCTTTATTATGCACTTTAACATAATTAAATATTCTTGTGCATAAAATAGCTGATACTGCTGTTTTATGATTTTCTTTTTTATAAGAACCTGCACAATCTAATAAACTTTCATTAGCTTTTTCAAGAGTATAATTAAAAATCAAATCTTCAATAAGAGGTAATTTGTCTAACTTTTTGTTAATAAAATTAACAAGTAAAGATGTAACATCTTTACCTATAGATAAATCTCCAATTTGTATAACTTTAGTTAAATTCTTTTCCCAATCCTTAATTGTACTAATAATAGCAAAGAATTTATCTAGCATTCTTGGTTGTACAACATTAGAATTTGAAACACCATCTTTTTTCTTATTTTCAAATTTTTCAGGAATACTTAATACAAAATTAATAATTCTTTGGTCAAATTTAAGCTTTTCAGCTCTTTCAGCCCAATCTTTATAATCCCATACCATTCTTGCTTTAAGCATTCTTGATGTCTGAGCTGCATCAAAAGATTGAACATTGTATTCACCATCATCAGGATTTTCAGATAATATAATCTGTATTTTTTTATCTTTTAAATTCCAACCTATCATACTTTGTTCATTTATTAACTCCATACATGCTTGAGAAAATAACTGATTACTTCTTGAATAATCATCCAATAATAAAATAGAATTTTCTTGTAAAGAATTTACCCAATCTGGAGGACAAGGTTTTGTCCTTATTTCAGAACTATAAGTATATCCTGAATTAATCATTTCAGGAATCATATTTTCAGTTACCCATACTTCAGAATTTTCTTTCTTTAGTTTAAACTCTTTAGCATAATATCCTATTAATTCTGATGGTTCTGTTAATTGAGCTAAATTTAATTTATACAATGGTCTATTTAACTCATTTACTGTTTCTCTTATAACTGTTGTTTTACCTATCCCTGGTTCTCCTTCTATACTCAGAGATATTGGAATTTCACCTTTTTCTATAAGAATATCATTAGCATTAATAATATCCTTAATTAATTCCTTAATTTCATTTGGTGAATAATTACTATAATTCATAGTTTATTTATATTTGTGTATTTAAATTTGTTATTTGATATATTATCAACTATTTGAGCATAAAAATTCATTTTTTTAGTATTTACTATAAAATCAATATTTTTGAAAACTCTAAAATACTCATTAGAAATATCTAATTCTTTTAAATCTTCAAAACTATATTCAATATCTTTGAACATAAATCTATATGTTTTATGAATATCTTTATCTTTTATAGTATTTATTTTATTTAAATTTTCAGTAAATAGTTTTGTATCAGAATATACTTCATTAGATAGTGTTACATTAGATTTATCTTTATGTATTATTTTTACTTTGAAATTATTTTCAAAGACTTCTGAGATTGGAATTAATTTACTTATTGATCTTAGATATCTTATATTAATTTTATCATTGAGCACATAAGCTTTTATAAATTTTTTATATACTCCATTATTTATATGATCTGCAACTATATTATTTATATTCATTGTTAATTTTTATTTATTTTTAAATATCTAGCATGATTTTTTATACTATCTATAACACCAGAACTTGTTATAATCCATAATAAATTTTTATTACATACAGGTGGTACTTCAGCATGACCATCAGTAAATATTAAACAAGTACTATATGCAGAAGAATTATAAAAATCAATAGCTGCTGTAAAACTAGTACCTCCACAAGCAGTTCTTGTAAAATTATTGCTTCCTGCTTTATATTTAGTAGGTTGATATACTACAGTATCAAATGCTCTTATTTCTATATCATTTATTTTACTAAGATGTGCTATTTCATTAAGTACTTCATATAATTCATCCTCTTGTACACTTCCTGATTGATCAATTAGTACTAAAATTTTATTTTTAGGTGTTAATATTATTTTATTAGCTCCTTCAAATCTTTGATTCTCTCTTATTTTAGAACTTTTTATTGTATATTTGTTAGAATTTCCAACAAAATTCCTAATATATTTCTTATAATTATATACAGGTTTTGGTTTCTTAAATCCTGAGATTATACTACTTATTTCATGAGGAATATTACCTTGATTCTTTTGTATTTCTTTTGCTAATTCTTCTATAGTATTTTCTATTTGTGTTCTTATACTATTTACTTCAGATTCTGATAAAGAATCTAAATCTATAGGATTACCTTTATTATCTACTATTTCCCATATATGCTTAGACCTATTATCAATATTTAATTTTTCTTTTTCCTTATCAGGTAAAGAATCTAATAATTTATAATAATAATCTCTTCCTTTTTTGTACTCCCAGTTTAATTTAGGATACTCTTTTTTCATTTTATCTATAGTTACAACCCATTCAGGTAATAATTCCTTTGAGATATATTGGTTAACTTCAATATCACAAGCATAATTATCCATTTTTGAATTTGAATAGGACGAAGAATTTATTAAATGAAATAGTACTAAATGAAGAGCTTCATGTTTAATTACTCCATATTTAATTTCATTACTATATTTATTCCATTCTTCAGGATTTATAATTAATGAAAATTCAAAAGTGTTTGTATTTAAAGATACAGCAGCTAATGGTATTTTAGTACTTTCAATTTTTTCTATACTTGATATAAATAAACCATAAAAAGGATCTGTAACTATAAGTCTTCTAATAATAGAAGCTACATCTTCTTTTAAATTGAAATTCATTGTGTTTTATTTTTATTATCTATAATCTCCATCTCCTTGTATAGTATTATTATTTTTTCTTTTTTCTAATTTAGAGATGTTTTTTTCAAATATCTCTTCAAAAGAAATATCTAAATCATGAGCTAATACAGCACAATACCATAATACATCACCTATTTCATAAGAAATAGCCTCTTTTTTGTCTTCTGAGAAAATACATTCATTATCTCTAATAACTTTTTTTATTTTACCAAGTACTTCTCCAGACTCATTAGCTAAACCTAATGCTGGATAAATTATTTTAAAATCTGTAGGATAATTAGCAGTATTTAATGCCTTTTCCTGATATTCATTAAATGTCATAATTTATATGTTTCTAATAAAAATTTTCTGAGTTTTGGTATTATTTTTCTATAAGTATTCTTATATATATATTCATTTATTTTTAATTCTTCAATAATGTCTTGTTTTTTATAACCTTTTAATAAAAAAGATATAAATAATTTATTTTCTTTATTTAAATCATTAGAAATGATAAATGAATTTACTATTTGAATGAATTCTTTAGCTAATATGTCATAATCTGAATTAGTATTTGAATTTATATCATATATTAATTCTATATCTAACATATTTTTATTCTTATTTTTAAAATTCTTATATAACATATTAGCTGTAATTTTTATAAATTCTTTAGGTGTTATGATTTGATTATTTAAATCATAAGATGAATTTATCCATGATAAATATGTATCTTGTAGTAAATCTTCATGATTATAATACATATTGTTACATATTTTCTTACAGTATTTACTAATATCTGTCTGAATTTTTAAAAATACCGAATTCTTATCCATAAGTTTCTTCTTTTAAGTCTATAGCGTCATATAATTCTAATTCATCTGGTATTTTAACACTATTTAATATAGTTCCATCATCATATATACTTAATTTATTCTCTAATTCTTTTTTATATAAAGGATCTTTATTAAAGATTTTTATTAATATAGCCATAGGATGATTAAAATTATTAATATTATGAAAATCTATTATTTTAAATTTATATACATTACTAAACTTAGAGTATCTACTATTAATAAAATGTTGATATTCTTCTACAAAAGAATATGGAACAGTAAACATTAAAACATCATTATTATTATCTGCGTCATAATACGATATATTACTATAAAATGCATTAAGTTTAATACTATTTATATAATTATTATAATCTTTAGTATTATTTCTTTTAAATACTAGAAAAATAGAACCTCTCATATCAGGATATTTATTATCTCTAATATAAGTTCCTACAAAATATGATAATGATTTTGCTTCATCTATTATCATTGGAGTTATAAAAATATAACTCTTATTCTTTGCTAAATTGTTCATAAATTATTTTTATTTCCCCATTCTTGTATATTTCAACAGGAAATTCCCACACATCATGTTTTATATGATATTCTAACTCCTTACTTAATTCTAAATAACCTTTATGATACTCTTCTTTATAATATCCTCCATTTCTTCCAAAATTAGTAAAATCTGACATATTGTATATTATCGGAGAAGAATAGTTATTTAAATCAGCTATAATAAATGAAAAATTCATTATTTTATAATCCTTTAAACCTAAATTAAATTTAAGAACTTCTAAACCATCTTGATATAATGATTGTTGTAAATAATATTTATACATAAAAAAGCTTTTAGGAAATTCTAAAATACTTTTAGAAGTACTTTTTAAATCAAGAGCTTTAATTGTTTTTTCTTTATGATTAATATAAACAATATCATATAGTACTTTATAATTATATCCATAATTTTCAAAGAAATGTGGGTATTGATAATATATTGTAACACTATCATCAGGAGTACTAGGAAAATATATATTTGTATAATCATTAGATTTTATATTTAATTTAGTATTTAAAACTTGTTTATATTCAGCGGTTGATAATATAATTTTATTACTTTTATTAATATCATAATAATCTTCAAATTCTTTAAATAATTCTTTAAATTTTTCATCAGAAGTTCTTAATTTAGGATTACTTTTTTTTAATTTTTTAAAAGCTTCTTTATGAATATGATCTATATCTTTATAACCTTTTTTGTTAAAATATAACATATTGTTGATATATGTTTCCATTTGTCCAGAAGGAAGTTTATCTGAATAAATAATATAATTTTCATCAAATTTACTATTCTCTGTTAATAAACAATCTAATGCAGAACCTAATCTAAAAGCATCAGATATAACATCTTCTTTTCTATTAAGATATAGAGATGGTGATATAGATAATGCTGATAAAGAACTATAACTAAAATTAGGACTTTTTCTGTAATGATCTATATTCATATTCATTATTTAATTTTTTTGTAATCTTTTCAATTAATTCTGAGTATAATAACATTCTAGTGTTATATTCATGTACTTTAGCATTATGTATACGTTCTTCATCAAATCCTATTATTGTACAAATACTATCTTTTAAAGAATCTATGCTATCTTCCATTATACCTCTTAAATATAATTCTTGTCCTTTTTCAAGTGAGGACATTATATTTCTAATATTTTCTCTATCTGAAGAGAAAGCATTATAACATTTATTTTTAAATTCTATATCGAATTCCATATTAAAATTTTAAAATGTTATTTTTATCTGTTATTATTTTTTTAAATAGTTTTGTTCTATCTTTTTTTGATTTTGGATAATCTTTAATCTTTTCTTTTCTGAAAAATAATTCTTGTTCTTTTAAATTTAAATTTCTGAATTTACGTATTAAATCTTGCACTGATTTAGGATGAATAGGACTAGTGTTATAATCCTTTTCTAAATAATTAGCCATATTTCTTAATATTTCTGGTAAGGATATATTAAGATTTTTATATTTTATATATCTTTTATAAAAAGATTCTACTCTTCCTAAGAATTGATTTGTTTCATTTTGAAGACATAATCTTACTCTACCTGTTGAATGGTCATGGTCTAAAGTAGGTTTATTTATCATCTCCATTGTTATAGGATCTAATTCATTTTGAGAAGATAATGAAATATTTCTGTATTTAGAAATATCTTTATTTTTTAAAAGTTTACCTTTAAATTTAAATATAGAATTTCTTATTCTTATTTTATTCATATATTTATTAATAATTTTTTAGTTTTTTCTAATCTATATTTTTCTATATAGTCAGAAATATCTTTGGTTTTTGATTTTTCAGGTATGAAAAATAATTTAATATCTGAATAAATATCTTTCCATTTTTTAGAAAATTTAATTCCAGTATCGTCATTATCTAAATTAAGTATTATATTTTTAAATCTTGAATTCAATTCTTTATATTTTTTATCAGAAAACATACTTGTTTCATTCATTATTGAAATAGCATTATATCCAAGTATTTTAAATACCATAACATCTTTTAATGATTTAGTTATAATTAACATATCACCTTTATAAGGTAATTGATCATATCCTAATAACATATCTTTATTTAAATTATTTATCCATTTTTTATTTCCAAAAGGAGCATATAATTTATAATGATAATCTTTATAATAATAACTATAAGTATTAGTATAACAATATGTAGAACTTATTATTTTTTTATTTGAATCTAATAAATGATAAGAATTAATTCTATTAACATTATAAGTATTTAGTGTATCTATGTTTATATAATATTTATTATTCCAATATTGGAAATCTTTTAATGTAAAATCTCTTTTTTCTACATGAATTAAATATTTTTGAGAAACTATACTTTTATTAGGAGGTAATGCTCCTAATACTAATTGAGAATTTTCTTTATTAGTACTAAGAGCATTATAACCTAATTTAAAATCTGAGTTAATTATTCTTAAAGATTCTAAAAAAGTACAATTATATTTTTTACATATATAAGAAAATATATCATGTGTTTCTCCTGTTCCAAAATCATGATATCTACCCTTATTATTGTCAAAATACATTTTGACAGAAGGATTTTTATCATTATATAGTTCAGATTTAAACATTTTATTAATACTAAAGTTTGTACAATAATACATCCATAGTGTTAAATCAGATACTTTTCTGAGTATATTTTTAGTATTTAATTCTAAATCATCCAGATTTTCTTTAATCATTAAATCTCAAAAGTTTTCTCTGTTTCTACAGGTAACCTTTTCATATCCCATTTGTTATTAGGATCAAAAGTCAATAATGAAGGTACTTGTTGAATATTTTCTGCAAATACTTTACCGCCTATGGTAGCTTTAAACCAATTAGATTTACCATCCTTACCTGGAATCTCTTTACCAATAAATTTAATTCTAACAGATTTGTTTAAAATCAATTTAGAAAGTGAATTTGTAAAATCAGATAATGTTTTAGCATTATTATATGCATCATTAAAGTCTGTTTCTTTTACAATTTTAGTACTAATGTGTTTTAATTGACCTAATGTTCTTTTTCTTCTATTAGATGATTCTTCATCTGAACCTGAATCATAATAAAATCTGTTACTTACTGTTTGTTCTTTACTGTTAGTAAAAATCATTTCAATAAATGATGAAATTCCTTCATTTTCGTGAAGTTCCATTTTTGAAATAAGTACTTCATGAATACCTGGTTGAATAAATGAACTTTGTGATTCAACAATTTCGCTTAAATTTTCTTTTTGCATATTAATCAATAATTATAAATTTATTTTTTTTAATTCCTTTTGTACTTGTACTTAAACCTGATTCAAGCATAGCTCTTTTAGCCTGTTCTTTTGTAATTTTGTAATACTCTGCTATTTGAGGAATAGTAAAGTTTCTTTTTTCTCTTAAAGAGATTAATTCTGTCTTTGATATATTTATCATATATATAATTTATTTAAATAAAATGTTAATTTATTATCTATCATTTCAGATAGGACTAATTCTTGATTTTTTAAATGTTCACATCTTGAACCACATACTACTTCATCATTGGTTTTAAATGTTATTATACATTGGTTATTTTTTCTATATAAATAACCTATTGAATCAGCATTAGCACATACAATACTTTTAATTTTACCTGTTAAATCAATACTCATTGGAGATACTAATTCTCCATTATCAGAAATCATTTTATCTTTTACATGTCCTAGTAAAATGATATTAGGAGCTAAAGTTTCAATAAAATTTATAACTTTAAAGAAAGCTTCTCTAAGATAAAAATATCCTGCACCATTAGATAATGTTAATACATTAGTTCCTCTAAATGTATTTCCCATAGCTGTATTTTTATACATTTTTAGTGCTAAAGGTAATACCATTTCTTCAAGTGCTGTTACAGTATCTAATGTTATATATTGATAAGGATTACCTGCTTCTTTTATTTTTTTTCCTATTTCATATAATTCTTCAATATTATTTGCTTTAATCTTTAAAGCATCTAAATAATCTGAACCATTTTCTATATCTATAATTAAATTATTCTTTAAATTAGCAAAAAGTGTTGTTTTACCCACTTTAGGCTTTGAATACACAATTAATGTTTTAGGATTTATAGCTGAAGCTTTTATTATATCTTTTGGTAATTCCATTATAATTTAGATGGAGGTATAACGTATGAGTCTTTGTTAGATGGTTCTAATTCATTCTTAATTTCATTTCTAATACTTGTTTCTTTGTTAACATAATCTCTAACATCTACATTTTCTGGAAATTCATCAAACATTCTTTTTTGAACAATAATTTCAATACCTTGCATTAAATTCTGTACTTTTTGAATAGTACCTTTACTATCCATTACATTTACTCCTTGGTAATTATATTCAAGATAATAATTACCAAAACTTTTACTAGTTATTTTCATATATTTTTTATTTTAATATAAGCTATAATCAATTTTATCACTTTTTTCTAATTCTACAAATGATCCTGCACTTGGATTAAAGTATAATCCAATTCCAATATTATCTTTACTTAATCTATTTTTAATTATTTTTAATTGAATAAAAGATTGTCCTAATTTACGAACATCATATCCCATACAAGTATTCATATCTAATTTATAAGGATTCATTAAACCAAGTACAATATCAGCATCATTATATGGATTAGTACTATCTCTGAAATCTGATTGTTGTGGACTTAAATCTGCACCTTTAAATTTTAATCTTTCTGTACTACTTAAAGATTGATTAAATTGTTGTACAAATATAAAACTATATCCAAACATATTTCTTAAAAATACTGCATATTCTGACATTTTATCTATAACTTCTTTAGTACTATATCCTCTTTCTTTATGTAAATGATATAAATGATCCATTACTACTATTCTGTATTCATCTTCTTTGGGAATATATGAACTCATTCTCTTTTTTTCTTCACCTGTAGAAGTAGTATAATTTTCATATATTATTTCTCCATTATTTGCAGCATAATTATATAATTCATTATATATTCCTGTTGGATTAGAACTTTGAAATATGAATTTTATTTCACTAAATAATTTTTCTATATCTGGTAATTCTTTTTGTATAATCCTATACTCTTCTTGAGAAAGTCTATTATTACCCAATCCTTTAATTTTTTCAGGTGATATGACAATATCATATTTATTATGTATAGTACTTGTTAACCAATTACACATTTTAGATAGTTTATCTATTTCAAAAGAATAATAAAATACTTTAATAGGTATATTCTTATTTTTAGCATCTTGAATAGCATTTAATAAAATAAAATCTAAAAATGTACTTTTACCTACTCCTGAATTACCTCCAATAAGATAATATGTTTTTTTTTGAATACCAAATATATAATTATTAATCCTATCAAATCCATTATTTAATCCAGAATATTTACCTGCTAATCCATCTTCAATTCTGTCTATTAAATTCATATATTTGTTATTCTTTCTGAAGAATTATCTTCAGGTTCATCTAATTCTAATTGAGAAAGTAAAGTACTTATACCTTCTTTTTCAATAAAATAATGAGATGATTTTAAATATTTATAATTATCAATTAAATTATTTTTAATGTATTTCTTAGTACAATTTAAAATATCTTCTTTAGAATACTGAGGATGTTTCTTTGTAAATTCTTTCATTTTTTTAATACAAGAGTTTAAATCACCTCTTGGATTTCTACCTGGTAATCTTATATTAGGAAATAATTCTCTATATTCTACAATCCATGATGTAACATCAGGAATAAATAGAGATTTACTCTTTTCTGTAAGATTATTTTGAGAATCTAAATAATCATTCATTTTTAATTCATCTATATTAACTCTTAATAGTATATCATCATAATTATTTATATATTTTTTATACAAATATACAAATTCATCAGGAGTTAAACTATTAGAAATTAATATTTCTGAATTTATATTAAAGTTCATCATCTAATTCATCATCTAATTCACTATTTGATTCATCATTTAGATCATCATTTAATAACATATAATCATCTGTAAATGAATCCTCAAAAGATTCATTAAAATCCATTGAACAATCACATATTTCTTCAACATAATCGTTCTTATATATTCTGCCTGTTCCAAAACATTTTGGACAATTTCTATTAGCCATTTAAATAAAGTTTATGAATTATTTTATAATCTTCCATATCATAATATATAATATCATTTTTAGATATGATGTTATCTTTAGTACTTTTATTTTTATTTTTAAATTTTTGTTTACTTATTAAAAGTTTTTTTTTATTTTTCATAAATAAATTATTAAATAAATAAATCTAACTGTCTAGGTTTTATATTATTAAGTTCTTTGTTAACCTCATTAATATAAAATGAATAATTAATATTATAATCAGATATTTGTTTTTCTACATAATTATTAAATTCTTGTACTAAGAATCCTACATGTATTTTTTCTGTACTACCTTTAGAATAACATTTAATAAATGGATTTCCTTTTGTACTTATATAATATCTAGTGTTTTTTTGAGTAATATTTTTAACATGTTCAGGAATTCCGTTTCTATAAACTATAGAATGTATTTCACCATGTGAATCTTTAGTGAATTTTTGTCTACCACAAAAATCATATATATTAGTATGGTTTCTTATAGTATCTTCTATAGAAATATTCCTATAAATGTAATTCTCTAATGCTATTGGAATTATTTTAAAACTATTATCTTTATGATAAGCTGGTTCTGAACCTACTAATTTATCTATTTCAAATCTACCTTTATTCTTAATTTTAGAATTTGTATCAATACATGAATAATTATTAACATCAGCTATAGATATCTTATTGTATTCATTATATTCAAGTGTAAATTTAGTTATTTTTTCCCATTCTTTACATATATTAAAATACATTTCTTTATATATTCTAGGTATTTTTATTTCTAATCCATCAGTATTTATCATATAAATTTGAGAATCCGGTATACATGATAATTTTTCAACTAACATACTCATTAATAATTGTCCATTTATTGTAATACTCATTGTATATTGAGGATCATAAAGAAAACTATTAACTTCATTACTTTTACCATAACTAGAGTTTAATGCTAATTTTAAAGCATCTGAAAGAATATTATTTTTAAGATTTTTAGCTTTTATTCTTTTATCTAATATATTAGAATATATATCACAGAATATACTACCTAAATGTTCAGGATAAAGTTTATATTTTATACCAATATTTGGATATAGAGATGCTACATCAGCAGACATTATAACATAATCATTATCTGATTCATAAATACCTGCTCTAGTAATACCATGAATACCACCTATACCATAATCTATTAATACATTTTTAAATAATATTGACTTTGAGATATTATTTTTAGTACCAGGATATATTATAACATCTTTAAAAAAAGAATGTATTTGCTTTAATTCAGGTGTTTCAAATTTAATATTATCAAATAATATATCTTTAACTACTATTTTATTTCTATAAGTTCTTTTAGATTTTAGAATATTTGAATCTATTCCTGTTTTTTTAATAATTTCTTTAAATATTATAGTTTCACCTATTTTAGAATCTGAATAATTTAAAGCTGATATCTTATAAGCCTTAGATATATCAGTCCTTAATTTTATTTTATCTTTAGATAATTTATAAAATTCAAAAGTTGCTATAACATCATTTAAATTATATTTTAATATATCTGATACTTCTTCTAATGTTATATCATCCTTAGTATGTTCTAAAGGCATTTCCATAACATTAGGAAGATTCATAGATATTTGTAATGATTTTAACGAAGTTTTTCTTCCTTTATTATTATAGTGCCATATTTTATATAAATCTAATTGTGGCATTTTAAAATTTTTATAAGATATTCTAGAACTAAAATCATCATCTGATAAATTAATTATTCTTTGAGATTCTCTATATATAGCATGAATTACATCTTCCTTAGAAATAGTATTAAAATATTTATAGTTTTCAATTATAAAATGTAGTACTGGATAATCAAAGAATATATTATTAAATCCTATACCATATTTAACTGTTTCTAAATGTTGTATTAAATCATGTAATTCAAATTTATCTTTATGAAGAACATATGTTTTTATTTCTGCTGTATCTATATTAAGTCCAGTATACGTAAAACATGATTTTAATGTTTCAATATCATATATATAATAATTTTTATTCATTATATTTCAATTATTAATCCATTAGAAGATACACCTTTATTAAATTGATTATCAGTAACTGTACTAACATTCATAAATGTTATATCATTAATTATTCTTATACCTTGATTAATTATTTTTTCATTGTTATGAATATGTCCAAAAACATGATACTTTGGTTTAATAGTATTAAATATGTGATTATATAATGATTTATCCCCACAAAATTCTAATTCATTATCTATATTATAAGATAAATCTAGTATTGTTTTAGGTGGTCCATGTGTAATAAGTATATCTACATGTTCAATATGTTTCCAATATTTATCTAAATTTTCCCTTTTAACTGTAAAATACCATTCTCCAAATACTGGAGTAATAGGGGAACCATAAAATTTAATATTATTTATTTCAGTATATTCATTTTCAAGATATATTATTCCATTATCTTTTAATTTACTTGTATTGTATTTTTTTAAAGCCCATGCATCATGATTACCAGCTATAAGAATTTTATTTTTAATATTTAATTTTATAAACCAATCAGAAAATGCATCAAATTCTATTTTATTTAGAATAGGATTTTTAAAATTAGTACTATCACCAGAATGTATTACAATATCTATACCATTAGGAATAACTAATGTATTATGATTCATGTGAGTATCAGATATACACCATATTTTCATACTTATAAAATATTTTCAATTATTTTAATTACTTCATTTTTTGCTTTTAAAGAAATTGAATCTCTTTTATTTAAACAATTAAAGAAAATTTTAATTTCATCAGAATCATTTAAATTTATTTCTTCTAATATAATTGTTAATATTCCTACTACTTCAAACAGTAGTATTTCTTTTTCAATATTAGTATTATTATTTTTAATACTACATAATACTTTATTTATAAATTTATCACTCATTTGTTTGTATTTTTAATTCATAATGTAATTCAGAATGTAATTCAGAATGTAATTCAGATAATAATTCAGAACGTAATTCAGAATCTAATTTAGAACGTAATTCTGAATCTAATTCTGAATCTAATTCAGAACGTAATTCAAAATCTAATTTAGAACGTAATTTAGAATATAATTCAGATAATAAGTTATCTTTAATCATATAATTTTATCTAATTCAGAACGTAATTCAGAATCTAATTCAAAATCTAATTCAGA
>Ga0116188_1001231_pt1 | contig 22696 bp, 15 predicted proteins | sample AD_JPNTR2_MetaG_FD_89807 | JGI IMG/M metagenome (GOLD analysis project Ga0116188, IMG submission 89807) | Active sludge microbial communities of municipal wastewater-treating anaerobic digesters from Japan - AD_JPNTR2_MetaG | ecosystem: Engineered > Bioreactor > Anaerobic > Digestate | place...
ACGGCGGGATCTACGGCTATGTCTTTCGAGACCTGTTCCCGCCCGAGGCCGACCTGGGCGCGGGCGGCACGCAAGTGATTGCGGAAGTGCGCGGGCCCGAAGCCGAGCCGCTGATCGACTGCATCGACCGTGTGGCCGCCGAGTATCCCTGCCGCGACTACTACGTGTTCTATCCCGGCCCCAATAGCGACAGCTACACGCAATGGGTCCTCAACCAATGCGGCTGGGATGTCGAACTGCCCGATGACGTCATCGGCAAGGATGTCACCTGCCCATTCAGCAACTGACACCGCGCCTTTCAGTCTCGGCCCCGAATGCCTGTGACATAGACGGCGTCCGTGTTTCTGTTCTTATGTGAGCCATGGATGCCATGTCTTGTCTGCCGCCCCTGTCGGGGCTCAATCCAAGGAAACGAGATCGGTGGCGCGGTCGTCAACCGGGGGCTTACGCCGCCCGGCTATTCACCGCTGCCCCTTGCGGGGCAGGAGAGTACGGCGAGGTTTCCCTCACAGACGGGCAAGATACGAGTCACTCGCAGGCGACAAATGTCGATCCCTCCGCAAGCGGTCCGTGATCAAGAAACAGACTGTGTGTGACTAACCCGAGACTTCTTGGTTTCTTTGACAAGCTGAGGTCACTCTATAGGCGTGCGAGCCATGGGCTGGGAGACTTCCGGCCGACAGCTGAGAACTGACAGCTGAAACCTGACCTCATCCGTGTCCGACCGGTCATCCGTGGTCTCGCTACGCGTAGCGACCGAACTCGTGGGCCGTTTCGTACATCACGCGGGCGTTCGCCAGGCAGCGTTCGTCGAGCGGGACCATGAACGGTGCAGCCGTGGGCAGGAGCACGAAACCGCCGCCGGGAGCGCCGACTTCGATCGCCTCGCGCATGTGCTCGCGCATCTGCTCGGGCGTATCCCGCTCGAGCCAGAGCGACTGCACGGCTCCCATCACGCACATGCGGCCGGCGAGCTTGGCCTTGACCTCGGCCAGCGTAACGTCGGCTGTGCTCATGGGCAGCGTCTCGACAGGCTCCAGCGCGTCGGCCCCGATCTCGAGAATCATGTCCAGCAATGCCCGCAGCCGCCCGTGACAATGGATCACGCTGAAGTTGCCGCTCTCGTGGATGGCCTGCGTGACCTGCTTGTCCTGCTCCACGACGTAACGGGGGAAGTAAACGGCCGGGTTCATCAGCGGGGCTCCGGCGTACTCTGGCCCCCACAGACGAATGCAGGCATTTTTCACGACCGCGCCATACGCCCGCACCGCCCGCATGACCTGTTCCTGAGCCTTGTCGAGCAACGCCCGGATCGGCCCGTCATCGCTGCAGGCCCGCAAGACGAAGTCCTCGAAGTCGAAGAGCCCCACCACGTGCCCGAGAGCGTCGCCCACGCTGAACACCAGAACGCCGTCCTCGCCCACGCGAGCTTCGAGTTCGCGAAGCCGCGGCTCGTTCACGCAACACGGCGGGTCGGGCATGCTCAGCACGCGCTCGATGTCCGCGTCCGTCTTGATCAACGGCTCGACCTGCCAGTTGGTCATCAAGCCGGGATCGCGGCGGGAAACGGCTCGCAACCGTCCCTTGGGCGTGTCGATCTCCGTCGTCTGGACCAGTGTGCCATCTGCATGACGGGCCTGCGATCCGTGGACGTTGTTGGGATCGCCCAGCAGGACGGGACAATCATCGATCGGGGCCCGCACGAAATGATCGCCCCACTCGCGTTCCAGCTCGATCAGCGGACCGTACGACGGCTCCTGATGAAACCACTCGTCCGTGTTCTGTGGAGCAAACTCGTAAATGCTCACCGGCACCCGGTCCGGCGTGCCGCAGCCAAGGACGGTCAGGAGACGCTGTCGTCGTGTCATGATCCTTACCCCCTGGACGATACCGTGCACTCGTGCCAGAGTGTAAAAGCAAGAAAGTGAAAGAGCAACGGCCGCCGCGGCGATGGGGCCGGCGGGTTGCTCTTTCACTTTCTCACATTACCGCGTTTGCACGCTTGCGCGTGTTACTGGCCGCGCTTGCCCAGGTGATGATCGATCATCAGCAGCAGATGGGGCTTGCCGTCGCAGGCCTCGATCTGGGCGAGGATATCCTCGACGGTCTTTTCTTCCTCGACCTGCTCCTTGATGAACCACTGCAGCTCGATCTGGGCGGGATAATCCTTCTCGGCCAGGGCCGTTTCGTACAGCTTGTTGATCAGCCCGGTGACCTTCTGCTCGTGAGCCAGCACAGCCTGAAAGACTTCCTTCAGACTGCCGAACTCGACCGGAGGCTTCTCGATGGCTTCCAGGACCACGCGCCCGCTCCGGTCGGTCACGTGCTTGAAGAGTTTGGCCGCGTGATCGAGCTCTTCCTTGTACTGCTCGCGCATCCAGTGTGCCGCCCCGCCGAAGTTCTGCGACTCGAGGTACGCAGACATGGCCAGATAGAGGTACCCGGAGGCAATTTCGTTACGGATCTGCTCGTTGAAGGCCGCCTGCATCTTCTGACTCAACATGTGTCGTTCTCCCTTACGGCTTTGCCGTTCTTCGTTGTGGTACTCCGGTCCAGCCCGGAGAGTCATGAGACGCTCCGCCGCGTCAGAACAACCCGGTTGTTCCTCCGCGGCAAGCCGTCCTCGTCACACCCGACTTCGGTCGTTCCCCCCCGCGGTTCACACCGAAGCCGTATCCTACCCCTCCCGCCATGCCTGAACAAACCACCCGACACTCGCTGCCCATCATGACATAGGGCAATCTCCCCAGGCAAGCAGGGGCGGATAGCAGCCCCGCGTGTGCGGAGGCCGCGTCCTTGGCGTCCGAGGGACGATAGTTCGACCTTCGGACCCGGGCAAGCTGGTTTGCCCATTCAAGTCAGCCCAGCCAGGGGAACGGCGACGGGATACCGCGCATCAGGCAGACGTAGTGAGCGGCGATCATGCCACCCAACACGGTGACGACCAGCCCGCTGAGCGTGGGGACAACCTGCAGGAGCAGACGGCGGCCGAGCCCGGTCAAGTCATGCTCGTGGGCGGCATCGGCCAGGATTTTGGCCGCGTAACGGCGGCTGGCCAGGGCGAGCGAGCCGATCAGCATCAATGTCAACGCCAGCCCCAGGCTGAAAACGGCGATGGCGTACAACGCACCGCCGACCACGTTGGCTCCGATCCCCATGAACATGATGATCGTCGCCGCCGGACAGGGCACGATGCCGCCGGTAATGCCCAGCATGAGCAGCATGCGGAAGGTCAACCGGTCGCTCCGGCCGTGAACGGACGCCGCCGCATCATTATGCGCGGACGACCGCCGCTGAGAGGTGGCCGCGAGAGAGCCGTCCGCCGGCGCGTAAGCGTGCTCGTGGTGATGATGTCCGTGCCCGTGGTCATGGTCGTGATGGGAGTGGGAATGACCATGCCTGTGACCATGCTCAGCGTCGTGCGAGTGAGCATGCGAATGCTCGTGTGCATGGGAGTGAGCATGCGAATGACCGTGCGAGTGATCGTGGGCATGATCGTGCGCGTGCGAATGCGGGTGATCGTGTCCCACGCCGGGCACGTGCGGGTGTGAGTGCGTGAACAGCTTGCGCCACCAGGATCGCGTGTCGACCTCGCCATGATGGTGATGGTGGTGATCGTGGTCATGATGGTGGGCCAGCCGCCCCGTCAATCCGCGCCAAGCCAGGGCGAGGCCCATACCGGCCACAAGCAGGCCGGCCACCAAGCCCAGCCACAATTGCAGTGTCGGGGCCAGCCGCGGATTGGATTCCTGGTAGACCCAGATCACCACTCCCATGATCACGACCAGCGCCGTGTGCGTCACGGTCACGATGATCGCCAGCGCCGCCGCGTGCCAGTACGTGCCGTGCTGGCTGATGAGATAGGCGGCCACGACGGTCTTGGCGTGCCCGGGCATGAGGGCATGCGCGGCTCCCCAGAAGAACGCCGTGCCGGTGACCAGCAGGAACAGCACCACGCCCCAGCGTCCCTGGAGCAGGCTGATCATCTTGCGAGCCTGCCGTTCGTAGTCGCCCACCTGGAGCGGGTTGTAGGTCGGATCGAGGAATGTCGTGGCGTAAACCGACAGTCCGGCCGTTTCCGCCCGGCCACGCGACGCATCCGTGGTCGCACCATCCGCGGACGCAGGACTCGTCGAAGCGGAGGGCGCCGTCGCCGGGCTGCCCGGCTCGCCGGCGAGACCGGCCGCAGCCTCGCTCACGACCGTGAACCGCACGGTCGCCTGCCGCACATCGGGAAGATTCACCGGGTCGTATTGCTCGTACCGGAAAACCGCAGTGTCCTCTGAGACGAACGGTGGATGCGGCTCGAGGAACCGGCAGTACGGCAATGCGTAGACGTCGGCATCGTCACCCGCCGCCACCAGATCGAGCAGCGCGGTACCGTCCCTCAGACGCCATCGCGGCTGCCCCGCCGCCGTCGCTTCGGCCGGCACGATTCGAGCGGCAGCCGCATCGGTCAGTGCGACGCCTTCATTCGAGAACGCATCGACCACCGCCTCGGGCACCGGGCCCGCCGCCAGCGAGTCCGCATCAATGCCATATAACCGGCACAGAACGGGCGGCGGTTCAAGCAGGATCAGCTTGAGCCCCACGTGCTGCGGGTAAGTCTTGTCCTCGTACGTCAGGATGTGCTCGCCGGGACCGAGCTGAGGGTACTCGGCCACGTAGCGAACCACCAGCCGGTACGTCATGCCCATCGGCCCGAGCATGGGCACGATTACTTTACTCGTGGTCAGTTGCCGCCCCGTCATCGGATCGATCCGCTCGGGAACCAGCGAAAGCGACAACTCTTTGTCATCGATGCGGACGGTGAGAAGTGCGGGGTATTCGCGAGCCTTCAACCCGAGCCACGCCTCCTGCTCTTCGCGAGAGACCTGGCCGTCCCGGTTGGTGTCCATTTCGCTCGATTCGAGGAACGCGGCGGGATTCTCGGCAAAATCCAGCATGAAGTCCACCTCGAGCCGGTCGGGCAGGACGTACAGCACGTTGAAGTGCGTGATGCTGTCGTTGCCGAGAGGATGGGCGACCGCGAGGCCCGCACCGATGAACCAAGCCACCGCGAACGCGCAGATGCATGAACGCAGTGTCCTGCGGCGCCGGAACGCCGGGTCAACGCGGCGGCATGTGAGAGGGCGAGAGAACATTACCGCGAAGCCTGCTCGCCGGACTCTTTCAGCTTCTCCATAATTCGCCGGTACGCCGCATACTCCGGCCGTTGCTCGCGGCCCTGAATGGCCCGGGCGTACGTCTGGCGAGCGAGCGTCAGGTGATCTTCAGTATCGCCCTCCAGGCGGGGCAGGTCGGCGAGCAGGTTGTGAACGGCGGCGATGTTCGCGTGCATCGCCCACAGGTCCTTCATCTGGCCGGCCGCCTCTTGGTAGTGTTCCAACGCCTGCTTGCCTGCTTCGGCCGCCTTCTGCTTCGCCTCAGTTACCGCTTTGCCGGCGGCATCGGCGCTGGTGGCTGCCGCGGGCACCGCGTCGGCGGCCACGCCCTCAGGCAACTGTTCCGGAGCCAGCTTGACCGCCACTCCCATCTCGGCCAGCGCCTGCAGCATTTGCTGATGCAGCTCCAGATCGGCCGCCTGCTGGACCCACGTGCGGGCCACCAGGTAGCTCAGATCGCCCTGCAAAGCGACGGCACTGGCGACCGAAGACTGATCCGACGCCATCTCGCTCAGCTTGCGATCCGGAGCGTCGGCGGGATTCTCACGACGAATGAAATCGGCCAACTTCCGCTGGTAGTCGCCGGCCGCCGATCGCGCCTGCTGAGCCGCTCGCTGCCCCTCGTTCTCGGCAAGGTCGATGGCCTGCTGTTCGAGAGCATCGGCCTGCACGACATACCGCACCGCGGCCTCTGCGTGCTGGGCCAGTTCAGCGGCAACCTGCTGTCGAAGTTTCTCCAACCCGCTTACCTGGGCCTCGATCGCTGCCCGGCGCTCACCCATACCGGCGATCTGCCGATCAATCTCGGCCAGCAGTTCCCTGTTGGCCGCGAGCACTTTCTCCGCCACCTGACGGTCGTACTCGATGGCCGTAATCCCCCGCAACGGCTCCATGGGCTTGTTGCCATCGATGGGCACGAGCGGCGACGCCATGATCTCGTCCGGATCGGCACTGGCCGACCTGCTGTTCTGAACGGCCCCATCCTTCAACGCGGCCGCTTGACGCGCGGCTTCGCGATGCGCCTGGGACAACTTGCGATACTCGTTGAGCTGCTTTTGGACCGCTTCCGGATCCGAGGCTTCGGCGGCTTTGCGCTCTGCCTCGAACATCTGGAGCTCGGCCTCGCGAGCGGCCTTGTCGGCGGCTGCCTGCCGAGCCTTCAAATCGGCGAGCTGCCGATCGAGCTCCGCGACGTGCGCCTCACCCTGGCTGATCCGGGCGGCGACTTCGTTACGACGCTTCTGCAACTCGGCCATGCGCTCGGGCAGCGACGGCACGACTTCGGCGGGCCCTTGCTGTGCCTCGGGCTCAGGCTGTGCCTCGGCTACCGCCGGGGCCGGCTCAGGAGCGGCCTCTTCTGCCGGTGATGGTGACACCACGGGAGGAGGTGCGTCTGCCGGGGCGGCCTTGGCGTCCTTTTTGAGGGCACCGACGCGGTCGGCCATGCCCCCGAAGATCCACCATTTGCTGGAGGAACTCTCGGCCTGAGTCTTCTGTGCGTTCGCCTCCGGCGCAGGCGTTTCGACCTTGGGCAACGGGGGCAACTCGACGGCCCGCACCGACTTGCCCGGCGCAGTGCCGCCGGCCAGCAACAACCGCTGGGCGGCGATCCCGTCCTGGATGTCGCGCGAGATCAGCGTCATCCGCTCGACCTGCTTGCGCTCGTGATTGGCCTTGGCCCGGACCAGCGCCGCCTCGCGCCGGTGCAGATCGGCTTTGTGCCGCAGCAGGATGGCCTCCAGACGCGTGGCGCTCGGATTGTTCCGCCCGCTGACCTCCGAATCCCCCACTCCTTCCTGCAGATTGATTGCCTCGCGAACCGTGGCGAGCGCCTGGTCGAGCAGTGTGTGCCCGGCCTTCACTTCTTCGAGGACCGTGCGATACGCCTCTTCCGGCCCGCCGGGTGAAACCTCCGTGATCTGTCCGCCCAGATTCTGGACGCGTTGCGTAAGCTGCTGAAGTTCAAACTCACGGCTGGACAACGCCTCCTGGGCGAAAGCGAAGGGCGTTCCTTCAGCCAGCTCCACGTAAGCATGCCACTTGTCGGTGTTGACCTCGCCGGCAGGTCGAGTGGCGGCTGCTTCGAAAGCCTTCTCCAATCGCGGCGTGGCCGCGTTGTATTCGTTCAGCATGCGTTGGGCCAGCTCGAGCTTCACGTCCAGCTCTCGGGCCAGCTTGGACTCGGGCGACTCGACGACAGGGGCGAGGAAATAGCCGCCGACAAACACGAGCACCAGGATCACGAGGGGGATCAGAGTGTAAAGCTTCACGACAGACTCCGCAGAGAAACCTGCTTGGTCAACGCTCGGGAATTCATCGTCACGCGCCGCCGCAGCCCGGCGGCAAGTGCCCGGAGGACAAGTGCCCTAACCATCGGCGGGACCCATGTTTGGGGGGCACTTACTCCCACAGAAGGTGTACCACGATCCCCCCGCCTCGTCAAACCACAAGAGCGCAAAAACATCCTCACCGGCCTTGAGCCTGGTCGGGGAGCGAGCATCTTGCCCGCCTCGCATCGGCCACACCCGGCCTCCATGCCCGCCAGCCTGCGGGACGGCCACCTCCGCCCGGGTAAGCGCCCGTCCCTCTACTACGGCCGCCCGCCCGCCTTTGTGCGTTCGTGACTCCCCCCTCGCGTCCGTCGCCGGCCCACCGTATAAGTTTTTTCCCGAAATGCGCGGACCCGGTTAACAGAAGGCAAGCCCCTCTGTTCTCTCTGTTGCCTGCCGTCAGAGCTTGTGGCGTTGCGTCGGAGCCCGTCCCTGCCCAGAACGAACCCGCCGGTCCTTCATCGTTAGAGCCAGATGCCTGAGAAGAGGAGCATCAGGCCGGCGATGGTTGCCACGAACAGCCCCCACCAGAGGACGACGCTCTTGTACCAGGGGCTGCCCAGTTGGCTGAAGATGTTCAGCCGGCGCCAGTCGATGGTCAGATCGCTGGTCACCTGCGCAGGGTGCGGCGGCGGAGTGGCCAGGCTCACGGCCGTGCAGACCGCGACGGAGAACAACCACACCACCATGGCCTGCGTCATGAACGGCTCGAGCCACAAGGCATGGCTGGGCACCAGGGCCACGTACAGTTTCAGGCCGATGCTGAACAGAAATCCGAGCACCACCGCCGCGGTTGCACCGACGGCGTTCACCCGCCGAAACAGGATGCCCAGCAGAAAGACCGCCCCGAACGGCGGGGCGAAGAAGGCGTAAAGGTTCTGGATGTACTCGAACAGACTGGTCCCCAGGAGCGGAATCAGGCGGGCCAGCGTGATGGCAACCATCAGCACGACCAGCGTGGTGATCCGCCCGACAGCCACGAGGTGCCGTTCCGTGGCGCTAGGGCGCAACAGTCGCTGATACACGTCCATGGTGAACACCGTCGCCGTCGAGTTGAGCACCGCCTGCACGGTCGATTGGATAGCCCCGAACAATGCCGCGAGGAACAGGCCGCGCAGCCCCATCGGGATCACCGTCTGGAGCATGTGGACGTAGCCCTTGTCGGCTTCGGGCTTGATCTCGGCCCAGGGCAGCTTCATGATCTCGGGGTGCATGGCGAACAGGATCAGGCCGGGCACGACCACAATGACGGGAAGGATCACCTTCAGGAAGCCGGCCAGCACGATCCCCATGCGGGCGTGGTACATGTCCTTGGCTCCCAACACCCGCTGGATCATGAACTGATTAATGACGTTGTACCAGATGCTCACGGTGAACACGACGAAGATCAGGCCGGTCCACGGCACGATGGCGTGGGTGGCCGGCTGGATGACCGACAAGCGGTTGTACGTATCGGTATGAGCGATGTGTGGCGCATTCTGCCGTACCACCTCGGCGTAAACGCCGCTTTGAGCCTGGTTGCGTTCGACCATGATGCGAACGCCGTCGACGACGGAACCGCTATCGCCGGCCAGTGCCGAGAGGCCCAGGATCGTGACCAACAATCCGCCAACGACCATGATGATCACGGTCAGGACGTCCATCCACGCGACCGAGCTGAGTCCCCCGTAGATCGCCCAGACGCCCGAGGCGATCCCCACGAAAGCGATGGCCAGCCACAAATCCCAGCCGAAGAGTTTCTCGAGCGCCAGCCCGCCGCCGTACAGGACGGCGGCCAGAAACGCCACGACGTTCACGATCACCGTCACGACGGCAAAGAACTGACGCAAGGCGAGGTTGAACCGCTTCTCCATGAACTCCGGCGTGGTGAAGACCCGCGAGCTGAGCAGGAAGGGGATAAAGAACCAAATGAGGATGCTGAACGTCAGCACGTTGCCCCACTCGAACATCGCCACGGAGATGCCGAAGATGAAGGCCGCGCCGATCATCCCGATGAAGTGCTCGCTGGAGATGTTGCTGGCGATGAACGAGCAGCCCACCACGTACCAGGGCAGGGATCGGCCGGCCAGGAAGTAGTCGTCCGACTGAGCCTTGCGGCGCCGACCGGCCCAAAAGCCGATGAGCGACAGCAGCGCGAAATAGCCGAGGAACGCCGCGATATCCCAGGCGGAGATTTGAAACGACTCCATCCCCTTCATGAATCACCTCGAGCGTCAGCCCCCGGCATGCCTGCCGGAGCGCGGGTTGTACGAGCGTTTTTTCGGGGGGGCGTTTTTCGGGGGGCGAGCATCTTGCCCGCCTGAGTGTGCACGCCCCAGCGTGCCGCCAGCCCCTAGCCCCCAGTCCCCAGCCCCCAAAGATTAGTGTTACTCAACGTGCATTCTGCTTCGCACGGCGAGTCATCTCGCGCATGCGATCGACGCAGGTTCTGATCAGTTCGTCCAACGCCGTGCGATCGAACGGGCTCTGCCACACCTGGTAGATGTCCAGATCGTGAAGTTCCGGCGGTGAGAGGTAGCCCACGCATCCGTTGACCAGATTCATGACCACCACGGCGTGATCGGCAAAATGCTCGCGCAGGACGATCTGGAAGTTCGAGTACGCTTCGTTGGGCTGGCCCACGATGAGCGCATCACCGACCCGCCAGATCCAAGCCGGCATGTCGCAGGTCGCCCCTGTGCCCACGGACCGGCGGACCCGAAGCTTGCGGCGCAGACGCTCGGCCATGACGCGGTCGGTGCAGGCGGCGATCTCCTGCTCGATCTGATCGTCCGGCGGCAGCGACTTGAGCGGCAGGCGCACCTGCAGGCACTCGGCGGCAATCGTCGTGGGGAGTTCAACCTCCGTCCGCCTCCACGTGGCCAGCGGCGCGCCCGATTCCACCACGCCCGTGTACTCCAGTGCGATGCGCGGCGGCAGCAGCGATTCCAGCGTCGCCAGCACGGCGAAGCCCAATCGCCGGCCGTTCTGATCGGCGATCGCGGTCTCGCCCACGTACTGTTCGCGCGGGGCCAGTTCGCCGGAAGCACCCTGCAGGAACGCGCACGGCGCCCCGCCCGTGTTGGCTTCCACCACTTCGCGCATGGCCCCCACGTAGTCGGGCGAGATGAGCTGGTTTTCCCAGGCAAGCGTGGTCGGATGACACGCGTAGTTGACAATCGTGCCCATGATCGCCCCACTTGCGTCATCGGTGATGCGTCCGACGAGCAACGTGTCATCGGCAGCGTTGTCAGGGTTGTAACCGCAGACATGGCGGTTGCCCTGCGGGTCGGGCAGGTCGCGGTTGGCGGCCAGGTTGCACTTGCCGTACGCCCAACTCAGCGTGGCCGGACGAGCCGCGGCCAGAGCCTCGCCAACCGCGTCAACCACCGCATCGCGAACGCTTGCGAGGTAGGCGGCGATCATCCCTCCGCCCGGCTTGTCTGCATCGCCGCGACAGATCGACGGACCCGCATGCGTGTGCGTGAAGGCGATCATCAACCGGGCGGCATCGAGTCCGAAGCGATCCAGCACCGCCCCACGCACGAACCACTCATCCTCGGGCAGTTGCCACCATCCGGCATCGACGGTCACCAACACCAAAGGCGCGCCATCATGTGGAGCCGCGTTCGACAAATCCGCCGGTGTGGCGTCGTGCACCCGATCGGCGGGAACGATCGCGATGGCGGTAGCCGTCAACGGACGATGGATTCCCGCAGCCGTATCGTGTGCCGCCGCCCCCCAGGCACGGTTGTAAATGCCCACCGGCGGCGTGATATCCCGCCGTGCCACTCCGATCCGAGCGGATGCGCTGAAGTCCCGTACCGTTCGTCTGAACAAATGAGCCTCCCTGCCCTGCTTTCGGCAGAGCTGTCCCACTGTTGTGGTGCACGCTTCCAGCGTGCACAGTGCAGGCAAGATGCCTGCACCACAATCTCCAGGACGCGTCGAGCGTGGGCTCAACTGCTCTGCGGCCCCGGTGTTCCTTCTTTGACCAGGCGAGCGTACGTCCAGGACAGCACGGCGTTGACCACCCCCAGAGCCCAAATCGCCAAGCCGGCTGCTTCGATGCTGCGAGCGATCCGGGCGTGACGGGCATACCGGGCCGCCAGTTCAGGGGTGGGATCCTGGTACGGAATGCCCGCGAACAACACGTCATACACAAACCCGCCGATCAGGATGGCGAGCCCGACGGCCAGCAGGGCCAGGCACGTTCGCCAACGCATGAATCCAGACTACCTCCAAAAAGATCGACGCGGCGACACGGAGACGCGGCGACGGTGAAGGGATGCCGATACCGCATGCCCCCCGTCATATCCCCGTCTGCAGGTTCCTCTTTCCGCCGCGTCGCCACATCCTTCTTTTGTTTGCCGCGCCCTTCTTCTCTCCTCGCCGCGTCTCCGCGTCACCGCGTCGCCGCGTCATCTTTTATTCCTTCCACCCTCCCGAGCCAAACAGACTCAGGCCGCCGTCCATCACCAATGTGGCTCCGACGTAATGGCGGGCTTCCGGTTCGCAGAGGTACGCGACCTGACGAGCCACTTCGTCGGGATCGATAAGTTGCTGATTGGGCACGCGGGCCCGCGACTGTCGCTTCAGTTCGGGGTCGGCCTTGAAGAATCGTCCGCTGAGCCCGGCATCCACGTACCCCGGAGCCAGTTCGTTGACGCAGATGCCGTGCGGCGCGAGCTCGGCCGCCAGGCACTGACAGAGCATGCGCAGGCCGGCCTTCGACACGCAATACGTGGGAATGTGCTTGTGCACAGCATGGCCCGCCCAACTGCCGATGAACACGACGCGACCGGGCTTCTTCTTTTTCAACAGGCGCTGCGTCGCCGCCTGGGCTAGATAAAAGGCACCGTCGAGGTTCACCGACAGTTCATCCCGCCAGACTTCAGGCGTCAGTTCGCGCACATTGGTGAGGTGTACCACCGCTGCGTTGGGCACGATCAACGTGGGCAGGCCCAGATCGGCCTCAACGTCGCGCACCCAACGGTAGACGGCATCGGCGTCGCGGACGTCCACCCGATCGTAACGGCAGTTGCGGCGCAGCGTCTTGATCCGCCGCAGCGTGGGCCGAGCGTCCTTCTCGTCGAGCACGTCGCCGATAGCCACGTCCGCCCCGCGGCGGGCAAACTCCAACGCCACGGCTCGCCCGATGTCGCCCAGGCCGCCGCTGATGATCCCCACTTGCCCTTTCAACGATTCAGGCATGTTCACACTCCGCTCGATCCGGCCGCCGCGTAACAGCCGCAGACATGCGTCATGATTCCATGACACACGGCATCCGTCCACGAATCACAGACGTCCGTTGACGATTCATGAGCCGCAGGCATCGGCCGGAGCGGTCATTCTACTGCGGAGCGCTGGCGGTTCCAGCGGCGGGCGAGGTGGCGGCGGGTTGCGTGACCGCCGGTGATGTGGCCGGCGGGGCCGCCGGAGCGGGTACCGGCGCCGTCGCCGGCACCGCTTGCGTGGCGGCGGGCTGTGTCGGGGGCACCTTGGGTTGTGTGGCGGCGGGACGATTCGTTGCCGGCTGGCTGGCCGCCGGCTGGCTGGCGATCGGCGCAGGTCGAAGCGCGGCCGCGTACCGCAAGTCCACGCGAACGTCCACAACGTCGGGCCGCGGCTGCCACAGCACATAACTAATCGCGTCAAATAAACGGCACGCAGCCGCGAAGCGGCTCAGCAGTTCCACCGGCGAGCGCAGCGCGCCGTCGCCCCCCGCCCGCGGCATGGGCAGTTCGATCTCGTGCTGCTGATCGCCCCGGCGGACCAGGAACGTCACTTTGTCGGGTTGTCCGCGTTCGGCCACGGCGTCCCGCAGCGACTGCAGCGGCCGGGCCGAGTCGATCTTCACACCATCGACGGCCAGGACGCGATCGCCGGGCAGGAGCCTGCCGCGAGCCGGCCCCTCGGGCAGCGTGTCCACCACTTCCACCGTCCCGCCACTGGCCCGGGCCAGAATCCCGATCTGCTTGCCGGTCGCCCGCTGCCGCTGCAACAGCCGCTCCCACCACTGGGCCTGCAGCAATTCGGGATGGTGCGCGGAGATGTGCTCGATCCAGGTGGCGATCATGGTCGCCCCGGCCTGAGGCTGGGCGAACAGAACGCGTCGAGGCTGGCCCCCGCGTAACACGACGTGCTCGACCACTTGATCCAGACCGGTGATCGGCAACAGCGCATGATTACCCCGTCGAGCCTCCACGAGCCGCCGCACCGTCTGCGAGTGCGTGGCCACGATGAGCCAGCGATCGGCCACGGTCCAACTCAGTTCGAGAGCAGCCAGGAGATCGCAGCGGGTCTTGCCGGTCTGTCGCACGCCGATGGGCAGTGAGTAGATGACCGGCCCACCCGGGCCCAACGCTTCCTGCCGGATGGCGATCGCCTGCTCGGGCCCCGCCTGCGAGTTGAACAGGCGTACCAGGTTACCCGCCACCTGCGGCAGCGCTGCCGCCACGGCGTCGGGATCATCGGTCTCCACCAGGATCGCCCCCACCGGCAGGATGATCTTCTCCCGCGAATCCTTGGCCTCGGCGGTCTGGATCGTCACCTGGTCCACGAGCAGCACGGTGTCGCCCACGAGATGGCCCAGGATTCGCTTCTCGATCGTGCCGGGCTCGAGCCCCACTTCCAGCGAGTCGAAGGAGAAGCCCTCGGGCTCCATCGCCAGCCGGCCCCGCAGCCGACGATAGTCGCCGAGATAATCCACGGCATGCGTCCAGGCGGCGACCACGGAAAGGGGAAGTCGGCGCAGGATCTGGATGGGCGGTTCGCCGCGGGTCAGTTGCCGGCCTTCAGGATCCAGCCGTGCACTCAGTTTCAGGTGAGCCTGCTCGGTTCCCCAAGCCAGGCCGACTGCGATGGTCTTGATCTGCGGCCAGTCGTCAGGCCACCAGGCAGTCAGCGGATTGTACCCCTCCACGCCGCCGGCCCGGGCCTTGCCCACATACGCGATGAGCTGGGCACCGGCCGCAACGGACGCCGTCCGGTCACGGAACTCGGGCGTATCGGCGAGCGTCTCGCCACCGCGCGTCAGCACGTCCAGCGTGCGGGCGTAAATGCTGGTTTTCTTCATTCGCCCAATGACGGCGGTCTTCCCGTCGCAGGCCAGTTCGTGGCCGTTGCCCAAACGGTAGCGACGCACGGGCGCGGATGCCGTCTCGGCGATTCGCTGCGCTGCCAGCGCAGCTTCGAGAGCGGCCGGATTCGCCGGCCACGCCAGAAGCACGGCATCGCTCAGACCGCTCCAACCGTCCGCGGAGAATGCCACCGGGCCGGAAAACAGCATCCCGAGCGCCGCCGAAGCCGGCTCAAGCCCGACTGCGGTGGCGAATAAATGTCGCATGCCGCCTTCGGTGGCCGCCGCTGCAGGGCTTTTCGCTACCGCCTGAGCCGAGTCAGCCGGGCTCGTCGTCGCGGCCGATTGCACGACGGAGATGATGGTCGAGGCCACGCCCGCGCCTGCGCGGTTACCCAGGATGTGGCTGAGTCCGCGAATCTCGACGTAAATGGCCGCATCGGCCGGCAGACGACTCGCCAGCGTGGCAGCCGGCCCGCTCGCCGGAACCGACGCCGGCGCCGAGCCGGCCGGTTGCCCGTGTACGGGAGCCGCCGCCAGCATCAACGCGGAAACACCCACCGCGGCCAGCCCCGCGGCCATGCGAGCGATCCGGACAACAAATCGGGACTGGAGGCTGGCCATCATCTCCCCACCGTGGGCGGACACGACAAACGAGTTCTTACAGGACTGCGTCAACTCGCCGATGCCGGAACCGCCGCGAACTGACGGAGTCCCCCAACTGCTGCGGTCCACAGGACAGGGATTCCCCGGGACCGCTTGAAGGCGGCCTGCATCCTCTTATACGTTCGAACTGCCTGGGGAGCTTACAGCGCTTCGATCGTGTCGTCGAACTCGTCGAAAGGCAGGTCCGAATCGATCGCAGCTTCCTGCGGAAGCGAGGGGGCGAACAGGTCCGGCCCGCTGATCTTGGGCGACGAGCTGCCGCTGGGGCTCTTGCGGTCCGACTGCAGATCACGCCAACCGGCGGCCAGCGTGTCGTTGGCGCCGGCGAAACCCAGCCCGATCAGCGACTCGAGCTGCTCGAGGCTGCGTTTCGTGCCGTCCAGCGTCGAGCGGGTCTGCTTGACGATCGGGTCGAGAATCACGTCCACGAAGCCGGCCGGCATCTGTTCCATACGAGCAGCCTTGACTTCGTTACGGCCTTTTCCGGAAGCGCCCACGATTTCGATGGTCGGGTCCGATACCTGGGCGATCTGTCCGGCAAGAAGTCCCTGCGGTCGCTCGCTGGCGGTCGGAGCGATCAGGAAGACAGCCAGCGCGATGCTGGCGGCAGCGGCCAGCGGCGACGCGATGCTGATCAGCATACGCGACCAGTTCCGCTTGGGAGCCACCACCTGCTGAGCGCGGTAGGCCAGAAGAACCCGGTCGGTGAAAGAGGCACTGAGGGTCGGCTCGCAACGATCGTAAGCGATGACGTCCCCATAAGCCTCAGCCAAGGCCAGCTCGGCCTGGCAATCACTGCAGTTGAGTTGATGGGCGTGAAGTTCGGCCTGCAGCGAAGAGGGGAGTTCGCCGTCGAGGTATCGGTCGAAGAGGTGTCTTGCGTGTTGGCAGGTGATCATGACGCCGTCTCTCTAAATGGCCGGACGCTGGTCCAGTCGTTCACCAAGCCGCTTAAGAGATCTCGCAATCGCCCGCGGGCCCGATGGAGGTGGCTCTTGGCCGTGGCCATCGGTATGCCCAACGTCTGGGCGATGGTTTCGCAACTCATCCCCTCGCGGTAGAACAGCATGATCGCCGCCCGTTGCGGAGCCGACAGCTCATCCACCGCGCGCCAGATCTGGTTCTTCAACCGCCGGGCCGCTTCGCTCTCGGCCACCCGGTCCACCGTGTCCGGCTCGTCGCTGGAGATGCCGGTAAAGTCGACCTCTCCCGTCAGCGACTTGCGCCGACGAATCTGATTCAGGCACAGCCGGTACCCGATGGTAAACAGCCACGTGCTGAATCGATACTCGGCCGAGAACGAATCCAGCGAACTGAACGCTCGTAGAAAGGCTTCCTGGCAGACTTCCTCGGACTCGTGATGGTCCCGGAGGATCCGCCACACGAACGCGAACAGCCGGTCCTTGTGAGCGTCCACGAGTATGCGCGCAGCTTCCTGGTCCCCATTACGGGCCTGTGCAACCAACCGCTTTTCCATGCGGCGGGTCAGTCGCGGCGTCGCGCTTTCCACTCGTCTGGTGATCATGCTCGTTCAATTATACCTGAGAAGGCCGACCGGGTTGCAGAAACTCTGGCACCTTGACACCCCGGCCAGTACAATCCCTCGGTCCGAGCGGCCACACGCCGGCCGCCGGCGTTCCAGCAAGTATGTATCGGCTACAAGGGCAGATAATATAATCACTTATGGCAAAGAAGCCAAGCCCTAGCAACGAGCGCCGGATCCTCAACAAGAAGGCCCGGCACAACTACCACATCCTCCAGACGGTGGAGGCTGGAATCGTTTTAACGGGGAGCGAAGTCAAGAGCCTGCGAGCCGGTTCCGCTCAGCTCACGGACGCCTTTGTTCGCATAAATGAAACAGAGGCAACGATTTACAACTTTCAGATCGACCGCTACCCGCCCGCTACCGACCGCAACCATGAGCCTCTGCGACCGCGCCGGCTCCTCCTGCACCGTCGCGAACTGGCCAAGCTGCGTCCACAGGCGGAGCAAAAGGGCGTGACGCTGATCCCGCTGAGCGTCTACTTCAATTCCCGCGGGCTGGCGAAGGTCGAACTGGCGCTGGCCACCGGCAAGAAGGAGTACGACAAGCGGGAGGACCTCCGCAAACGTGCCCACCAGCGTGAGATGGATCGGGCCATGACTCGCCGCCACCGCTGACGGGAGGCGGGCATCCTGCCCGCCTCTTGAGTGGGTCAGGCCCTTGTCTTCCAAGAAAACATCCTGCCCCGTCGGCGGCGGGCGAGACGCCCGCCTCCCAAGGAACTCCGACAGTTCGTCCACTCCTCCGCTTGTCCGCCCCATCGAGACGACAAAACGTCCCATGCTTTCCGTGATCGCCGCCTCCGGGAACCCCTGAATTGCCGGCGCCCCCCCGCCAGCACGATCGGCCGCCGGCCCTTCGGCCGCCCACGGCACGGCGAGTGCTTGCCGTAGGTCGTGCGGTTTCCGTTTCGCGCATTTTCAGAGGGCGAGCATCTTGCCCGCCTCTTCCCCGGACTACGGTCTGCGTTTCGGGGGATAGGCATCGTGTCCGCCTCTGATCGGACGACGCGTCCGGCTTTCGGGAGATGGGCACTTGACCCGGTCAGCGGCGGACAGGATGCCCCTGGAAGCAGGGTGAGGCGGGCGGGACGCCCGCCCGCCGTGGAGATCCGACGTGCAGTCATTAATTCGACCCATCCTGTGCCTTTTATCGGTCACTTGGATGACCACTGCTGCGCTGGGCCAGATTCTCGGACCTGTGACCGATCCCTTTCAGCAGCCGGGGCAGACGACGGGCGTGTTTCCCACGCAACCCACAACCCCCACAACCATCGGCGGGACACCATCCACACCCATCGGCGGTACGCAACCCGATCAGGTCTCGCCCTCAACTGGCGTCGTGGCCGGCTTCGGACCGCCGTTCGCGGGCTCGCAGCCCAGTAGCATCGTCCAGACCCGCGAACCGTCGCTCCTGACCACAGCGGTGACCTCGGCTTGCGGAACGGGTTCGGCTCTGGCGCTCGCGTTCAGTGCCGCCGGCATAGCGGCGTTCCGGGGCTGGCGGCATGGCGGGATCGATCCGTCAGTCCCCCGTAGGGCGTCCGGCAGGCGTCGCCCCCGATGGGGCGTTGGTCAACAGCGGGCGGCGTAGAACGCATACATGCTAGAACAGTGCACAATAATAGTCACTACATGCATCGACATTACACGTGAGAGGTGATGACATGTATCCACGTTTGTGCAAGTGGGCGTTGTGTGGCGGCCTCGTTGCCTCGTCCGCGGCGCTGGGCCAGGCGGTGCGAGGCCAAAACGTATTCGTTGACATTGTCCCGCTGGGCGGCACGATCGTGAACCCGGGGCCTCAGCCAACCGTGCTGGTCCAGCCCGGTGCGGCCATTCCATACGAGATCGTGCTCCTCGTGGAGGCCGACCCGACGTTCGCCGAAACCGGCGGCTTGGCCAGCTTCGATCTGAACGTGCTGACCAACGTCGGCGTGGTCCAGAATGACGCGTTCAATTTCAGCCCCGGCATCTCGCCGCTGTTCTCCACCGGCCTGAGCCCGGGCACCGTGCTGACCGACGACATCATCGGTATCGCCGCCGCCCAGAACGTCACCAACGCCACCGGCGAGATCGTCACCGGATTCGGCCTCAACCAGGCGCAGCAGATCGGCGTGGGCCAGATCCTCACGCCCACGTTCGAAGGCGATTTTCAGGTAGGCCTGACCGGCACCGCCGATCTGTTCAGCCTGGGCGGCACGAGAGTGACCACCGTGCCGGGCGTTCTGGCGAACACGCCGGGATTCATCATTCAGACCCGATTCCAGGAAGCCACGGAACCGGACGTGGTCGAGCCCGATCCCACGCCGGTGCCCCCCACTCCCCTCCCGCCGCTAACGGGCGGCTCGTCGGGGCCAGTCAATCCTCTACCCGGCGAACAGGTGGCCTCCGAGGATCCCGGCCCTACGGTCGCCGGCGTGCTGACGCCCGGCGTCTGCGGCTTCGGCGCATTTTCAGCCCTGGCCGCCACTCTATGCGGCCTGGCGATCATGAAGAAAAGGATCTGAAGCTTCGGAGAGTCAGTGGTCCGTGGCCAGTGGTCAGTTGTCTGGTCAATCGTCCGTTGGCCCGTTGTTGATCGGGCCCGCCCGGGGGGCGGGCGCCTCGCCCGCCTTAGATTGTGCGTGCCAATATTAATGCACGCTGTTATGGTGTCTATTCCAATGCGAGAGTCTCGCTCGCCCCTGAGAGGCGTCGGTTAGAAAACCGTGTTAAACCTCTGCCCTTCTGGGCTCACGTCCACGGCTGCTGACTTTTCGCCCTTTGAGGGCGAAACAAGAATGCGGCAAGAGCCCACCCCCGATCTTCACCAGCCTCAGGCCCCCGGCCCCCGGCCCAACAACTACTGGCCGCTCGCCGGCGCCTCGCCGTCCAGGTGCACGTGCCAACCGCGAGTCTGCGTTTCGATGGCATACAGGCCGGTACGAGCGGTGATGAAGAGCGTGCGATAATCCTTGCCGCCGAACGTGCAGTTGGAGGGTTGCTCGGCCGAAGCGATCACGCCGATCCACTTGCCGTCAGGCTCGAGCACGAGCGTCCCCTCGATGCCGGTGACATAAAGGCGTCCCTTCTCGTCGACGGACATACCGTCGGGCCCCGGGGTATAGGCGATACGCTCGCCCTTGCCGAGCTTGCCCGGGCCGAGGACGGGATAGCGATACAGCAAGCTGGTTCCGTTGTCCACCACGTAGAGCGTCTTGCCGTCGGGCGACAGCGCGATACCGTTGGGCCGAACGAGGTCGTCGATGATGCGCGAGATTTGCCCGTCGGCGGTGACGTAGTAGACCGCTTCCTCCTTCATCTCCATGTTGTCGCGGTTGCCGTAGCGCGGATCGGTGAAGTAGATCCCGCCCGCGGTGTCGATCCACAGATCGTTGGGGCTGTTGAGCCGCTTGCCCTGGTAGCGGTCCACGATGGTCTGGCCGGGCTGCCCCGGCGTGGCCGCTCGCGACACCCGCCGCCCCGCGTGTTCGCAAGCGATCAACGCGCCGGGCTTGTCGAACATGAGGCCGTTTGACTCGCCGCTCTGATCGTTGACGACGCGGGTTTGTCCGTCCTGGTAGCGCACGATGTCAGCATTGGGAATGTCGGAGAAGTACAGCGAGCTGTCCTTGAAGTTCCAGGCCGGGCCCTCGGTGAACTTGAAGCCGCCGGCGATCTTCTTTGCGACCGGCTCACCTTGCGTGATGCCGGGCAATTTCGAGGCGGGCAGGAGACGCACGTTGTCGATCCGCGTGACCACGTCCTGGAAATCGTCGTTGGTGGAGTACTCCCAGCCGATGATGTAACTGTTTGGCACAGGCTGGCCGGTCTTGGGATCGACGGTCGGATAGATCATCGCCTTGTAGGGCTGGTCCTTGAGCCGTGCGTTCGTCGCCGCCACCAGGCGAGGATCGGTGAATACACGTTCATCCTTGAACGCGTCGTTGCTCACCCACAGACCGAACGGCTCATCGCCCGGCTCGATCTCCACGCGGCCGAGATCGAGCTTGGGCGGCGTGAACTGGCCCGACTTCATCTCGGCCTCGGGCTGCTTGTACGCATAGCGCCACGCCTCGTGGATCTCGGGCTTGCCGTCGCGCATGCGGTACCAGCCGCCGTTGGTCTTCTCTTCAAGGCCCAAGGCAATGATGGGCGTGAACGTCACTTTGCCTCTGCCCGCCCGCACGAACAGGTGGGCCGGCACCGCCCCGTCATGCAGCGGGTTGCGCAGGTCGCGCTCCATGTCCAGGTTCCACTGCTGAGCGAGAATGTCCGACCAGTCCGGCTCGTTCGGACCGGGACTGACTTTGGGTTGTGCCGCTTGCGCCGTCGCAGCGAGACAGAGACCGGTCAGTACTGTCCACGTCGTTCGTATGTGTGCCATGTTGTTCTCCTGCGAGCGAGATGTTCGCCGGGCGGCATTATAGCGGCCACCGGTGCTTGCATCATAGCGGCTTCCATTATAATGCACCCGCGTGCCGGATATCCGCCCACGATCGACGCAAAGGAGCCTCCTCATGGCGGTCACGATTCTGCTTTTTCTCGCCACGGCCTGGGCCGCCGAGGCCCCACCCGAGATGACGCGTGACATCGCCTCCACGCAACCGGCCACGGTGCCGCCCGCCACGCCCGGAGTCGCGATGGATTCCGCCACATCCGCCGAGGACGTCGAACCCGGCGACGAAGTATCGGAAGCTGAAGCTCCCGCCGCTGCGCCAGCCAAGCCGCTACCCGGCCCCAAGTACGCCCCGCTGCGATTCAATGATGACTTCAGCTATCTCGCGGGTCCGGAGGGCTCGTACCGCAAGGACTTCTTCGACCCCATCAAGTACATTCGCCTGGGCGACGACGTGACTGCACGGCTGGGCGGCGACATCCGCGGCCGTCTCGAAGCGGTGACACATAAGCGGTACGGGGCCGAGCACCCCACGGAGGACACGTTCTTCCTCCATCGCTACTACGCTCACGTCAACGTCGAGTATCGCAAGCTCGTTCGCGTGTACTTCGAAGGCGTGACCGCGTGGGCCGAGGACGTGGACAACACGCCCATTCCCAACCCGACGGACCGTTGGGACATTCATCAGATGTTCTTCGACGTGCGGTTCCTCGGTGAAGACATCCCGCTGGCGCTGCGGATCGGCCGGCAGGAACTGCTCTACGGAGCGCAACGTCTGGTCTCGCCGCTGGGCTGGGCCAACGTGCAGCGGACCTGGGACGGGGCCAAGCTCTTCTGGACGAGCAAGGAGTGGGACATCGACGGCTTTTACACGCGGCCGGTGATCATCGAGCCCAAGGGCATGAACCGCTGCGACGAAGATCAGGACTTCTACGGCGTGTACGCCACGTACAAAGGCATCGCCAATCACGGCATCGACCTGTACTACCTGGGCCTGCGGAATCGGGGCAACTTCGTGAACTCCAACGAGCCGGACGAGGACAACGTGGGCGATCTGTCGCTCAACACGCACGGCGTTCGTTTCTTCGGCAAGACACCGGTGGGCCCGCACGTGTGGGACTACGACACCGAACTGGCCGGCCAGTGGGGCCGGGCAGCCGGCGACGTGATTCAGGCGTGGATGTGGTCGGTGGAAACCGGCTACACGTTCGCCGACGTGCCGTGGACCCCGCGGATCGGCCTGGGCTTCGATTACGCCAGCGGCGACCACGACCCCTTTGACGGTTTCCATGGTACGTTCAACCAGCTCTTCCCGCTGGGCCACGCCTTCTTCGGCTACCTCGACCAGGTCGGCCGCCAGAACATCTGGGCCCAGAACGTCCAGCTCTCGGCCAAGCCGCTCGACAACCTGACGACCGCATTGGCGTGGCACACATTCTGGCTCGACAAGACGGAAGATGCTCTGTACAACGCGGCGGGTACCGCCGTTCGACGCAGCCTCACCGGCGACGTCGGCGCGGAGGTCGGTCACGAGCTCGACCTGACGCTCAAC
>Ga0116188_1001235_pt1 | contig 22666 bp, 20 predicted proteins | sample AD_JPNTR2_MetaG_FD_89807 | JGI IMG/M metagenome (GOLD analysis project Ga0116188, IMG submission 89807) | Active sludge microbial communities of municipal wastewater-treating anaerobic digesters from Japan - AD_JPNTR2_MetaG | ecosystem: Engineered > Bioreactor > Anaerobic > Digestate | place...
CGGGATTACCCTGACTCTTGAAGTTTATACCAATGTATTTGTAAGGCGATATTTCTTTAGATTGTGGTAAAGTATACGTTTTGCTTATTCCTAAACGAAGGATTTGCTTATCGCTAAAATCGTATTTCAAATTCAACATGGGAAGAAAATATGACTTATCGATTTTTGCTTGACCTCGAGTTCCGCCACGATCAACATTGTAAGCCACCAAGAGATAAACATCATCAAATCTCAGCCCAAGATTTCCCGTGAAGAATGGTAAAAACTGATAAGTTACTTCGGCATAAGCGGGGAGCAGGTGCAGCCCTCCTCGTGATGTTGGGAATATCATCCTGCAAAAAGAACAAAAAAACAAACCTCAAAATCACATATCGAGAGACCGGTAATGTTAAATATTATTTATTCAACGAATTACGACTTTTTATACACCCTCTTTTTTCCTATTTTTGTGGTCGATAAAAATCCACTTCAATGGAAATACATCCTATGAAACCCAAAAGTCTGGTTGATATTAACGACTACAACAAAGATGATATTTTGCGCATCCTTAATAATACTGCTAAATTCAAAGCCAATCCCAATCGGGATTTTTTAAAAGGAAAAGTATGTGCAACACTCTTCTTCGAACCTTCCACACGTACACGTCTGAGTTTCGAAACAGCAATCAATCGCCTCCATGGAAGAGTTATCGGTTTCTCCGACACAGCCACCAGCAGTCTGACCAAGGGCGAAACATTGAAAGATACCATAATGATAGTCAGCAATTATGCCGATCTCATCATCATGCGACATTATTTGGAAGGATCGGCACGATATGCTTCAGAAATCTCGCCCGTTCCCATTATCAATGCAGGTGACGGTTCCAATCAGCATCCTACTCAAACGTTGCTTGATTTGTTTTCCATTTACGAAACACAGGAAACGCTGGAAAATCTCACCATCACTATTGTAGGCGATCTCAAATATGGTCGTGCAGTTCATTCGTTAATTGAGGGGTTGTCTTTCTTCCATCCAACCTTCAATTTTGTAGCCCCGGAAGAGCTTAAAATCCCTGAAAAGTATAAAACATTTTGCGAGAAAAAAGGCATTCGATACAATGAATTTTCGGATTTCTCTTCCGAAGCCATTAACAGTGCCGATATTCTGTACATGACACGCGTACAGCGTGAACGTTTTACCGATCTTATGGAATACGAAAAGGTAAAAAATGTGTATGTCCTCTATAACGATATGCTGAAAGATTCAAAAGACAACTTGAAAGTATTGCATCCGCTTCCACGAGTAAAAGAAATTGACCAGGATGTGGACGATAACCCCAAAGCATATTATTTCCAACAAGCAAGAAACGGCATGTTTACACGCCAGGCCGTAATTTGTGATCTAATGGGGATTGAAGTGGTATAATACACAGAAAAAAGACAAAAAATAGAAACCTATGAGAAAAGCATTACAAGTAGCTGCTCTCGAAAATGGCACCGCCATTGACCACATTCCGCCACAAGCATTATTTAAAGTGGTGTCGTTATTGCAGTTGCAACAGCTCAATAATCGAATTACTATTGGGAATAATCTAAGGAGCAGCAAAATAGGGACAAAGGGCATCATTAAAGTGGCCGACAAATTTTTCGAAGAAGACGAAATTAATCGTATCGCTTTAGTAGCACCCAACGTAACATTGAATATCATAAAAGATTTTGAAGTAATCGAAAAGAAAAAATTGACTTTACCGGACGAAATCATCGGGATCGTTAAATGCAATAATCCGAAGTGTATTAGTAACAACGAACCGATGAAAACCCGTTTTCATATTGTCGATAAAGAGAAAGTTGAACTACAATGTCACTATTGTGAAATAAAAATAAAGAAAGAGGACATCATTCTGAAATGAAACAGGATTGGAAACCGGGCACAATGATTTATCCGCTTCCGGCAGTGATGATCAGTTGCGGAAGTACTCCCGAAGAATACAATATTATCACCGTAAGCTGGGTAGGAACCATTTGCAGCAATCCTCCCATGTGTTATATATCCATACGCCCCGAAAGGTTCTCACACGATATCATCAAACGAAACAAAGAATACGTGATTAATCTCACAACGGAGGAGTTGGCAAAAGCAACCGACTGGTGCGGTGTTCGTTCGGGGAAGAATTACAATAAATTCAAAGAAATGCAACTCACACCGGGTAAAGCCACTATTGTGAATGCACCAATCATTGAAGAAGCCCCACTATCGATTGAATGTCGGGTAAAAGAAATCATCCCATTGGGGTCGCACGACATGTTTATATCTGAGGTGGTCAACATTAAAGCCGATGAGAAATATTTTGACCCGAAAACCGAAAAATTTGATTTGGAACGTACTAAACCACTTATTTACGTACATGGCAATTATTACGGCTTAGGACGACTTATCGGCAAATTCGGATGGAGTGTCCAAAAAAAGAAGAAAACAAAAAAGTAAACACGAACAAGTTATCCGATATAAAAAATTTCGTCTCACCAATCTGTTTGAAATTATGCCTCTCAATTTACCCCATAACTTACCTGCGATAGAAATTTTGAGCAAAGAACATATCTTTGTGATGAATGATTTGCGTGCTTCTACTCAGGATATTCGTCCGCTAAAAATAGCGATTCTCAACCTGATGCCGCTAAAAATAACGACCGAGACCGATTTGATACGATTACTTTCCAACTCTCCATTGCAGATAGAGATCGACTTTGTTCAGTTGGAAACCCATTTCCCAAAAAATACGCCTATCGAACATCTCTTGGAATTCTATAAACCTTTTTCCTCAATCCGAAATAATTTTTATGACGGGTTTATCGTTACCGGTGCACCGGTTGAATTATTGCCATTCGAAAAAGTAAACTACTGGCAAGAACTGACCGATATTTTCAATTGGGCTAGAACCCATGTAACATCTACTTTCTACATATGCTGGGCTGCCCAAGCAGCTATGTTCCATTTTTTCGGAATAAATAAATATCCGTTGGAAAAGAAATTATTCGGTGTATTCAAACATAAAATAAACGACCCTTCTTTCCCTCTTTTCAGGGGTTTCGACGATGAATTCTATGCTCCTCACAGCCGACATACCACAGTTTCTATTGAGGAAATAAACGAACATCCTGAATTAACCGTTTTATCGCAATCTGATGAAGCCGGTGTCTATATTATTTCTTCACGTGGCGGACGAGAATTTTACGTTACAGGGCATTCCGAATATTCACCCCTCACCCTTCATAACGAATACATGCGGGACAAAGAAAGAGGATTAGATTCGGTAGAGATTCCTAAAAATTACTATCGAAACAACGACCCTTCCCAACCTCCCCTTGTATTATGGAGAAGCCACGCCAATTTGTTGTTTATCAACTGGCTCAACTATTTTGTTTATCAGGCTACGCCTTTCGATATAAAGAAAATTCAAGAATTGGGAGAGTTGTAATGTTGCTCCTACTCTATCTGCATAAACAAAGGAACCGTTTCTTTCTTCTGAAAAGAAAAACAGTGAAAAAATATTTTCATTTCTGTATCTCAAAAGAATTTGCGAAATTTGAAGTTCCTAAAACTTTCTGTAAAGAATTGTAATAAATAACATAAAAATCGAAAGTAAATGACTAAAAGTGTTTTACAAATTGCAAGGGCAAGTTATAAGCCCAAAATGCCTGAAGTATTAAAAGGCAACATTCGTATTAAAGAAGGAACGGCAACCGAATCGGCTGGTGATCAGGAAGAAATAAAAAAACTTTTCCCTAACATTTACGGGTTGCCTATCCTCGATTTTATAGCAGATGAAGGTCAGCCGGGGATGAACAACCCGATAAATGTTGGAGTGATACTTTCAGGTGGACAAGCACCCGGCGGACATAATGTAATAGCGGGAATTTATGATGGGATTAAACGTCTACATTCCGAAAGTCGTCTCTACGGTTTTATTTTGGGACCATCCGGGTTAATCAATCATGAATACAAAGAATTAACAGGAGATATCATTAATGAATACCGCAATACCGGTGGTTTCGATATTATTGGTTCCGGCCGTACTAAATTAGAAACCAAAGAACAATTTGACAAAGGTTTGGAAATCCTGAAAAAACTTGATATCAAGGCTCTGGTTATTATCGGTGGCGACGATTCAAATACCAATGCATGTGTTTTGGCAGAATACTATCAATCGATTAATGCAGGCGTTCAGGTAATCGGATGCCCTAAGACGATTGATGGGGATTTAAAGAACAAACAAATCGAAACATCTTTCGGATTCGATACAGCATGCAAGGTTTATTCCGAACTTATCGGTAATATTGAACGCGATTGCAATTCATCGCGCAAATACTGGCACTTCATAAAGGTGATGGGGCGCTCAGCATCGCATATCGCTCTGGAATGTGCTTTACAAACCCATCCCAACATCTGCATTATTTCCGAAGAAATTGAAGCAAAGAAATGGTCACTCGACGACATAGTTGAATACATCGCAGGAATTATAGCAAACCGGGCAGAACAAGGACTTAACTTTGGAACAATCATCATACCTGAAGGATTAATCGAATTTATTCCGGCAATAAAAAAACTTATCGAAGAACTGAACGATTTCTTTGCACATTCATCAGATGAGTTTAATTTGGTTCGTCGTTCACAACAGCGTGACTATATCATCAGTAAACTTTCTCCTGAAAATGCAAAAATATATGCAAGCCTCCCCGAAAAAGTAGCAAAACAATTGGCACTTGATCGAGATCCTCACGGAAATGTGCAAGTTTCCATGATTCAGACGGAGGAATTGCTGTCGCAAATGGTAGCAAAAAAACTAGATGAATGGACAAACGAGGGGAAATACAAAGGAAAATTTTCGGCGATCCATCATTTCTTTGGATACGAAGGTCGTTCAGCTGCTCCCTCAAACTACGATGCCGATTATTGCTATTCATTGGGGTACACAGCTTCCATGCTTATTGCAGGTGGAAAAACGGGCTATATGGCATCCGTGCGCAATACTACAGCTCCTGCCGACAAATGGATAGCCGGCGGAATCCCTATCACTATGATGATGAACATGGAACGCCGCAGCGGAAAAATGAAACCGGTTATCAGAAAAGCATTGGTTGAGTTGGAAGGTGCTCCATTCCGATATTTTAAAAGCCAACGGGAAAAATGGGCAATTGAAACAGATTATGTTTATCCCGGTCCCATTCAATATTTCGGGCCTGTTGAAGTTTGTGATCAACCTACAAAGACCCTCCAACTAGAACAAAAAGGAATTCAAATGACATTTCTATAGCAATAAAAAAGCGGGAAATTCAATCCCGCTTTTTTTATATCTAACAATTACCGCGAATAATACTAATAAAAACGATAACGATTATCTCTAACTTCCAGTTTATCTTTCAACACTTCCATCGACTGCATCTGCAAGCGATAAGTGATTTCGCCCTGCATGCTGTTCTTCTGTATTTTGGGATCGTATGTTTCTGTGCCCTGCGTACGATTATCCACATTGACAACAAATACGCCCATATTTCCTTTCGCCGGCCCCATTAGTTTATGAAGTGGGGCAAAAGCCGAATAAGCATTTAACACAGGTTCGAAACCCAATCCTGCAATATTACGGGTATTAAAGTTAACGAACCTTACCGTATCGGGCCGGGTATTCATTTCCTTGGCATAATCAGCTAAAGAAGACAAATTTTTTGATTTCAATTCGGTAATGATTTTTTCAGCTTTTTTCTCACGTACAAGTTGACTCCGAATCACTGTTACTACCTCTGATAAAGGAGCTGTTCCTGCCGGAATAACATTATCCAATCGTGCTACAATTCGCAAATTAGTCAAATCAAACTTTTTAACGGCACCTTTCTCCTTTTCGTTAAATGCCCACTGAATTACCTGGCGAGAACCGGGCATTTGAGCAATAGAAAAATCGGTTGAAGAAATTGTGTAATTGGGAACAACAGCATATCCTTTCTGTTTCGCCAATTCAGTAAATTTTTTGCCGACATCCGGAAGGGATAAAAATTGATTCAATTCATTATCCACATTGTTAGATGTTCGTTCACTTACCACTACAGGCATATTAATCACAGCCAATTTATATTTTGTTACGGGTTTTGTTTTTTCTTCCACTTGCACAATAATAGACTGACCGGGGACCGATATCTTCCTCACTTCTCCAACCTGCATAGAAAAAACCGTTTGAACAAAATCATTCCCCACCGAAGCAATATCGATTTCCCTTACCCATCCGGCATCTCCTCCATTGGATTGGGGATTTAATTCGTTTGCTACTTGAGCGAAAGGTTTTCCACCTTTAATCACAGTGAAGACACTATCGACAAAATGTCTTACCAACGAATCTTGTTCACCTGCACCTGCAGTAGGCACAACAATCATCCGCAAACGAACCGAATCGGGAGCTACAATTTTATCGATCAGTTTATAAATCTGATAGGAATTCCCTTCTCGAACCGGACCGTACATATCGCCAATAGTAGCAGAAGAAACAAAAGAACGTTGACTTTCAGTCAACACATTGGCGGCCAAATATACATCATGGTAAGGTGTTTCGGAATAATCGGCAACAACGGCTGATGGATTAGTTGACTCGGCGAGTTTTTTAGCTGCTTCCATTGCCTGAGCCTCGACTTCGGCAAAATCCTCATCACTCGGTGCTATTTCACGAATAAAATAAGTGATCTTTGCAATAGGAGTATTCAGTTTGAAATTCTTCTTGTGTTTCTCGTAAAATGCCCGTATTTCGCTATCCTCAACTGTTACTAATGTATCGGGAATGGTATAATAGTTCTGTACAACATACGTTAAATCGGCATTTTGCTGCGATAAATCGAATGAAGTTTTAGCCTCCATATCATTTACCATGACTGCACTTGCCAAAAGTGTCCGATATTTTTCTTCCAGACGTTGATATTTGATCAAATTCTCGATAAACAGCCACATTGACTTATATTGTTGAACAAGAGCTTTCTCTTCAGGTTGAAGCGACGCTGTAGGAGTATTTATGGCTGTAAAGAAATTTGTCAAGGCTTCCCTGTCATAAATTCCTGTTTTCGGATCAACAAAAAGAGGCAATTGCTGAAGAAGAGGAGATATGTTTTCACCATGCACAAGGTCATTTATTTCTTCTTTCGAAACCGTTAACCCAAGCTTTTTGGCCTGATTATCCAGTATGCATTCTCTAACCATCTGCTGATAAACCAACTCCTTAATTTGAAGAGAAGCATTTTCATCCAACGAACTCTCGCCGCTCATCATTTTTTGAAAATTTTCCCACTCCGTTACACGGGTAAAATATTCTTCAGTCGAAATAACTTTCCCGTTGACTTCAAAAACCTTATCCTGAGATTTACGGAAAAGAGTACTCCCCGATGTCAATAGATCTCCCAATATAAACGCCAACAAAGCGATACCAATGACCGCAATAAGAAATCCTGCTTTATTCCTAATTTTTTGTAAAGTAGCCATTTATGCTAATCAATATTTAATAGATTTGATTATTAAAAAATTTTCTTTCCAACAAGGGCACGAAGTTAGCAAAAATAAAAGAGATATTCCTTCTTTTTAAAAGAAAAGTATACGTTTTTTAATAGGACAACAATTTTCAATTATCCGATGTATTGTTTTCAATAAGCCTCACCACCTCAATTTTTCGTGCAGAAACTTTTAATATTTTAAAAGTAAATTTTCCAATATCAACCGTTTCATATGTTTTCGGGAAACGCTGAGTATAATGCAATATCAGTCCGGCAACTGTGGAATAATCTTCCGATTCGGGTAAATCCAATCCAAACATTTCGTTAAGTTGATCGATCTCCATTCTTCCGGAAATCACATATTCATTTTCATTTTCTTGTTTGGCAAATCGTGACTCTACATCGTATTCGTCTTCGATATCTCCAAATATCTCTTCTACGAGATCTTCCAACGTTACTATACCGGAGGTTCCTCCAAATTCATCAACTACCACAGCTATATTTTTATGTTCCTGCATAAGCTCATTCATGAGCTTAGATGCAGGCATACTATCGGGGACAAAGGAAATCGGAGCTATCTTCTTTGTCCAATCAGTCGGATTATCAAACATTTCCCAAATATGAATATAACCAATGATGTTATCGATATTATCTTCATATACCAAAATACGCGATAATCCTGTTTCAATAAATTTTTCTTTCAACGCATCTATATCAGTATCCCTACTAACTGCAACAATTTCGGCACGAGGGACCATGCAATCCTTCACTTTAAGAGTAGAGAAATCAAGTGCATTTCTAAATATTTTCACCTCTGAATCCACATCTGCTTCATCCGGCATCTCATCAATACTCTGTTTTACATACAAATCCAAATCGTTCCTATCTAGCATTTTTTCCTCAGACATAGCGGTTTTGCATCCGAATATGCCCAAAAAAAAGCGGGAAATAGCAACTGATAATTTCATTATTGGGTAAAGCAATACATAAAAGAAGAAAGCCGGAATAGCTAAAATTTTTACCCAAAGGTCAGGATTTCTCCCCAAAAAAGCCCGTGGGAAAAACTCTCCCGTAAATAAAATAATAAGAGTAGATGTCAGAATTAAAATCAGATAATTAAGAACAGGAAATCCCGTTATGTACTTTTCAACCAACGGATAAAAATTTAAAAGAGTAAAAAAAACGAACAGAACCAGCGCTAAGAGATTTCCTACCGATAAAACAACCAAGAATTGACGCGAATGCCCATAAATAGTATTACGAATATAATTAAAAGGTCCTTTAATTTTTTTATCGAGCGCATAACGAAGTTTATCGGATGAAACAAATGCCACTTCCATGCCCGAAAAAAATGCAGACAAAACAAGGAAAACAAGCCACCATACTATTGCTGTTGATGAAACCATATTATTCTGTAACAATATTGGAATTATTGTTCTGAAGCGTATCGGAATTTACAGGATTTTCATTGAACGGAATGCGCCCCTCATGCGGATTAAATATACGGTATTCAGTCATTTCTTGATTCGATTCAAATCCATATCCTTTTAATTCGGTTTCTCCTTTTTGTATTTCGATAAATTTATCGGAATAAATGCGTTGTTTGCGTTGATCCCAGAAAAGCTCATCACTCAAAAACTTTTCCCCTTTCATGTTTTGAGCATTTACATTACCTTTTAGCCTCCACAACCGTTTATTGACATAATTCCATGCAGTATCGGCATAAATAACGGCTTCAATACGAAATAGAGAATCAAAACGCTCAAGATAAATACCTTCAGGGAAAAACCAATAAGGATCTTTTGCTCGATCGAAAACCTGCCACTTTTTTGCTATCAACTTATAACGAGTAACCCCTGAATCGGAAATCAGAGTAACAACACTGTCGGTTGTCATCGTAGGAACGATGTCAGGATTAAATATGATGTCGACCAAATCTTCTGTTTTGTTTTGGCACGATCCGACAAAAAGCAACATAACAACTGCTATAAAAGCAGTTGCTATGTGCCGAATTTTTTTGTTATTATTTTGCTTATCAAACAATTCTGTCACTTAATTGAATAAAAAAATTATTTAAGTCTGACTATTGTATTTTCACCAATCCAACCCGGGATATAAACAGAATCTCCTTCTTTAATACCCATCATAAAGGCAGATTCGGTATCCATAAAGTAGGCAGAATATTTGTTGATCAACTCGTTAGCCTCTGCAGCTACGCTTGGATCAACAGATTTGGCTTTTAGCAATTTATCTACTGCTGCACAATATACCAAACCGCGTTTTTCGGGTTCCTGAAAAATGTTTGCAGCAGTAGCAGCATACATTTGTGCAATAAGAATATAGTTTTTACCGTTATTCGGGTCATATTCCAAGGACTTATAAGCTACTTGTCTTGCCTTGGTGTAATTTCCCTGAGAAGACAAAATAGTAGCCAAAGCATACAAATATTCGGCAGCTTTTTTCATGTCTTCTTCTAATTTAGCAGCTTCTTCATAATACTTGATCGCCGTATCATAATCTTTATTCTTCAAACTACGGTTAGCTAATCCGATAGCCGCATTGGCCGATGGTTCAAGTTTATATAGATATTCAGAAGCAGTAAAATAAACATCAGATTCTGTACAACCTACGGTCTTTAAAGCACTAACCACATTATTTAAGAAATCTTTGTCTGTTTTATTTGGCTCAATCTTATCAGCATAATATTCAACGAGTGTATCGCAATCGCCTGCGCCACTGCTTACAAAACCTTGAACAATACCCTCTTTAACTGCAACAAGATAATTAACACTTTCTTCATCATTTCGTGCCTTAGCATTTGCTATTGCCTGATCGATGTATCCTGTAACTGTAAAATAATCACGTAGATATTGCTCTTTTTTGGAATTATCTTTTAAGTATTCCGTTAAAGAAGCTACCATAAAATGACCATATGCATCGGGTGGATCCATTTTATCTTTCATTTCAGTAATGGCTTCTTTCAACCATTCATAGATTAATTTGGTATCGGCCTCATCACCCATCATTTCCATGTAATCATATGTTTTATATGCCAAAATTGTACCTTTGGAATCACCATTACCAAAATATTTCAATCGATTGTCATAAATTCCCAAAACCTTCTCCACATAGGCTTTTTTCTTGGCAGGATCTGTCTCCTGAGCATGCAAAAATTTAAAGATACGGGGACCGTAAATATAGATGTTCTTACTGGAAGCCGGGCAGTTTTCATAAACATATTCCCAAGGCTTTACGGCATCTTTATATGACTCAGCCTTTGCTGCTGTTGACATAAGACTTAAGTTTACCCGACAATTCACACTATCCTCACCATGTCCAAATGGCGCTTTAACAGGATCATAACCTGCTTTTTGCGCTTCAACCCCCATAATTGTTGCTAAAGCAAGAAAACCGGATAATACTATTTTTTTCATTTTATCGATGTTTAAATTATAATATTTGATATATTGATTAGACGATTTATTAAAATAAAAGTTTACTTTTCTTTTTTATCATTACTTACAAAAACACGTTATTCACTCAAACTGACGTTTAAAAAACCAAAATTCATTGATATTCATATTTAATGTAATTTTAAACATCTCTTCCTTAATCATATAATCTTTGTCCGGATGAAGCAGCGAATAGCCAAACCCGATATTTAAAAAAGAAACACGACCACTATACGAATCCCTAAACGGCAAACCAAGACCAACATTAATTCCATATTCCTTATAACCCCCGGTTCCTAAATAGGAACCGGTAGTAGGATCATATACATTGACATTATGATATGAATTGGAAAAAGAAAAGCCACCACGAAAACGAACTCGGCTGAAAAAATCGCGACTTAGCGGATCGATCACATATTCTGCTCCGACTCCAATCCGATACCGATTATTAAATCGCATATCCGAATCCATCTCGTCCAAGGCCGCAGGATATTCTATCCCTTTCCATTTCTGAAAGGTACCATCCATTCCTACTAACAAATTCTGGTTAGAATAAGTCACTCCTATCCCGAAAGAATTGGGAAAACAAAAAGCCTGTGATACCAACGTATCACTTTTAAGAATTTGTGCAATATTTCCATTACTATCCAATAACCGATCGTAAGGATAAATGGTTGCCTCTGCATTTATTTTTGGAGTATATACCAATCCCAGCGTCACCGACTGCATTCGGTCGATAGGATACGTCAGCTGAATTCCTACATCATATTTAATATCCCGAATTGAAAATTTAGTGGCCGATATTCTCGCTAAAGCAGTATTGTCGATGGAAGGCAGTTGCTTGTTGTGTTCGATATTCCCGAAAAAATAAGCCACATTTACTCCCAAAGATAAATATTTAAAGGGCTCATAAGCTATTCCGCCATATATCTCGCTTAAGCCACCGGATCCACTATATATTTCACTATAAGCAATTTCGGATGAGGATCGTGCCCGACCAAAGGTATAACCGACTTTAGAATAAGGAAGCAATCCGATGCTGGCACCTATTTTCCGCATAAGAGGAAACTGCATTGCCACATAATCCAAGTTGCCATTATAAAAATTTTGTTTGCCTATTCCATCATCATACGTTGCATAATGACCCGAAACACCCATATCGAAAATAAAGGTAAGTGTATCAAGCTTAGAATATGAAGCAGGATTACCCGGATTAACCTGTTGACTCCTTCTTAAACCGTAACTGATGCCGCCCATAGTTTCAGAGGCTCCCATAGATGGATTGGATAATAATCCGTAACCATATCGGCCGTAAGGCGAATTAGAACCCACTTGCTGGGCAAGAGCGACAAGGGTAACGGTAAATAAAACTACCGATAAAAAGAAACGCTTTCTCCTTTTTTCCATTCTGTTTCTATCTAATCAACAAACTTTAGTTCATTAACTTTCACGAGATTGATTTGAAATTGCAAAGATGACATATTTTTGCATTGTAACCAACAAATAGCTTATCTTCTTCATGTTAAAAAGACTAAAGTTCGATTTTTTTAAAGGCCAATTCTTTTACAAAATTCTACTCTTATTTCTATTTAAATACCCCACAGGCATACAAAATAAATAACCTTTGAAGTGTCAAAGGAAACAAAAAAAATCGGTAAAATGAAGAGAAAACTTCATTTTGTCTTGACATATCCATTAAAAGACACGATTTCATTTATAGGCTTTCGCTTTTTATCTCGAAGAGGTTGAGTACTGTAACCAATAACAATATCGAGCCAAACTCGTTTTGATTGAGGAATAGCTAATAATTCTTTCATTTTGTCCTCATCGAACCAACCCAAAATACACGAACCCAATCCTTCAGCATGAGCAGCCAATACGAGATGGGCAGCCGCAATACCCAAATCGATCTGGGCATAATCTTTATTTTTAACCCATCCCCCAATTCCCGACATCAGATTCACCTTTTCCTCAACAAGTAAAATATGAACCGGAGCCTGCTTGGTAAAATGATTTATTCCTAAGATTCGAGAGGAAGTAGCATCTGCCACTTTATTTTTCAACTCCGGATCGTCAACCACAATCAAATGCCATGGTTGAGCATTGCACGCCGAAGGAGCCAATTGCACTGCCCGGATAATTCGGTCGATCTTCTCTTTTTCAACAGGCCGTGCGGGATCAAATGCCCGATCGCTCTGTCGTGTTTTTACAAATTCAATAAAATCCATCTATTCGGTTAACCCCATTAGTCGGCTGATATATTTGCCGATAATATCAAATTCGATATTTACGACTGTTCCTTTCTCAATCTGACAAAAATTGGTCACATCATGCGTATAAGGAATAATAGCTACCTTAAAGGTATTATCGGTCGGTTCAACTACCGTCAGGCTCACACCATTAACCGTCACCGACCCTTTGTCGACCGTCAAATACCCCTTTTTGGCCATTTCTTTGTCAAATTCATATTCAAAAGTGTAATACCAACTTCCGTCGGCTTCCGCAACTTCGGCACAAACAGCTGTTTGGTCAACATGTCCTTGCACGATATGTCCATCCAAACGACCGTTCATCAGTATGCTGCGCTCCAAATTCACCTTATCGCCTACCTTCAATAAACCGAGATTAGAACGATCCAAGGTTTCCTTAACAGCCGTAACCGTATAGGTGTCTCCATCAATAGAAACAACCGTTAAACAAACACCGTTATGCGAGATACTTTGATCGATTTTTAATTCATCTACAAAAGAGCATCTCAATGTAATATGGAGATTCCCTTTTTCTTTATTTAAAGCCACAACAGTAGCCGCTTCTTCTATAATTCCCGAAAACATAATTATTTAATCTTTAATCATTCAAAAACTTTTCGAATATACACCTATACTCCTTCAAAAAACGATTTGTACGAAATCGCTGAAACAAGTTCTGCATTCTACCAAATAGAAGCTCGCTTTTCTTTTGGAAGATACATGGGGTCTGTAGGTTGAATATCAAAAGCCTCATACCATGCATCGATATGTGGAAGAGCACCATTCACGCGCCACTTGCCAAGCGAATGAGGATCAAGCTTGGTTAAACGAAGAATCTCCTCATCACGGATATTAGCCGCCCAAAGCGTTGCATAGGAAAGGAAAAAACGTTGAGCCGGAGTATAGCCGTCAATTTTCCCTTTCGATCTTGCTTGTGGCGTTTTCAAAAAGGCATGATAAGCAATTTGAAGTCCACCGTGATCGGCAATGTTTTCTCCCAACGTAAATGTTCCATTGGCATGTACTGTATCCAACACGATAATTTGGTTAAAATAATCCACCAAAACACGGGCTCTTTCTTCGAATCGCTTGGCATCATCTTCTGTCCACCACTCATTTAAATTTCCGACCTTATCGTATTTCCTCCCTTGATCATCAAAACCATGCGTCATTTCATGGCCGATAACAACTCCAATACCCCCATAGTTAATTGCGTCATCACCATCCATATAAAAGAAAGGGGGTTGCAAAATTCCTGCAGGAAAACATATTTCATTGGATGAAGGATTATAATAGGCATTCACAGTTTGGGGAGACATGTACCATTTGCTTTTGTCAACCGGTTTGCCAAGATCTTTAATCATATCGTTATATTCGAAATCAGAACAACGCATTATATTCGCCCAGTACGAATCGTTTTCAATTTCTAATGTCGAGTAATCTTTCCATTTATCGGGATAACCAATTTTAACGGTAAAGGCGGATAATTTTTCCTGAGCCTTTGCTTTAGTAGTTTCACTCATCCATTCCAACTTATCGATGCGTTCGCCAAGCGATTTCATCAAATTATCTACCAATTCCACCATGCGCTCTTTGGCTGCAGGAGGAAAGTATTTCTCAACATACAACTGGCCAACTGCTTCACCCAAAGCACCATTTACAACATCGATGCTTCTTTTCCAACGGGGTTTGAGCTTTTTACTTCCACTCATTACTTTTCCGTAAAATTCAAAATTGGCATTCACAAAATCATCGCTCAAATAACCGGCAGCCGAATTAATTACTTTCCAACACAAATATTGCTGAAGATTTTCAATGGATTCGTTGTCTATAATCGAAATCGAGGTACGAATAGGTTCAATCTGAGATACATTCAAACTGTCAATCTCCTTTGCACCCATTTGATCAAAATAATATTCCCAATCAAATGGGGCGACTTTCGAATTAAGTTCGCTCACCATAAATTTATGGTAATTCAACTCAGGTATACGTCGCATCTCTTTTGTTACATGAGATTTTGCCAATTCCGTCTCGATTCTCATCACTGTCTCTGCTGCTTTTCGGGCATTTTCTACCCTATAACCGGCATTTTGAAATTGGGTTTCCATGAGTTTTACATATTCTTGACGAAGCCTATTGGAACGATCATCCCGGTCGAGATAAAAATCGCGATCGCCCATACCCAACCCCCCCTGGGAAAGATGCACAATGTTCATCGAACTATTTTTGTCATCAGGCCCAACATAAAAACCGAAAAAGGGACCGGAAGCATACTTGCTAACTTTTGCCATCAAACGAATAATCTCTTTTTTATCTTTTGCTGCAACAATCTCTTCAAGAAAAGGCTTTATGGGAGTTGCTCTGTCTGCATTCAGCTTTAAACTATCCATACCTATCTTATAGAGATCACCAACCTTCTGAGCATTTGAACCCTTTGGATTCTGTTGATTACCAAGCTCTTCAATCAGACTTTGAATTTGCTTACGGTTTTCTTCAGCCAATTTTTCGAATGAGCCATAACGCGAATATTCGGGAGGAAGCGGATTTGCAACTTGCCAACCACCTGTGGCGTAGCGATAAAAATCAGTCCCCGGAGCAACGGTAGTATCCAAATTGGCTATATCAAGAGTAGACTGCATCTTATTGTTTGAAGACTTTTGTTGTAAACAACCGGTTGAAAAGACCATAAACAATATAATAAACAAAAAAGGAATGCGCTTCATTATAATAAAAAAATGTTTTCGAAATGAGATATGCAAATGTACAAATTTATTCTACAATAATGATGATAACCTAAGTATCACAGAAAGTACCCCCATTAATATTATTCTCCGACGATACTTATTTCTTTTCTGATACAAACGGCAGTTTCATCACTTACGGGCACCAATGGCAAACGCAGCTCGTTTTCGATAAAGCCCATTTCATGAAGCATGCATTTTACGCCTGCCGGATTCCCATCCACAAACAGTAATCGGATCATTTCGGAAAAAACTGCAGCATCTTCCTCGGCTTCCTTCATATTGCCATTTAAAGCCGAATGAACAACCTTAATAAATTGTTTAGGAAATGCATTACCCAACACCGATATTACACCTATACCACCGGCTTTAATAATAGGTAGAGTCATGGAATCATCACCCGAAATAACCGAAAATCCCTCGGGTTTATCCGCTATAATCTGATTTATTTGCTCCATATTGCCGGATGCCTCCTTGATCGCTATCACGTTTTTACACTCACGTGCAATACGCAACGTAGTTTCAGCCAAAAGATTTACACCCGTACGCCCCGGTACATTATAAAGAATAATCGGTAAAGGAGAAGCCTCGCTCAACGCCCGATAATGTTGAAAAAGCCCCTCTTGGGTAGGTTTATTATAATATGGAGTAACCGAAAGTATGGCACTTACACCGGTAAAATCAAATGTGTTGAGCGTATGAACCAGTTGAGCCGTATTGTTACCTCCAACTCCCATGATTATCGGTATTTCACCATCAACTTGTTTTACAACACGACGAACAATTTCTTCACGTTCTTTTTCTTTCAATGTTGGTGTTTCAGCAGTTGTTCCCAATGCCACGATATAATCCGTACCGTTTAAAAGCTGGTAATCTATTAACCGTTGAAGAGCTTCAAAATCGACTTCTTTATTTTTTTTGAAGGGGGTAACCAAAGCTACACCCATCCCCGAAAATTTATTTCGCAACATAAAATGATGTATTCTTACATTTTTCTCAGCAGTTGCCGGGAATTTAAACTAAATATCGTTATCTTGTTTTCATTTCTATTTATATGCAGCAAAGGTATGAAATTTTAAGCTTTTACCGCAAAAATATAAACATAAATATTGACATGAGGCAATTTATCTTTATATTTGTCGAATCTCAACTAACAAAAAATTTTAATAAGCTTAAATATACCACTATGACACCTCATTTCTCATCGATCATCACATTTACCATGATTATTTATCTTGCAATAAGCTTAACTCCATCAATTTATGCGAGCAATAAATTTTCATTGCCGCAACTAGGGATATGTACACAGTATTCAAATGGCGAATCCATAAAAAAATATCGATATACTTATATCGAAGAAAGCGTGGGCAGGTTTCTTGTACCTGACAAAAATGAAGAAGAATTTGAAAATATGCTGAAAAATGCAGCCGGGTTTCCTCTCCCGATAAAAGCCTGCAATAGTTTTATCCCGAAAGAATTAAAAAGCGTAGGGTTCGAAGCCGTTCCTGATGAAATACTGGAATATGCCGAAACAGCCTTTCGACGCGCACAAAAAGCAGGCATCGAGATCATTGTTTTCGGAAGTGGAGGTTCAAGAACCATCCCCGAGGGATTTTCACGCGAAAAAGCTCGACAACAATTTATAGAGCTTGGCAAAAAAATAGCTTCAATAGCAGCCAAATACAATGTGACGGTCGTATTGGAACCCCTCAATTCAACCGAATGTAATTTTATTAATTCGGTAAGCGAGGGAGGTGAAATTGTTGAGGAAATTAGCCATCCCAACTTCAGACTTCTCGCCGATATTTATCATATGAAAGTTGAAGGCGAGTCTCCTGAAAGTATTATGAAATATGGTCATTTGATAAAACACATACATATTGCGGAAAAACAGGACAGAGCTGTGCCGGGTACCTACAATGAAGATTTTCGTCCTTATTTTAATGCACTGAAAAAAATAAATTATCAAGGAAGAATATCCATTGAAGCACGATGGACTGATTTTGATGCACAAATACCACTTGCAATTAAAACAATCACAGATCAATACACCAATTAATCATGGAAACGAGAAGAAACTTCATTAAAAAAACCGCATTGGGGGCAGCCGGATTAACCCTGGGAAAATTGAACATTTCGGCAAAGAATTACGCCAACATCATGGGATCAAACGACAGGATAAGGGTCGGAGTCCTCGGTTTTTCGGACCGGTTTAGGAGTTCGCTAAGCAAAGCCTTCCTGAAATATGCCGACGAGATGAATTTCGAACTTTACACCATATGCGATATCTGGAGCCGGCGTCGCGACGAAGGTGTGGCATGGTATAAGGCTCAGACGGGAAAAACGATAAAGACGGCCCGCAACACCGATGAACTGTGGGAACAAAGGCCCGATGCAGTCATTATCAGTACGGCCGATTTCCAACATGCACTGCATCTGGCCGAAGCTGTAAGAGCAGGATGCCATGTTTACTGCGAAAAACCGTTTGCCGAAACGATGGATGATGCGAACGAAGCCCTGAAAGCAGCCAAAGAGACGAACAGGGTCATCCAGATAGGTTCGCAACGGCGCAGCGGAGCAAATTATCATGCCGCCAGGGAGTACATTCAATCGGGCAAGTTCGGCAAGATTGTAGCCGTTGAGATGACGTGGAACGTAAACCAACCCGGCAGATGGCGAAGACCGGCTCTGGTGGCCGAGATAAAAGAATCGGACACCGACTGGAAGCGCTATTTGATGAATCGTCCCTATGAACCGTGGGATCCACGCAAATACCTCGAATACCGGCTGTTTTGGCCCTATTCCTCCGGAATACCCGGCCAATGGATGTCGCACCAGATCGACACGGTTCACTGGTTTTCCGGCCTGCAATACCCACGTTCGGCAGTGGCAAACGGCGGCATTTATATGTGGAATGACGGACGAAGAAATTGCGATACGCTGACGGCAGTTTTCGATTACGGATCTTTTGATAATCCCGATGAAGGGTTCCAGGTGATTTATTCCTCCCGTCAGACCAACTCTTCAGGAGGGGTAAAAGAGTGGTATTTCTCTAACGGAGGGAAATTGGATCTCGATACAAACATCATCACGGGTGAAGGCGGTTTGACGGAAGATGATGCACGGGGTATGGGGATGAAGCCGTTTATACTCGACACCTTCAATTTACCCCAAATAAAAGCAGAATCGGGAGCCGATATCGGTTCCGATCCTCTCACCAACGCCCACATGCAAAACTGGATGGAATGCGTGAGAAACAACAACACAAAAACCAATGCACCTATTGAAGCGGGATACAGCCATTCCATTGCTACCATTATGGTTACAGCGGCATTACATACCGGACAACGTGCCACATTCGACAAAGAAAAGAAACAGGTGATCGCCGGCGGAAAAATATTCAAATATTGAATAATACTTCACATTCTACGCTCATAACTAAAGACAAAAAAGGGGAGTACTCCCCTTTTCCCATTTAATAAAATTTAATTACACCGTAACACAAATCAAGACTAAATTATCGTTACCTTTGGCAGATTTTTTCCTAACAAAACGCTGACAATATCAGCATGTTTTTATAGCACGCAGATTTAAAAAAGATTTTTGATATGGATATAATGACGTTGTATTGGCTTGTATTTATTGCCATTTTTTGTATTGTTTATTCCATAGACTTATACGTAACCGAACATCGCAAAGAAACGATCAGCATAAAATCGTCATTAGGGTGGACAACCATTTGGATTTCAGTAGCAATGCTTTTCGGAATCTCGCTCTATTTTTTCTTCCCTCAAAATCCTGACAGCCCGATAAAAACAGGACCACTCATGATGATAAAATTCATTTCGGGTTATTTTACCGAATACTCTTTATCGGTCGATAACCTGTTTGTTTTCATCATGATTTTCTCTATAATGGGAATTAACGAGAAAAACCAACCCAAACTGCTGAAAATGGGGATTATGATCTCGGTAGTGCTTCGAATTTTATTTATACTCGTTGGTATGGAACTCATTCAACACTTCCATTGGATTATTTATATTTTCGGTTTTATTTTGATATGGACAGCTTATAAAATGGCGGCATCGAAAGACAACGACAATATCGATCCGCAATCCAATATTCTGTACAAAGGAGCATCAAAAATATTCCCCGTCGATCCGGATATACATTCTCCATATTTCTTTACCAAAATAGATGGAAAAACCCATATCACCAATCTGTTTCTTGCGCTTTTGGTGATAGGTTCCACCGATATTTTATTTGCAGTTGACTCTATTCCCGCAATCATCGGCGTAATAAAAGAAGGGGCAACCAATATCCTTACACCAAGCGAAGAAAATTTCCTTGCCATTTCTTCCAATGTTTTTGCCGTAATGGGATTGATTTCATTATTTTTTGCACTGAAAGGGATTATGGGTATGTTTCGCTTTCTGAAGACAGGTGTAAGCTTTATTCTTTTCTTTATTGGTGCAAAAATGCTGCTTGGGGCCATTCCCGCTGTTGAGCATTTCTTCGTAAATCATTCATGGATCTCATTGGCTGTAATCATCGGAACGCTACTGCTTTCCATTGTATTATCGGTTCTGATTAAGAACGAAAAAGCAACTCCCGAAATAGAACAGAAGGATTCCCGCTAAAACTTTAAATTAAAAAAATCCTTTCCCCTAAATCAAAAATAATCATTACCTTTGCCCGAAAAATCAAAAAGCTTTTAAAAGCCGTTCATTCATGATCGAACATGAAGGCATCATTGAGCATATAGACGGAAACCACATCAAGGTACGCATCCTGCAGCAATCGGCATGCAGTGCTTGCCACGCCAAAAGATATTGTACCGCAACAGACTCAAGTGAAAAAACCGTTGACGTCATCGACTACTCCGGACAATTCAAGGTAAACGACCGGGTAACGATAGAGGGCAAAACATCATTAGGTTATAAAGCCGTTTTGTGGGCATATGGCATACCTCTTATTCTGATCGTTTCGATGGTAATTCTCTCAACTTATATGTGGCATCTCAACGAAATAGAAGGGGCTCTTTTGTCAGTTTCCATCCTTGCTCCTTATTATATTGTGCTGTATTTTCTAAGAAACAAAATGACTAAAATATTTACTTTTACAATTAAAAAAAGCGATTCTTCAAATCTATTCTTATTATGAATGCAATTCTGATAGCTGTTGCTTTATTGGGAACCATTGGTGCAGTAAGTGCAACGATCCTGTATCTTACCGGACAAAAATTTAAAGTAATTGAGGATCCCCTCATCGAACAAATACAAGAAATTTTGCCCGGAGCCAATTGTGGCGGATGCGGATTCCCCGGTTGCAGGGGATTTGCTTCAGCGATAGTAAAAGCCGAAACAATGGACGGTTTGTTTTGCCCTGTGGGAGGACAAGAAACCATGGATAAAATCGCTTCCATTTTAGGGAAGTCGGCTCCTGCCACATCGAAAAAAATTGCCGTTGTCCGATGCAACGGCACCTGCGAACATCGTCCCCAAACCAGTATATATGATGGAGCACCCAGGTGTGCCATAGAAGCAGCTCTCTACGGAGGTGAAACAGATTGCTTTTTTGGCTGCCTTGGCTTGGGCGATTGTGTGGATGCATGCTTATTTGACGCCATTCATATCAACCCTCAAACACTTCTCCCCGAAGTTGATGAAGACAAATGTACTGCTTGTGGCGCCTGTGTGAAAGCATGTCCGAAAGATATCATCGAACTACGCAAGCAGGGACCAAAATCACGTCGTATTTTTGTTTCCTGCATAAACAAAGACAAAGGCCCCATTGCCCGAAAAGCTTGCGAAGTTGCCTGTATCGGTTGCAGCAAATGCATACAGGTATGTGCGTTTGACGCCATTACCATTGAAAACAACCTGGCTTACATCGACGACGATAAATGTCGGCTGTGTCGCAAATGCGTTCCGGTTTGTCCTACCAACTCCATATGGGAACTCAATTTCCCGCCACGAAAAGAAAAGGCATCCGAGTCATCCAAAGAAGAAATAAAGAAAACAGTATAAAAGCAACATCAGGAAAATCAAGCTATTTATGTTAAAAACATTTCGTATTGGCGGAATACATCCCAAAGCAAACAAACTTTCTGCAGGAAAAACAATACAATCTATCGAGATTCCTGACGAAGTAAGCATTCCGCTGGCACAACATATCGGCGTCCCAAGTCAGCCTGTTGTGAAAAAAGGAGATAAAGTGAAAGTCGGAACGCTGATCGGTAAAAGCGTGGGGTTTGTCTCAGCCAACATCCATTCATCGGTTTCGGGAACCGTCAAAAAAATCGACAAAGTAGTCGATGTCAGCGGTTACCGACGCGATGCCGTGATCATCGGTGTCGAAGGGGATGAATGGGAAGATTTCGTAGACCGATCCGAAACGCTAATTAAAGAATGCGCCTTGTCGCAAAAAGAAATCATCGACAAGATAGCGGCCTCAGGCGTTGTGGGAATGGGAGGAGCAACATTTCCAACTCACGTAAAACTGATGCCTCCTCCGGGTACAAAAGCCGAAGTGCTTATTATCAACGGCGTTGAATGTGAGCCCTATCTCACTTCCGACCATCAACTTATGATGGAAAAAACCGAAGAAGTATTGATAGGCACAACCCTTTTGATGAAAGCACTCAACGTTCCTAAAGCCATTATCGGGATCGAAAACAATAAAAAAGACGCGATTGCCAAATTTTCACAACTCACTTCATCCTATCC
>Ga0116188_1001239_pt1 | contig 22605 bp, 18 predicted proteins | sample AD_JPNTR2_MetaG_FD_89807 | JGI IMG/M metagenome (GOLD analysis project Ga0116188, IMG submission 89807) | Active sludge microbial communities of municipal wastewater-treating anaerobic digesters from Japan - AD_JPNTR2_MetaG | ecosystem: Engineered > Bioreactor > Anaerobic > Digestate | place...
ATAAAAGGGATGGAACTGCTGACCGACCTGTACGAATTGACAATGATGCAGGTCTACATGAAAACTGGCATAATACAGAACCATGCTATTTTTGATATGTTCTTCAGAAAAAATCCATTTAATTCTGGTTATGTTGTGTTTGCCGGATTAGAGCAGCTTATTGACTATCTACAAAACCTTTCATTCTCAAAGGAAAGCATTGATTATCTATATTCATTGCATATTTTTTCTGATGATTTCCTGGATTATTGCAAATCGTTTCGTTTTACTGGCAGCATATTTTCATTTCAGGAAGGCGATGTAGTTTTCCCTGAGGAACCAGTAATCAGAGTAGAAGCGCCATTAGGACAGGCTCAGCTTATTGAGACGGCATTGCTTAACTGCATAAATTTTCAGTCGCTTATTGCAACAAAGGCAGCACGGGTATGCTATGCTGCAAAGGGCAGGCAGGTGATTGAGTTTGGTTTGCGGCGAGCTCAGGGACCTGACGGGGGTTTAAGTGCAAGCAGGGCTTCCTTTATTGGTGGGTGTATTGGTACATCAAATGTTTTAGCCGGGAAAATGTATGGTATACCGGTGAAGGGCACCCATGCACATAGCTTTGTCATGGCATATGATAGTGAAGCTGAGGCATTTACTAATTATACAAATGTATTCCCTGATAGTTCAATATTGCTGGTGGATACCTATGATACGGTACACTCGGGTATTGTTAATGCGATAGCAGCTGCAAAAAAACTTCTGGCACAGGGAAAACGTCTTGCCGGTATCAGGCTTGATAGCGGTGACCTTGCCGATTTGAGCAAAAAGGTGCGAAAGTTACTGGATGAAGAAGGCCTTAGTTATGTAAAAATAGTAGCTTCCAATGACTTAGATGAATATCGAATTGATGAATTGGTGCGACAGGGAGCCCCCATCGATGTCTTTGGAGTGGGCACACGGCTTGCAACAGGCTATGGCGAATCAGCTCTTTCAGGAGTATATAAAATGGCTGCCATAGAAAAAAATGGAGCATTAATCCCAAAGATGAAAGTATCGGATGAAATGTCAAAAGGCACTATTCCCTCAAGAAAAAACGTATACAGATATTATAATGCAGATAATACCATGTGTTTTGATATTATCTGCCAGAATGATGAGATTGTACTGGAAGGTGATGTGTATGATATAAAGGGCAACAGATTTACTGTTGATAAAAATCTTGTTTCACGATGCATGCATATCCCAATTTTTCAGAATGGAACTTTAGTGTATCATAAGCCGTCAATACAGGAAATTCAGCATCATTGCACTATCAGCATGCAATCACTCCCTGAATTGTTAAAAGATTTGTATAATCCATCTGAATATCAGGTATACATAAGTCCAGAGCTTTTCCATTTAGTGGAATCCATGAGGACAGCAATTCATAGGAAAAGTAATTAAATATATTTAAAATATACTTGAAGTTGTTGACTTATATACTATAATATGGTGTTATATTTATTGAAGTAATACTTTATCACAATGGCTATCCTGAATAACATTCGGGATGGCAAGATGGGAGTAGATATCATTTTCAATACCATTTATGAAATAGTATGTTGTAATGGAGGGTCAAACAAAGCTATGAGTGGTGAAGAAGTTAGAAACAATCAGCCAGGCAACATAACCAGAAGTTTAGTGGTAAAAGTAGTTATAGTGGCTTTTATTGTAATTTTTATATTATGGTTAATTTTTAATATTAGGGATTATGGCAAAGTTAATCTAATAATTTCAAATGAGGAAATTACATCAAATGACCAGGTTTCAGTACAAAAATTTACAGATAAGGAAAAGATATATTTTTTTATTGATAGAGTTATCAAGCCATCTCTTGACTGCAGTACGGTTTCAGTTGTAATAGATTATTATGAAAACAATTCTTTTACACAGTATAAGCAGATTACTTTTGAAGTAGATAAAAACTTTAAATATTTAAGCACATATATACCTCAGGAATATTTTAAAAGAAATGGGAAATATCAGTTAAAAGTGTTGCTGGATGGAAAACTTATGGCAACTAAGGAATTTGAAGTAGAAAAATAAATATATGAAGGTGTGCAATGAAGCGATTTTTTATCTTGTTTAATATTTTTATCTTTATATGTTCAATTTGTGCAAACAGCTTTGCTGACCAGTTGACTGCTGACAGGGCTATACAGGAAAATAAGGAATTTATTGAATTTATGGATGTGCCAATATCAAATTTTGGTGAGAAGTATAAAGATACATTTAAGGATATCTACCAGATACATTTCAATGCTGAAGTGGCATATCTACAGTCAGATTATAATAGAGCGTTTAGGAATGTTTATGAATCACAGAAAAAACAGGCTGATTGTTATTCACAGGTGGTGCGTGAATATTTAGAAGAAACAAAGAAGTTTTTGGATGCAATATCCCCTGAGGTTATTAAATCCAAAAATAAAAAAGCACGGTTATATCTTAATTTAGCATACAGAGACAGGGAGGTTGCACGTACCCATCATACTGTTGCCGATGCATCAAACCCTAAATTATGTTCCAATAAAATATATAAATATATTGAAGCAATCAAGGTGCTAAGAAGAGCTCGTAGGTATGGATTACTTGCCATGTTTGAATCTCAAACTGATGAAACAAAGAAAAAAATATATAATCACCTTTTTGAGATAGAGCGCGAAAAGGGGAATTTATTTTATGTAAGATTTATTTCAAAAACTGAGCAGGAAATAATTGACGAGATGCAAAAAGAATATTATGATGTTCAGATAGTGGCTATGAATGCACAGCCATCAAAACAGGAAGAAACGTACGAAAAGCGTATAGAAAAACGAGCGCGTTTCAGGGATGAACGAAGGGTTGCGGAATATCTTTTAACCGCAGAATTTGAAAAAGCTGAACCAATAATTAGAGATTATGTGAAAGATTTTAATTTTAATCTCATAGTAGCCACTATTGAATTTTTAGTTGCCAGCAAATCACCCATGGTAAGTAGTTTTTCCGTTGAGCATTTAAAGCGATATCATGACGATAATTACTCGCGATATTATAGCCCTTCAACACTTAACGCTTTTGCCGGTGAAATGAAAGTTGTTGATGCAATAGAAAAAAAGCCTGAAGGGGAATTGCCTGAGGAAAAGCCCCAAGCAGATTCCAAGCAGAAGTAGCATGCAATGTAAAGCAGGTTCAGAGCAGAAACAAATCATTAATGTACAGGATGGCTTTATATGGATAATTCTGAGTTGCTCAATTCAATACATAGGAGAATGATGAATGAATTACTAAATCGTTCTCAGGGAAGGTCAAGCGCACCACAGCTAAAAGAGATTATTGCATTAGACCAGAACTTACGGAAAGAGATTGCAGATCTTTATACACGACTGGTGGAACTGGGCGATAAAGATATGGCAATAAATATTTTATCCGATCATGTTGCCATCATGGTAGAGATGATAGTTAGCTTCAAAACTGAGAAGTAATAAGTATTCTGAGGTACAGTTATGAAAAAATTCATTATTGCTATTCTTGGGATATTGCTTATAACTTGCGCAGGAGAAGAATTTGGTGGTTTGGGAATTGAAGTGCCTGCCGGTACTGAAAAGGTCAGTAAAAGTAAACCATTTGTTATAGCCAGTGTGTATGAAGGTGGAACCGGATACCAGGCGGGGCTTAAAGAAGGTGACATTATTATTTCCGTTGATGGTGTTCCGGTTGAGGGTTTGCAATATGATTATATTGTAAAAAATTTATTGCGTGGCAAGGTTGGGAGTGTGGTAACACTGGAAATCCAGAGAGGAGACAACTTGATGCTTTTTAGAGTTATGCGTGGGAAAATTGTTTTGAAATAAAATACCATGAAGAAAGTTATAGATAGTATCATACTGGTTTTTTCAGTTCTTTTCTGGGTTGTTATTATTGCAGATAGTATATACTGGTTTTTCTTCTGAAAGAAATAATAGATAGTAATAGCAGGTGGGTTGATGGCTCAAAATATTGTAGCCAAGGTTAAAGACTCAATAGAAAAAATGCCTCCATTATCTCCGGTGGTGCATAAAATAATAATTGTGGCAAATGATGTGACCTCATCAGCACAGCATTTGACGGATGTAATCCAGCTTGACCCGGTATTAACTGCAAAAGTTATACGTATGGTTAACTCTGCATATTTTGGTCTTCCACAGGAGATTAAGTCATTAAAGCAGGCAGTGGTTATGCTGGGCATCAACACTATAAAGAATGTTGCGTTATCATCTGCCTTAATGGGAAAAATTGCATTGAAGAAGGGAATACTGGACCCTGAAGAATTCTGGAAACATTCTATTGGGGTGGCGGTTGCATCCAAACTTATTGCACAGCGGTTGGGTATTGAAAAAAAACTTCTGGAGGAATTTTTTATTGCCGGGCTTATCCATGATATAGGCAAAGTTTTAATGAATAATTTTTTTCCGGATGAAATGAAACAGATAATTGATACGTCGCAGTCACAGGGCGGATTGATTATTGATATTGAAAAAAATCTTCTGGGTTTAACACATGAAGAGATAGGCATTGCAATAGGGAAGAAATGGAATTTTGAAAATAATCTTCTGTATGCAGTTGGAAGGCACCATATACCGGTTTTAAAAGGTGATTCAGCCATCTATTCCATGGTTGTTCATGTAGCAGATACGTTTGCCAAGGTCATGAAAGTTGGATTCAGTGGGAATTATGTTATTGATGCTATTGATGAAGCTATATGGCAAACGCTTGGGATATCCGAGGAGATAGTTTTTGAGGCATTAGCTCCTCTGAATGATGAAATACAAAAGGCTAAATTATTTTTGCAATGAGTAAACTGACCGTAACATTCTGGGGTGTGCGTGGTTCTATACCTGTTCCCGGCCCTGATACTATGAAATATGGAGGGAATACTGCCTGCCTGGATTTACGATCAGATGCAGGTGACTGGATAGTATTTGATGCAGGGACAGGGCTTAGGGTACTGGGCGAATCACTGGATCTGTCAAAAAACTATACTGTCAATTTATGCATTTCTCATCCTCACTGGGACCACATTAATGGTTTTCCTTTTTTCCCTGTTATCTACATACCAGGAAATACGGTTAATATCTATGGTCCTGGAACATTTGAAAAGAGCCTGGAGGAAATTATACGCGGGCAGATGCAGTACAGTTATTTCCCGGTCCGCACCGATGAATTACGCGCCAGTATTCATTTTTATGAAATAAAAAATAACCAGTTTGAAGTCGGTAACTTTAAGGTTTACACGCACCTTCTCAATCATCCGGTAACCTGTTATGGATATAAAGTACTATATAAAGATAAGATTTTTGTTTATCTGGGCGACAATGAGCCATATTATAATGTGTATAAGGATAATGACCCGGAAGTAATTGAATTTGCAAAACAGATGAATGAGCAGCTTATTGAATTTGTAAAAGGTGCAGATGTATTAGTATCAGATGCACAGTATATTCCTGCTGAGTATTCAAAGAAAACCGGTTGGGGCCACAGTACAACGCATCATGTTATTAATCTGGCACTTAAGGCAAAAGTTAAAACATTATTTTTATTTCATCATGAGCCTTTACGCAAAGACAGGGAAATGGATGCAATAGTTACTCATTATAGGAATGTGCTGAAGAAAAAAGAGCTATCGCTTGAACTGTTTGCAGCAGCTGAAAGGCAGTCCTTTACATTTTAATCATTCATATATAATGGTATTCCTGCCGGAATTTTTTGCCTTATAGAGATTATCATCCACCTTTTTGATAATATCATCAACCGTTTCAAATTTGCCCAGCATATCCTTGATTGATACAATGCCTATGCTTGCTGTTACTTTAAAATTAAGATTACGGTAGATGTGTTCCGTTTCCATTATTTCCTGTTTCATCCGTTTTGCAACATTGATAGCATCATCTGCTTTTGTCTCAGGCAGTATTACCATAAATTCTTCACCACCATACCGAAAGGCAAGGTCTGAATCACGAAGCTGGCTTATTATTATTGACGATATCTTCCGTAAAACAATATCACCAACCTGATGGCCGTAATTATCGTTTACTGATTTAAAGTGATCAATATCAAGCATCAAAAGCGATAAGTGGCGGTTGTAACGTTTGGAACGTTTAAATTCAAGTTCAATCTGTTCTATGAAATATCTTCTATTGTAAAGCCCTGTTAGCGGGTCAGTAATTGAAAGCCACTTTAATATTTCGGTGCGCTGTTCAACCATTTCTTCAAGGTTATTGGAATATTTTTCTAATAGCTTTTTGGATTCAATCAGTTCATTAACTATGGTGTCCTTTTCACGCAACAATGAATCGGACCTTGCTTTAAATTGTTCAAGTTCTTGTGTCAGCATGATCAGATGTTCTTTTGAGCAAGGGTTGGAAGATGTGTACCTGTCATTAACCAGTGACTGGATTGAACGCAAAAGCATTGTAAAGGGTTTTGCAATAAATGAAACCGCAATACATGCGGCAACAATATTTATCACAAAGAAGCTTATCACAGTGAAAATGGTAAAACTAATAGCTTTATTTATAAAAAGAAATAGGCAGATAGTTCCTGATACAAAGGTATTATACAGAAAAAATTTAATAAAAAGCGAAATTGTAATTTTATGGTGCATACTTTATAAAGCCTTATCAGTCATAAAGGCCATTACAAATTCCTTCAATAAGAGCTATAACATTTTTTCCTAAATCAGGGATATAGTAACCACCTTCTAAAATGGCAAATATATGGCCTTTGCAGTAATGTCTTGCATGATTACCAGCTATCTGGCCAATGGTAAAATAGTCCTGCGTTGAAAGGTTTGCTCCCCAATCTTTTATATACTGGTCAAATCCTGCACTGATACCCAGTATATCAGCACTGCCACACTGCTGCAGTCGTGTTTTTGTTTCATTGATAAAATCAACAGGGTTTGATGACTGTATATTTAACACAGGAACATTAATAGTGGATTTGAAAATGGTATCAGTACCATCACCAAAATGCAGGTCAATATCAAGAATAATGGCTTTTTGAATGATAGAATCAGCTAACAGGCGTTTTATAGCAATACCCATATTGTTAAAATAACAGAATCCCCAGTTATGATCAGGGTTGGCATGATGTCCGGGTGGCCGTATAACAGCAAAGCTGGGTTTGCCTTCCATTGGCATGGTAGCTGCGGTAATTGCACCACCTGCAGCAAGCTTTGCTACTGTAAAGCGCACGTCATCCTGTTTTTCCATGGTAAGCAAGCCTTCAGAATGGCAGAGAAGTATATCCTCATCAGTGCAGCTTGTGGGTTTTATTATGGGGTAACTATCGCCCAATTCCTTCATTATTTGTCGGACGCGTTCCGGTTTTTCCACTGAAGCAGTTACATAGCTGGTTGTATATGCAGGGTCATAGATAATGTAAAATGGATTTTTCATAAAAACATCACTCGCAACATTCACGTTATCGATATGCTTCTATAGTAAATGATTTTGAAATAAATGTCAAATACGTTTTAAAAGGGACGTTCTTTGACATTAAATTGCCATAGCTCAACCAGTTTTTCAAATTCCTTGTCTTTAGGTTTTCCTTCATAGGCTTTGTTCCGCCGTTTGATAAGGTACATAACGGTACTATCTTCAAGTAAAAATTTTTCACCCAATGCATTGAGTTTGCGGATACAATAATTAAGATTATATGTCTGAAAATCACCTATATGCTGCGACGATGCTATAGTTGGCTCAAATTTCATTAATAGCTCTGTAAAGTATAATGCAAGTCGCCATGAATCGGCGCTACCAGAAAGACCTGCTTTAAAATACATGCTCAGCTTTTCATATAAATTAATATTGTGATAGTATGATTCAAAAACTATAGATATCAATTCCGGGAAAATGTTGGTAATTTCTATTACGTCAATGGGTTCATTGCGGCTTTTAAAATAATCAAAAATCTTTTTACTGGTATCATTATCCAGCGGTTCCGGATCAATAAGTTCAATATACATGTCTTTTATGATAGTGCGGACTTTACCTGCTTTTTTCAGGTATATTTCTATTTCAACCGGCTCTACGTAATAGTTTATAGGGTCTTTAACTTCCATGCAGTGTAACCATGACCTTAAGTATTGTTTTGTTTAGCTTTTAATTCATTCATCTTCTGTAGTAATGCTTTAACCCTTTCTCTGTGTTTAGTATGTATTGCTGCATTCATGGCTTTTTGTGCCAGATGCTCATCAATAATACCTTTATCAATTTTTTTCTCTAATTCATCCAGTAAGGTATAAAAGGTAATATTGAGTGAAAGTAATTTTCTTTCTGATATTCCCCACAGAGTATCACCTGGTTTAACGATGACAACTTCCCCATCTAAAAGAATAAATCTGTTGCCAGGGTAAATCCAGTGTGGATTCTTTTCTTTAAGGCTTTTAATATCTATACGACTGTAGCCATTCTTTACTGCAACATCATTGGCATAGAAAAAGATATCCCTATCAGAGATATGGATAGCATATTTTTTACTGAGGTATTCAATATAGCGGGCCTGACGCTCGCGCTCCTGCTTTTCCTGATACAGTATAAACGCATGGTAGCTTCCCACCATAATGAGTATAGCTACAGCTATGCCAGCTACAATAATCCCAGCTTTCTTCAGTACAGTTAAACGCTTTTTCAACTTCTCTTTAGTAATGAGTGATACATCAAGCTTTGGTGTTTGCGTAATTTCTTTTTTCCGTTTGTTTATTGCTTTTTCAATGCTTTTAGCTTCTTTTGCAATTTCTGTGTTTTTTGCATAGAACAGGTCTAACAGCATTTCTAATCGTTTGCGGTCTTCAATAATACGATTACATATATCAGGCAGTGTATGTGGTGCAGGTCGTGATGGCTCATCTAATTGTTCAATGGCTTCAAATGGATATTCCTGAGGTACCTGCACTGGTTGGCACGTCATATATGCATATGATTTATGCAGCATAATCGTGTACCGGTAACTATCGGGCAATGGGCGTGTTTGCATTTTATACAGTATTTTTTCAATACGTTTGTACAGGTCGCGGTTAGTTGTTGAGTGGAGTATAACACGCAGTGTTTGGATGCAGTTGTACACTATATGGGGCGATAGTTCCTGTGTAAGAAGTTTTTCTATTTCATCAAAATCTTCTTCGGAAATAGCTTGTGCAAATTCCTTGCTGCAACAAGAAAGCATGTCAGATAACAGTTTCTTTTCATCAAGATAATACCGTACATCATATTGATGCGAAGGAATGCAGTAGGTAACATCTTTAATGGGAACTCCCTGACGGTTACTATCGACAATAATAACAGGTGAAAGGCTTGCACAAAGCATTGCTGCTTTTTTATAAATCTCATAGTCAATAATATACAGATTAGCAGCTGTCTCTATGGCCTGAGTGATGCCTGATGGGTCATGTATATAGACAATGGTAATATCTTTTGTGGCAGGTTTTACATTTTTTATGGTAATGATGCAGTTATGTGATGATGCAATGTTCTGTATGGTTATGCCTTCGGGATTATCGCACACAAAATTTTTTGATGATTTATGATGCAACGTGCACTGGTTAAAAAGCTTTTGTAAAAGTTTGATTTCATCGTCATTGTCATAAAAAATCCTGAGTCTCCCTCCAGCTGCATTTTTCCATTTTATCAGTGGAACAAGTGGCATGCTGTTGGTGTTTGTGATTATAACATCGCGAATATTTGCAGGGTCAACCTGGAGTTGTGCAAATGTACTGTAATAGCGCGATGGAATACCAACAGTACTAAAAGAATTATTTTTATAAAAGATTGTAGCTCCACGAGTTATAACAAAACCGCAACCAGCATACCGTGATTTGTTTGAATATTCTGATAGTTTGGAGTGGACCAGTACATCGCCAGGATATTTCTGGTGTATTTCCTTTAAGTCAAACATTGTTTTCTGATTGTGGAGAATCTTAAAGTTACTATCGGTATAAAAAACCCCTAAGAATGTTTCTCTGTCGGAGATAATCTGTTCTTTGGAAAGTTGTGGTATGTCCTGCTCAATGTCGACAATGGTTGCGTTATTGAGGTCAAGACCAAAAAGCTTTTGAAATTCTAAATAGCGCTTCACAATAAGCTTGCTACCAATATACCGGTTTGACGAAAGATAACGGGGATCAATGTTATACTGTTCACAGGCCGGATTTCCAGTTATAAGATCAGTAATAATGATATTTTCAATGAGGGGGATGACTCGCGGTGTTAGTAGCAGGCTGTTACCAATACGTATGAATGGCTTTTCATCTTCTGTGGAATCACCCGTAAATACAATAAAGCATTCAGGTGAAATGATAAATAACCTGTCGTCATCGTTTTTAATTATGTCATGCAGTTCCATAACCCTCCATTTCCATAATGTGAGATGTTGTTTTGAGAATTGCAACAAATTCATTATTATTTTTTGCATTCAGTATTTGTAACACAACATTAGGATTTGAACATAGCTGTGCTATCTTTGATATTATGAAAATCTGCACATCATTATCATGTTGAGGTGTTATTATCATAAAAATTACTTTTGCAGGTTTGCCATCAGGGGCATCAAAATCCAGCCCCTGTGGATGTGTTGCGCATATAACGACTGGTTTTTTGCACTCAGGTATGCGGGCATGAGGTATGGCAACATACTGACCAATGCCGGTACTCATCAGTTGTTCCCGTTCAATTATTGCATGTGCAACCTTGTTTGCATCGTATCCATACCGCTTTTGTATGTGCTGTGATACCTGTTGTATCAGTTCATTGCGATTGGTGCATGTGCACTCAGGAATAAAATTGTTGTCTAAAAGTTCAATCAGGGAAACCTCTTCTTTGGGTTTGAGTATTAATTTTAACAATGGTCCTGCAAGCAGTGAGGTTGCAATAGCCATAACAACGATGGAAGAATACGTTGTTGTATTAATAATTCCATACTGCAGTGCAAATATTCCAACAATAATACCCATTGTACCGCTTGTACTCATTCCAACGCCTATAGCTAAAGAATCTATGAATGTATTGTTGCTGATTTTCCCGGCAATCAGGCTTGCTATTATATTTGAAATAAATACAACCAGTGTAATCATGAATGCCTGTATAAGTGATAGCTGGGTGATAAGATTAATGCCCAAACCAATTGAGACAAAGAAAAGCGGTGAAAAAAAGTTATCAATGAATTGATTGATAATCTCTTTGGTATGTGCGTTGAGGTGGGGGGAATCACCCAATATAATGCCACCCATGAATGCACCCAGGAAAGCATGAATACCAATGGCTTCGGTTAATGATGCCAGAAACATTGATAATACTAATCCCAGAGTTATGACTCCACCTGGCCATTCAGTGTGTGCCTGAACTATAGGAAGCAGTTCATTAAGGACATAGCGGAAAATTGTTAAAATGATAATTGTTATCAATAGTGTTAATCCCAACGATGTAATAATTGAGATTATTGCAATAGAACCAGTTTCAACTGTTTTAATTAATGATGAAAATAAAATCCAGCCGGTAATATCGTTAACCATTGCTGAGGTTAAAATAATCATTCCCAGGTCTGAATGAAAAATTTTGACATCCAGTAGAATTTTGGCAATGACCGGAAGTGCAGTAATAGATGTGACAATAGCAAAGAAAATTGACGCTGGTAACGATTTATAAGTGCCGGAAAAAGCTGGGATATACCACGATGCAATAAAACCTGCAACAAACGGGATAAGTATTGAAAAAAAACTAACGGCAGTAATTGATCTACCCTGTTTGTAAATTGATGACAGTTCCACTTCAATGCCAACTTTTACCATGATAAATATTAAGCCTAAGAAAATAATGCCCTTTAAAAGTCCGGTTGAAGGAAACAGCCATGTAAAAAAATTAGGTGCTATGCTGCCTGTACATGTTGGTCCAAGCAAAATTCCTGCAATAATCTGTCCTATAACAGCAGGCATTTTGAAACGTATAAATAGCTCACTGAAAATTTTTGCAATAATCAGCATTATACTGATTGAAAGCAGTAATGTTAATATTTCATTGGAAGATAAATGCATCAGTATTATTCCACACTATTTTCAATTGCATTGTTAACTATATATGACAGCAAGAATCTTTGCTGGTGAATCAGTTGCGGTATCCACTCTATGTGGTACTATTGAATCATAATAAATACAGTCACCAGGGTATAAAATGTCAGAGTAATCAGCCAGCTGTATTTTTACCTGGCCTTCAAGTACATAGATGAATTCTTCGCCTTCGTGACTGTAGGGCTGCCCACCAGTAACAGGTTCAAGTGTTACAATAAAGGGCTCCATGTGGCGGTTAACCTTTTCTGGTGCAAGGGATTCATACGTATATCCATAACGTACACCTTCTTTTGATGCAACACGAGATGTTAGCTGACGTTCACTACTGCGAACAATGGTAAATGGTGCTTCTGTTGTTTGCCCAAAGAATCTTCCCATCTCTAGATTAAGGGCATGTGATATTTTTATAAGTGCTCCAAGGGGTGGTGAAATAAGATGATTTTCAATTTGTGATATAAATGCAGATGAAAAACCCGTTTTTTCAGCCAATTCATGTAATGACATGCCTTTTGCCTCACGAAATTCTTTTATTTTTTCGCCAACTTTAATTTCACTCATAGATATACTCCTTAGGGAAATAGATGTTTATGTTTACTACTAGTGTTTGGAATTTTATAAAAAAAGTCAAATAGAATTAAATAGATAGGTGACACAACCGATCAGAGTATAAGTAATTCCCAGATTATTTTAACTAAATTGAAATTAAGAATAAATACCTATAATTTTTATATTTCATTTGTATGAAATCAATATCACATTAGTGAAATAATACGTATGTATTTATTAAAAATTAAAAGATAATTTTAATATATATGTTGACATTTATAAATAAATAATTTTCTGTTGATGAATACTATATATACAAAAATTTTATAATCTGTGATATGATAGATCAGATTTTCAAAAGCTCAAAACTACTTTATCATTTTATTATATTTCTTTGGATTACCCTCACAATAATTGTTTTACCAGGGTGCAAAAACAATAATTCATCACATCAACCAATAAATCCTGATGGTATGCAGGATTATCTTACTATTATATCCCACACACCGCTTAATAATGAAGTGGTATTTGCTGATAGTACTGTTTCAGTTACATTTTCTCATGAAATTGATATGAGTACTGTAAATGCTTCTACATTTTATGTTCTTGATGAAAGAAGCTTAAGTGTAAATGGAACGTATGAATATATCCCTGCATCTAAAACGTTACGTTTTATTCCAGTTCATGGATTTGAATGGGGTAGCACATATACCGTATATGTTACAACGGGTATATATAATACGCTGGGTTTACACATGCAGCAGGAGTATAGCTGGTCGTTTGCTATTGCTCCATTTTATGATACACAGAAACCCCGTGTTGATGTATCATCGGTGCAACCCGTGGGAAATAATGTGAGTAAGAATGCTATTATATCATTCACGATCATTGATAATGGGCACATAGATATTTCAAGTATTGCGCAGGGTGTTATTATAAAAGATAGTAGCGGTCAAAACATTGAGTATACATATACCTATATAGCGGAAAATAAAGAAATTAGATGTACTCCCATCCAATCATTGATAGAAGGTCAGGTTTATCTGGTATCGGTAACCGATGCACTGCATGATGAGGCAGGGAACCCATTAGAAAATCCATATACCTGGCAATTTACAGTACAGGTTATTCCTCCACAGGTGCTTTCCATTAACCCTGCAGATGGACAAACCAATGTATCTATTGGAGAGTATATACGGATTGTGTTTAGTGAGCCTGTAATGGAAAGTACATTGTCACAGGGAATAAAAATAGAAGATAGCTACGCTACTGTTCCTGGAACCATACAATACAACAGTGAAACCTCTACGGTAACATTTATTCCTGATCATTTAGAATTTTTCACGGATTACATAATAACTGTTACTACCGATATACGGGATATTAATGGGATACCGCTTGATCGCAATTACACCAGTACATTCAGAACTATGCAGGAGAATATTCAGCCTGAAATTATCAGCATAACACCTGCAAGCCCAATTGGTGTGGAAACGGTATTTCAGATCCAATTCAGTGAGCCAATGGATGAAGGAACGCTCTATAGTAGTGTTTTGTTGTGCGATAGTTATGGTAATTACTTCCCGGTAACAATTGATTATGACGAGCAAACATATTGTTGCACTGTCACCCCTGACAGATACCTTACAGGCTTTTACCAGTATATAGTGGAGATTACAACAGGTGCAACCGATATCCATGGCAACCCATTAATACAACAGTATTCATACACATATTCTACCAATCCTGCACCAACAGATACTGTTGTGCTGGTATATATGCCTGCTGATTATGCTGGAGGTGATTACATAGCTGGCGATATCAGTGAAATGATACAGGCATCAGGTAGCATTGATCCATCAGTTATGCGAATAGTGGGCATTGCTGATTATCCGTATGATACTAACACACAGCTGTTTGAAGGCATATATGGAAACAGGCGTGATATATCGTTACAAACTACAGGATTTGTGGGTAATGAATTAAATACAGCACAGGCACAAACTGTTAGTCAGCTACTCTCCTTTGTTAACAGTAACTATCTACCACAACAGATTATTTTTGTGCTTCTTGACCGAAAGACAAAACCCATATGGTGCATTGCAGAAGATGAAACATCAAATGCGCGTTTATCGATTCATGATTTTGCAGATGCAGTAAGAAATAATAATATTTCAGTACTTGTGTTGGATGCACCTATAAAAAGCACAGTAGAGGTTGCGTATGAATTACGTAATAGTAAAACAGGAATTGACTACATCATTGCATCGCAGGGAGAGGTGCTTTCAGGTGGATTTAATTATATGGCGCTTCTCAATGCAGTCTATACACGTATTACCGCAGAGCTGCCACCTGACAACATGACACTGGCAATAGCTCAAGACATTTGCAGCACCACAGCCTACCCTGTTAGTGCAGGGGAAGTAGATACGCGCTCACTTGCGCTAATAGATGAACGTCAAATAGAATCAGCAATCAGCAATATGAATGCTATTATTTCTGAATGCCAGAATATATATGATACAAGCCCAAATATAATAGATGCTGCCCGCTTTGCTGCACATTTTTACTATTCCATTCCATGGTATGCTGACCTGGTAGAATTTTTACAGTCAACAGACAATGTCCAGTTGCAAACTGTTGCAGGTAATTTTGCAAACTGTGTGCTTAAAAAGGTTATGCCGTTAGCAAATATCCATTCGGGTCTTTCCATAATGTTTACAACAAAAACACATGAAAGCTGGTATATATCCAATTTATATTCAATGGATTTTGTAAGAGATTATAGCTGGGATGAATTTTTACAGGATAAACATATTGGATTGTATATAGATCCCAATGAACTATTCAACAACGAACCGGATGGCTATACAGTCATGCTTGTGGATGGGAATACAGATAGTATAACCATAAACTGCCAAAATTATTTTCATGATCCTTATGATGCTGATATCTATTCAATAGATTTTAATTACCGGGGTGGGATATACAGGTTAACTGATAATACTGTAAATACTATCAACAGTAACAATGACAGGTGGCAATCTATTACCGCATCGCAGGATGGAGCAAAGTTGGCTGCAGCAGTTTATGATGGTTATATTTATACTTCAGGTGATGGTGGTACAACCTGGGTACAGCGTAATACACCAAAAAGCTGGACGAATATAACAGGTTCACAGGATGGAACAAGGTTAGCTGCAACGGTTTATGGTGGTTATATCTATACTTCAGGTGATGGTGGTACAACCTGGACGCAACGTAGCATAGGCCCTAAAAACTGGATAAGTGTAGCATGCTCACAGGATGGGTCAAAAATGGTTGCTGCGGCATATAATGATTACATATATATTTCTACCAGCGGCGGAAATAGCTGGACAAGCATAGCAAATCCCGGTCAAAAGAATTGGTCGGGTGTGGCTATAGCGTATGATGGCACGAAGATTGCTGCAACAAGTTATGATGGAATATATATTATTACAAACCAAAGTGGAAGTTGGGTAGCATCTGATATTTATAATTTATCTGCAAACTGGATTAGCATTGCTGTATGTAGTATTGGCAATGATTTTATTATTGTAGCAGCACAGAACCCTGGTTATATATATTTATCAAAGGTAGTAAATGGTGTACGGGTATGGACTTGTTTAACCCAGGCGGGACGCAGAAACTGGAAAAGTGTATCCATATCACCGGATAGCATCAGAATCATTGCTATTGCTGATAATACTATTTTTGAATCAGTTGATCAGGGTCAAACGTGGTATGTACGGAATGATGCTGGTATGCATAGGTGGAACTTTGTTACGTATGCATGGAATCAGAATGCGCTTGCTCTGGTGAGCTCACCTGCAAATAGCGCTGTTAATGGCCTTTTAACAGTTGCTGTGAATAATGTTCCGGAAAACTGTGAATATATAGTGCGAATTGCCGATGACAATGGAAACATACTCAACGAATCGGATAGATCAGGTCCTGGTGGCACCATTACTTTGCAGCAATATATACAGACAAATGTATTCAGGCATTACTTTATTTCATTAATACCGGTAAATGTATCAGGATGGTCAATGAATACAAAAGAGCAGTATGCCGTGCAATTCAATTATCAAAAGAATTAGGTTTTTACTGGGAAGCTTATGGATGGGAAAGTTAAAAGAAGCATAATCATAAACAGATATTATCAATTGAAAACAGGATTTGGTGTAGCAGGTTTGTTTGCCCTGTGTATCAGTATTCTTTTTATTATCACAGGTAGTTTTGTAATGTGGAACAACCGCTCTATTTCACGGGCAATGGCTCATCAGCTGGATTTGCAGAATGTCCAGGATGATATCTTGAAGTCCATTGAAATGTTATCACAATATGGCAATAGAAAAAATTTAATTTTTGAGGCCTACAAAGCTATAGGGGATCTTCAAAAAAATGCCAGTGCATTGAAAGAAAGCAATGAACTGTTAACAAGGAGTATTGCCATTAATAGATACCTTATGTGGATTAATGGTGTACTGGGAATAACACTTGTTGTTGTTACGTTTATTATTGTTGTAAGGCGCACACACAGGGTAGCTGGTCCCATGTTTTTATTAAAACGATATATGAATGAAATTATTGAAGGGAAAGTACCTGAAATACGCCCCTTACGTAAAGGCGATGAGTTTAAGGATGTGTTTGATACCTTTACTAAAATGGTTGAATCATTACATTTAAAACACAGGAAAAATTTTAAACAAAAGAAGTAAATACAAAGTTAATGGTATGGAGTTGCCTGATACAGTAATATATTGCCATGGAATGTAAAACCAAAAGAGTATTGAAGATAAGAAAACTGTGATGAGGAGGCAAAGAACATATTGTATGCAGCACCTGCTTCTAGCGATAGTTGTGGATCAAGAATAAGTTCAAAAATAATGCCTGTTGCTACCTGAGGATTATAATAGAATGAATGTGAGTATGAATATGGCGGATAGGTATGAGTTTTATCGCCTTCTATGTAATGCAAAATATAACCTGCTCCAATGTAGGGGGTAATGCTCACTGAGAATGGTAAAGCTTGCTGGTAACCGGCATGCATCATAAAAGAAACGCTATGCCAGCTATTAATGGTTTTAATGGGATTGTTTAATGTAAACCAGGTAATAGAAGGCATTATAGTTAGAGGGATGTATGTGTTATTAATTGTGAATAAACACTGAAACCCGGTTGCAGAGTGTGCGTAATTGTTTAATTTATCATGCAGGATGCTGTAAACAGGTGCCAGGGTTAATCCGGTGACATAAAAAGCAAACGGGCTTTGATAGAGTACAGGAATACGTTTTGATGAATAAAACTGTAGTATATCCTGAGCAATAGAATTAAATGTGTGTTCCAGTTGATGCGGTGAAATGTTGGGATAAAGGGCTGTAAATTCCTGTGGATTTTCAGATGATGCAATGGTTATGGCAATTGTGTAACTTTCAGTTTCTACTTTTTCTTTAAGGTATGTTGTGAGCTCTTTGTAATGTATCTTACGGGAATAGGTTATATCTATAGAAAGATTGCGCAACAGTTGATTGTTACCAGGTGGGTTATATGCGCCGGCAGGGATTGAATATGATGAACTATCGCCAATAAAAATGCCTGATGCTGTCAATGTATAAATAAGTGACTGATAGAGTGAATTGTCAAAATGTTTACACTGATGGCAGATAACAGGCTTTGCGTTCAGTATGAATGGATAGTATTCGGCCTGCAGCCTGCAGGGAAGCCATAGAAGCACTATGATATATATGTAATGGAGTTTATGCATGACAGTTAAACATTATGTATATGACAATAAATACAAAGTAAATTATTTAATCAAGAATATTTTTATAATTATTTTATTTATTATGCTTATTATTATTTGCTCATTATATTTACTGCAATATATATTGCTTAAAATGAGTTGTTTTATCAACTGATTTCATTGTTAGGGTTACTAAAATGAAACACATAGTAGTATTTTTTATGCTATCATGTGCTGCAATCATTTACTTACCGGGATGCAGCGATATTAATTATCCTACCGATGCACTGGATAAAGATCCCAATGATATGAGTGGTGGAAGTATTGTTATTGATGGTGGGGCGCCGTATGCATATTCGCAGCAGGTTACCATTTCCTGCATGGTTGATAACGCTGTAGAGATGCAATTTTCACAGGATTTAATAACCTGGAGCACACTGGAAGTGTTTAGCAATACCAGAGTGTGGATACTTCCTTTAGAGTATGGGCAGCAAACGGTATACGGGCAGTTTATTAACAGCCGTGGTGATACAGTCATCTATGATGATTCAATATTTTTTATTGAGCGTCTTATATATCAGCCAGGGACATACCTTGGTGGTGATGTGGCTATTTCAGATGATGGCAACGTTATTGCTGCTGGAAGCTATGAAGGCAATGCCAATGCGGTATACGTATTCAGAAAACAGGCAATTGATTGGGATTGTACGGTGATTAAACCTGATGACGTTAGCACAGGTGATAAATTTGGATTTAGCGTTGCTTTGAGTGGTGATGGTAACTGGCTCTTTGTAGGTGCACCGGTTAAAAGGGCAGTGTATGTATATGAGTACACAGGCGGATGGCAACAACAACAGAAAATTTCATCATCCACTTTATCGTTTGGTTATGATGTAGCTACAGATACTATTGGATTGGATTTAGGAGTTGTGTCGTATGATGGAAAAACATTTGAGATATATAAAAGAAATGATGTAAAACAATATACTCTAAAACATCAAATTCCTTATTCTAAAGCGAAGTCTTATTGTGTGAAAATTAAGAATCAATCTGATTATGCATATGTATTTCTTGGTTTAAATTCGGATAATAAAGGTAGGGTAGAAGTATTTAAACTTACATCGGATGGAATAGGGGGTATTAATACTATTACTCCTGCCGACAACCAGGAGTATGCTGATTTTGGCAAATCAATAAGTATTACCAGCGATGGCAGTGTATGCGTCATTGGTGCACCATACTATGATATAAATGCAGATGATGATAAAGGATGCTTTTATGTATATCAAAAAAGTCAGAGCAGCTATACATTAGTTTCACAGGTTAAAAATATTAGTGGAACAAATGGTGATGCACTGGGGATGGCGGTAAGTATTTTGCCAGATGGGCAGTATATGTTTGCATCTATGCCTCTTGCTGATGAAGGTGGGGTTGATAGAGGCAGGGTTTTAGTGTATAGACTCAATGGATCAAATGTTGAATATATGGATTCTTTTTATCCTGATGACAGAAATGAAAAGTGTTATTTTGGCTATTCACTTGCAGTAAGCAGTACCGGTGTTGTTGCCATTGGGGCACCGTATGCATTTACACATGCAACCAATGATAATGGGGGAGTGGTATATATACGCAGGTTGTAATGATGGTGTTTGTTGTAATCATTTTAAACCCAACAGGGCGGGAAGTAAAAATGACAATACAATAGAAATCTTTGCTAAAAGGGAACCGTGGTAATGGTACAGCATGTAATAAAAGCAATAATAGCACTAATAACAGTATTGATGACAACCACAATGGCAGTAGCACAGCTTTCAGTATCGCAACCGGAGGTTGAAATCGGTCATACTGTGGCTACCAGTAGATTTATTGGAATGATGGGAGGGATGTACGGCTATGCATATCCTGCTGGCTCAATTTATACGTCAGACGATTATGTGAAGCGCCAGAAGGGAAAATATTTTGGGGCAACCCATGGAATTGGCTATGAACTATCGCCCCACCTTATACTGCATGGCGGATTTACTCTGTGGGACATGGAAGTTTTTATTACACGGCATCTTTTTATGCAGGACATGAAAACGCGTTACAGCCTTGATACCTGTGCACTGCATACAGGTTTAATGTTTATATATAAATGGTTTTTTGCTGATGCAATTGTTTATACGGAGCTACCACTTGAAGATGACACGGAACGGGTGGAACTTAACGGAGTGTATATGCAAACCAATACATTAAAACAGCAGTACGAGTATGGTGGCTTCATTGGGATGGGAATTCGGATGCCGGTGCTTGAGTGGCTTGATGTGCTTATTGGAGTATATGGAGGTGGTAGCTTTGTTCCGTCAATCATAACAACAAAACATGATGAACTGTATTTGCTCAATTATGCATTGCGTATTGGTGTTATTGTATATTTCCCCAATCAGGAGACAAAGATATGAAGATATGGGCGTTACTTCTTTGTATACCTGTCATTACGCTGGCGGGTTGCTCAACGCAGCAAGCAGAAAGCCTGGTTATTGAAGGTCAGGTTATGCTGTGTGGGGAAGGAATGGAAGGCGTGTGTGTACAGATGCAACATCCTGAATATGGAACGGTGGAAACGTATACTGATTCAATGGGAATTTACCGCTTTGAACAGGCATGGGTTGGTGAGTACAGTATTATGCCGTATGTAGAGCATTGTGAGATAGTTCCTGTGCAAAGGAAACTCAATGTAACTGATAACACTGTTGTAAATGATTTTGTCGTGCGACCCTTATGGGAAAAGGTGTATGGCAGTGATTATCATGATATCACAATGGACATGGCAAAAACGCTGCGATGTGGATTTGTATATACCGGTAAAACCGATTACACAGGCAGTTATGGGATATTTTTAATGCGTGTTGATGCATTGGGGCAGAAGCTATGGTATAAAGAATATGCGCAAAATTGGTATATGAGTGCAAACAGTGTGGTGGCACTTGATGATGGGAGTTTTGTGGTTACCGGTTGTAAAGCAGACAGCATAAATAGTGGGAATATATGGATAGCCAGATTTGATGGTAATGGTGACAGTATATGGGAAAAAATATACAGTGGGAGTCTATGGGATGAGGGACATGGTATTGTACGTATTGAGAGCGGTAGTGATACAGGATTTATCATTGCTGCAACTACTGAATCGGCAGGGAGTGGCCGTGCAGATGTATATATTATGAAAGTTGATAACAATGGAAATATTGTCGGGAACCTTTTTGATGCATTGTTTGGTGGCCAATATAATGATGGAGTTACACGGGTTATTGCCAGCAAGGATGGTGGATATATTTTTACCGGATTTGTGGAATATGAAACACTGGTAAGGGCTGATAGTAGAATTACAAAAATTAATAGCATGCGCCAGCATGTGTGGAGTAAGGAATATGATATAGATACCTATGATTATGCAACTGATGTGGTGGAACTGGATAATGGCGACATTATAGTGTGCGGCATTGCATATGAAACCTTGAACAGGGAACGGATATGGATAGCTCGTTTAACGGGTGATGGCAACACTGAAGTGTGGAAAAAAGAATTCAGTATTGGCCGCTCATGCGGTGTTTACGGCATGACGCTGGATGCTACCGGCAACATACTATGTACTGGTTATACAATAGCTGACAATGAAGGTATCAGCAAGCTGTTGCTCTTGTCATTAAAACAAAATGGTGAATTTGTGTGGATGCAAACCTATGGAAGCATTGAAGGAACAGGATATAGTGGCAGAAGGGTGGTTTGTGCAGGGGATAATGGCCTTGCTGTTGCCGGTACTACCATTGAAAGTGGAACAGGTGCTGATGTGTATTGTTTAAAGGTAAATGATAACGGTGAGTTGTGGTAATAATTGTTAAACCAATTGTGAACAATCATACATAATTCATTACTATCATGAAGATATATAATAAAAACATACGGGGAGGAAATGCATGAGGAAGGTCGTCCTTATAGCGCTGGTGTGTAGTATGTTCTATTCAGCATGCGGTACTGATACGCATACAGAAAAGGCTGTAAATACATCAGCTGTTCCGGTACGAGTGTATGCAACAGGGTATACAGTAACTGACGGAGAAGGTAATGCAGTAACATCCGCTGATTTTCTGAACCTTTTTGATAACAGGATTGAAACAGCCTGGGTAATAAATACAAAGCATATAGTAGCAGCAGAATG
>Ga0116188_1001241_pt1 | contig 22603 bp, 22 predicted proteins | sample AD_JPNTR2_MetaG_FD_89807 | JGI IMG/M metagenome (GOLD analysis project Ga0116188, IMG submission 89807) | Active sludge microbial communities of municipal wastewater-treating anaerobic digesters from Japan - AD_JPNTR2_MetaG | ecosystem: Engineered > Bioreactor > Anaerobic > Digestate | place...
CCATCTCATCGGCCTGCTCCTCGGCGCCGAGGAGGACTGGCCGAGGGCCTTCGAGACCGTCCTCGGCATGGTCGACCCGATCCGCCGACGCGGTGAGCGGCATACCATCACGTCCGAGCGACTGACGATCGAGCCCTTCCACCTCACCGACCCGGTGCGCCCCGGCCTGGTCATCGACCGGCTGGCCTACTGGTACTACCACCCGCGCGAGTGGCTCAAGAAGGCCGCCCTCACCCATGGGACCTACCTGCTCAACAGCCCGTTCACGTTCCAGTCGATGGAGAAGCACTCCGCCTACTGCGCGATGCTGCGGCTCGGCCTGAAGATCCCCGACACCATCCTCGTGCCGTACAAGAACCCGGTCGACAACACCCGCTGGGCCTACACCTCGGCGACCTACAACCTCCCCTTCGACCTCGACGAGCTGGCCGACCAGCTCGGCTACCCGCTGTACATGAAGCCCTTCGACGGCGGCGGCTGGCGCGGGGTCTCGCGGGTGGAGGACTCCGACGGGCTGCACCGGGCGTATGACGAGTCCGGCGAGATGCTCATGCACCTGCAGGCCACCGTCGACTTCGACTCCTTCGCCCGGGCCCTCTCGATCGGGCCGGAGACGATGGTCATGGACTTCCACCCGGACGAGCCGATGCACAGCAGGTACCACGTCAGCCATGACTTCCTCTCGCCGTCCTCGGGCCACCAGGCCGCGGCCATCTCCCGGATCGTCAACGCCTTCTTCAAGTGGGAGTTCAACTCCGCCGAGATGCTCGTCCGCGGCGACGAGGTCTACCCCATCGACTACGCCAACGCCTGCCCCGATGTCGCGATCACCTCGCTGCACTACTACTTCCCCTGGGCGATCACGGCGCTGGTCAAGTGGTCGGTCTTCTGCCTGGTCACCGGCCGCCGTGGGCACGTCGACCTGCGGACGACGAAGTTCTTCGCCATCGCCGACAACCCCGACATGACGTATGACGACAAGCTCGCGGGGTACCTCGCCCTCGCGGAGGACTACTTCGAGTCGCAGCGGTATGCCGACTTCGTGGCCCGCAACCTCGGCTATCTGGACGAGCGGGTCCTCGACTGGGTCTGCGGCCCGGACTTTGACGACCTCATCGTCTCCACCGTCAAGGCGACCTACCCGAAGCACGAGCAGGAGAAGTTCGTCGCCCATTTCCGCGGCCTCACCGGGATCTGGGCCACCGACCACGCCCGGACCCCGTACGCCGCAGCGGGCTGAACCAGCCGAGCAGCGGGCTGAACCAGCCGAAAAGCGCACTGCTTGACCGGGTTCAGCCTTCGCTGAGGCCGAAGACGGCGTCGAGGTCCGGTGGCGACTCGGGCTCGACGAGGACGAGGACCTGGTCCCCGGCGAGCAGGGGGGTCTCGCCGCGCGGGGGGAGGACCGCGCCGTCGCGGACCACCAGGCTGACCCAGGCGTCGCCGCCGAGATCCAGGTCGTCCAGCGCGGCACCATCGGCGGCCGACCCGGGCGCCACGACCCGACGGACGACGCTGGACGGCTCCTCGCGCAGCCGGACCCCGAGCGACCAGGGCTCCGGCTCGCGCAGGTGCATCGGCACGCCGAGGCGTCGCGCGGCGTAGGGAACCGAACCGCCCTGGACGATGACCGAGAAGACGACGACCACGACGACGATCTGGTACAGCCGGGTCGGTTCGGCGACCGAGGCCGACAGCAGGTAGGTGCCGAGCAGGATCGGAACGGCCCCCTTGAGGCCGGCCCACATGACGAACAGTCGTTCTCCCCGACTGAGGTCGACGGTGAGGAGCAGCAGCCCGACCAGGACCGGCCGCACGACGACCGCGGCGAAGACGCCGATCGCCAGCCCGACCGCCCATACCCGGGGGGCGGCGAGCGCCGAGACGGACACCGTCATACCGAGCAGGCCGAAGGCCGTCATCTCGGCCATGCTCGCCAGGGAGGAGTGGAAGCGGACGATCTCGGCCTTGTATGGCGCCCGGGTGTCGCCGACGACGATGCCCGCGATGAAGACGGCGAGGAAGCCCGAGCCGTGCAGGACCGTTCCGAGGCCGAAGATCACCCCCGCGACGAGCAGGGTCCGGATCGGGTACAGCGCCGCGGTGGGCAGCGGGACGCGGCGCATGAGGAAGGACAGCACGCGCCCGCCGAGGAGCCCGACTGCCGCGCCGATGACCATCTGGAGGGCGAACTCCCATGCCCCGGCACCGACGGCGGCCAGGCCGGTGGGCGCCGCAGCGCCGCCGTGCGCACCGGTGGCGGCGAGCAAGGCCGCCATCGCCGCGATGCCGACCGGGTCGTTGGCGCCGGACTCGCCCTCGAGGATCGTCCCGGACCGGCCGGCGATCTCCCTGCGGCCCAGGACCGAGAAGACGACGGCCGGGTCGGTCGGCGAGAGAGCCACCCCGAGCAGCAGGGCGGACAGCCAGTCGAACCCGAAGAGCAGGTGGGCGACCGCGGCCACACCGAGGGTGGTGACGAGCGTGCCGAGGACCCCGAGCCAGATGATCGCGCCGCTGGACTGGCGGAACCGGCGCCAGCCGATGTGCATGCCGCCGTCGAAGAGCAGCACGACGAGCATGACCGTGACGATTCGCTGCACCGAGAGGACCCGCACCGCGCCGACGGCGGGGATGGCCTGGGCGAGCAGCGCGCCGCCGACGAGGAAGAGCGCGGGGGCCGGGACGCTGAGCCGCTCGCTCAGCCGGTTCGCCCAGACCGCGGCAAGGCCGGCGAGGCTGACGAGCAGGACCAGTGCGGCATAGCCGACGACATCATCCATGGTGCCCCTTGGGGGTCGGGCGGGCGTATGCCGACCAGACTTCCCGGCGCACCGTCGTCCAGCCTACCGTCCAGGGCGCAGCACGGCGGGCTCGGCGCTGGCGAACTGGGCCAGCCGCTCCGGGATCGGCTCGCGGGAGATGCCCGGTGTGCGGGGCACCTCGACCGCCCCGTCGCGCATGCAGACCGGCTCAGTGAGATCGGTCGCGTAGAACCGGTCCGAGCCGGAGATATCGCCGGGCAGGGTGAACCCGGGCAGCCCGGCCAGGGCCGCATTGGCCACCCGGCCGATCCCGGTCTCGAGCATCCCGCCGCACCACACCGCGACGCCATGGGCCCGGGCGAGGTCGTGGATCCGCCACGCCTCGAGGTAGCCGCCGACCCGACCGGGCTTGATATTGATGACCGAGCAGGCTCCAAGGGCAATGGCGTCGGCCGCCGCAGCCGCCGAGACCACCGACTCGTCGAGACAGACCGGGGTCGAGATCCGCCGGGCCAGCTCGGCGTGCTGGCGCAGGTCCTCCTCCCCCAGCGGCTGCTCGACGAGGAGCAGGCCGAAGGCGTCGAGGCGGCGCAGCGCAGCGGTGTCGGCGAGGGTGTAGGCGGCGTTGGCGTCCACCTGCAGCGGAATGTCGGCGCCGAACCGGTCCCGCACCGCGGCGACCGGCTGGATGTCCCAGCCCGGGCGGATCTTCAGCTTGATCCGCACGTAGCCCTGGTCGAGATAGCCGGCCACGGCGTCGAGCGTCGACGCGACCGAGTCGTGGATGCCGACCGAGACCCCGCTGGGGACGGACGTCCGAGTGACCCCGAGGTGTTCGGCGAAGGAGCGCCCCTGAGCACGCAGCTCAGCGTCGAGGACCGCGGTCTCCAGCGCCGCCTTGGCCATCCGGTGACCCTTGACCGGGTCGAGGACCCCGGCGACGGTCTGCGCCGAGAGCTCACCCGCGGCGAAGAGCATCGGCGCAAGCCAGCGCCGGATGACGTCGGACGCGCCGCCGACATACTCGCTGGAGTACAGCGGCTCGGACCCGGCGACGCACTCGGACCAGCCGACGACGGCCGTACCGTCGACCTCGGCCCGGAGCTCGAGGATGAGGACGTCCCGGACTGTCTCGGTGCCGAAGGAGGTCGTGAACGGGCTGACCAGCGGCACCTGGGCCCGGTGCAGGGTCAGGTCGACGAGCCTCACGGGGCCTCCAGGACGTACTCGCAGGTCCCTTTGTCGAAGCCGAGGACGCGCCACCCCGCCGCGAGCCGCGCGCAGAGTGCCTCCCGCACGGCGACCCGCCAGAGTGAGTGCTCCTCGGGTCGGGTGAGGACGAGGGTCTCGGCATCTTCCGGTATGGCGATCCGACATATCCGGGCCGAGGCGTCGAGCGGGGCGAGATCGGGGACCGGCGAGGAGAACTCGTCGTCGCTGCGGGCGAGCGCGCGGGGGGCGTCCGGCAGCTGCTCCGGCGGGATGCCGCCGACCGGCCCGTCGACCGCCCAGCGGAGCAGGATCCGGTCGCTCTGGTCGCCGACGTTGATGCCGTCCCGCATCGGGCCGTACTCGTCGACCCGGTACTCGGCGACGGTGGCGCCGAGCCGGGTGATATTGACGTGGACGTTCCGCGCCACCAGCGGGTCGGTCGTCCAGGTGACCGTCGTGATCCCCCGCTCGAGGGCCCAGACCCGCTGGTCGAGCTTCATCGCCTGCCCAGCCCCGCGTCCGGCGTCACCGGGCTGGACCCCGGCGATATGCGAGTGCAGCGTCGTTCCCACGCCGAGCGGGCGCTCCGACGCGAACCACCCCGCGGTCACCCCGACCATCTCCTTGCCTCGGATGGCGCCGACGAGGTAGTTGCCGGAGTGAGCCAAGGCGATGAGGATGCTCGGGTCGATGAGGCAGCCGTCCGGGGGCAGCCCCCAGACCCGGTCGAGCACCGCCCCGGCGACATGCGCCTGCTCCGCCGTCGTCAGCTCGACGACCCGGACTCCGGCCCGCTGGGCAGCAGCGCTCGCCTCGGCCCGCGCGCGGGCCACCACCTCGTCAGCCACGCGCGCAGTGCCCACCTCGCCACCTTATCGACGCCCGGTCGGCGCCGGCAGCGCGACGATGCGGCTGCCGCCCCTTCAGAGGATGCCGCGGGCGTGGAAGGCCTTCGTCACCGCCGTGGCCGCGGCGTCGCCATACAAGGTCCGCGCAGCGGCGACGACCTGGGTCGCCGCGGCAGCGAAGGAGGTGTTGGGGGTGTACGCGTAGGTTGACTCGATGATGATCGTGTTGGCCTTGAGCCGGCCGAGCGCCTTGTGGATGTCCCACAGCGCGCGGGACCAGATCTCGCCGTCCGCGTGGACCTCGCCGACGGCGTCGGCGACCGTCTTGGTCGTGTCGAGCCGGCGGATGCAGTGCGGGACAGTCGTCGTGTAGGACGTCGAGTCCCAGTCCATGACGCAGGGGAGGACGTACCCGCCGCTGGTCGGGACCGACATCGTCGCGGCCCAGTAGTCGCCGAAGCCCTCGCCGATCGACCCGGCCTGCAGGGTTGTGCCGAAACCGGGGACGATGGCGTCCTGGATGGCGTGGCCGTACTCGTGCCAGACAACCTCGAGGTCCTCGGCGTCGTCGACCCCGCCTCGGCCGTAGGTGATCTTGTCCAGGGTCGGGTCGTAGAAGGAGTTGTCGTCCGCAATCGTGTTGACGGCCACATCCTGGGACTCGTTGTTCGCGTCGGTGAACCCCAGCGTGCGCAGGTAGGTCTGCGAGAGGTCGATCCCGTGGTACGCCATGACCTGCTCGAAGCGGTCGTCGGCCCGGGTGTAGACGAAGGTGTTGGTCGGGCTGGTCGCCAGACCCCCCTGGCCGGCGACGATGCGGACCGCGGTGCCCACGAGGGTGCCGGTGCCGGAGAGATTGCGCAGCGTCACGGTGCGGTATGCCGGGACGAGCACGGCCTGGTTGGCGTCGTTCTTGTCGGTGATCGCCTCGTTGCGCAGCGTGACGACGGGGTTGGGCGTGAAGATCTGGCCCTGTCCGGTGGCCGCCTTGGACAGGACGGTGACTCCGCGGACCGTCCCGGTCCTCGCATCGACGAGGGTGCGGGTCACCCCTTCCGACCCGTCGGCGACGACGGACCACACCAGCGCGGCGTTCCGCCCGCCGAGGACGGACAGGGTGGCCCCGTGGACCTGGGTGGGCAGCGCCACCGTCGTCTTCGGGGCGGCGCCGGCGGATGCAGGGGCGGCTGCGGCCTGCCGGGCGAGCGCCTCGACCCGGGCCGAGGTCGTCGTCACGGCCGCGGCGGCGGTGACGAGCGGGGTGGTCGACACGGTGCCGGGGACGGCGATCCGGCCGTCGGCCACGCTCACGGCGCCGGTGCTCCGTGCGGTGTGGACGGCGTAGTAGCCGTCGAGGACGGGCAGCCCACGGAAGGTCTGCGCGTACCACCGGTGCGTACCGGTGAGCGAGGTGAGGGTCCGTACGGCGACGAGGTCCGCGGGGAGGGCCACGGCCGCCGTCGGCGAGGCGGCCGCGGCGCCCGGGACGGATCCCGGCATACCCAAGGGTGCCGCTGCCGCACCGGAGGGTGAGGCGGCGGCCCCCACGGACCCCGCCAGAACTGCTGCCACCAGGACCGCCATCGTGCGCTTGGTCATCTCTGCTCCCGTCGTCGTCGGCGCGGTGCCGCTCACCGTCAAGAGGCCGAAGTCCGGCCAGCCAGACGTCCTCCCCCAGGATGGGGCCAGATCAGTCCAGCCGCATCCCGACGAGCGACCCGATCGCGAAGGTGATGGCCATCGCGACCAGTCCCCCGCCGACATTGCGGAGCAGTGCGGGGCCGACCCGGGCACCGCCGAGGGTGGCGCTGAGGTAGCCGGTCACCGCGAGGGCGACCGCTGCCGCCGCCACGGTGGCCCACATCCCCACCACGCCGGGGATGAGCAAGATGGTGAGCAGTGGGGCGAGCGAGCCGACGATGAACGCGAGCGCCGAGGCACCGGCCGCATGCCAGGGGTTGGTCAGCTCGTCCGGGTCGAGCTTGAGCTCCACCTCGGCGTGCGCCGCGAGGGCGTCGTGGGCCGTGAGCTGGACCGCCACCTGCGTGGCGAGCTCGGCGTCCAGGCCCTTCATCCGGTAGATCCCGGCGAGCTCGGCGAGCTCGGCCTCGGGCTCCTCTTCCAGCTCGCGGCGCTCCTTCGCGAGCAGAGCACCCTCGCTGTCGCGCTGCGTGCTCACCGAGACATACTCCCCGACGGCCATCGACAGCGCGCCCGCGGCCAGGCCCGCCATACCGGCAGTGAGCAGGGCAGCCGACCCGGCACCCGAGGCGGCCACGCCGATGACCAGGCCCGACGTGGCGACGATGCCGTCGTTAGCGCCGAGCACCCCGGCGCGGAGCCAGTTGAGCCGCGAGGTGTCATTGCCCCGGTGCGCCTCGGAGCGGTGTGTTCCCGGGCGCTTCGCCGACTCGGCCATGGCACTCTCCTCGTGGTTCCTGGTGGCTGCCGGGTCGAGCCTAAGCCCTGGGGGTTTCTGCCTCGTCCGGCTGTGCTGCTGGCCCCCGGGAACGGTGAAGGTCGGGGGGCAGCAGGGCTGGACCGTGACCCGCCCCTTGATGCCGGGCCGTCGGGCCGGCCGGCTTTCGGGGTCGCCCTCGCCGTTGGCGGGACCGCCCTGCTCGCCGTCGGGGCCCGGTCCTGGCCCCAGGCCTGGACACCCTGGCGGTGCACCTCTGTCCTCACCATCGCCTGGCTGCTCCTGGTCGGCGCACGCATGATCCGCAGGCGTGCCGCCTGACGCCTCGTCCCAACCGCAGTGTTGGCGCGTCGGCGGCTGAAGTGTGCCCGCTGATGCCCGACCTCCGACGAGAGCTGAGCGTGATCACGCCCGGTAGATGTCACCTCGATGGCCGATGGCCAGGACCGTCACCGTTCGGGTCGCTTCGTCGATGCGATACAGGACACGGTAGGTGCCCCGTCGCGCACTGTAGCGGTCGGCCAGCGGTGGCCGGAGCCGCTTCCCCACGCGATGCGGGTTCTCGAGCAAGGGACCGGTGAGGAACTCGACCGCAGCGGTGGCGATCGCTTCAGGCAATCCCTCAGTGATGTGCCGCCGAGCCGAGGAAACGATCTGCAGTCGGTACGGCCGATCGGTCACGCCGAGGTCCGGCGCGAACGCATCGCCGCCGTAAGGTCTTCTTGGGTCTCGACCCGGCCAGCGGCCAGGTCGGCTTCAGCCGCGGCCAACTGCGTCATCAGGTCTGCGTCCCCCAGGACGGCAATGGTCTCCTCGAGCACCGCGAGGTCGTCCGGGGAAACGAGGACGGCCGACGGTTGACCGTGCACGGTCACCGTGACCCGTTCATGGTGCTTGCTGACTCGGCTCACGACCTCGGACAGGTGCGCCTTGGCATCAGCCAGGGGAATGGTCGTCATGATCATAAGTATGACCAGAAAAGTGATCATGTCCAGCCGAGCTCGGAGTCGAGTCCCGAGATCGCTCACCTACCACCGGGAGGATGGCAGCGGGGCCCATTCTTTTCGACGCCGCATCGTGTGCGTCGAAGACCGAGGGCCAGCCGACTCGCCGTATCAGCTTCGGCAAGCGTGTTGAGCCCATCGATCGCACGCTTCCGGCACGCGCCGATCAGCTGCCGGGCCTGTTGTTTGCGGTGGACCTAGCGACTGCTGCCGACGAAGCGTTCGGGGAAGGCGTCTGGACCCTTGAGTCTTGGGAGCTCGTGGTCCGCTACTCCCTCTCGGAGTTCAGCCCCAGCACGTGGCAGGTGCGCGTCTACTCCGGGATGAACGACCCTCGCTATCGCTAACTCCCGGGCGAGTCATGAACCGCGCGGCCGGGGGCGCCGGTCCACCCCGCGCTTGACCTTAACAAACAACGTTCTGTATGCGGGTTTGACGATCGGCATCCGATCTCTTGCGAGACGAGAGCACCCGCATCTCAGCCCGCGCCCCACCCACTCACCGATCCTGCTGCGGGGATCTGGAGGGCAGACATGCACGCAGCCCCGCTCGGCGTTCTTCGCCACAACAATCTACCGCCAGGACCCCAACCAGTCGGCAGCCCGCTCAGCCAGCCCGCGATGCCGCGGCTCGACCGTGGACAACCTGGCGATGATGGTCCCGGGGTCGACCAAGCCCGCGCGAATGAGAGCAGCGACAAACCTCCGGTCCTTCTCCCGCAGCGCGCATAGCTTGGCCACGCAGAGGTCTTCCTTGTCCAGGCACCAGCCGGTGAGCTGCGGCTCACCCGAGGCCGCGGCGGTGTTGGCGTTCTGGACCTTGACGAGCCGGTTGCGCCACCCTTGAGGCAGGATGGAGGTGTGCAGGTCCACACCGTCGATGCTGAAGCCGTGGAGTTCCTCGAAGGGCGAGAACTCACCCGCCACGCCTTCAATCACGTCGGCAAGCCTTGCTGTCTCCTCGTTGCCGTCGGCGATCGGCATGATGTCGACCTCGATCGACATCGTAGCCTCTGCGGGCAGCCGGTCCTCGCTCACCGATCCGAGGATGGACTGCGAGCCGACGACGATGACCTCGTTGTGTCCGATGATCTGGCAGGCGGTGCGGATGGCGTGCTCGAGCTGGTCTCGGCGCATCAGCCCACCCTGGCCAGGGTTTCCCCTCGCTCATCCTGAGGAAGCAGCCCACCCAGCGGCGACACCTCACGCAGCTCGATGGAGTCCCGATGCAGACCGGTCATCACCCGGTGTAACCCAAGGACGTCACCTCGCTCGACCAGTTCGCGCCATCGCTGCAGGTTGCGCTCGTGCGGCTGCCCGCTGACCCCGTTCTGCAACCGGGTCAGGTTGCGCTCGATCCTCGGGCGCCACTGCTCAAGGCTCTGCCTGGTCAGGTGAGAGGACAGCCTCCGGTGCAGCAGCCACGAGCGCCGTTCCGACCGGGTCAGCTCCACCCGCACCGGCCGACGAACCACCTCCAGCCGGTAGCCCATACACGAGAGCAACCGGTCCAGCTGCTCGTCGCTGAGCTCGACCCGGCCCGACAAGAACTGGCTGATACTCGGCTGATGGACCCCACTGAGCCGGGACAGCTCCGACTGCGTGATGCCCGACTCCAGCATCACCTCGCGAAGAAGATCACCACGGCTTATCACGTGATGAGTATAGCAGCGATTACTATATCAAGGCTCTTGGTCACCACTCCCCAACGCCTCGCCCCGTTGGCGCTGCGCCAGCGCCGACTGGAGGAAGCTCACCGCGTCCTCGTCCCCCCCGAGTTCCTTCCACCGCGCTGCGAGGGCGGCGACTGCGGCCTGAGCATGTTCCAGCGTCCCGCTCCCAACTTCGTACATCGCGATCGCCAAGAGCGGGTCAGTCCAGAAGCCATCGCGGTGGTAGTCCTGCTCAGAGAGGGACTTGATGAACGCGACGGCGCGGACCGGGTCCAGGAGCATCTCCAGGTGCGACGATCCGCTCGGCGAGCCCGCTGACCAGCTCCTGCCCGGCAATCCGGCGGGTGGCGTCGTCGTGGAAGCGCCAGATCTCCTCGGCCCAGCGTGCACCATCTCGAAGAGGTTGGTACAGGCGGTTGCGCCACATCCCGTCCGCCTCACTCACCGCACCAGGCCGGTGAACCCCGCGTGGACGTACCACTCTCGCCATAGTGCGGGCACGACCGCCAGTTCGACGTAGAACGCCACACCAGGCTGGTTGCCCGGCGACGTCGAATGGAATCGCACCAACGCCACGTCCCCGGCCCGGGTCGTCCGCGTGAAACGAGATCCAGACCGCTTCCACCCGTGGGCACGCAGCATCGGCGCGACATACTCGCCGATGAACCCGGCGATCTCCTGTGCCCTCCGCCCAGACGCCGTCATGCCGCCGATCCTAGATTCCCGGATGACGATGGCGGCTCTCGCGTTGACCGCCTATCACTACAGAGCTGACGGGGGGACTCGAACCCCCAACCACCTGTTTACAAGACAGGTGCGCTGCCAGTTGCGCCACGCCAGCGGCCGGTCCGACGGAGTCGTCGGCACGCCGCAGATCCTACCGTCGGCGCCCTATCGGCCCAGGAAGGTCGCCCACGGCGACCGGCCCAGCGGCCACCAGTGCACGACGCCGTGCCGCAGTGCGAGCGATGCCAGCGCGAGGGCGGCGAGCGCGAGACACAAACCGACGGCCACGGTCGTCCCGGTGCCCTCCGGCGCGGCGCCCCGCACGATCGAGCGGGCACCCCGGCGCAGTGACGCCCCGCCCGGGCCGATCCAGCCCATCAGGAGCGCGGCCGCCATACCGCCGGCCAGCGGCAGCCACCGGTCCGGGTCGGACGGCGAGCCCGTGACGATCTGGCTGGCCAGCGCGACGGTGAACGATGCAGCGACCCCCACCACGGCCGGCAGCACTGCGGCGAGGACCGTCGCGACCGCCCCGACGACGAGATGCCACGGGGCGCGCAAGAGCGCGAGGGCGACATCGGAGGAGCGCACGCCCCGGGCGTGCCGCCGCAGCACCAGGCTGGTCACGACCCGGTCGGCGACGGCGGCCGCCCAGCGCAGCAGCAGCGCCGCAAGCGCCGCGACCATGGGCCACCCCGCGGCGACGGCGACGAGGAGCGCGGCGAGAGCGAGCAGGGTCCCGCGCCGACCGCCACGGTCGATCCGGGGGTCGACATACGGGGCCGGTGGCTGACCAAGGCTGGGACCGGGCACGACGACGGACGCCGGTGGGGCCGGCGGTGGCCACACCCTCGCTGCGGGAGGTGGCGGGACGTACTGCGGGGCGGGAGGAGCGGGCGCAGGCGCCGGCGCGGGTGGGGCCGGTTGCGCGACCGGGGTGGGGAGGACGCGGGTCGAGGACGGCGCGACCGGCTGGGTCATCGTCCGCGGAACTGCCCCAGGTATGACGACCGTCGCGTCGCCGCCCGCGGCATACCGTTCCAGCGCCGCGAGGACGTCGTCGGCGTGCGGCCGGGCGGCCGGGTCTACGGTGAGCGCCGCCGCGAGCAGCGGGGCGAGCCGAGGGTCGACGCCGCTGAGGTCGTGCTCCCCCAGCCGGACCCGGCTCAGCACCCCGTCCATCGCGCCGCCGCCGAACGGCGGGGCGCCCGAGGCGGCGAAGGCGAGCGTGGCCGCCCAGCCCCACCAGTCGGTCGCGGCGGTGACCGCGCCGCCGTTGATGACCTCCGGCGACAGGTACCCCGGGGTGCCCATGACCAGACCGGTCACGGTGATCCGGACGTCGTCGGCGAGATGGGCGATCCCGAAGTCGATGAGCACCGGGTCGCCCTCGTCGTCGAGCAGGACGTTGCTCGGCTTGACGTCGCGGTGCACCACGCCGGCGGCGTGGATGGACTTGATCGCCCCGGCCAGGCCGCGGGCGACCCGGACTAGCTGGGGTCCGTCCAGGGGGCCATTGTCGCCGACCAACTCGTCCAGGGAGGGGCCGGGGACGAACCGGGTGACGATATACGGGCGGGAGCCGGTGAGGTCGGCGTCGATGACCGGGGCGACCCGCGGGTCGGTGATCCGGCTCAGGGTCGCGACTTCGCGTTCGAGCCGGGTGCGGGCCTCGGCGTCGTCGGCGACATGGGCGCGCAGCACCTTGAGGGCGACGGCCCGGCCGCCCCGGTCGAGCGCGAGATGGACCACTCCCATGCCACCGGTCCCGAGCTCCTCGACGAGGCGGTAGGGGCCCAGCATGGGCATGCTCCCCCGCTGGCCCGTCGACGTCACAGGTCAACGGTAGGCCACCGGCGCCGCCCACGCGGGCGACTGCCGGATGTGGGCGGCCGCTCGCGGCGACCGAGGGCAACCGCGAGATGTCCCGACGACTACTGCTGGATGTACCCGACGAGCTGGTCACGCTCGTGACGCAGCTGGTCCATGTGGTGCTTGACGATGTCACCGATGCTGACGATCGCGGTCAACGCCCCGTCGACGACGACAGGGACGTGGCGGATGCGGTGCTCGGTCATCGAGGCCTCGAGCTCCTCGACGGAGAGCGACGGCTCGCAGGTGACGACCTCGCGGGTCATGATCGCGTGGACCGGACCGTCGACGACCGAGGTGCCGGAGCTGTGCAGGTGCCGGACGACGTCGCGCTCGCTGACGATGCCCTCGACCGAGGCCCCGTCGCCACTGACGACAACGGCACCGATGCGATGGTCGGCGAGCACCTTGAGCAGATGGGCCACCGTGTCCTCAGGTCGAACCGTGATGACCTGGCTGCCCTTGGACTTCACGACGTCTGAGATCCGCATAGGTCAGACGGTAACCGCATCCCCCCTCGCCCCGCCACCGTCGCCCACGTCGGCGGGCCCACTGACGCGAGCTCCCGTCAGCCCTTGCGCACACCTCCCGGAGCGGTGGGTCAGGCTCCGGGTGCGGGACCGGTGGAGCGCCGGACGACGAGCTCGGGGTCGAAGAGGAACTCGGTCCGCGGCCCCGGGGCGCCCCCGATCTCGGCGAGCAGTGCCTGAACGGCGACCTCGGACATCGCCGCAACACCCTGACGCACGGAGGTCAGCGGCGGATCGGTATAGGCGATAAGGAGCGAGTCGTCATACCCGATGACCGAGACGTCCTCGGGCACCGACAGACCGGCCGACCGCGCGGCCCGGATCGCACCGAGCGCCATCATGTCCGAGCCCGCGACGATGCCGGTGACCCCGCGGGACATCAGCGCAGTCGCGGCTGCCGCGCCGCCCTCGACGCTGAAGAAGCTGTGCTCGATGAGCTCGTCGGTGTCGTCGATCCCCAACGCGGACTCCAGTGCCTGACGGAAGCCGGCCACCTTGCGCTGGACCGGGACGAAGCGGTCCGGCCCGACCGCCAGCCCGATCCGACGGTGCCCGAGCGAGACGAGGTGGGAGACGGCCTGCATCGCGGCGAGGCGGTCGTCGGTGGAGATGAAGGGGGCGTCCACGCCCTCGCAGAAGCCGTTGATGAAGACGACGGGCAGACCCCGTTCGCGCTGGTCGACATACCGCTGCGGGGACTGCGCCGTGTCGGCGTGCAGCCCGGAGATATAGATGATGCCCGACACCCCCCGGTCGAGGAGCATCTGGACGTACTCGTCCTCGTGGACCCCCCCGGGGGTCTGGGTGCACAGGACCGGCGTATAGCCGTGCCGGGCCAGCGAGGTCTCAATGACCTGAGCGAACGCCGGGAAGATGGGGTTGAGCAGCTCGGGCACGATGAGGCCGACCAGTCCGGCGCTCTTGCGCCGCAGCCGGCTCGGACGGTCGTAGCCGAGCACGTCGAGGGAGATGAGGACGGCCTGGCGGGTGGCCTCGGCGACACCCGGCTTGCCGTTGAGGACGCGGCTGACGGTCGCCTCGCTGACCTCGGCATGGCTGGCGATGTCAGCCAGCCGCGCCCGGCTTGGTCCGGTGTCCATCTCAGCTCCTTCCCTCGTGCCGACCGCGAGTGCCAGATGCGCCGCACGGAAGTACACCACGGGGCTGAGATTACGGCGAAGTAACGATCCATGGAAGCGTCTTGCAGATCACTGCAAGAAATTGCGAGAAGTCTTGGCGGCGCCCTAGGCGGCGCGGTACGTTGCTTGAGTCTCCAGCGTCGGGTCACACCCGGTGCACAACCGATCAACAAGGAGCCCATCCTGATGCGCACCAGTGCCAAGGGAGTTGCCCTCCTGACGGGCCTGACTCTCGCCCTCGCCGCCTGCAACTCGGCGGCAACTCCGGCGAACAACGCCGCGGGTTCGTCCACCACCACCACCGGCGCGGCCGACCCGGCAAGCGTCAAGGGTGAGCTCACCTGGTGGGACACCTCGGACGCCACGAACGAGGCGCCGGCCTTCAAGGCGCTCATCGCCGACTTCAACAAGACCTACCCGAACGTGAAGATCAACTACCAGTCGGTCCCCTTCGGTGAGGCACAGAACAAGTTCAAGACCGCCGCGGCAGCCAAGTCCGGCGCCCCGGACATCATCCGCGCCGAGGTGGCCTGGGTCTCCGAGTTCGCGTCGCTGGGCTACCTGTACGACCTCGACGGCACCGACCTGGCCGCCGACAAGAGCGACTTCCTCACCGCCCCGCTCGGCTCGACGATGTTCAACGGCAAGATGTATGGCGTCCCGCAGGTCACCGACAGCCTCGCCCTCATGTACAACAAGGCGCTCCTGGCCAAGGCCGGCATCACCGCCGCGCCGAAGACGTGGGATGAGCTGAAGGCCGCTGCCGCGACCATCAAGGAGAAGGCCGGCGTCGACGGCGTCTACCTCAACCCGGGTGGCTACTTCATGCTGCCGTTCATCTACGGCGAGGGCGGCGACCTCATCGACGCCACGGCGAAGAAGATCGTCGTCAACTCCGCTGCTGCCGTGAAGGGCGCCGGCATCCCGGCCGAGCTGCTCAAGGCCCCCGGCTTCACCAAGCCCCCGGCCACCGACGCCTACGGCGCGATCATGGACGCCTTCAAGGCCGGCAAGGTCGCGATGATCATCAACGGCCCATGGGAGCTCAACAACATCAAGGGTGCCGCCGGCTTCGGTGGCCTCGAGAACCTCGGCGTCGCTCCGGTCCCGGCCGGCTCGGTCAAGGCCGGTGCTCCGGTCGGCGGTCACGACTACGCCGTGTGGTCGGGCATGGCCCAGGACAAGGCTGCCGCTGCGATCGCCTTCATCAAGTTCATGAGCAGCGCCGACTCCCAGGCCAAGCTCGCCGACAAGCTCGGCCTGCTGCCGACCCGCAAGTCGGCCTACGACAAGGTGACCAACCCGATCATCGGTCAGTTCAAGCCGGTCATGGAGGTCGCCGTGGAGCGCGCGTGGGTTCCCGAGGGCGGCAAGCTCTTCGGCCCGCTCGACGAGGCCGCGACGAAGATCTACGTCCAGGGCGTCGCTGCCAAGGACGCGATGGACGCCGTCGCCAACAAGTACAAGACGGAGGCCGTCCCGTCCTACTCGCTGGGATGATGACGAACCGTTGAGAGCCGGTCACGGCGGGGTGGGCGACCGCCCCGCCGTGACTCGTTCGCAGGTCGCGACCCCGTCGCTGTCCGTCATACCGTCGCTGTCCGTCATACCGTCGCTGTCCGTCTTACCCCTGCCAGGAGACTCGGTGGAACGTCTACGGAACACCTACAACAAGTATTGGTATGCGTGGGCGATGGTCATCCCCGTCGTCCTCGTCCTTGCGGTGCTCGTCTTCTACCCGCTGTTCCAGGGCGTGTGGATGTCGTTCACCAATATCAACGAGGCCAACCAGGTCGGTGAGGTCTGCACGAAGTCCCTGGGCGGCGCCGAGACCTGCGCGGCGAACCCCAACCAGTGGCAGTTCATCGGCCTGGGCAACTACGCCGACCTGCTCTCCGGCCGGGTGGGTGAGTTCTGGCAGAACTTCCGGATCACCTTGATCTGGACGTTCACCTGCGTCTTCTTCCACTACACCCTCGGCCTGGCGCTCGCGGTTCTGATCAACCGGCAGATCAAGGGCCGCGGCGTCTACCGCGTCCTGCTCATCCTCCCGTGGGCGGTCCCCGCGTTCGTGTCGGCGTTCTCGTGGAAGTTCATCTTCGACCGCGACAACGGCCTGGTGAACGGGGTCATCTCGGCCCTGGGTGGCACCCGGGTCGAGTTCCTCGACACCGTGCCCAAGGCCCTCGCGGTCGTCATCATCGTCAACGTCTGGCTCGGCGTGCCCTTCATGATGGTCGCGATGCTCGGCGGCATGCAGTCGATCCCCGGGGAGCTCTACGAGGCCGCCGAGATGGACGGCGCATCCCCGTGGCAGCGGTTCACCAATGTCACCCTGCCGAGCCTGCGGCCGGTGTCGGCCTCGGTCATCCTCCTCGGCACCATCTGGACGTTCAACATGTTCCCGATCATCTTCCTCATCACCCGAGGCGGACCGGCCGGGGGCACCGACATCCTCGTCACCGGCTCGTACCGAGCCGCCTTCGAGGGCCTGCGCAACTACTCGCTCGCCTCGTCATACGGCGTGCTCATCCTCTCGATTCTCATCGTGTACTCGATCGGGTACCGGTTCTTCCTCCGCAAGCAAGGCGAGGTGTGGTGACCATGGCCAAGAAGACGTACGCCCGCGGACATCGGTCCCCGCTCGCCAGCTTCGGCATCCACGCCACCCTGGTCGTCGCAAGCTTCATCGCGGTCTTCCCGATCGTCTGGATCATCCTGACCTCGTTCAAGCCCAAGGCGTCGATCCGCAACCTCAAGCTCATCGACAACCCGACGCTGGAGAACTACACCGCGCTGCTCAACAACACCGACTTCCTGCGGTGGTTCAGCAACTCGGTCATCGTCGCGATCTTCACGATGATCGTCGGCATCGCCATGGCGGCAACGGCCGGCTTCGCGATCTCCCGGTACAACTTCCCGGGGAAGCGCCCGCTGATGTGGACCTTCCTTATCACCCAGATGTTCCCGGTCGCGATCCTCATCGTCCCGATCTACTCGATCATGTCGGCATTCAACCTCATCAACACCCACGCCTCGCTGGTCATCGCGTACTGCACGGTCGCGGTGCCCTTCTGCACGTGGATGCTCAAGGGGTACTTCGACACGATCCCCAAGGACCTCGACGAGGCAGCCACGGTCGACGGGCTCGGCCCGTTCGGGGTCTTCTGGCGGGTCGTCCTTCCGCTGGCCCGGCCGGGCCTGGCGGTGACGATGTTCTACACCTTCCTCACCGCCTGGGGCGAGGTGGCCTACGCGAGCGCCTTCCTCAACACCAACGACAAGTTCACCCTTGCTTACGGCCTGCAGACCTTCGTCCCGAGGCCGCCCACGCTGCCGGTGTGGGAACTGCTCACCCCGGCCGCGGTGCTCATCACCGTGCCCGCCGGACTGGTCTTCTTCTTCGCGCAGAAGCACCTCGTCGCCGGCCTCACCGCAGGTGGCACGAAGGGCTGACCCGGGTCGGGCGGCCGGCTCACCGGCCGCCCGAACGGTCGCCCTCGGATCGACCGCCCGAACACCCCGCACCGGCGCCGTCGGTTCGCGTATGTCGCACTGGCGGCGCCGGACAAGGTGCGCCATGATGGTCCAAGCCGCCGTACGGCGGTTGTGCCGTCTGCCAACGGCGCATTAACCCTTTACAACGGATCGTCCGGCACGTACCTGCCGGTGAAGGAGTCGTTCAACCATGGCAACAGTCACGTTCAAGGACGCCACCCGGCACTACCCGGGCAACCCGAAGCCGACCATCGACAAGCTCAATATCGACATCAACGATGGCGAGCTCATGGTCTTCGTCGGCCCCTCGGGGTGTGGCAAGTCCACCTCCCTGCGCATGCTCGCGGGCCTCGAAGAGGTCAACGGCGGCCAGATCTTCATCGGTGACCGCGATGTCACGAACCTGTCCCCCAAGGACCGCGACGTGGCGATGGTCTTCCAGAACTACGCGCTCTACCCGCACATGTCGGTCGCCGACAACATGGGCTTCGCGCTGAAGATCGCCGGCGTCGCCAAGGACGAGATCAAGAAGCGCGTCGACGAGGCCGCCAAGATCCTCGACCTGGCCCCCTACCTCGAGCGCAAGCCGAAGGCCCTCTCCGGTGGCCAGCGTCAGCGTGTCGCCATGGGCCGCGCGATCGTCCGCTCGCCCCAGGTCTTCCTCATGGACGAGCCCCTGTCCAACCTCGACGCCAAGCTGCGCGTGCAGACCCGCACCCAGATCGCGTCGCTGCAGCGCCGGCTCGGCGTCACCACGCTCTACGTGACGCACGACCAGACCGAGGCCATGACCATGGGTGACCGGGTCGCGGTCCTCAAGGACGGCTACCTCATGCAGTGCGACGCTCCGCGCTACATGTACGACCACCCGAACAATGTCTTCGTGGCCGGCTTCATCGGCTCCCCCGCGATGAACCTCCTCGACCTCCCGGTCGTCGACGGTGGCGTCAAGCTCGGCGGGTATGTCGTTCCGGTCTCCCGCGAGGACCTCGGCGGGGCCACCCACGTCACCTACGGCATCCGCCCCGAGGACATGGACCTGTCCACCGACGGCACCGGCCTCGAGCTGGTCGTCGATGTCGTCGAGGAGCTCGGCGCCGACGCGTACATCTACGGCACCGCGGCCGGCGTCAACCAGATCGACACCGACGGTGACGGCGGCTCCAAGCCCTTCCTCGCCCGGGTCGACGGTCGGCGTCCTCCGAAGCGCGGCGAGACGGTGCACCTCAAGCCGAAGCCGAACCACTCGCACGTCTTCAACGCCGACAGCGGGCAGCGCCTCGGCAAGTGAGCCTGACCCGGCATACCGGCTGACGTACAAGGGCGTGGTCACCGTCACGGTGACCACGCCCTTGGTCTGTTGACGCCGGTATGCCGGACCCACGTGGCCCGAGAGGACGACCATGCCCCTGCAGATCACCGCCGCCAAACCGAATCCCGAGCTGCTCGACCTGCCCTGGTCGATGCCGCTGGCCCAGTGGCCCGAGGAGCTGCTCGCCGCCCTCCCCCGGGGCATCTCCCGGCACATCGTGCGCTTCGTTCGGCTCGGCGACCGGGTCATGGCGGTCAAGGAGATCAACGCCGAGATCGGCGCTCGGGAGTACGCGATGCTGCGGATGCTTGAACGGCTCGGGCTGCCATGCGTGGAGGCCCTCGGGGTCGTCACCGGGCGGGTGGACGCCGACGGCGAGCCGCTCGACGCCTGCCTGCTCACCCGGCACCTGAAGTTCTCGCTGCCCTACCGGGCGCTGTTCAGCCAGGCCCTGCGGCCGGACACCGCCGGACGGCTCATCGACGCCCTCGCGGTGCTCCTCGTCCGGCTCCATCTCGACGGCTTCTTCTGGGGCGACGTCTCGCTGTCGAACACCTTGTTCCGCCGCGACGCCGGGGCGTACTCGGCCTATCTCGTCGACGCCGAGACCGGCGAGCTGCGGCCGACCCTGTCGGTCGGGCAGCGCGAGCACGACCTCGAGGTGGCCCGGGTCAATATCGCCGGCGAGCTCATGGACCTGCAGGCCGGCGGCTTCCTCGACGAGAGTGCCGACGCGGTGGAGATCTCCGGGCAGCTGTGTGCCCGGTACCGGTCACTGTGGGGTGAGCTCACCGGCAGTGAGAGCTTCGGCGCCGAGGACCGTTGGCGGGTCGACGAGCGGATCCGCCGGCTCAACGACCTCGGCTTCGACGTCGACGAGCTGGCCATCTCGACCGATATCGACGGCACCCACCTACAGATCCAGCCCAAGGTCGTCGACGCCGGGCACCACTCGCGGCGGCTCCTGCGCCTCACCGGACTCGACGTCGAGGAGAACCAGGCCCGCCGGCTGCTCAACGACCTCGACTCCTTCCGGATGGCGACTGGACGCCAAGGGGAGAGCGAGGAGTTCGTCGCGGCCGACTGGGCCGAGCGGATCTACGAGCCGACGGTCCGCTCGGTCCCGCCGGAGCTGCGAGGCAAGCTCGAGCCGGCGGAGTTCTTCCACGAGGTGCTCGAACACCGGTGGTACCTCTCCGAGCGGCGCGGGAAGGACGTCTCGACCGCCGACGCGGTTGCGGACTATGTCGCCGTGGTGCTGCCAGCCAAGCCCGACGAGGACTCGGTGGTCGGCGTCGACACCGTGCAGATGCCCGTGGTGGCCCGGCTGCCACGGCCGGCGGACCGCTCGGGCCCGGCCCGGCCCACCCAAGGGCCAGCGCCGAGCTGATCCCGCGCATACCGGCTCGCGGTCGGTGGCGTCAGCGCCTCAGCGTGGCGGCAGGGGTCGGCTCGGCGAGGACCCGGGCGAAGAGGACCACGCAGAACAGGGCGAAGCTGACGACATGGACCACGGTGCACCACAGGCAGATCGCCCCGATCCGGAAGAGCTCGGCCCAGACCAGGTAGAGGACCATCGCGACGCCGACCACGGTGCCGCCCAGCCGCAGGTTATGGACCAGGGCGGAGCCCCGCGTCCAGGCGGCCTTGGTGCACAGCGCGATCATCCCGATGAAGAAGAGCAGGCCCAGATAGGACACCGGGATCCCGAAGAGCTTCGACCACGCCGACGTCGTCACCTTGCCGCAGTCGATCGCCCCGTTGACCGGGCAGGCCAGGATCACGCTGGCCGTGGCCGACTCGTACGCAAGGAAGGCCGACACCCCGAGCCCGACGACGCAGAGCCCGAGGCTGGCGGGAACGGCCCACCTCGGAGGCGTTGCCCGCGGAGGGACTGCGACCGGCGCGATCCGTGGTTCGGGGCCGACGGGACGCTCGGGCTGGCCCGAGCGGCCCGAGCGGCCCGAGCGGCTCGGCTTCGGCCGGCTCGCTGCGCTCACTGTCCGAGCTTCGCCGCGGCCGCCTTGACCCCCGAGCTGCCGCAGACCTCCGCGGGCTGGTTGTTCGTCATGACGCAGATCTGGGCGGTGAGCAGGTTCGCGTCACCGACGACCGCCTTGGACACCTCGCTGGTGGGGTCGGCGATCGAGGTCGCGATATCGGAGATGGCCTTGCCTTCGAGCAGGGCCTTGTCGACCCCGGCGCCGTTCATGATGCCCTTGCCACCGAAGTAGATCCACGGGATCGCGCCGCCGGGCGGGTCGACATACGGGGGCTTGTTGTACTTGTCGAGCAGCGCCTGGTCCGCGTCCGGAAGGGTGTCGAGCTTGCCGTAGACACCGTTGACCTTGGTGTTGTCGACCGTCTCGTACCCGCTGAAGGAGACATACTTCGAGGTGTACGTCGACCCGTGGAAGCCCAGGGTGTAGATCGGCACGCCGGCGTTGTCGGCCGGGTCGGAGTTCGTCGACTGCAGCCCGGTAAAGGTGCCGAAGCGGGACAGCGCGAGGACGAGCGGGTAGCGCTCGAGCGCGCAGTACGGGCAGTACTCGGCGCCGACGTAGACGATGCGGGGCAGGCCGTTGGCCGTGATCGCCTCACCGTCGATCTTCTTCGGAGCGATGACCGCTGAGCCGACCCCGACCGTGTCGAAGGTCGCGGCGGGGATCGTCGTCAGCTTGGTCGCCACTGCCGGGTCGAGGGCCTTGGCGCCACTCGCGGCCGGGTCGCTCGACGAGGTCAGCTTCGCGATGACGAGGGCTGCCACGATGAGCAGGACCACCCCGACCGTCCCCGCAGCCAACATGACCTTACGCTTGCGCTCCTGCCGGGCCTGCTCGGCCTTGAGGGCGGCCAACCTGGCATTGTTCGCTGCGCGTCCGCTCTTGCCCACGGGGGCGCTCCGTTCTGTGACGTTCGTGTCGGGTTCGTTGGTCAGCCTAACGCGGTATGTCGTGCCAGGTCCGTCCTTCACGACGCCTCAACCAGGGCTTTTGGTTCCCGGCCCTGACGAGGCGCGCTCAGCGTCGTCCACCGAGCCGTCCGCGGGCCACCTCGTAGAGCGCCACACCCGCGGCGACGCCCGCGTTGAGCGACTCCACGGCGGAGGACATCGGGATGGAGACGATCTGGTCGCAGGTCTGAGCGACAAGGCGGGACAAGCCCTTGCCCTCGGACCCGACGACGATGACCACGGGGGTGTCGACCAGGCCGAGCTCGGGCAGCGAGACGTCCCCGTCCATGTCGAGACCGAGCACGAAGAAGCCGGCCTTCTGCAGGTCTTGCAGCGCCCGGGTGAGGTTGGTCGCCTTGGCCACGGGGATCCGGGCCGCGGCGCCTGCGGAGACCTTCCAGGCCGCTGCGGTCATCCCGGCCGAGCGACGCTCGGGCACGAGCACCCCGTGCCCGCCGAAGGCGGCAACCGAACGGACCACGGCTCCGACGTTCCGCGGGTCGGTAACCCCGTCGAGGGCCACCACGAGCGGCACGCCCGGGATCTCCGGGTCGATGAGGTCGGCCACGCTCGCATACGCGTATGGCGGTACGACAAGCGCGAGCCCCTGGTGAACCGCCCCATCGGTGAGCCGGTCGATCTCGGCCCGAGGA
>Ga0116188_1001243_pt1 | contig 22567 bp, 21 predicted proteins | sample AD_JPNTR2_MetaG_FD_89807 | JGI IMG/M metagenome (GOLD analysis project Ga0116188, IMG submission 89807) | Active sludge microbial communities of municipal wastewater-treating anaerobic digesters from Japan - AD_JPNTR2_MetaG | ecosystem: Engineered > Bioreactor > Anaerobic > Digestate | place...
GGTCGATGGTGTACTTGCACTTGTCCAGCTGGCACGTTTTAAGAATTACTAACTCGCGAATCTTGGCGCTTAGGCTGCTCTCTCCCACTATGGCGAGATACGCATCAGTCAACGGCTTGAGAAGACGATCATTGTGGGCCAGAGTCTTGATGAAGTTCGGAACCTGAGCCGTCTTTTCCATGACCTCGGCGTAAACTTCCTTCACCAGATCGTTGGCCGCATCCATCTGAACTGGCAGGTATCGTGGCATCCTGTCCTCCATTGAAAGTTTGACTACAAAGCCCGCGGCGTCATCCGCCATTGCGCGTATCCGCGGCGCCCACAGTTCATCACAACATGGAGTATCGACGGTTGTAGCGATTTTCGTCAATCGTCAATCGAAATCAAATTCTGTTATCGTTAAGGGATGGCAGAACTACCGCTGGTTCAACTGGGACGGGCCGAACGGCCGAAACGAAGGCACCCTGAATGGCTGAAAGTCCGGGCCCCGTTCGGCTCCGAAGTCCATAATCTCAGACGCCTGCTGACCCAGCTCAAGTTGCACACCGTATGCCAGGAAGCCATTTGCCCGAATATGGGAGAGTGCTGGTCTCATCGGGTGGCCACGTTTATTATCCTCGGCGACATCTGCACGCGGGGTTGCCGGTATTGCGCGGTTTCCAAAGGAAAGCCCGACCCGATCGACTGGACCGAACCGGAACGAGTCGCCCAGGCGGTCAAAGCCATGGGATTGCGCCATGCAGTCATCACTTCGGTAAACCGTGACGACCAGCCAGACGGCGGAGCATCGGTCTTCGCCGAGACTGTTCGTGCGATTCGACGGGCGAGCCCCAGTTGCGTCGTCGAGTTGCTGACGCCCGATTTCGCAGGCTCACAGGAAGCCCTCGAGATCGTACTCGACGCGGAACCCGAGATTCTCGGACATAACGTAGAGACAGTTCCCCGGCTTTACCGTGTTGCCAGGGGAGGCGGTGTATATCAGGTTTCGCTCCAGCTTCTCAAGCGGGTTGCCGATTCCGGTCGGCCCGTCATTTCGAAGACGGGACTGATGCTCGGCCTGGGTGAAACAGAGGCGGAGATCCGAGAGGTGATGGCGGATCTGCTCGAGTGTCGAGTACAGATCCTGACTCTCGGTCAGTATCTCAGACCCAGCCAATGGCACTTGCCGGTGGCACGTTATTACCACCCGGACGAGTTTCTGTACTGGAAGAGGGTAGGAGAAGAAATGGGCTTCGTCCATGTGGAAAGCGGACCGCTGGTTCGATCCAGCTACTTGGCCGACAGGCAGTTTGATAGCTTCAATAAGGCCAGATGAAACAGACTCGTCCGCGGGATCCGCATAACCGGCGGAACCCCCGGTAACCCGCGGATAGCGCGGATCTCGCCGTCATTGCGAATGCGCTTTGACCGCAAATCCTTTTGTTATAATACAAAGACCCAGTTTTTTGGCTCGTTAGCCCTATGGACAACTTTTTCGGGTTCGCTGTTCTCATACTGTTCGCAGCCGGAACGGTTGGAGGAATGATCGCGCTGTCTCAGTGGCTCGGCCCTCGGCGTCGGGGGGGAGTCCATGACATGCCCTTTGAGAGCGGGGTATTTCCGCACGAGATCGTACGCGGCAGGTATCCGGTGAAGTTTTTCCTGGTCGCGCTGCTCTTTATCCTTTTTGATGTTGAGCTGGTTTTCCTTTTCCCCTGGGCTATTGTCTTTCGGGATCTTGGTTTCGGGGCTTTCGTGTCCATGCTAGTTTTCCTGGCCGTTGTCCTTGCAGGACTCTTCTACTCAATCAAAAAAGGAGCTTTGGAATGGAAGTAGAAAAAGGCGGTGGAATGGAGTTTGGCTTTTTCACCAGCCGCCTTGACAAGATGGTCGGGTGGGCGCGTAAATATTCGCTCTTTCAGTACCCCTTCGTTACGGCCTGCTGCGGCATGGAGTACATGTCGGTTGCCTGCGCTCATTACGACATCGAGCGTTTTGGAGCCGGTCTTCCTCGTTTCTCGCCCCGCCAGGCGGACGTGCTTTTTGTGGTCGGAACCATTAGCCAAAAGATCGCCCCGATACTGCAGAATGTTTACGAGCAGATGTGCTCGCCCAAATGGGTGGTGGCTTTCGGTGTCTGCACTTGTACAGGCGGCTTTTATGATGATTACGCGACGGTCAGAGGCATCGATCATGTCATTCCGGTCGACATTTATATCCCCGGCTGTCCGCCGCGGCCGGAAACGGTTCTGAACGGCCTGATCATGCTGCAGGAGAAGATACAGAACCAGACTCAGGAGATCTAATGTGGCAGCGCCCGAATTGAGCAAGACCTTGAGGAAAATCCAGGAACGGTTCGGTGATCAGGTCATTGAGATGCACGACCAGCTGGGCCAGGATACCGTCGTCATATCGAAATCCGCGATCTTCGAACTGGCCCAGTTCCTGAGGGATGACCCCGACCTCAAATACAACTATTTGACAGATTTAACGGCAGTCGACTATTTCAAACGGAAGCCGAGGTTTGAGGTCGTATACCACTTCATGTCACTGGAGTACAAAACGCGGGTACGGGTTAAGGTTCCGGTCGGCGAGCCTGATCCTGAGGTCGAAAGCCTGACCCCGTTATGGAAGATCGCCGACTGGCTGGAGCGCGAGACCTGGGATATGTTTGGAATCAAGTTCAGGAACCACCCGGACTTACGACGCCTGCTGCTTTACCCGGAGTTTCAGGGGCATCCACTCCGGAAAGATTACCCCGTAACCAAGCGTCAGCCGCTGGTGGGTCCCAAAGATCCAATGGCGTAGGGCGCCCGCCGCCGCGCCATTCGTCGGCATGGGCCACTCAGCGACCGACCAGTCCTTTGAGAAATCAATGAGCGAGAGTACAACAACAACGACCGGTATACCGGAGGCAACGACGCCGCCGGCAGAGAAGACCACCAAGAACATGTTGTTAAACGTGGGGCCTTCTCACCCTGCAATGCATGGTGTCATCCGGATAACGGTCGAACTTGAAGGAGAGATTGTCCGTAAGGCGGACATCGAGATTGGATATCTTCACCGCGCCTTCGAGAAACACTGTGAATCAGGTACCTACACCCAGGCCTTTCCATACACCGACCGGCTGAACTACGTTTCTCCACTGATCAACAACTTTGGATATGCCGCGGCGGTCGAAAAACTGATGGGACTGGAGATACCCGAGAGGTGCAAGTACATCCGGGTCATCATGAGTGAGCTCTCCAGGATCACCGATCACCTCACCTGCATCGGGGCATCGGCCATGGAGCTAGGCGCCTTTTCGGTCTTTCTCTACATGATGAAGGCCCGTGAGTGGTTATACGAACTGATCGAGAGTGTCACCGGCGCGCGCATCACCATCTCCTACGGACGGATTGGTGGAGTCAAGGCCGACTTGCCCAAGGAATTCGCGGACAATTGCCGCCACGCGATGAAGAAAACACGCGAAGTCCTGAAGGAAGTGGACGCGCTGCTGACCCGAAACCGAATCTTCATCGATCGTATGAAAGGGGTCGGCATTATTTCAGCCGAAGAGGCGATCAGCTATGGTATTACCGGCCCGTTCCTGCGCTCGACTGGCGTCGCGTACGATGTCCGTAAAGCATGGCCGTACCTGGTCTACGACAGGATGAAGTTTGACGTTCCTGTCGGGACCAACGGTGATAACTTCGATCGTTACCTGGTGCGCATGGAGGAAATGGAACAGTCCATGCGTATCGTGGAGCAGGCTCTTGATCAAATCCCTGAGGGACCGACCAATGTCGATTCGGAGGGACGGGTAATTCCCCCCGACCTGATGGCCGATCTCGGCAAGTTTGGCAAAACCGCGGGACTTCTCAAAAGCGAAACGCTGCTGGAACCGACCCTGGAAGGCACAGAAAAGCGCGTTCATCTCCAGATCCGGGCGAACGATAAAGAGGCCTGGCTTCCGCCCAAGGAGCAGGTTTATTCGAACATTGAAGCCCTCATGAATCACTTCAAGATCATCATGCTCGGTCATGGCATCCGGCCGCCGAAAGGCGAGGTCTACGACATGGTCGAAGGCGGAAACGGCGAACTGGGCTTCTACATTGTGAGTGACGGAACCGACCGTCCCTGGCGCGTTCGATGCAACGGACCGTGCATGCGGCCGATGGCGGCGCTGGCCAGTATCCTCACCGGCGGCCAGGTCGCCGATATCATCGCTACTTTTGGGTCGGTCAATATGATCGCGGGAGAACTGGACCGATGACTGCTGCGCCGTTTGAATTCACCCCCGAAAACCAGCGAGAATTCGAAGAGATCCTGACGAAATATCCCGAACGTCGGGCAGCTCTGCTGCCCGCGCTTCATCTCGCGCAGCTTCAAAACGGCTACATATCGCCAGAGGTTGAGGATTACATCGCGCGTATCATGGAATTACCCATCGTGGACGTCCGCGAAGTCGTCAGCTTCTACAGCCTCTATTTCCGCCGTCCCATGGGCCGGCACCACATCCGGGTTTGTATGAGTCTCAGCTGCATGCTGAGGGATTGCAAGAGCATCCGTGATCACTTGCATAAACGCCTGGGAGTCCCCCCGGGCGGTGTGACCTCCGACGGAAGCTTCAGCTGGGAGGCTATACCGGACTGCCTGGGCGCCTGCGAGATTGCCCCGATGATGCAGCTCGACGGCGAATACTACGGGAATCTCACGCCCGAGAAAGTCGACGAGATTCTGGAGAAAGCAAAGGAAGCAGACCGGCAGTGACGATCGAAACTTCAACAACACTATGCCAATAGTCAAGCTAGTTTCAGAATACTTCGGTAATGAGCAGGCCAGGAACCTCGATTGGTATCAAAAGCATGGGGGATATGCTGCTGCTCGAAAGGCTTTGTTTGAGATGACTCCTAAGCAGGTCACCGAGGAAGTCATCAAATCGAATCTCCGCGGACTGGGCGGCGCGGGGTTTCCAACTGGGAAGAAATGGTCCTTTGTCCCGGAGACCGATGATTTGCCGAAGTATCTGGCCGTGAACGCCGACGAGGCTGAACCGGGGACCTTCAAAGACCGCTACATCCTGGAATGGGATCCGCACCGTCTGATAGAAGGCATCATCATCTGTTCGTGGGCTGTGGGCATTCATCAAGCCTATATCTACATTCGCGGCGAGTATGTGCGTCCCTACAGAATCCTGAAGGCTGCCGTAGACGAAGCCTACCAGAAAGGGATTTTGGGTGAACGGGTACTCGGCAAAGATTTCAAGCTCGACCTGCATATCCACCGGGGCGCCGGCGCTTACATCTGCGGAGAGGAAACAGGATTACTCGAGTCCCTGGAAGGCAAGAAGGGTTGGCCGCGACTAAAGCCGCCGTTCCCGGCTGTGGTAGGTCTTTTCAAATGCCCGACTGTTATAAACAACGTCGAGACGCTAGCACACCTCCGCTGCATCATTGAGCGTGGCGGAGAATGGTTTGCCGACCTGGGGGTCGATCGAAACGGGGGAACACGATTGTTTGCCCTTTCCGGACATGTCAAACGACCGGGAGTGTATGAACTCCCGATGGGCACTCCGTTTCGGGAATTGATTTACGAGCACGGCGGAGGAATAGTCGGAGACCGGAGACTCAAGGCCGTTATCCCGGGCGGTATCTCGGCCCCTGTTTTGAGGGCTGACCAGGTGGACATTCCGATGACCTTCGATGACTTGAACAAAGCGGGCTCGATGCTGGGCTCTGCCGGCGTTGTCGTCATGGACGAGACGGTGTGCATGGTCGAAGCGATGCATACCGTCGCCGAGTTCTTTGCTCACGAATCGTGCGGACAATGCACTCCATGCCGGCACGGAACCGGGTGGGTCTATCGGATCGTGTCCCGAATCTTGGAAGGCCATGGCAGCGAGGATGACCTGGGCACTTTGATGCATGCCGCCAATTACATGACCGGGACCAGCATCTGCGCCCTTAGTGAAGGGGCGTCGATGGCTTATCGCGGCTTTCTGACCCAGTTCCCCGAAGAGTTTAAATATCACGTCAGGCACGGGAAGTGCGACGTGAAAGAGAAGCGACAGGCGGTGGCCTGATACGCTGAAAACATCGCCACTATGCCTACTATCACTATTGACGGACAGGAAATTGTTGTAGCAGAGGGGACTACCGTTATACAGGCCGCCGAAAAGCTCGGCATCTACATCCCCCGCTATTGTTACCATCCGGGCTTGTCTATCGCCGGAAGCTGCCGGCTTTGCATGGTCGAAATCGAGAAAATGCCGAAGCTTCAAATCTCCTGTCATATCCGGGTTCAGGATGGCATGCGCGTGACGACAAACTCGGAAAAGGCCGTGCAAGCGCGGCGGGCGATGCTCGAGTTTTTGTTGATCGATCACCCCCTCGACTGCCCCGTCTGCGACCAATCGGGCGAGTGTGAGTTGCAAAACTTTTATATGGAAATCGGCCGTTACGATAGCCGATTCCTGGACAACAAGATTAAGCGCAAAAAGGCCTATCCCATTGGCCCCCACGTGATTCTGGACCAGGAGCGCTGCATATTGTGCAGCCGCTGCGTCCGTTTTACGGACGAAGTGTCACGCACTCATGAACTCGGGATTTTCGAACGGGGTGATCGTTCGGTGATCGATCTTTATCCCGGAAAGCGACTGGATAATAAGTACTCCGGCAACGTCATCGACATCTGTCCTGTCGGAGCTTTACTGGAACGAGACTTCCGGTTTCAGTGCCGGGTATGGTACCTCCAAAGCCAGGAATCGATCTGTAATGGCTGTGCCCGTGGCTGCAATACCCAGATACATTACAACACCGCACGACCGTACAAGTCGCAAGGGCGGCGGATTCTACGACTTAGGCCCCGCTTTAACCCCTTTGTCAACCGGTGGTGGCTCTGCGACGAGGGGAGATACGGGTACGAGTTCATCAACAAGAACCGGATTGAGTACCCCTATTTGCGTCAGGCTGGGCAACTGGAACTCTCCGACTGGGATGCCGCTCTCGAGGAAACGACACGGGCCTTGAAAACGGCCTTGGAGCAGTACGGTCCCGAAAGCATAGGCGTGATCGCCTCGCCGCAACTTTCGAACGAGGATTTATACCTGATCCGGAAGATCTTTGGAGAGCTGATGGGCGTCAAGGACATCGGCTTCAAGAGCCCTTGGGAGAAACCGGGATATCAGGACGATTTCCTAATACGCGCGGATAAGAATCCGAACAGCCGGGGTGCGGAGGAAATGGGGTTGACCTCTGACGTCCGGACTATCCTGGAAAGCACTGGTGCCGGCCGAATTAAGGTGTTGTATGTTTTTCAGCACAACTTCAACGCGCCCGAGGCCCTCGAGCTTCTTCGGGATACAAGCGTGATTATCTACCAGGGAACGAACTGGAATCAGACCGCCGAGAGAGCGCACGTGGTGCTCCCATCGGCGACTTACGCCGAGAAGGACGGAACCTTTACCAATTTCGAAGGCCGAATTCAGCGGTTTCGCCGTGCCGTGCCGCCGCTGGAGGAGTCCAAGACGGATTTTGAGATTCTCTCGCTGCTAGCCGAACGTCTTGAATATCCTTTGGTTTACAGCGATCCGGGTGACCTTTATATGGAATGGCGAGGACAGAGTTACGAGGAGATGGATCCCTACGGGGAAATGTTGGGGTGACGTGACATGAACTACATCATCGATTTCCTCATAGTCGGGTTCGTCTTCAGCGCTGTTATGGGATTGATGTACATCCTGCTCTGGATGGAACGTAAGCAGAGCGCCGTGATGCAGGACCGGATCGGCGCTAACCGGGCAACTTTCTTCGGCCTTCCGACTCTCGCAGGATTGTGGCATAACATCGCCGACGGGCTGAAACTGCTTGTGAAAGAAGACTTTATACCGCCGTCCGGAAATCGTTTTCTGCACACCATCTCCCCGATGATCGCCCTGTTTTTCGCTCTGATCAGCTTCGCGGTCATTCCCTTCGGAGGGGTCTACGACCTTTTCGGTTACCCGGTATCATTTCAGATTCTCAATCTGAATGTCGGCATTTTGTATGTCTTTGCCGTCATGAGCATGGGAATCTACGGGTTCGTCTTGGGCGGTTGGGCGTCGGCCAACAACTACGCACTGCTCGGCGGCATACGGGCCTCCGGTCAGATGATTTCTTATGAAATCACCATGGGAGCAACCATCATTGGCATACTCATGGTCTATGGAACGCTCGATCTCCAGGAGATCAACCTCGCTCAGGGACGACTGCTGGGGGGCTGGCTTCCGCTCTGGGGCGTTATCTTACAGCCGCTGGGTTTCATCCTTTTTTTTACCGCCGCAATGGCGGAAACCAAGCGTGTGCCTTTCGATATCCCCGAAGGAGAATCCGAGATCGTCGGTTATTTCATGGAGTACAGCGGAATGAAGTTCGCGATGTTCTGGCAGACGGACTTCATTGAAACGATCCTAGCCGCTGCGCTTGTCACTACACTCTTTTTCGGAGGCTGGCAGGTTCCCTACCTGATGGCTGATGGCTTCCACTTCCCTTGGGGGGCGGTTTGGACCCTGCCGACGATCGCGGTGATGATTCTGCAGGTAGGGGCTTTTTTGATCAAGGTATTTTTCTTCTGCTTTCTCCTGATGCTGATTCGCTGGACCCTCCCCCGCTTCCGCTGGGACCAGTTGATGAGGCTGGGATGGACGATCATGTTGCCTCTTTCGGTTTTGAACATTCTGGTAACAGGGCTTGTATTGGTATTTCTGGAAGGATAAACAAGAGTAATCAATGGCTATAAAGAAGGTTGTCGAAACCGGTTTCTGGGAGCGGATCTACCTTCCGGAGGTGATCCGAGGGCTGGCGCTCACCGCGGGACATTTTTTCCGGAACATGGCGGTGCACATAGCCCATCTCTTCGGTTTCGCAAAAGATAAGAAAGGCGCGGCGACGTACCAGTTTCCCGAGGAGCGCCGACCCTTGGCGCCGCGCTTGAGAACGCTCCACAGGTTGACGCGACGCCAGGACGGCTCCCCGCGCTGCGTGGCCTGTATGATGTGCGAGACTGTCTGTCCCGCCCGCTGTATTTACATCATCGCCGGCGAACATCCGAACCCGCAGATCGAGAAATATCCGGTCAGTTTCTCTATCGATATCGGACTCTGTATCTTCTGCGGCTATTGCGTTGAAGCCTGCCCGGAGGATGCCATTCGGATGGACACCGGCATAATCGAGATTTCCTCGTACACTCGGGAAGGAATGTTTTACGACCTCAAGAAACTTCTCGATCTATCCCCTATTCCCGCCAGCAGCATACCGGCAACGGCGCGCCTGGAAGATCTAAGGGACGAAAGAGAGGCCCTGGCCAAGAGAGGACGATCGACGGGTTAAAGCGCCTGGTTGAGAACACCGCAAAAGGTCTTCCTGAACTCCTCCTCGAACACCCTTTTCACCACAGACATCTCGACTGGGCAGCCGGTCAGGCTTGACAGCGACACCACGGGACAATTGGGCATTCCGCACGGGTTGATCAACTGAAAGTAGCGCAGGTCGGTTGAGACGTTGAGAGCGAACCCGTGCATTGTCACCCAGCGGCGCACCCCGACTCCAATTGAGGCGAGTTTACCGGCGTCGGTCCAGACACCGGTAAGGCCTTCCCTGCGGAACGCATGAACCCCGAAGCGTTCAGCCGTTGCTATCAGGACAGTCTCGAGATCACGCAGATAGCGATGGACGTCTCTATTCCTCTTCCTGAGATCAAGGTGCGGATAACCAACCAATTGCCCGGGACCATGGTACGTTACATCGCCTCCTCGATTGATGCGAATCAGTTCAATCGGGTTCTCGTTCCAGTCTACGCTCGCAAGGAGGTTACCCTCATTCCCACCTCGACCACAGGTGAAAACGTGCGGGTGTTCCAGCAGGAATATTGTCTCTTCCAGCGAGTCTCCGGCCACAGCCGCAACCGTTTCTTCCTGTTTAACAAGCGCCGCCTCGAACGAGATGAGGCCAAGATCTATAAAGCGCATATTCATGTCTAACCTGAAGGCTCTTCCAGAGCATTATACCCATCCCAACCCGGGAATCTTTGCATCCGCCCGCCACCTTGGCTGACAAAAGTCGCACCGAGCAGGTACACTTCAAAACATGTCGATTTTGAAATTTCTGGGACTAAAGACCGAAGAGGACGTTTCTGAAGGAGCTGAGACCCAGACAGTGCGGAAAATCGCCGCCGAGCTTGATCGGCTTGAACCCGAACAGGCCCGATATCTAGCGGCCTTCGCTTACATTCTGAGCCGGGTCGCCCATGCCGACCTCAAAATAAGCGAGGATGAAACCCGCACGATGGAAAAGATTGTCGTCAAAATCGGGGGGCTTCCTCCCGAGCAGGCTGTTATGGTTGTGCAGATGGCAAAAACTCAGACGAAGTTGTTTGGAGCCACCGAAGACTACCTCGTCACCCGAGAATTTAATCGTCTAGCCAGCCGAGAGCAGAAACTGGCCTTGCTCGAATGTCTCTTTGCGGTTTCGGCTTCGGATGAATCGATTTCAACAATCGAAGATAGCGCTATCCGACAAATTGCTTCGGAACTGAAACTCGACCACGCCGATTTCATACGGATCCGCTCGATTTTCCGCGAACACCTCGCGGTGCTTAAAAGAACGAGCGACGGATAAAATCACCCCGACCGCCCCCCGACCAAGTTGACTATGAAGATGTGCATCCTTAGCCGCGAGTTTTTCGAGCGCCCGACATTGGACGTCGCTCGCGACCTGATCGGTAAACTCCTGGTGCATGAAGAGGACGGTCGGCGCCTGGTCGGGCGAATTGTGGAAACGGAGGCTTATCGAGAAGACGACCCTGCCTGCCATGCCTGGTACGAAATCAAAAGGCGCAGGAGCAAGTCAGGCGCAGGCTGGCGCGGAGAAGTCTTGCTGGGCGAACCCGGAATCGCCTACGTTTACCTGAATTACGGAATGTACTGGCTTCTCAACGTGGTGACGGAGCCGCCTGGAGTCGGGGCAGCAGTCCTCATCCGCGCGGTCCAACCGCTGGAAGGCATTGAGATCATGCGAGCGCGCCGCCCAGTGAAAACCGACAGGGATTTGACGAATGGGCCGGGCAAATTCACCCTGGCTTTCGGCATCGATGACCGCCACCACCGCCGACCGTTGACCGAACCGCCCTTGTTTTTGGCCGCCGACTGCCCGGAACCCGACCTCCCAATCGCGGTCTCCCGGAGGATCGGAATCGTGCGGGGTGCGGAACTGCCGTGGCGGTTCTACGTGCCTGGGAATCCGTGGGTATCTGGAAAGAAGAGTCTCAACGACAACAAGGACCGGCAATGATCTTCCTTGCGGTCCCTGGGATTCTTCGAGACCCCGGCAGTTTCACCGGATAAGTCCTTCCTGCCCGTAGTAAAAAACCCCTGCCACGGCCCCGGTCAACAGCGTGGCCAGAGTTGCTGCCCACAGAGATCGCCAGCTCAAAGATGCGAGATCGTCCCGTCGTGTGGGTGCGAGCGCCGAGATGCCGCCCACGAAAATTGCCACCGAAGCGACGTGAGTAAAGCCGCACAGAGCATAGCTGAGCACCATCAGCCCGCGGGGGGAGATCCGGCCCGAAGCCGCCATTTGAGCCAGGTCCTGGTAGGCAACGACTTCCGTGACAATCCAGCGTTCGCCGATCAGCGTTGCAGCCGCCGACCATTCCGACGGAGACAACCCGAGGCAAAGGATGAGGGGGTAGGCGAGAACCTGCAGAACTGATCGGAGCGTCCAGCGAACGTCAGCGCCGAAAAACCTGGCGCCCACCCAGGAACTGGCGCCACCCAGGAGTAGATCGACCAGGGCCACCAGCCCCAGCATTCCGATCAGAAGGGCGCCGATTCCCACTCCCAGCTTTACTCCCTCGTTCGCTCCCCAGATGATACTTCCCATCCAGTGTTTCGCCTCGACGTAGGTCCTGGATGGAGGAACGCTCCCCATCGTAGCCGGGTGACCATCCTCGGGAACGATCATTTTAGAAATAACCACAGCCGCGGGAATGGACAGAACGGAGGCAGAGATTAGATGGCCGGCGATATAAGGGAAAATCGGCTGGAGAAACGTCACGTAAAGAGCGAGGACAGTACTGGCGATGCTGGCAAGTCCCGCGGTCATCACCATCATCAATTCCGAACGCGTCATGTCGTTCAGGAAAGGTCTGACCACAAGCGCCGACTCAATTCCCAGAAAGGCGTTGCTGGCGGTCGAGAGCGCCTCAGCACCGCTTAACCGGAGACCGCGGTGCACGATCACGGCTGTACAGCGAACCAGCATAGGAAGAAACCCTACGTGATAAAGCCAGGAGGTAACAACGGAAAAGAAGATGACTGCAGGGAGGACTTGAAAAGCCAGGATCGGACCCAGGCTCCGGTCTCCGCTCGCTTCGGCGAGCGGACCAAACAAAAAGCGCGCCCCTTCGCCGGCGGCGGCGATCACGAGATTCACGGCCGCGTTCAGCCCGAGAAGCACAGTTCTAAAGGGTGGCAACCAGAAGATGATCGAGCCGAGCAAAGCCAGGGCCAGGCAGCCCGCGCCGACGGTTTTCCAAGGGACGTTCTTCCGGTTGCACGACGTAAGCCAGGCCAGAGCCAACAGGAACATACACCCGACGAGGGAATAAAGGTTGAGCAGCGTCATTAGACCACGGGATGGTAACACAATACGAGGGTGCGAGACTGGGTTTGATCTTCAGTTTTTCAGCGACAGGCAGCGTGAGGCGGGGCACGGCGGTTTATTGTTAGCCGGACTCTCCAGCTCCAGAGTCCGACAAAGACAGAGGATGCCAGGCACCATCGATCCTGCTCTGGAAAGCACGACGCCGGACTCTGGAGAGTCCGGCCACAATAAAAGACGCGCCTACTCCTGTGCCAACGCACCCAGTTGAACCAGTGCCTTCTCGGCGCTGTCGCGGGCCGAGACGTTGTACTGCACGTCGATAATCTGGCCGACTTCGTCGATCACGAAGTGGCTGCGAATGATCCCTTTATACTTCTTCCCTAACATGCTTTTCTCGCCCCAGGCGCCGTATTTCTCCGCGATCTGGTGATCCTTGTCGACCAGCAGTGGGAAAGGCAGCCCGTACTTCGACTTGAACTTACTGTGCGAGTTCGCGCTGTCGGGGCTTACGCCAAGGACCACGGCATTCTGGCTCTCGATTTCGGGGTAGGCGTCCCGGAAACTGCAAGCCTGGGTCGTGCATCCTGGGGTGTTGTCTCTCGGGTAGAAATAAAGAACCACCTTGCGGCCGCGAAAGTCCGACAATCGGATGGTTTGTCCTGAATCAGTTACTGCCGAAAAATCCGGCGCTTGATCTCCCACTTTGAGTTTTGCCATAGCACTCATATTAGCGAATTTGCCGAGCAGGTTCCTTCACGGAATGACCGGCAGGTACGGCGCCGACAGCGCGCTCTCTAAACTTGACTTCAGTTGCCGGATTCGTCAACATCGACTTGCAGTAGGTTTAAACATTCCACACGAAGGGGGAGGCGTGGAGCCCAACTGGAATCGCTTGGATGAGCATGTCAAGTTTTGCTTGCCCGTAGTTGTTGCGGTTGCCCTGCTTTCAATTCTGATTACGGCCCTGGTAACAACCCCAATTCGTAGGGTCAAAGGATACGCCCCGGCGCAACCCATCAATTTTTCGCATCAGCTGCACTCCGGTCAGATGCGGCTCGATTGCAGATACTGCCATCCAGGGGTTGAAGTCTCCCGACATGCTTCAGTCCCGGCAACCTCGTTCTGCATGAATTGCCACAATGCTGCCGCCATCGACAGACCTGGGGTCGTTCGCTTGCGCGAGGCGGCCGCCCAAGGCGAGGCACTCGTGTGGAAGCGCGTGCACCGTCTTCCCGATTTCGTTTACTTCGCTCATCAGCCGCACGTTCAAGCAGGGATTCGCTGTGAGACCTGTCACGGCAATGTTCGACGAATGGAAGTCATGACCCAGGCAGGCCCGCTCTCCATGGGGTCCTGTCTTGGCTGTCACCGTAACCCGCATGAACGGGCGCCCGAGTGGCAGGCAACCTTGATTGGTCCGGAGAACTGCAGCGCATGTCATCGATAGCACCACAGGAAGCCTGGTATTGGAGATCCCTGGAAGAGCTGGCGAGGCAAACCGGGAATGAGGATCTCCAGACGATCCTCGCAAATCCGGGCATTGCAATCGAGCCCGATCTCCACCGTCGGAAGTTCCTGGCCCTGATCGCCACATCTCTTGCCGCTGCCGGAGTCGGTTGCGGGCGTTTCGAGGATCGAGGAGAAATCGTCGGCGCCCCGGCCTTGCAGGAAGGCGAGTTGCCCGGCATACCCCGATACTATGCCTCCACCCTGGTTGGCTATCCTGGTTCACCTCCGATCCTGGCCACAGTCCGAGAGGGGCGCGTCGTCAAGCTCGAGGGAAATCCTGAGCACCCGATCAGCGGGGGATCGCTGGGAAGCTTCGGACAGGCCGCCACCTTGGATCTTTACGATCCTGATCGACTGCGCGCCCCGCTGTTCAACGGTAACGAGATCGGCTGGGCCCAAGCGGATCAAATCGTGCGGGATCGTATCGAGTCCTCGTCTCGGGAGGGGAAGTTTGTACTACTCATCACCGCTCCCCTCGTATCACCTACGGCTCGTTCTTTAGTACGGCGATTCACCGCCGCTTACCCAAAGACCCTCCATCTTTGCCTGGCGACTTTTCATGAGGGCGAAAGACTGGCGGGCTCCCGCTTGGCTTTCGGGCTGTCGAGCCTTCCTTCGGTCTACTGGGAGCAAGCCAACGTAATCCTGAACATCGATTGTGACTTTTTAGGAATTCAGGGAAGCCCCGGAGACGAATGCCGATTCCTGGCTCGGAGACGGCCGGAGCATCCTGCAGGAATGAATCGTCTGTGGACCATTGAAGCAGGGATGACCTCCACCGGAGCAAATTCTGACCATCGTTTTCCCCTCAAACCCAGCTTACAACCTCGTTTCCTGGTGTGGCTGCTGGGTGAATTGGTCCTGAAAAGGAACATCGGCCGACTTGCCTCCGATCCGCTTCTTGCCCAGGCTCTAGAGCGTTCGGTTCTGGAAATTCAGCTGGCGGAATTCGGCATCTCGGAGAAAGAAGCTAGGGCCTTGGTCGATGACCTGGTTCAAAACCAAGCCGCTAGCGCAGTGCTGATCGGCCCTCACTTGCCGACCTGGTGCCAGGTGCTGGTTGCGGCGTTGAATGTCACGCTCGGCAACCTGGGGTCGACAATCCTGCCCCGACCGAGCATCTCCGGCACAGCAGCCTCCAGCCTGCAGGAGTGGAACGAGGCAACCGAGCTGATGGAAAACGGCCGAGTTGGTCTCGTCATCTCCCTCGGAGCAAATCCAGTGTACGCACTCCCCGAAATTGAATTCGGCCGGGTCTTGGCCAAGGTTCCTTTCGTTGTCACGTCTTCCCTTCTCGAAGATGAGACGGCCGCCGCAGCTCATCTCCGCCTTCCGGCTGCCCACGACTTGGAGTGCTGGGGAGACAGCGATTTTTTCCCGAATCTTCTCTGTTTGCAGCAACCGACGATGCGGTCGGTTTTCCAGGCTCGGCAGAATGAGGAGTCTCTTCTGTGCTGGCTGGCAGAGAATGAGCGTCCAGCAGCAACTTACCGGGATTTCCTTCAGCTGCGCTGGCGGAACGAGGTGTACCCGAAGGCCGAGGCAGCCGTCGATTTCACCAAATTCTGGGAGGCCGCCCTTCATGACGGGTTCATCGAGTTTGAATCGGAACCGGCGCCTGCGTTGGACTTGTCGATTCCGGATCTGATCGATGCCTTGTCGCTGTCGAGCAGGAAGCCCGAACAAGGCTACGACGTGGTGCTCTGCCCCAGTTCCAGGGTCTACGACGGACGGTTCGCGAACAACGGTTGGCTCCAGGAACTGCCGCACCCGGTCACGACTCAGACTTGGGGAAATGCGGCAATAATCGGACCGTCTTCCGCGATGGCGTTGGAATGTAAGGAAGGTCAGATCATCACGATCAAGGCGGGCAGCGCCGCTATCGAGATACCAGTCTTGGTAGAGCCGGGAGTTGCGGCCGAAACCGTTCTGATCGATCTCGGCTATGGCAGGACCTCGGGCGGATCACTCGGCAGCAAGGTTGGGGTCGACGCGGGCCGATTGCGCAGCCGGCGGGGCGGCGTGACCCCTTGGCTTTACACGCGGGCAAGGCTGTTCGTCACACCCAACCACACCCCTATCCTGAGAGTTCAGGGGCATTCCAAGACCGAGGGACGCTCGTTTATCAAAGAAGTGAACGCCGGCGACTCGCTGGCGACGGCCGCACACACCCCCGGGCGGAGTGGCGCCGGTACTGATTGGGAATACAAGGGTCACAAATGGGGGCTGGTTGTCGATTTGTCCGCCTGCACCGGGTGCGGCGCCTGCACCATTGCCTGCGTTGCCGAGAACAACATTCCGGTGGTCGGTCCGGATGAAGTGGCAAAGGGACGCGAGATGCATTGGATTCGAGTGGACCGCTATTTCTCTGGAACAGCCTTGAACCCCACCGTGAGTTTTCAACCCATGATGTGCCAGCAGTGCGACTACGCGCCCTGCGAAAAGGTTTGCCCGGTTGCTGCCACGGTTCACAGTCCCGAAGGCCTCGACGAAATGATCTACAACCGCTGTGTCGGCACGAGGTATTGCGCCAACAACTGCCCTTACAAAGTTCGACGGTTCAATTATTTCGACTATCACAAGGACTTGAAGGCGCCTCGCCAGCTGGCGTTCAACCCGGAGGTGACCATCCGAAGCCGCGGTGTCATGGAGAAATGCACTTTCTGCGTACAGCGTATCGCGGCGGCTAAGATGTCGGCCCGGTCCGCTGGACGACAACTCGCGGATGGCGATATCCAGACGGCTTGCCAGCAGGCATGCCCTGCCCGGGCGATTGTTTTCGGAGACCTCAACGATCCGGAGAGCAGGGTGCACCAGCTGAGCGCCAGTGCCAGAGGCTATCGAGCCCTCGATGAGTTTGGGATCGGTCCCTCGGTTACCTACCTGGCTCGCGTCCGCAATCCTCATCCAGAGTTGAAAATATGAGCGATGTCACCACCCGAGACGAGGAACAGTTCAGACACTTCGACCAGGCGACACTCGCCCAAGTAGACGACGATATAGCAGCGCCGATGTCGCGCATTCCGGGCCGGCGCTGGTGGATCGCCCTGGCCTTCACCAGCGGCCTGATGCTGATCGGCATGGCGCTTATTGCCTACACGATCAGCACCGGGATCGGGGTGTGGGGAAACAACAGCCCCGTTTTCTGGGCCTTCGATATCGTTAATTTCGTCTTTTGGATTGGGATCGGACATGCCGGGACCCTCATTTCGGCCATTCTTTTCCTGTTCCGGCAGTCCTGGCGCACCCCGATTGCCCGCTTTGCTGAGGCTATGACGATTTTCGCCGTGATGACCGCGGCCATCTTCCCATTAATCCACATGGGCCGGCCATGGCTGGCGTTCTGGGTGTTCCCGTACCCGAACGATATGAGGTTGTGGGTGAACTTCCGCTCACCCCTGGTCTGGGATGTTTTCGCGATTTCCACTTACTTCACGGTTTCGCTGCTGTTCTGGTACGTGGGGCTGATTCCAGACTTGGCAGTAATGCGCGAGAGGGCGGCAACGAGGATTCATCGGCTCGTCTACTCGATTTTGAGTTGGGGTTGGACCGGGCTCAATCGCCACTGGCGCCATTACGAAAGGGCTTACCTGATTCTGGCGGGCCTGTCCACACCCCTGGTGGTGTCGGTTCACACCATTGTCAGCTTCGACTTCGCAACCAGCGTAATACCCGGCTGGCACACCACGATTCTGCCGCCTTATTTCGTGGCCGGCGCCGTGTTCTCCGGGTTTGCCATGGTTCTGACGGTGCTGATCGTGCTTCGCCAGGCCTTCCACCTGGAACACATCATCTCGATTGACCACCTGGACCACATGAATAAGGTCGTATTAGCCACCGGCCTGATGGTCGGTTATGCGTACGGCATCGAGATCTTTACCGCCTGGTACAGCCAGGAAACGGCCGAAATCGCAATGATCGCGAATCGCGTTACTGGTCCTTACTGGTGGGCATTTGTACTCATGTTCTTCTGCAATGTGGTTGCACCGCAGGTGCACTGGTCGCGCCAGGCTCGCCGCTCCATCCCGAAGATGTTCGCCGTGGCAATCCTGGTCAATATCGGAATGTGGTTTGAACGCTTCGTCATTATCGTCACTTCTTTGCATCGTGATTTTCTACCGGCGAGTTGGGGAATGTTCATACCCACCCTGGTCGATTTAGGAATTCTGGCGGGCAGTTTCGGACTGTTCTTTACCCTGGTGCTGTTGTTTGTTCGCACTTTGCCGGTCATCTCGATGACCGAGGTTAAGGCAGGTCTGCCAGGCGCGCAGATAAGCCGTTCCCGAACAGTCCCGATCGGGCTCGCCCCCGTACAGGAAGTGGACGTTTAGAGGGAGTTCCATGACTGAGAGAGAGGAACGGTTCGAAATCGTCGGGGCCATAGCGATCTACGGGAGCCCCGATGACCTTGCCGACGGAATCCTCCGGGCGCGAAAAGAAGGTTTCACTCGACTGGATACCATCTCTCCCTACCCCCTTCATGGGGTTGACCGGCTGCTCGGCAAAGGCCCCTCGCGCCTGGGCTACGTGGCAGCGGTCGCAGGACTGACTGCAACGGTGATTGCCAAGACCGCGCAGTGGTGGGTTAGCGCCGTTGATTACCCCCTGAATATCGGTGGCAACCCTCTTTTTGCCCTTCCAGCGTTTGTCCCGGTGACTTTTGAGCTTATGGTGCTTTTTGCGTCGCTGGCGACGGTGATCGGCATGCTGGCTGTGTTCAACCGCCTGCCTCGGTACGGAAGCGCGCTGCTCAGATCACGCTATATTCGCGACCTGACCTGCAATCGCTACGCCCTGGTAGTCGAGGCATCTGATCGCCGCTTTCGTGCGGAAACCGTGCGCGAGGACCTTTGGGACCCGAATGTCCAGGCCGTTGAGTTGCTCAGGCGGAAGAAACCGAGTCTGTATTACAAAGAACGAGTCCTGAGCGTGCCATTTCTCGTTCTCGTCATCGGCGTCGCCATTTTCTCGTCGACAGCAACACGTCTGGTCTTTCGCTACGGAGGGGAGATTTCTCCTTTCAGTTTTATGAAATACCAACCGCGGCTGGGAGCGCAGCAGACCCCGGTCGCGGTCCCGGTGGAAGGCACTGTGGCCCGCGGGTATCTACCTTACCCTTACAAAGGCCAGCCGGAGGAAGCGGCCAGCCTCGTTAATCCGCTGCCGATCACAGCCTCCAATCTTGCTCGCGGCCGAGACCGCTTCACCGTCTTCTGCCAACCCTGTCACGGCAGACTGGGCGATGGGCGAGGGACTTTGACCGAGGCATTTCCCAAGGCGCCGACACTTCATTCAAGAAAAGTGCGTGAATGGAGCGATGGACGGATCTACGCGACCTTGACCGAAGGACAGAACCTGATGCCGCGCCACGAATCCCAAGTATCCCGGGACGATCGCTGGTTGATTATCCATTATCTGAGGGTTCTTCAAAGATCCCAGAACGCAATGGAGCAAGACTTACAATGACCCACGCCGCACGCAGTCGAGGTCACAGTTGGTCATATACGGTAACCGGTAGGGTGCGACTCGTTGCTGGCGCGACGGCAGTAGTCGCGGTGATTCTCCTGGCCGCTTCCCTCTGGTCGGATTGGACGCGGTTTCTCGCGAATTCGCTGGTGTTCTTCGTCTTTACTCTGACCTTGGGTCTGGGATCGCTGTTTTTGGTGACTCTCGAATACACGGTGAACGCCACCTGGAGCGTGCCTTTCAGGCGCATCGCGGAAAATCTGGCCGTCTTGATACCTATAAGCCTCATCCTGGCGTTGCCGGTGCTCGTCGGTGTGGGAACGCTTTACGAATGGACTCATACGGGCTCGGCCGACGACCCCATCCTCGCCGGCAAATCGGGCTATCTTAATCTCCCCTTCTTCCTGGTACGTTTTGTCCTCTTTTTCGCGGTCTGGCTCGTGGGCTACCGGTTTCTGGTTGAAGGATCTCGCAAGCAGGACCAGGTGGGCAATAAGTCTTTTTCAGAGCGCGCTTCTCGATTCAGCCCGGTGTTCATGATCCTGCTCGTCGTGACCATCACTTTTGCCGCCTTTGATTGGGTCATGAGCTTGGTTCCTCATTGGTACAGCTCGATATTCGGCATCTACCTTTTCGTCAGCTGCATGGTAGCCGGGGTGTCGCTGACGACCCTGGCAGCGACGCATCTGAAAATGAAAGGGCTGCTGCCCTCCGAGGTTGGTCCTGACCACTTCTATAATCTCGGGGCGCTCATGTTCGCCTTCAATACCGCTTGGGCGTACGTCGCTTTTGCACAGTTCCTGCTCATCTGGTACGCCAATCTGCCCCAGGAGACCATCTGGTATGCCATGCGATCAGCCAGCGGATGGGGCGTCGTTTCCTGGCTCCTTGTCGTCGTTCATTTCATAGTTCCGTTTGTGGCGCTTTTGAATCGATCGGCAAAGACCAGCCTGAAGAGATTGAGGTGGGTGGCCGCATGGATCCTCGGGGCACACGCCCTCGATATGTACTGGTTGATAGCTCCCAGCATCCGGGCGGAAGAAACCGTGTTCAGTTGGCAGGAATTGTGGCTACCGTTCGCGGCTCTGGCAGTTGGACTACTGGCATGGCAGTGGACAGCGCGCCGGGCGCCCCTGCTCCCGGTTAATGACCCGAAACTCGACGCGGCCTTTCGTTTCCACCTATGAACGACACTATGGAATCACGACCTGAACTACCGACCGATCCTCGCTGGAAGCCGGAACGTACCGTTTTGATTCTGGCCGCCGTCGTCCAGATACTGCTAATCGGATCCGCAATCTGGTATAGCGAGACCTCTCCAGCAACACCGATCGATACGACACGCAGGCTGGTTCCCGAAGTCATTGTTCCTGAAGACGTCGTTTTTAGAGACACGGAAATCGCGGCGCGAAAAGGTAGAGAGATTCCGCCGGTCGATGTCAGGCAAGCCGCCACTCCGAGTCCAGAAGCGCTCAATGAAGGCACACGACTCTATAGCGAACATTGCCGCCTTTGTCACGGGCCAGGCGGTCGGGGAGACGGTCCTGCGGGGACTACCCTGAAGCCCCCGCCGCGCGATTTGACACGGCTTTCCGGCTGGCGAAATGGGACCCGGCTTTCCGGCATCTTTCGGTCTCTCACTTTGGGAATCCCGAGTACCTCGATGCCGGCCTTCGATTACTTGACTCATCAACAAAGGTTTGCCATCAGCCATTTTGTTCGCTCTCTTGCAGCCGGGCACGAACAGGACACCGACACTTCACTAGCGAGCCTCGACAAGGAGTTTTCTTTGTCGCAGGGTGCTCGGGAACCCAGCGTTATTCCGGTTTCGACCGCGCTGGAGCGGGTCTTGGCCGAGTCATCAGGAGAGCCGGAATACAGGGCTTTGACTGGAAACGATTCGCCTACCGCAAGTTTGTTGGAGAGCCTCGAGGAGCCTGACGGCCGAAGCAGACTGAACCGAATTCTGAGCTCCGACACTACCTGGCATCAGGATATCGAACGGTTCAGAAATCTGATCTGCCTCGATCCTGCCGCAGCGGGGGTCAAACCTCGAGTCCGATTTCTGTCCGATGAGGAATGGCAAAAGCTTCATGCTCTTTTGCGGGAACTGCTCGTTGAATAACCGGGGAACCAGGATAACGCTATGGACTTTCCGATCTTTCAGGCGGATTTTTTCGGCAATCGATTCCTGATCGCGCTGATCGCCATTGTTCACGTAATCATCAATCACTCTTTCGCGGTCGGCTTGATGCCGACATTGACCTTCTTTGAGTGGTGGGCGCACCGAACCGGGCGGGAAGACTGGGACAGATTGCTCTACAGGATTCTGGCCGTTGCCTTCGTCGTCACGACTTCGGTAGGGGCTCTGACCGGGGTAGGAATCTGGTTTTCCACATCGGTCGTCAATCCCGCCGCCATTGGGAGCCTGCTGCGGGTCTTTTACTGGGCATGGTTTAGCGAGTGGGTGGTCTTCGTGTGCGAAGTCGTTCTGATTCTTGCATACTTCCTGACGTGGAAACGCATGACCGGGGCGCGCAAAACCACCCACATCAGAATAGGAATCGCGCTATCCGTCATGTCATGGCTCACGATGGCCATCATTACCGCCATCCTTGGCTTTATGATGAACCCGGGATCCTGGCCTCAGCACCTGGATCTCCTTGCCGGATTTCTCAATCCCGCCTATATCCCGCAGCTGTTCTTCCGAACGACGGCAGCAATGGCAATGGCCGGGTCGCTGGCCCTCGCTCTGGCTGTGCTTTTTACAGGCAGGAAAACGGATCTTCGGAGCGAGAGTGTACGTCACTTTGCCGGGTGGACGTTGTTTTGGATCGTTCCGTTGACGCTCTGGTCTCTGGTTTATTACCAGGCCATCCCGGCTGAGATGATGACTAACCTGCCCGTTGCCTTCGGCACGCAAGCCTGGGCCGTGCACTACGGCCTGCTCCTGAAGTTCACCCTGGCCGTCGCGTTAATCAGTCTGGGTGTGA